>Ga0105045_10001441_pt1 | contig 19391 bp, 18 predicted proteins | sample MAT02_FD_78089 | JGI IMG/M metagenome (GOLD analysis project Ga0105045, IMG submission 78089) | Freshwater microbial communities from Lake Fryxell liftoff mats and glacier meltwater in Antarctica - MAT-02 (megahit assembly) | ecosystem: Environmental > Aquatic > Freshwater > Ice > Liftoff... | reverse complement strand
AGCGATGGAAGATTCCGGTTTTGCACCGCTATCATCAACTTCTGACTCAGTTTCCGATGGAGTATCTTCTACGGGAGCGATGGAAGATTCCGGTTTTGCACCGCTATCATCAACTTCTGACTCAGTTTCCGATGGAGTCTCTTCCACGGGAGTGATAGAAGATTCCGGTTTTGCACCGCTATCATCAACTTCTGACTCAGTTTCCGATGGAGTCTCTTCTACGGGAGTGATAGCCGATTCTGGCTTAGGATCACTATGAATAGTTTTAGGCACAGTTGCCGAAACTGGCTCAACTTCCACGTTAGTGATCGGAGCCGCCACTTCTGTATTGCTTTCTGCTTTTCTTTTTGGCTCGCGCACTACTTCCGCGCTGGCAGTAGCTTCTTCGGTGCTGCTTTCATCTCCTTCACTATCCTGGTCATCGTCGTCGAGTTCTAGGACTTCTGCGGCTTCCAGCGCCGAGAAACTATTGTACTGTGAGCTTAGTTGTTTGAACTCTTTTTGAACCTTAAAAGGGTCTGGAGCTTCGATTAATTCTTGAAGCTTTGCGATGATTTCTGCTTTCATGATGCGCTAATTGACGCCGATCCTTTTGTGAAAGTTCAGCGGTAGGATTGCTTGTTTCGGTTAAATACAGGGGAAAAGTACAAATTATGATGCGATACCTGCAAGTAAGAAGGCGAAATGGTCAATAATTTAATTTGGGTATAAAGCCCTAACGAGAACCTGATTTAAATGTAGCTATGGCATTTCTGGTAAAATCGCTCAATACCAATTCCCCACTAATGGCTGCGCGATCGGCTAAAAGGGTATCCCAGTGGTCACAATCTTTCCAGAAAATCTGCTTCAGCTCTTTCATAGCATCGGGGTTGCTCTGGCTCAAAGTATGCGCTATTGCCGCTACAGCGGCATCGAGCGTTTCTACATCTGGAAAAATCTGAGCGTACATTCCTTTCTCACGAGCCCACTCGGCCGAATACCATGAAGCGGCGTCGATAGCCAGGGAGCTCATAGCCGATAATCCTATTTTCCGTTCTACGGCTGGCCCTACCACGAAGGGGCCAATCCCAACGGCAAGTTCACTCAATTTTACTGATGCGTGCTCCGTAGCATAGCAGATATCGACTGCACAGGCCAAGCCAACTCCGCCACCAACGGATTTCCCTTGCACGCGGCCAACTATCAATTGCGGAGCCATTCGCATGGCATTGATGACCCGGGCGAATCCTGAAAAAAATACCTTTCCTCCTTCCAAATTTTGAATTGAAACGAGTTCATCGAAACTCGCGCCGGCGCAAAATGCACGATCACCACCCGAACGAAGCACGATAACTTTGATATCCAGATTAAGGCTTGCCGCTTCAATTGTTTCGGCAAGCGCTTTTAACAGATATCCAGGAAGGGAATTACTGGCAGGATGAGCGAATTCAATTTCACAGATCCCATTACGTTCTGTCGATATTACATATCCCTGTTCATCAGTCATTTCCATATTTTGATTGCATTTTCTTTTTGCGAGTTGATCGAATGTTGAGAATTTCCACCATCAGTGAGAAGAATAGAGCGAAATAAACAAATCCACGCTCAATTTCGACGTGAAAGCCATCGAGAATTAATACGAAGGCAATTAAAATTAAAAAAGAGAGAGCCAGCATTTGAATACTCGGGTGGCGCTCAATGAGAGCGGAAATCTTGTTCACGAAAACCAGCATAATGATCATACTTATTACCACCGCTACAATCATAATCGACAGCTCGCTAACCATACCTACTGCGGTGAGAATGGAGTCGAACGAAAATACCATATCGACCAAGATAATCATGAAAATAACCCCCCCAAAACTTTTGGGCTTCGGTTTTTCACTTTCTTCCAGTTCGCCTTCAGCCTTGTGATGTATTTCGCGAATGGTTTTCACCAAAAGGAAGATACCACCGGCTAGAAGGATCAAATCTCTGCCGGAAAATTCTTGGCTAAAAAGGGTAAACAGGGGTTCTTTAAACTGAACGAGAACAGAAATCAAAGAGAGCAATATCAGCCGAAAAACGAGAGCTAAAGCCAAACCTATTACCCTTGCACGCGGTTGTTGGTCTTTTGGTAATTTACTGGAGACAATTGAAATAAAAAGGATATTGTCGATTCCCAGCACTATTTCTAAGAGTGTGAGAGTACCCAGGGCGATAAGTGATTCGGCTTGAAGTAGTACGGACCAGTCGAGGTTCATAGGAGGTATTAGTTTTGATTTCGTTTTTTAACCATGGTAAGTATCGTTGCAATAGCGACAGTTTCGCCTGTTTCGTCATACACATCTACCAAGAATTTCACAATGCCTTTAGCCACATCATCTTCCGATCTTTTCTCCTGATCGATCTTTTGCTTAGCGGTGAAGTTCACGCCAATGGTCATTCCAGCGTAAACGGGCTTTGTAAACCGGCATTCTTCGAGACCGTAGTTTAAAAGTACAGGGCCTTTTTTTGGATCGACAAACAGACCGGCTGCTTTCGAGAGCACGAAGTAACCATGAGCTACCCGTTTTTCAAAAATTGTTCCTTCAAGAGCTGTTTCGTCCATGTGGGCATAAAAATTATCGCCGCTCACATTAGCAAAATTGACAATATCTGTTTCGGTAACGGTATGCTTATGGGTAACGACGGTTTCACCGATTTCTATGTCTTCAAAATGTTTTCGGAATACGTGTACGTCCTTTTCAATAAAGGGGCTGCCTGATTGATACACATTGGTTACCGCCGTAATCATTTCTGGGGAACCTTGAATAGAGCACCGCTGCAAGTAATGCATTACGCCGCGCTTGCCACCCATTTCTTCTCCTCCGCCGGCTCGTCCCGGGCCTCCATGCACCAGCATAGGCATAGGTGAGCCGTGGCCTGTACTTTCGCTTGCACAATCGCGGTTGAGCACCAATATCCGTCCATGGTGGGTTGCAGCGCCTATGGCAAAATGTCGGGCTACATGCCGATCGTTGGTGACAATAGAACTCACGAGCGATCCTTTTCCCAGTTTGGTTAGCGCAATGGCTTCGTCAAGATCTGAATATGGCATGAGGGTAATAATCGGCCCGAAGGCTTCAACTTCGTGGGTGGCTTTCCGTTCAAACGGACGGTCGTTAAGGAGCACCAATGGGCTCAAAAACGCCCCTTCATCAAGGGCACTGTCCCAGTTTCCTCTTTCGAGCGATCCGTAAACTAATTCCGAATCGCGAAGCAATTCGTCCACTTTCGATCGCACGTCTTTTAATTGATCTCTGCCTGCAAGGGCTCCCATCCGGATACCTTCTTTCCGCGGATCGCCAATGGTTGTTTTCGAAAGGCGATTAGCTAAAGCTATTTGCACGTCTTCTAATCGGTCTTGCGGAACGAATACCCTGCGAATGGCAGTACATTTTTGTCCGCACTTGGCCACCATTTCGCGGTGCACTTCCTTGATGAATAAGTCAAATTCGGGTGATTCGATTTTCACATCAGGACCAAGTACGCAGGAGTTGAGTGAGTCGGCTTCCATATTAAACGGCACCGCTTCGTCAATAATCCGTTTGTTTGCCTTAAGCTTTCTACCGGTGATAGCCGAACCGGTAAAGGTGACCACGTCCTGCAATTCCGCAAAATCAATAAGCGTGTGAGCCGATCCACATATTAATTGAAGCGCACCTTTCGGCAAAATTCCACTGCGGTCTATTTCTCGCACCACTGCTTCGGTAAGGTAGCTCGTAAGCGTGGCAGGCTTTACCACGGCGGGCATTCCAGCAAGTAGATTCACAGCTATTTTCTCAAGCATTCCCCACACGGGGAAATTGAATGCATTAATATGTATAGCTACACCTTCGCGTGGCACCATAATGTGGTGACCAATAAAGCTCCCATTTTTAGAAAGTGGAGCAGTTTCGCCATCTACAAAATAAGTTTCGTTGGGAAATTGTTTGCGTAAGCTACTGTAAGCAAATAAGTTGCCTATGCCACCTTCGATATCGATCCAACTATCGGCACGGGTAGCACCCGTGGCATAGCTCAACAAGTAAAAATCTTCCTTCTTGTCTAGAAGGTGGAGCGCTAATGCCTTTAGCATTCGTCCCCGCTCGTGAAAAGTCATTTTTCGGAGGGCAGGATTGCCCACTTTGCGAGCATAATTTAAAATTTCAGCAAAATCGAGTCCTTCGCTTGTCGCGACAGCAATTTCCTTTTGGTAAGATGCATCGTACAAGGTTTGACCTGCACCTGTTCCGTCCATCCAACTGCCAAAAACATAATTTCCAAGTTTCATATATTTCGTATTGGCGGCGAAATTAAGGATTTATGATTCTTTTTCGGGCGTCAAGCTTTCAACCGCAAGAGAAAGCGGTTGGTAGAGCGATTCCTGTGCGTGCAAAATTCGCCAGTGAATAGGATATTCACTCGTAATACGGCCATTTCGCAACTTTCCGAGGCCGAGATCAAAGCCTGCGTATCGCATCAACGATAAGGTTGCATTCGAATTCGTATCGATCGCCAAATCGGCTCGCGATAAATAGTGCAGCGCTTGCTCCAATTCAACTTCGATGACGGGAAGCATTTTTTGTGCGGAAGCCTGCATCGCATATCCATGATCGGGTTTAAACTGCCCGGCCCTGTCGCGTCCCAACGGCATGCCCGGCTGATATAGTTTGATGCCTGCGGCCAAGATTCCACCTAATGAAGGGAGATGGTCTTCCAGAAGCGCAAACACATTACCTGGTTGGTCGGAGGCGTGAAAGCGATTGGCATCTAATAATTTTGATTTATAAGGCTTTAACTGCGGATGGGAAACTTTCTTTTGTCTTTGGCTTTTCTCGTCGAGCTTTTGCACGGCTGCAATAAAAAATCCTTCGCCCGTTATTTTATGCGGCATAAAGCGATAACCCGAAATTCCTGAACGGAACGTGATTATTAGTCCTGTTAGAGAGGGGATTTCAATCGGCAAGGCTTGGGCATTTTTTTCCTTGCTCAACCACTCTAGATTGGCTTCATTTTCTTGCTGGTTGTAAGTGCAAGTACTGTATATTAAAATTCCACCGGGTTTGAGTGCCGGCCAAATGTCGGACAGAATTCGCTTTTGCCTTGAGCTACAAAGGTTTACCAAATTTGGAGACCATTCCTTTATGGCATCGGGGTTCTTTCGAAACAAGCCTTCGCCACTGCAAGGAGCATCGACAAGTATTAGATCGAACATACCTTCTAGCCTTCCCAATACGGATGGGTCTTTTTGAGTAATAGCGTAGCCCGAAATACCCCATTTTAAGAGGGTTTCATTCAAAATTTTTGTCCGCGAACCAATCGTTTCGTTTGCGAGAAGGAATGATTGGGGATGTAGGGCCGTACGGAGTAAGTTCGACTTACCACCAGGCGCCGCGCATAAATCGAGCGCAGCGATGGGCCTTTGATCCAAGCCCAGCGATTTAATCAGAGTTCCCAGAAACATGGAGCTCGCTTCTTGCGGATAATAAGCCCCGGCGTGAAAGGCTGGATCGGAAGTGAACCGTGGCCGTGTGGGTAAGTAATAAGCATGATCGCACCACGGCACTGGCTGAAAATTCTGGTTTGGCAAAGCTTTCATCGGATTGAAACGCACACTCACCGGAGTGTCCAAAGCCAAACTCTCTACAAAATCGGACACTTCGTTTTGCGGAATCGGCAAAGCCGCAAGGAAAGCTTCTGGCAGAATCATTCGCCTATTAGCTCCTGGGTTTCCACTACCACATCGGCTTCTGTGAGGGTGCGATGAACCGGACATTTATTGGCTATTTCAAGCATTTTTGCACGTTGGTCGGCGTCGAGATCTCCTTCTATCTTGATTAAGCGCGAGATATACTCCATTTTAGTCCTGCGTTCGACAGCGTTTTCCGCATCAATCTTATGCGATTTGGAATGGCTGAGATGAACAGTAATTTTCTTAAAATCCCAGTTTTTTCGATCGGCGTACATTTTGAGCGTCCTAGCTGTACAAGTGCCAAGAGCTGCACAAAGAAGCTGGTAAGGAGAAGGGCCTTCGTCTTTCCCTCCAAGCTCTAAAGGTTCATCGGCGATCAAAAAATGTCGACCCGCTTGTACTTCCGTCGTAAAGGCTTTTTGCTCTATTTGCACGGCTACCTGGTGCTCGGTTTCAATAGATGGTTCGTCCACTTCGCTTTCCAAATATCTCGCCGCCCATGCTGCAATTACTTTGGCGGCATAATGAGCATCTACTTTATTTGAAAGCAAATGGTCGCCTCCGTCCAGGCTCACAAAGCTTTTAGGATGGAATGCCGCTTGGTAAATGTCAGCTGCATTTTTGATTTCTACAATTTCGTCCTGTGGAGAATGGAGAATTAGTAGAGCCTTTCGCATGCGCTGGAGCACTTCCTTGCTGCTCACCAAATTAAGATCGTCAATAAATTTCTTGCCAATCGGAAACGGACGACCTCCAATTTTAATGAGCGCTTTTCCAGTTCTTTCGATCTCTTCGATTCCGCTTTCGAGCATATGAGTCAAATGGTGAGCTTCAAAGGGCGATCCGATGGTACAGATGGCTTTTATTCCGTCGATTTTATCGGCAGCGTGAATTACCGCAGTACCTCCAAGGGAATGACCAATCAATAATTGTGGAGATCGATAATTCAATTTCAAGAAGTCGGCTGCGGAATAGATGTCGCTCAAATTGGTAAGGAAACTCGTTTCGGCAAAAGCGCCTTCACTTTGACCGAGGCCAGTGAAGTCGAATCGAAGCACGCCAAACCCTTCGTGAACGAGTCGCGCACTAATCCGAGTTGCGGTGCTAATATTCTTTCCACAGGTAAAGCAGTGGGCGAAAATAACAAAGGCAATTGGAGCTTTACCAATCGGTTCGTCGAGAACTGCGCTAAGCTGTATGCCTTGACCATTAGGAAATAGAACGGACGATGATTTCATGAGAAGTCGAAGGTACAAGTTTCGCTGTTCAAGAAAGAACAACAATGGGATTCATATCCAATCTACGCTGTATGGATGCCCGCTTTTGTCAAAGACGCGACCGGAATTTTGAGAAGATAATTCCTTAAGCCAGGACTTCCTGATGCGCAGTTACATTTTTTGGCGCCCGTTCTTCTTTAGGCTTTCTATAAGTTTTCCTTGGCATGGTGCCACGAATAAAGTCCCAAAGCGGACTGGAAACGCCAAAAGCTACTGTATCGTCTTTGTAATGGTGAATGCTATGATTGACCCAAAGTGCATTCAATTTATTTTTTGGGGGTACAAACGCGTGAATAGCAAAATGTACAAATAAATATGCCGAATAACCCATCACGAAACCTGGTAAAAAGGTAAAGACGTAATTACCCATGGTCAATTTGAAGATAAAGAAAAGTGCAATTAATAATAATAATGCCGCAGCCGGTGGCATAGCAAGTCGAGTTTTATCGCGGGGAAATTCATGATGTACTCCGTGAAAGGTATATTGAATGCGCTCCTTAATTTTATTGGTCGGGAGCATGTGGAAGAGATGTTTGTGCATAAAATACTCGAACCAAGTCCAAAATAATAAACCAACAAAAAACATTGAAATCCCGCCCCAAGCCGAAGTGTATCCGCGGGAAAAATTTAAATACATCAAGACTGTAGAACCAATAAAGTAGATGCTCAATGGCATCGCAACGTGCGTTCGGGCAAGCTTTTCAAGAATTGGATTTTTGAACAAAGCCGTTGTCCCCTCATTCTTTGGCGTGTGCTGCATGATCAAAATTTTGAGTAAAGATACTTTACCAAATTTTACATGGGCAAACCGCTCGTAATTTTTTAAGTGACAGGTGTTTGATAGCCTGGATGAGATAGCTTTCAAAAATTTCGGGTAGCTTTCAGATTTCCATCAATTAATTACCTTTGCGCACCAAAATGCCCAGGTGGTGAAATTGGTAGACACGCCACCTTGAGGGGGTGGTGAGCTAAGCTTGTGCTGGTTCGAGTCCAGTCCTGGGCACAAAAGGCCGACGTTCGTCGGCTTTTTTTATGCCATCGTTTTTGGTGTGATTCGCATATCATACGCATAATCCTATATTTGAAATCTTTCTGAACGACTTATGAGTACTACTCCACAGACCACCACAATAAAGCACGCACCGGGAAGTCAGCCTTGGATTCAAGAAATCTTATCTCCTGAAGTTTTAGTCTTTCTAAAAGAGTTGCACGAAAATTTCGAGCCCAGTCGGCAAAAATTGCTGGAAAGTCGTTTGGCCGTTCAGCAAAGAATGGACTCGGGTGTAAAGTTTGAATTTCCTGAGCGCACAGCCCATGTTCGTTCGGCGGAGTGGAAGATTTCTCCGATTCCGGATTGTCTCCGCGACAGGAGATTAGAGCTCCTGGTATTGCCCAATGAAGAGTCGCTAAAGGCAGGAACTACATCAAAAGCATCCGTATTGATTGCAGATTTTGAAGATGGAATTTCTCCTACGTGGGCGAATCTGCTTAACGGTCAGCGCGCGCTTTGCCAATGGGTAACTCATAGTTCTGCTGGCAATAACCATTCAGTACTAATGATCCGGCCTCGTGCCATGCATTGCGATGAGTCGCATGTTACTGTAAACAATGAGCTGTTGAGCGCTTCACTCTTTGATTTTGGTTTGTACTTTTTCCATAATGCGCATCAATTGGTCGAGCAAGGGCAAGGGCCTTTCTTTTACCTTTCTAAATTGGAACATTACCGCGAAGCGCGCTGGTGGAATGATATTTTTATTTTCGCCCAGAACTATTTTGGTTTGGATTGCGGTACCATTAAGGCCACAGTAACTGTAGAAACGATGCCAGCTGCATTTCAACTTGATGAAATGCTTTACGAATTGCGCGACCACAGCTCGGGACTGAGTTGCGGAAAACAAAATTATCTATTTAGCTTCATTAAACATTTCGGAACCAAGGCGGGATACATTCTGCCCGACCGGGACGCGCTCTCTTTTCAATGTCCATTTTTGGAATGTTATGCCCAGCAGATTGTATATGTGGCACACCGACGTGGAGGTCAAGCCATTGGTGTCACGTCGAACGAACTTCCAAATGGCAAAAATGAGGCGCTTTCCGACGGGATAATGGAGACCGTAATAAAAGGGAAAATGGACGAGCAAACCCAAGGATTTGATGGGAGTAGGGTGGCCCATCCCCAATTAGTCGCCCCAATTCTTAAGCACTGGAATTCCGCAAAGCCCGAAACGAATAATGAACGGCCGCTCAATGTGCAGCATATTGGAGTAAACCAATTATTGAGCGTGTCTAGGGGCGATATTACTGAACGGCAAATACGGCAGCACATACACGTATGCCTGTTTTACCTGGCTTCTTGGCTCTCCGGAGCTGGAACTATAGAAATCATGCAAAAGGTAGAAGACAAAACCGGGGCAGAATTGGCTCGTGCGCAATTGTGGCAATGGAAGCAGTGCAAGGCTCGATTGGCCGATGGACAAGTGTTTGATCTGGCTCTGTTCAACAACTTATTTGATGAAGAAAGTATGAAGGTACGGTCTATGCTTAGCGCAAAGCCAGAAGTAAACAAATACCTGGCAACAGCTTCGGAACTCCTATTGCACTTGGTGCATGAAAAAAGCCAAACCAGTTTTATAACCGATTTGGCTTATCCATTACTGGTAAATAGGAACTAAACTACTTTTGCTCGTTGAGTTCCCAGAAGTAATCCATGAAAGTAATTTCAGCATTGGCATTCATTTTCACCAAGCTGTATTGGTTCACATATTCCTGGCGCGTCATCTTGAGACCTTTAAAATCGCCCCAATACCAATCGAGTAATTTTGTGATTTGCGCCTTGTCTTTCTCAACTTTATTTTTTGATGGATCATTGAAAGTTACGCGCGCCTGATCGTCAAGTTGCTCTTCGAGTCGTTTCGCGTTGTAGGCTTCATTGCGCAAACGCGGGCAGGATACAGCCGCACATACCAAGACAAAATGGATGCGTGGCTCATTAAATTCTTTACGCACTATCCCGTGTTCAATATTATTTAAATCGTGGGTTTCGCCCCCAATCTTTATGAACTTAATATCCCATGGTGTATTGACGAAGGGGATGCCACCGGCAATGTCTTTTATAGATTTCACGGGATAGTTTCGGATGATAAGGCGCACCGTAAAAGCATTGTAAGCGTTGATCCAATAAGCCAACTGCTCGGGTTTACTCCAAGTGCTTTTATCTGGCGGATTGCTTTCAACTTGCTTGAGATAGGCATTCAATTGAAGGCTGTCCTTGATCATTCCCTTATAGTTTACCATGCCTTTGTCATTGACATGTTTTTTTAATAATGCATCCCATTTGGCGTGGTCCACAAGTCCTATCTTTGAAGGTGCCACTGAAGCTTCAGCAACGGATGTGGTTTCCTTGGCCGAAGTTTCGACTGTGGTGCAGGAAGCTAAGCCGAGTGAAAGAGTGAATACTAGAAATCCGATGTTCATAAATCTGCTTGTTGGTATTTGTTCGTTCATACTCACGTTTATTACACTGATTTAGATTTCTTTTGCAAGTATGATGCCCGAAATATCTGTAATTATTCCCACGTTTAATGAATCGGCGCACATCCAAAGGCTTGTTCGTCGCGTTTGCGACAGCTCTGCGCGAATTGAGTGTATCATCGTAGATGGTGGCAGCACAGATAGTACAGTAGATTTGGCATTAAAGACAGGAGCGAAAGTAATTATTGGAAACGTTGCCAATAGGGCTGTTCAGTTAAATTTAGGAGCCCAAGCGGCATCGGCAAAGACTCTATACTTCGTGCATGCCGACACGCTACCACCGGTAAAATTCTCTACACATATAAGTTCAGCCTTAGCCGATGGCAATGAATTTGGCTGTTTTCGTTTTCGCTTTAGCTCTCCTAAGAGATTGCTTAGAATCAACTCATGGTGCACCCGATTTCCGTTTATGATCTTTCGTGGAGGCGATCAAAGTCTGTTTATAACCAAAAATCTTTTCGGGAAGCTTCAAGGTTATGACGAATCCAAGCGGGTCATGGAAGATTATGACATTATCGCTCGCGGCAAAAAACACGCGCAGTTTAAAGTTATTCAGGACGATATCGAAGTTTCTGCACGTAAGTATGACGACAACGGCTACTTCCGAGTAAATTCGGCTAATCTTTTCATTTTTACAATGTACTATTTGGGCGTACCTGCTGAGAAATTAGCGTCTTGGTACGGCAAACTAATCAGGCATCCTAAACCGACAAAAACCGACCAAAAGCCGGTTTCTGTGAATCAAAAAAGTGAGATCTCTACATTTGCTCCATCTTGCGAACCGGATAGTAAACCTGGGTGAGCCATTTTGACGGGTCACTCTCTGTAGCACGATCGGTAACATAAACCTCCCAAGGACTCTCAATAATGTCCAAGCCATTATCTTTGGTGTATTTTTCCATGAAAAGATGGGCATTAGCGGTCTCTTCATACGATCCGTAATGATCCACTTTTATAACGTTTCCGTCATAGGTTTTGCCCGATGCCATACCTTTCGGTAATGACTTTTTTGTGGTACAAGGCATGGCGACTGAAACTTCCGCTACTTGGGCATCCATATCCCAGCGGTGGTAAATCGCGAATGGGGCGCCGGTCATATTTTTCATATCATCGCCCAAAGCAGCTGCAATACGCGCATACCGGTCGGCAAAAAATGAACTATCAACAGCGCTTGTAGCGATTGTTTCGCGAATGAAAACATAATCCATCGTGGCCACTTCCATCATTTCTACGGTGTACGGACTTTTTGGCGTGGCTTCTTCCACTACCGCTTTTAGATTTTTCAGGCCGCGCTCAAAATCCGCACCCATGGCTTCTTCCATGTCTTCTTGTCCCATCCAAAATAGATAACCGGGCAATTGGCCGGCAATGGTCCATGTGGCTTTTGTGCCTTTTCCGTTTGGTTCGAAATTCCAATTAATGATGGACTCCGACTCCCAAGGATCTGTAAAAATGAGTTTAGACTTTATAAGTCCGGGTGCCTGAGATTCGAGAATCTCCATGCTGCCTGAACCTACGGAGTCATTTCCCTTCCACTTATAAATCGCTCCAACGCCCGCTTCCGGACCTTCATATGACTTTATTATATTTGGATCCATGGCTTCCCACGGACTCCAGAAATCGCGCATTTTATGATTGTTGACGTACGCAAACACTGCTTCTGGAGGAGCATCGATCTCTGTGCTGTGCACAATGGTGTAATCGGTTGGCGAGCAAGAGATAAGCAATGAGCCGATCGCCAAGCTCAGGATAATTTGGTTTTTCATATTATTTAAGTTTAATAGTGCAAGCCGAAAGTATAGAATCCCAGAAAATTTACACAAAGTTTCATTAAAATTGATGTTGAGTAAACATTGGGTGGGCTATGTAGAGTGTATGTTTACCGCAAATAATTTGTTCCGTGAAAATAGCCTGTTTTAATTTTATCATCGTTTTGTCGGCAGTACTCTTGACATCCTGCAACGGCACGGAAAAAGAACCTGTTCAATTAGAGCGTTCGGTTACATCGACTGAAGTCCAAAAGTCAAGAGATATTATGGAGAGTACGCCTATTTATTTTATAGCTACAGGCGATAATCCAAATTGGAAACTGGAGCTTAGCGCTCTGGCTATCCGTTTTACTTGCGATATGGCTGGTTTTGCACCATTTTTATCAGCACACGTTGAACCATCGGTCCGGGCGGATGCCAATGTAAAGCGCTACGTTGTCGCAACTGAATCGGGGGAAATGTTAATCGAAATAATGGAAGGCAGTTGCCCAAACAGCGAATACACGGTACACGTCGATTTTAAAGATGGAAAAGACGCAGAAGGTCGGCACTTCGATGGTTGCGGAGATTACAAGCTTGATAAAAGCATCAGCGGAAAATGGATGCTTGAAAGCTGGAACGGGAAAACGGTGAATATGACCGATTTTCCCGATGAACTACCATTTATCGAGTTGGATATGGATGGCAAGACTTTTACAGCAATGACGGGTTGCAATAGCATGAACGGTAAGCTTATTGGTGAGCGTTGGAATATGCGATTTACTGACATTGCATCGACCAAAATGATGTGTCCGAATCAAGCATTGGAATTGGAAATCCTTGCCAATTTGAAAAAAAGCACGAGTTACGCAGTTACCGCCAATAATTTGAAGTTGCGCAATGCAGACGGCATTCTTTTGACTTTTGCACATCCAAGAGAATAGATAAACTGTCAACCACCTTGCAGAAAAAGGAAATCGTAACAACAATTCTTGCTTTTGAAGATTTTCCTCCTTAATCTTGCATCATGATTTTATCCACTTCTTTCTGCATGTGTTGTACGGCTTGTTGCCAAAGGTTCGCCATGTCGAAAGAATAGAGTTAAATCTATTAAAGCTTTTAAGCCCTTTCGATTTCGAAGGGGCTTTTTTCATTTTAACCAAACTGTTTTAAAACCGTATAACAATGACAACACAATCGCAACATAGGACACAAAACGCCTTATTAATTTCCCTTTCTCATTTTTACTCCTTATAACTATGCTCAGCTTTCAAACAGAATTGGACAATCCACTGGTTCAGCGCGATATCCTCGAATTAGAAAAAAAGATTAAACGCTTTCGAGATGGAACGCTCGACGAAGAACGTTTTCGCAGTTTGCGCTTAGCGCGGGGCATCTACGGGCAGCGGCAGGAAGGAGTCCAAATGATACGAATTAAGCTACCGTACGGCAAAGTAAGCGGCGATCAGCTGCTTCGCATTTGCGATGTCTCCGAAAAATATTCCACCGGGCGATTGCATATTACCACGCGCCAGGACATCCAAATACACTTCGTGAGCCTCGATCGGACACCCGAACTATGGGCCGAACTCGAAGCAAGCGATGTAACCCTGCGCGAAGCTTGCGGCAATACGGTAAGAAATGTTACGGCGTCGGAATTTGCAGGTATTGATCCGGAGGAACCCTTTGATATAACGCCTTACGCCGATGCAGTATTCCGTTATTTTCTGCGCAATCCTATTTGCCAAGAAATGGGCCGAAAGTTTAAAATAGCATTCTCGTCAAGCGAGCGCGATACTGGTCTCACCTTCATGCACGATCTTGGATTTATACCTTTAATCAAGGTTGAACTGGGTCAAGAAATTCGCGGCTTCCGCGTATTGATCGGTGGCGGTTTGGGTTCTCAAAGCCGACAGGCCGATGTGGCGCATGAATTTTTGAAAACCGACGAGATCATTCCGTTTACAGAAGGTGTGCTTCGCATATTCGACCGCTACGGGGAGCGAAACCGCCGTATGAAAGCTCGTATTAAGTTTCTGATTCAAGATATGGGCTTAGAGAAATTTCTCCATCTCGTAGCAGAAGAACGAGCCGCGTTATCTCACCAATCGGTGGAAATTAAACCATCGGGTTTTGAGCCGGTTTTGCCGAAATCTTGGCCGGGGATTTCTATTGATGGTGTTGACCAAAAAGCTTTTGCAGAATGGAAAAAGCATAATGTTTTCGCTCAAAAGCAAGAAGGCTATTTCGCCATTGGCGTAAAGGTACGAATCGGTGATCTTTTTACACCCGAAGCGCGGCAACTCGCCCGGTTGATTAGCGATTTTGCAGGAGATGAAATCAGACTGACGTTTCGTCAAAATTTACAAATCCGTCACGTGCCGGAAGCGGCCTTACCCTTTTTCTATTCTGAACTTGGTAAACTCGGTTTAGCCGACCTCGGCTATAACTCTATGCTCGATATTACGGCATGCCCGGGTACTGATACTTGCAATCTCGGTATTTCGAATAGCACAGGAATTGCCAAGGAATTGGAGCGGGTCTTGGCGGAAGAATATCCGCAATATTTAAACGAGCGCGAAATGACTATTAAGATTAGCGGCTGTATGAATTCTTGCGGACAGCACATGATGGCGCATATCGGCTTTCAGGGAATGACGATAAAATCGGGCGCGAATGTAGCTCCTGCGTTACAGGTGTTGCTTGGCGGTGGTACGGTAGGCAATGGGGTCGGACGCTTTGCCGATAAGGTGATAAAGGTGCCTAGCCGCAGGGCTCCCCAAGCACTTCGAACTGTACTCAATGATTTTAATGAACACGGCGAAAGCAAAAATTTCCTTGATTATTACGATGGTCGCGGCAGCAAATATTTCTATGACATGCTAAAGCCTCTGGGCGAATCCGAAAACATTACCGACGCCGAGTTGATCGATTGGGGAGGAGAAGGCCGTTATAAAATGGCCATTGGCGTGGGAGAGTGCGCGGGTGTGATGGTCGATTTGGTTTCAACCTTGTTTTTGGAAACGGACGAGAAATTGGAATTAGCCGATGAATCGTACGCCGCCGGTCGGTGGGCTGATGCCATTTATTTGGGCTATGCAGCCTTGGTGAACGTTGCTAAGGCACTCTTGCTCGACCGCAATGAGCAGGCGAACACACAGGATAATATTATTGCCAAGTTCGATGAAGTCTTCGCAAGCGAAGCGGTATTGGAATTACCCGAAGGCATCTCGAAGATCATTTACGCGATCCAAGAAAATGAGCCCACGGAGTCCTTCGCGAAAGCATACATCGCGCAAGCAAAGATGGTAAGTCAGCGAATAATTGCTTTTCGCAACACTAAATAATCAAGCCATGTCGATGAAAACGCAATCTCAAACTCAGCCGCGACTCACACTGGTAGGTGCAGGCCCCGGCGATCCTGATCTGATCACAATCAAAGGTGTAAAGACGCTTCAAAGCTGCGACGTAATACTTTACGATGCCTTGGTTTCGAAAGAATTATTGAATTTTGCTCCGCAAGCTGTGAAAATTTTCGTTGGAAAAAGACGGGGTAAACACAGCCTTACCCAGTCGGAAATAAATGAGCTCATAGTGGATCAAGCGCTGAAGTATGGCCATATTGTACGACTCAAGGGAGGAGATCCTTTTGTATTCGGTCGCGGAAGTGAAGAAATTGAGTACGCCCAAAGCTTTGGCATCGCATGCGAGCTTATTCCAGGCGTTTCTTCAGCCATAGCAGGGCCAGCAGCAGTGGGTATTTCGCTCACCAAGCGGCAAGTTACCGAGAGCTTTTGGGTAGTAACCGGTACCACCAAGGACGGTGAGCTTTCGAAAGACATTCCGTTGGCGGCAGCCAGCTCAGCAACCGTGGTAATCCTTATGGGAATGCATAAATTAAAGGAGATCGCCGAAGTATATCGGCAAGTAGGAAAGGTTGGAGAAGCCGTGGGCATTATTCAAAATGCTTCTCTGAAAAATCAGCGTTGCTTGATAACCACAGCCGGTGATATGGAGCTTAAAGCCACCGAAGAGCAGTTCGATTCTCCGGCCATCATCGTGATTGGTGAAGTGGTAAACCACCGTTTGGATTTGGAGCTACTGGCTTACCAATACACAGCATTAAACGAATCGAAACGGAAACCCTGATGGAGACAAATACCCTTTACCCGATTTTTCTAAAATTACGGGAATTGCACGTTTTGATTGTCGGAGGTGGGTTCGTTGGACATGAAAAGCTGAGCTTTATTTTGAAATCAAGCCCGAATGCCCGCATCACCCTTGTGGCGAAGGAAATAAGGCCAGAAATACGCGAGCTCGCCCTTGATCATAATGTGCAGTTGGTAGAAGCAAGTTATACGCCTGATTATTTGGAAGGTATGCAAATGGTAATAGCTGCTACTAACTTTTTCGAAGTCAACAAACAGATCTATTCGGATGCAAAAAATGCCAATGTCCTGGTAAATGTTGCTGACACACCCGATCTTTGTGATTTTTATCTGGGATCGATTGTGACCAAAGGCCACTTGAAAATGGCCATCTCGACCAATGGCAAATCGCCCACTACTGCCAAACGTTTGCGCCAGCTTTTTGAAGAAATATTGCCCGAAGATCTTTCTGATATGCTGGAGCTCATCCAAAAATACCGCTATACACTGAAAGGCGATTTTGAGATGAAAGTCGAAGCCATGAACGAACTTACCAAAGGCCTTTTGGCACACCAGGAACCCGACGCACAAACTCTGAAAACCGCAGTCATTTCACCCGAAAAGGATTGATAAGCCAATAAAATGAATCAAAATAATTATCCCGATGCCTTGAAACGCATTCTCACTGGGGAAACCATCAAGGATTTAAACGAGCGCTACCATCCATTGAGCGCAGAAGAACGAGTGGCGCAGCTATACCGCGATTTTGACCGATCGGAAGTGATGCTTACTTCATCTTTTGCAGCAACTTCGGCCATGTTGCTTAAACTCTTTTCGGATGTGAATCCCGATCAGGAAGTATTTTTCATCGATACGGGCTATCACTTTAAAGAAACCCTGATATACAAGGAATATCTCTCACAACTCTACGATTTGAAAGTAGTGGATGTACGAGCCGATGCCGATAAGCACGCTTTTACTACAATGGATGAAACGTGGCGGAAAAACCCCGATTTCTGTTGCTCGATCAACAAGGTAGAACCACTCGAATCGATGAAGGAGTATTTTACGGTTTGGGTATCGGGATTGATGGCCTGGCAGAGCGACCACCGCTCATCGCTCGACGTTTTCGAAGAGCGCAAGGGAATTTTAAAGTTTTATCCATTGCTCCATGTTACGCGTGAAGAACGGGAAGCTTTTGTTCACGATCATCACTTGCCCTTTCATCCACTCGTCTCAAAGGGTTACTTTTCCATAGGTTGCAAGCATTGCACAGTTCCGGGAGACGATCGCGAAGGTCGCTGGAACAACAGCCCCAAAACGGAGTGTGGACTTCACCTGTAGTGCTAATTAATTTAGTAGATTAATGGAGTCGAGTTGCTGAAAATCAGGTTCCGCTTTATATACAAAGTGGACATTCTTATCGCGTAGGCCAAGCAAAGCGGCGATGGAGTGGGAGAGCTGCTTTTTTAGAATTTCAATCACCGTATTCAATTCTTCGGGGCCTTGTTTTACTTCTTCATGAATTCGCTTTTGCAGGCGATCCTTAATTTTCTGTGCTTCTAATTGCAGGAAGGCGTCTGTGCGGCGATGGCTTCCGCCGAGGTAAGGCTTTTTAAGCTCTAAAACTTCGCTTATTACCCAATCATAATTCAAGTCGTTAAATGAAAGCGATTTGAGATGCATATTGGCTATATACACATCCGTTGGCGTTTGCTTAATGCGCAATTCGGTTAAATCGACACCGTAACGGGCTTTTACATCGACTCGCAGCGCGCCGATGAATTGGATATTCTTGCCTTCGTCGGTAATCAATTCTTCGTTCCACGTCCGGGTAAAGTTGGTGTCAATTTCAAAAAGCCCTACGTCCAGGATTTGCCTGATAGCCGATAAGTTGAGCTTGCGATGCCTAAGCTCTTCATTTTCCTGTTTTACTTTTTCTAATGCGGCTTCGTCGGTGGCGAGTCGATCGCGCAAATCGGCAATCTCCAGTGCTTTGGCTCGTATAAAGCCTACGTAGAGCACGTATGCAACAAGAGCCACGGCACCTACAACAATGCCATATACGAGTAAGTCGTTGAAAATGAGTAGTACCACCACCAAGGCAATAATAATTAGCAAAATAAGGGTGGTAATTTTTTGAAAAATGTTTTTCATGTTAAATCCAAATGTATGGATTTCTGGATGGCCAAACTTTAGGGGTGAATTGACGCGAAATAGTACGGTACCCCTTCAGCTGCATGGGACGATTCTGATGGGATTACTGAAATCGGTTCTAACCAGCCCAAAATCGGAATCTAATCTAACTCTGAGAAACACAAAGTCTGCCGATAAGCTGAAAATTATCACCCAGGGGAGCGTGGAGTGCAGATCAAGGACAAGAAAAAATGACGTTTATAGAAAACGATTTTGCAGAAGGCTATTTCTATTCATTCAATCCATTTACTATTTACATGCCCCTTCTGTCCACGCATTCAGCCCGCTGCGAGCTGCAACACATGAATTCCCGTAAGTCATTCCATCGCAGCCACATACTGGAATATAGCTCGCGCTACACCCATAGTCAGCGACTCTGTTTACATCAATGCATTCATTCTCTTTTTTACAAGAAATAATTACTGTGAAAAATAAAAACAAAAAGACTGTTTTTCTCATGTTTCAATTGGTTTTATAGCTGTTGACTCTCATATTATAATTAGCTGCGACTTCGGAATATCTAGCTACGAATTTATTGTTAAATCCCATTACAAAACATTTCACTACCATACATTACGCTTATTTTATTGCTGCTCATGGTCTGTTCATTCCTGATTTTTCATTTTTGGATAATCGCGAAAAAACAAATATGAAGAAGCCAAAAAACACCCAATCATTCACACCATAAACTGAATAAAACATCCCTGCCATAAAATCTTTTTCATAGACATCAGAAATATTATGTTTTAGGATCCAGTTTATCCAGATAGAGCCATAAATGAATTTTTCGATGGCAAAAACTCCAATAAGCCATTTT
>Ga0105045_10001440_pt1 | contig 19396 bp, 14 predicted proteins | sample MAT02_FD_78089 | JGI IMG/M metagenome (GOLD analysis project Ga0105045, IMG submission 78089) | Freshwater microbial communities from Lake Fryxell liftoff mats and glacier meltwater in Antarctica - MAT-02 (megahit assembly) | ecosystem: Environmental > Aquatic > Freshwater > Ice > Liftoff... | reverse complement strand
TTACCCCCTTGGCAGGCGGTGATCCTGGGGGGGAGACCAACGCCATTGCAAAACCTACGACCGGCTTCGCCAGGTCGTGGTTTTTTCATGAAAGTGGCTGCTTTGTGCGAGCACAGCAGCCACTTTCATGAAAAAACCCCAAGCCTGGGGGCTTGGGGTTTTGCAATGGATGCGGAGAAGGAGGGATTCGAACCCCCGGAACCTCACAGTTCAACGGTTTTCAAGACCGCCGCGATCGACCACTCTGCCACTTCTCCGGCGCAAAAGTAAACCTTTTGACCATTTATCAAACTCGTAACGAAATATTTTCAAGGTAGCTCGTATAGGGATGTCCATGAGTTTGTTGTACCTTCATCAATCGCATTCACTTAAACGCATTCATGAAGTATCCATCCCACGTTCTCATTGCGCTCTGCTCCTTTTTGTTTTTCATTGATTTACATGCATCTCCCCTTGCTACCTTTAATTATAAACGCTTCTACGTTCCCGGTAAGGGCCCCTTTATAGAAACTTACTTCGACATTTCGGGGTCGTCTATACTACTCGAAAAGCTTAATTCCGGCGCATATCAAGGCCAGGTTGAACTCACACTTATATTTAAGAAGGGTGAAGAGATAGTAACCTTCGACAAAAAAGTGCTCCAAAGTCCGGAAATGGAAGGAAATGAAACGGTCGATTTCCTTGACGTTCAGCGCTTTGCTCTCCACCCTGGCACCTACGACCTCGAAATTAACATGCGCGATGTTCTGAATCCGGAAGATGCCGGTTACACATCGCACGAAACAATCGAAATTGAAGAACCTTCCAAAAGCGCTTTTCTTTCGGATATAGAATTGGTTTCAGCCTTTAAGAAAACAGAAACTCCCGGAATATTTACAAAATCGGGATACGATATGCTCCCAATGGTGAGCGATGACTATTTAAACCCGTCGATGAATCAGGTGGTGCTGTACTTTGAGATCTACGGCATGGAACAACTCACTGATACTTCGGTGTTCCTCACAAAGGTATTTCTGAAAACCCTTGATACCGATGAGCCCGTCGCTTCTACCATGAAGTATCTGAGAAGAGAGACGGCACCCGTGGTTCCAATTTTCACGAGCCTGTCGCTTGAAGGCATTCCAACCGGTCAATATTTGCTTATGGCCGAGGCGCGCACCAAGGATAATGAACTGGTCGCTTTCAAATCGATGCGCGTGACCCGGACAGCGCCCCGAGCAGAGCTAGATCCCAACAAACTTACAGACGCACAAATAGCAGCAAGTTGGACGGCCAGGTACACCGATAAGAACGTTCTTTTTGAGCACGTTCATTCCATCCGGCCTATTGCCGATGATAAAGTAATTTTCTACCTCGACAACACCTTTCAATATAAAGATTCAACCGAATTAGCTTTTCTTCAACGCTTTTTGTACGCTTTCTGGAAATCGCGCAGCGAGTTAAATTCCGAGACCGAATGGCTTCAATATAAAGCGCAAGTAGAATATGTGCAAGGCAAGTATGGCACCCGAAATAAAAAAGGGTGGCAAACGGATCGCGGAAGGGTCTTTTTGAAATACGGCCCACCGAATGATATTGTTGATCGCGCCCAAGAGCCTTCATCTTACCCCTACCAAATATGGAGGTATTATAAAACGGACATTTTCAATAACGTCAAATTTGTATTCTATGACCCGACTTTGATGAGCATCGATTACGAGCTCCTTCATTGCGAATATATACCCGGCGAGCGGCGCACTCCTCAATGGAAACTACTCTTGGAAACCCGCAACACACCCACAAATAATGTAGATCAACAAGATGGTCGTGATCATTTTGGCGGTCGGGTGGACGATTTTTACGAGAATCCCCGTTAATTTGACGACCTAAACGTTCCCTTGCAGTTGGAATTAGCCGTCGTTATTCTGAACTTTAACGGTTCGCAGCATCTGCGCACCTTTCTTCCATCTGTTTTAGAGCATACGCCCTACCCTATTTTTGTCGCCGATAATGGCTCTACCGACGATTCGTTGGACTTTCTTCGCAGCACATATCCAACGGTTCAACTTATAGAACTTCCAGTTAATTATGGATTTGCGGGCGGATATAACGAAGCCTTAAAACTTATTGATGCCGAATATTACATCTTGCTTAACAGTGATGTACAGGTAACTCCGGTATGGGTGGAACCCCTGCTTGCTCAATTGAAAAGCGAAAGCGATACAGCCGCATGCCAGCCCAAAATCTTGGATTATAAGAATCCCGGTCTTTTTGAATATGCAGGTGCATCGGGTGGTTTCATCGACCGATACGCTTATCCCTTCTGCCGCGGGCGGATTTTTGATCATTGCGAGCGCAGTATTGGACAGCACGATGATACCCGATCGGTATTTTGGGCAACCGGCGCGTGCATGTTGGTCAGAGCTTCGAGTTTTTGGGAAGTTGGTGGATTCGACTCCGATCTTTTCGCGCATATGGAAGAGATTGATCTTTGCTGGCGCTTACGAAATCGAGGCTACACCATTAGCTGCGCGCCAGAATCAAAAGTTTACCATTTGGGCGGCGGCACATTGAGCAGCCAAAGCCCGCGAAAAACATATCTTAATTTTCGCAACAATCTCATTGTAATGTATAAGAACGATCGTCGCGGAAATTTTGGAAGTCGTTTTTTTCTGCGTTTAATGTTAGATGGCGTAGCGGCGATTCAAATATTATTTACCAAAGGTTGGCATCACTTCGCAGCAATTTTTAAAGCGCATATTTCATTTTACGCCAATTTTCGAAGTCATAGCGCGAAGCGCGAATCTGAGCGTTTGCAGAGCCTGCAACCAAATCTTACCGGCTGCTATGAGCGGAGCATCGTCTGGGACTATTTCTGGAAAGGTCGAAAAGTGTTCGGAGCCTTGCCCACACTTGCGTTCAAATGTCAAGATCGCAAGAAGTAATCAATGGCCATGCGGTAACCATCGACACCAAAACCCGCGATTACCCCACGTGCGTATTTACTGATAAAGGAGTGATGCCGAATCAATTCCCGGCCGAAAACATTCGAAATATGCACTTCGACTACCGGGAGATCAATACCTGCTACAGCATCGGCCAAAGCCAAAGAAGTATGCGTAAAGCCACCGGCGTTTAGCACAATACCTGTCCAATCTTCACTATCGGCAAGATGCAATCGGTCGATCAACTTCGATTCGTCATTGCTTTGAAAGTGCTCAATTTGGGCTTCTGGAAGCGATAGCTGAATGTGCCTAAGCACTGTGGCAAAATCAATAGAACCATAGAGCAGCGGTTCCCGCTTACCCAATAGATTCAAATTGGGACCGTTGATAATTAAAAACTTCATTGGAAAGATAAGGTGAATAAAGCTCCAAATTTACAACACGCAACTGAACTTATGGATTGGATCGAAGCCGCCCGACAATTTGAATACCATTTAAAACTTGAACGGTCGCTCAGCAAAAATACATTACTCGCTTACCGCGGCGATTTGGCCAAATTGATCCGCTTTTGTCAGTGTTTTTATCCAGATATTTCTCCGGTTTCGATTCAATCGGAACAGGTTATAGAATTCGTATATACCGAAGTGAAAGCAGGCCAAGATCCCCGCTCTCAGGCTCGCATGCTTTCTGCCATGCGCAGCTTCTTCGGGTTTTTGATTCTCGAAGACCTTCGAAAAACGAATCCCTGCGATTTACTTGAATCGCCCCAACTTCCAAAATATTTGCCCGATACTCTAAGCTTTGACGAAATGAAACGATTGCTTGAAGCAGTGGATTTGAGTGGGAGAGCGGGCCATCGCGATCGAGCCATCTTAGAGACACTTTATAGCTGTGGTCTCCGTGTAAGTGAAGCTTCGCATTTGCGCGTAAGCCAAATTTATGGTGCCGAAGGGTATATTCGCGTACGCGGTAAGGGCGATAAGGAACGGCTCGTCCCGATTGGCGAAATGGCTTTAAGCCACATAGCTCTTTACCAAGCCAATTGGCGAAAAACCATGTCGGTGGGACCGAAGTACAGCGACTTCCTTTTCCTCAACCACCGCGGCAATCCTTTGAGCCGGGTGAGCATCTTTAATATTGTAAAGCAAGCTGCCCGCAACGCTGGCCTGACCAAAGTGATAAGTCCGCATACCTTGCGACACTCTTTTGCCACTCATCTAGTGGAAGGAGGAGCAAACTTACGCGCTGTGCAGGCGATGCTCGGCCACGAAAACATAACCACAACCGAAATTTACACCCACCTTAGCAAATCGGCTTTGCGCGATAATTTGATGAAATATCACCCGCGTAACGCATCTTGAAGCCAAGGTCTGCGCTTGGCTTCAAACAAGAAAGCACCTAAAAGAATGGCGTATTCTGCGACGATGAAAATCCATTTTGGACCCATAGGCGCCACATAATGACTATAGCTAAATATGGCGGTGCACGACCAAAGTAGCAAGAGCGGGCGGCCGCTCGCTACTGCCAAATAAACTACCGGTAATACATACCAGGGGTGCACAGTGGTAGAAAGCATCAAGAAAACCAGATAGACCACCAAGACCAATTCGTTGAGCTCAGCCCTGCGATAGCGATAACTCAATATAACGATTGCGCAAAGTGAAATAAGGCCTAAAGCGGGGCCTAGAAATCCGATTGGGTTATAGCCAAGCCGCGATGCAAAGGCTTCGCGCAGCAGGTAATAAGTCGATGCGTTGAACTCAAATTGTGTAAAATACAGTCCGAACCCGGATTCTAAATTCCCTAAAAGTTTCCAAGGCTCCAGCATGCCGATAAAAAGAAACAAAATCAAGCCTACGGAGAATAAGAACTTAAATCGATTGGAGAAACCTTTCCGGAATACATAGGCGGGCAAAAGTATAAGCGGATTTAACTTCACCAGAACACTCCCTGCAAAACTCACGGCAGAAGGGAGATAGAGTCGTAGATCGAAACTGTAAAGCGACACCGCCAACCAGGGAACCATAATTGCTTCGAAGTGGAGGTTGCCCAAACCTTCTACTACTACCAGTGGATTGAGAAGATAGCCGACAATAAATCGCTTGGAATCTTTGACCTGGAAGGTGGTGTAAATTAGAAAAGCCAGCTCGGTAAGCACTATGAACGCTCGCATAGTATTTACACCGTAATGCACTTTAGCTCCGGAAAGAAAATAACTGAAGCCGAAAATAATCTGGTGAAATGTAGGATAGACGCTGCCGTAGCCCGGAGAGTTCATTTTATCGAGCAAATACTGGGCGAAAATAGGATCCTTGAAACTGCTGAGTCTTTCTTCGATGGGTATTCTACCGAAAGGATTAAATCCTTCGTTAATCAACATTCCATCCCATAGAAACCGAAAATAATCGTCGCTGAGCTGTGGGAGTTCGAAAAAGAAGGGAAGTCGAACGGCAAAAAACAAAATGCAGATCGTGGCAAGAGACAGGCGAAATTCAGTAAAAACCAAATTGCCATAAAGCAGAAAAACGGCAGTAAAAACGGCAACAAACAGCGGGAAAGCGGTGCGCGGCAGGGTTGCAAGGACGACGAATCCAAGGATAAATAGCAAAAAATACAACCATTGGTAGCGCACGAGCTTCATCGATAGCCCAAGGCATGCTTAAAGGTATAATAGCACACCGTGGCGAAGCCAAATATAAGCATGAGATGCAGGGGCACAAAGCCCCAAGACGAAATTGAAATTTCGTAAGCCAATGAAAATGAGAAGTAAAGGCCTAGTGCGAGTTCAAACCAGGCAATGGTCGAAATACCATGCGATGTGTAGTGCTTTCCGCGAAAAGAGTCTCCACTTTGGGTGATATTCCATTTTGGGGTGCGAATGAAAGGGGTGCGCTTACCCAAAAGTCCTAACAATACGGATCGGGCATTGTGCAAACTCATCCCCATTGAAATGCTGAGAAAGGCGGGATATAGCCAAAGAAAATTACCCTTTCCATTTTCGGATTTCAAGTGGCGATAAGCGGTGTAGTAGAATCCAGCTAAGACAATAAATGCCACGATGAGCGAAGAACCCGCGTAGAATAAAATTTTTAATTCGGGATGCTGTTCTTTAATCACTACCAGCGGTAGCGAAAGAATGGCGCAGATGACAATCCAAATAAAAATGGAAGAATTCAAGAGATGAAAAAGCGCGTGTAGCCGGGTAGAAATGGGAAGTTTTGCTGTGAATAGGACTTCACGCAGATGCTTTACAGCGCACTCGGCGGCTCCCTTATTCCAGCGAAATTGCTGGGTGCGAAGGGCTTTCATCTCAGCAGGAAGTTCGGCCGGAGAAACGAGGCCTTCGAGAAATTTAAACTTCCAACCTTTCAGCTGCGCACGGTAACTGAGGTCTAAATCTTCGGTAAGGGTATCGGCGCTCCACCCGCCTGCCGACTCTATGCAAGTCCTGCGCCATATACCCGCTGTACCATTGAAGTTGATGAAGTGTGCGCCTGCATTTCTGCCGCCTTGCTCCACGGTGAAATCCGCATCGAGGGCAAAGGCCTGCACTTGGGTAAGTAAGCTGTGATGGCGATTTACATGACCCCAGCGACTCTGGACCATCCCGATTTCGGGATCGGTGAAATAAGGAATCGTTCGCTTTAAAAAATCGGGAGATGGGATGAAATCGGCATCAAAAATGGCCACATAAGGAGGAAGGCTCTGCTCTAAACCAAACTTCAGCGCTCCTGCCTTAAAGCCTTCGCGATTGGTTCTGCTGATCTGCTTAATTCGGATGCCTGCCGCTTTCCACTTTTCTACAACGCGGGTGCCTATTTCAAAGCTTTCGTCGGTACTATCATCGAGCAATTGTATTTCCAGTTTTTCGCGCGGGTAATCGAGCTGGGCCGCTGCGTCGATTAAACGCTCCACTACGTATTGCTCATTAAATACCGGTAGCTGAATAAGCACAAAAGGCAATGCACTTAGCTCTGTTGGTTCCACTTTTATTGCCCTGTCCTTTTTGGTTCGAATATAAGCTAAGAGCAACTGAAGCTGGACAATACTGTACGCGAATATGAACAGCATACCCAGTCCGTAGATGATCAATACGCTATATACGAGCCAATCAGGCATATTTAAAAATAGTGGTGATAATTTTATAGCCCGCCATCACAGACCCTTTCACGGTACCTGTGATTTTGGAAACTCCTTTTCGCCGCCGATATGAAACCGGAATTTCGGTGTAAGGAATGCTCATTTTCAATATTTTCACTTGCATCTCTACCGTCCAACCGAAATCGCGATCTTGCATTTTTAGATCTTCAAGGGTATTCCAGGCAATAGCCCGAAATGGCCCCAGATCGGTAAAAGTAGCGCGATAGATGCGACGCAGCAAGAAAGTAGCAAGCCAATTTCCAAAGATTTGCTGGGGCATCATGGAGCCTTTTTCTCGTTGCCCCAACGCTCTGCTACCGATTACGAATTTGACTTGACCGTCTATAATAGGCTGCACCAATTTCGGTAGCTCTTCGGGATGATCGGAGAAATCGGCATCCATAAATACCAGAATATCTGGCGGGATTGGATTTTCGGCCACCTTTGCAATGCCTCGCAAGCAGGCTGCGCCGTAACCTTTTTGAGCTTCGAGCACGGGTGTAGCTCCACCACTTAGGGCGGCTTGCGCGGTACCATCGGTCGAATTATTGTCAACCACGATCACATCGCGAACCCAATTTCTGGGAATATCCAGCAGCACCAGGGGTAGTGCTAGTACTTCGTTATAGGCTGGTATCACCACGTCGATGATCGGCCGTGCCGTTTGCTCCATTAATTCTGAAGACTTACGCTATTGCTACCGATAAGGATTGGGTTATCATTGAATTGCACACTCCCATTGTTTTCCAATTTGAGCACACCTCTTGGACATACAGATGCACAAACCCCGCAACCTACACAGCTGGACCGCACAATATTTTGGCCTTTCTGAGCGTAGGCTCGAACGTCGATGCCCATTTCGCAGTAAGTGCTGCAATTTCCACAAGAGATACATTGGCCACCGTTGGTAGTAATCCGAAATCGGCTCTTGAACCGCTGTACGATACCCAGATATGCCGCAAGCGGGCACCCAAAGCGGCACCAAACCCTATTGCCCATTACGGGGTAGAAGCCGGTACCCACAGCCCCGGCAAATACAAATCCAATAAAGAAACCATAAGTGGAGCGGACGCTGTAAGAGTTGATGCCTAGAATTTCAGCTTCTCCGGTAAAAGATGTGTAGGCTGCCAAAGCAGTCATTCCCACTGCAAAAACTAAAACACCATGCACGAGCCACCGCTCGATCTTCCAGGCTTTTAAGCTCTTATCGCTCAACTGTCGGTAAGGGTCTCCAAGGGTTTCAGCCAAGCCGCCGCAGCCACAAACCCACGAGCAATACCAGCGCTTACCAAAGAAATAAGTAAACACAGGCACACCCACGGCGAAAAGGACGATACCCCAGAAAAGGAGAAATAGTCCCAGATCTCCAGACTCGAGATAATCCTTAATCCGGTAATCAAAGAAAAAGGAGTACTCAAGCGGCCAGGCACTTTTCATGTCGTAAGCAGGCATTTGCAGTCGAGTCAATATTTGCGGAAGGGTAAAAGCGAATACAACCTGGAAGAAAAATACCGAAACTGTGCGTACTTGCTGGTAGGCGTTACCCTTGTATTTCAGCAACATACGGAAACCCATTAAACCCATGGAAATGGTATAAAGGAAACCATAAAGGAACCATTGACTCGATGCATTGCCGGCAAGTTTATCGGCGAGTGGGTCGAGCAGCGCAGCTTGCGGAGCAATGAAGTGAGCAAAGTGATAGAGCACAATGTAGAACCCAATCAATCCGGCAAAAACAATCCAAGCAGACCCCATAGCATTCTGCCGTTTACGGTGGTAAATCCCATTGTGCTGTATTCCCGCTTTCACATTCAAGAGTGGCACCATGGTAACGAAACCGCCAAGCAGCGCCAATCCGAAAATTAAGAATGCGGCCCATCCGCTTTTTAGCCAAGCAGGAGTACCGGCGTAGAGCAATGCAAATAGCCGGTCATTTCGATCCGATGCGGGTATACCTTTTTCTTCAGCAATCTGCTGATTAATATCCTGTACCTTCCATCGGAAATTCTTGGTAAACTCTTCAAAAGACACCCATTCCCGACCAATCATCCAGCTAGTGCCTCCTTTTACCAGCTTAACTTGCTCAGCGTCAAAGTTGTTCTCAATAAATTTTTCGTCATATCGGTTGGCTTCTTCTCCAAGATCGGCAATGACTTGATCAGCCTTCTGCTCTGATATACCAAACTGGTCTTTAAGGGATTGATTATAATCATCGAAACTTACCTTTAAGTAATTTACTTGATTTACAATGGAACCGTAAGGCGCCTTGCTCAAATTTTTAGCAAGTCCTTCGTTTTTTTCTTCAGCCAACTGCTGTACTTCTGTGGTATTCAAAGGAATATCAACAAAGAAGCTGAGTGATATAAATAGAACTAAGGCGGCGGTAAACAGGCTCATGCCTAGTACATACCAAGAGCGATTACTCATCGGAATAGATTTGTTAAGATTAGTTTTCGGGACGTCGTAATCCCGGTTGTTTTTTCAAAATCAGCGACCAAAATGGAATACCAGGACTTATAAAATTCAGGGTCGAAATTGGCTTTTTTCATGCCGCCAATCACCTCGCCTACCTGCCATCCTTGCCGAAGAGCAAGATCAAAATATTCATGGCGGAGTCGGATTCCGAAGGTGTTTACGCCGATGAATTTTCCCGATTCAGGATGGTACGCCACCGTCATGAATTTCTCTTTATCGGGCATTTTCCAGAAATAATGAGTTTGCGTTTCGTCGGCTACTGGCTTTACAATGCCGTAGGTCTGATATTCCAAATCGAAAAATTTGGCCGAGTTAAACCAAGGCCCTGGTTTATAGGCGGTGCGTTGACCAGCGAGCGTGCGTCCGAGCGCTTCGCCCATCATACGCCCTACATACCACACCGGCTCAAGCGGTCGCCGGCCTTCGAGCGGATTTCGCACTTGGGCGCAATCGCCGGCTGCGTAGATACCCGGGATACTTGTTTCCAAGTATTCATCGACTAATATGCCTTTATCTTTTTCGATTGGCAGATCACCAAGCCACGCAATATTTGCTTTCACACCTGTGGTGATACCTACTATTTGACAATCTATCCGCTCGCCTGCTTCGGTCTCTACGTGGCTCACCCGTCCATTTTGGTCGGGTTTGATGGCTTTCAGATTCGTTTTAAACCGCAAGTCAATGCCTCGCGCAGCGAGATGTTCGCCTATTAATTTTCCTTCTTGGCGTGTCAAAACATTTCCCCAAAACACTTCCTCGCGGACTAGAATAGTGATGTGTACGCCCCTTGTGTGAAGCATCTCGGCCAGTTCGACTCCAATTAACCCCGCCCCTACGATTACGGCATGCTTGGTATTCGAATCTTTTTCGCTGGGAGCAGGCCCCAGCGTTTCGAGTAGCTCGAGGTCTTGCTTGCTGTAGAGGCCCAAAACACCTTTCAGATCCTGGCCCGGCCAATTGTAATAATTCGTAGCACTGCCAGTGGCTATCACCAGTTTATCGTAGGGCAATGTTTCGCCCGTGTTCAAGGACAATGACTTAGCTTCCGGATCGATGGAAAGCACCGTCGCCACTACGAGTTCAATTCGATTTTTCTCCCAAAACCAATTCTCGTAAGGCTGTATATGCTCAAACTTCATGTGGCCCATGTAGACGTACATAAGCGCCGTGCGGGAGAAAAAGTAAGGACTCTCCGCCGAAATAACTTGAATTCGGCCTTTGCTATGCTTCCGCAAATGACGAGCCGCAGTGATGCCCGCTATGCCATTGCCGATTATGACGGTGCCATGTTCCATATTCATCAAATTCGCTCCAAAGTAATCCTTTTTTTATTGCTGAATCGGGTCGGTAACCCGACAATCTAGCAAGCTCCTGTGTCGAACAAAAGTTTTCGCCCGGAGGTTGAGTCTTGTTTTGTATTTTCGACTAAATTAAAGTGGATTATGAAAAAAGTATTTGCATTATTGGGAATATCAAGCCTTCTGGCCTTAGGCGGTTACGGCCAAGCCGCATTCCTGGAGCAAGGGGTAATCGAAGCCTTAGATCGATCAGCGCCAGGTGAATTGATACCCATAATCATACTCTTGGCCGATGCTGAAGATCCGGAGCTTCTGAAAGCCGACTTCATTGCGCGTGGAGTGCCCGTAAAAGAACGTCCGAAACAATTGATGCGGAAGCTCAAGACCAAGGCTGAAGCCACACAGCCTGCCGTGCTCAGCATCATTCGCGAAAGCGGAAAAGCTTATAAAAATATACATGCCCTTTGGATTGGAAACATAATCAGCTTAGAAGCCGAAGCTGACATTGTAAGGCTTCTTGCCGAATTACCTGCTATTGAGCGCATCGGTTACAATATTCCAATGTATGGCTTAGACAAACCCCAGTTCGAAGGCCATAGCCTCCAAAAATCGGTGGGTGGAAGAGAGCCGGGTCATACGGCTATCGGAGCGCCCGAAATGTGGGCTTTGGGTTATACCGGAGCTGGAACTATAGCGCTTACTTTCGATACAGGCGTTTGGCCCGATCATCCCGCTCACAGCAATCGCTTTTTGCCCAACTTAATGCCCCTTCAAGCCACCTGGTTTGGATTCGATAGCCCATTACCCATCGATAAGTCGAGCAGCCACGGCACACATGTGTCTGGAACGATACTCGGGCTCGATCCGGCTACAGCCGATACCATCGGTGTAGCATTCGGAGCTTATTTCATTGCCACTGACCCTATTGTATCAAATCTCGCCGACATTAAGCCTATCAGCGATTTGCTACTCGGCTATCAATGGGCCATAAACCCCGATGGAAATGAAAATACCAGTGGCGATGTACCCGATGTAATCAACAATTCGTGGGGTCGAGACAATACCAATCCCGATTGGGAACCTTGCCCAGAATTTGCTATTCCGGTTTTCAATGCGGTTCTAGCGGCTGGTATAGCCAATGTATTCAGCGCCGGAAACGAAGGGCCCGACCCGATGACTATTGGCACACCGCACAATATCAATACGGGGCTGGTAAATTCTTTTACCATCGCCGCTGTAAGTAGCACAGGAAGCTTTCCAGTGGCAGAGTTTTCAAGTCGCGGCCCGAGCATCTGTGGCGGTGAAGGTAGCTTACTTATCAAGCCCGAAGTAGCGGCTCCAGGGGTAAACGTCCGATCGTCGGTAGCCAACGGAGCTTACGATTTCTTTAGCGGCACATCCATGGCCGCGCCACACACCAGTGGAGCTATACTCCTGTTGAAAGAAGCCTATCCGGAACTAAGTGGCGAAGAGCTCCAACTGGCACTGTACTATTCGGCCACAGACCTTGGCATACCGGGCGAGGACAATACCTACGGCAATGGGATGATCAATGTAAAGGCCGCTTATGATTATCTGTCTCAAGAATATTTTCCTACGGCTCCGGTAAGTGGCGATCGGGATATAAGCATTCAATCAATCTTAAGCCCGCAAATCGAGATCGGTTGTGGAGATGCCAATGGGCTTGAAATCAGTCCGGTGGTAGAGATAAGAAATGTAAACTCTATGCCGCTCGGCAATTTTACGATCCACACGGAAGTGAATGGCGAAATATTAGCGTCGTATGTGTATCCTGGTGCGCTTTTAAGCGGAGAGTCAGCAACTGTAACCTTGAATCCTGTAACTATCCTTGCTACAGGTTTGATCGAACTTCATATCTGGATACCCGAGATTGATATGGAATACGATTCCTATAATAACCACCGCACGATCCGCTGGACACAGCTACCCAGATTGGATCTAACAGGCCAAAACTTTTACAACGAAGATTTCAGCGCTGGGATTCCTTCTGACGCATGGACCATCCAGAATCCCGATGGAGCGGCAACATGGGATACCTTATCAGTAATACAAGTGGATGGAGCCATCGGTGTGGCGGCTTGGATGAATCACCCCGACTACAACCCGATTCAGAACCAACGCGATTATTTGATCAGCCCTGTTTTCACCTTAGGGTCCACCGAGACCTATAATTTGAGTTTCGACTACTTCTATCGTAAACGCTCAAACAATACGTTTATCCACGACACTTTGGCTCTTTTCAAAAATGTAATGTGCGAAGACGGCGGCTTGGAAGCGCAAGAAATCTGGAGAGCAGGGGGAGAAGAACTCTATACGAATGATCAAAATCAGCAAGATGCCTTGCCGGAGAGCCCCGACGACTGGGCCACTGTGCAAACTTTTTTCAATTTGGCTGAAGCCGACGAAACGGTTTACTTCAGTTTATCTTCCATCAATAGAAGAGGAAACAATCTGCTTATTGACAACATTAACTTAAGTGGCGTTACGGCCGTGAAGGAATTCCGGAACGGCAGCTTTAAGCTTTACCCCAACCCGGCACAACACGAGTTGACCGTACAAACGCAAACCTTCGATATGAAGAATCTTCGAATCTTCGATATCGCTGGAAGAATAGTATTAGAAAGAAATGCTAAAACCAACAACTTGCGCATAGATTTGCCTGAAATGGCGGCAGGAACTTACGTGGTAGAAGTAAATTTCGAGAACGGTTACCGCAAAGCGGAACGATTAGTTATTCAGTAAAGACGATTCGTTTTGAACCAAGAGCTTCACCGTTGCGGCTGAAGTGCACGAGGTAAAGACCAGCTGGAAGATTGTTTCGCGAAAAGTAGTGACCCGTCTGTGAGCCGCTGTAAACCAGTTTTCCGTGAGCATCAAAAAGTTGAATTTGAAGCGGCTCTATCCCTGGCCATATCACTTGAAAACCATCTGGCGAGGGGTTCGGATATATAGATAAGCCTTGTTCAAAAAGGTTCTCTTCTGTGCGCAGGTTAATACCATCGACCATCAATCGCGCTGAAAAAATTTGATCATTAATTAAGCTGATTTCCATGATTGGCCCTTCCCTTTCGGGCGATATCCAGGTGTAGTTAACTTGTAGGGGCCGTTGTATCGACTGTCCACCGCCCAATTGCTCAATATTTATGGTGTCGGTAATTTGTATTTCGGTTCGCATTCGAAGCACATCAAAATTTCCGTAGGGACCTTCGAAAGTACCCCAACCATCTACAATACCACTGCGTTCAGAATCTTGACCGTAGGCTCCAAAACCCAGGAGATTAGTAAGGTAGGAACCCTCACCCGAAAACTCCAATCCGTATTCAAGTGGCCAGGGATAGATGCGCTCTACCACAGCATTAGGCGTGGCAATGGGTAAACCCTGCAAGGAAAAAGCGTTACCAGTAGCGTAGTATCCATTGGCATCGTTTCTGAAAAAAGCAAAGGCGTCTGTAATTTCGATCGGTAGCTCCGCGCCTATATCGCCCGCCGCTACTTCCAATCCGTGCGTTGAAACATTGCTCGGATAGAGAAATGGGGTATTGAAAAAGAATTGATAAAGGGAAGGTGCTTGCGTAATGGGCACATACGTTTCTACAGCCGAATTAGCTGGCTCCCAGCCCGCCAGCGTCCAAACTTGGTTTTCGCCGGCCTGGGCTATAAGAGCCGCGCCGCCCGTCCATAGCGGGGATGCCTGTTCATAGGTATTTGAACTATTGGCGTGGGTGTATTGATTGCCCGACACGGTAACTTGCCCCCAAGCTGCCATTGCAAGGATGTTAGAAAAGAAAAAAGTGCATACAAGCTTCATAACATTTTCGTTTAGACGATGGAAAGTTAACGATATTTAGAGCAGAAGGGTACTGCCACTGGTTTCAAAGTGTTATTTTTACCGCTTATGCAAATACGCTTCTACCTTTTTCTGACGATGATGTGCTGGGTGGCAATAGGCCAAGCGCAGCGTATAGATGACGATCTCATACAATTTTCCGGCGTTGTAATTACAGGCGATAGCCTCTCGCCGGTGCCATTCACCAATGTACTCATCGAGCAATCGGGCCGCGGAACGATGACCGATTATTACGGTTATTTTTCTTTTGTAGCTCAAAAAGGCGATTCCATTCTATTTTCTGCTGTAGGTTATCGCCGCAACCGATTTGTAATACCCGACAGCCTTGCTATGGATAAGTATTCCCTTATTCAAATCATGACCGCCGATACCATTGAACTCAAAGAAACCGTAATTTATCCCTGGCCAACGAGAGAACAGTTTAAAGAAGCATTTTTGGCCATGCAAATACCAGATACAGACTACGACCGTGCCCAGCGAAACTTACAGCAAGCCGACATGATAGCCCGCATGGACGCAGCCATGCCGAGCGGAAGCGAAACATTCAAATACTCGATGCAGCAGTTCCAAAGTCAAATATATTACGCCGGACAGGCACCCCCGCAAAATGTGTTTAATCCAATAGCCTGGGGACAATTCATCCAAGCCTGGAAACGGGGCGATTTCAAATCGGAACGTGAACGCGGTAAAGGCCAAGGCGGACAATAATTAGGTAATAAAGTAGTTACAAGAGCGCGCAAGCCTAAAGACCGCAGATTTGCATCGAAAAATTTACCTTTTTGCCTTATTGGTAATTGCTACAGCCACCGTATCGGCGCAAACTACAGCCTTGCTGTCTGGTAAAGTCCGCGATACTAATGGAACGCCCATCGAATTTGCGAATGTATTTGTACGAAGCCTAGGCGTAGGCACCACCACCGACTCCAAAGGAAATTACAGTATAGAACTCAATCCGGGAGAAGACCTACTTATAGAAGCGAGCTTCACTACTTACGAAGCCGCTTCCATGAAAATTACACTCAAAGCCGGACAAATAAAGATTCAAAATTTTACTCTTCAACCCCGCGAACTCCAAGGCGTAACCATACGCGATGAACGCAACCGCGGTACCACCCTTCAACCTGTTCCAATAAAGAACATTAAAATGCTCCCTTCCGTGCAGCAGGGTATTGAAAGCATACTTACCTCCCAACTCGGAGTGAAAGTGAATAATGAGCTGAGCTCTAATTACAGCGTGCGGGGTGGGAGCTTTGCGGAGAATTTAGTTTATGTCAACGATATCGAAGTGTATCGGCCATTGCTCGCCAGAAGCGGCGAACAGGAAGGACTGAGCTTCCCTAACCCCGATATGGTGGGAAGTATCTACTTCAGCGCAGGTGGCTTCGATGCCCGCTATGGCGATAAGATGAGCTCAGTGCTCGACATTCAATACAAACGGCCACGGAGCTTTGGTGGCTCCTTCTCAGCCAGCCTTTTGGGCGGTTCATTATCGCTCGAAAATGCTTCTAAAAACGGGCGATTCACCCAAATCACCGGGGTGCGGTATCTCACCAATCAATACTTGTTGGGGAGCTTAGATACCCAGGGCGACTATCAGCCAAACTTTGTCGATGTGCAGACCTATCTCACATACGATATCACGGATACCTGGGAGATTGGTTTCTTGGGTAACTATTCCAATAATCAATTCAAATTTGTGCCCGGAACGCGTGAAACGCAATTTGGAAGCATCAACGAAGCCCTTCGTTTCACCGTATTCTTCGAAGGACAGGAAGTTACCAGTTTTGAGACCTTTTTTGGAGCAGTAACCACCGAAAACAGACCCAACCAGAACACCCGCCTGAAATTTACTGCTTCTGCATTCCGAACTTTCGAAAACGAAACGTTCGATATACTTGGTGAATATTTTCTCGATGAGCTGGAGCGCGATCTGGGCGCCGATGAATTTGGCAACGTGGTGCGAAACCGTGGTGTAGGCGCCTACCTCGAGCATGGACGAAATAGAATTGACGCCACCGTGCTAAGCCTTCAGCATCGCGGGTTTAAAACAATCGACAATAAATATTTGCAGTGGGGATTAACCTGGAATGGCGAAGAAGTCAACGACCGCTTGAGCGAATGGACCTACATCGATTCGGCTGGGTTCTCCGTGCCTATTGCTCCTGGCAACGCCATCCAATTGCAAGACGTAATAAAAGCGAGCAATAAAATTACTTCGAACCGGGTAATGGCCTACGCTCAAAACCGTTGGGACTGGCAAAACGACCGGGAAGATATTTTCTCGGCAACGATAGGAATACGTGGAAACTATTGGGATTACAACAACCAATTGGTAATAAGCCCACGCGGTACCGTTTCCTGGAAACCCCGAATCATCAAGCAAATTAACGACAGTACCACAAGGCGCACCGACGTGGTGTACCGATTCTCGACGGGTTATTATTACCAGCCACCCTTCTACCGCGAACTGCGGGATATAGCGGGCAACTTAAACCCCGAAATTCGAGCACAGCGGGCAATACACTTCGTACTTGGTGCCGACGTCAATTTTCAAATGTGGGAAAGACCCTTTAAATTTATTACCGAAGCTTATTACAAAGCGCTCAGCGATCTGGTACCCTACGAGATCGACAATGTGCGGCTGCGTTATTATGGCAATAACGATTCGAAGGGATATGCTACGGGCTTGGACATGAAAATAAACGGCGAGTTTATTCCGGGTATCGAGTCTTGGGCCACTTTGAGCTTTCTAAATACAAGGGAAGATTTGCTCAACGACCAATACACCGAATACTACAACAGCGATGGCGATGTGATAAGCCCTGGCTTCAGCTCCAACACCACCGCAGTAGATTCGGCTATTTTTTTCCCCGGCTACATCCCCCGCCCTACGGATCAGTTGATTTACTTCGGCCTATTTTTCCAGGATGAGATGCCGAGCATCCCAAGCTTTAAGGTGCATTTGAGCGTGCTATTTGGAAGCGGCTTACCCTTCGGTCCGCCCGACTTTGAGCGATATAAAGATGTAGAGCGCTTTCGCGCTTATCGGCGGGTTGACATTGGCTTTTCGAAAGATTTGATGCCCAACAGACCCGATAAAGGGCTGTTCAAGAATTTCAATACAGCCGTGTTGAGCTTAGAAGTTTGGAACTTGCTCGATATCAATAATACCATCAGCTATACCTGGATACGCGAAAGCGGCGGAAGGCAATACGGCGTTCCAAATTTCCTAACTTCTCGAAGGCTTAATTTGAAGCTCGCCGTTAGTTTTTGAAGCTCAGAACTACTTTTCGGATTATCGAAACACATTCCATTAACTGAGCTTCCGTCATTACAAGTGGTGGGGCAAATCGGATAATGTTCCCATGAGTCGGTTTTGCCAAAAGACCATTTTCTGCAAGAGCCAGGCAAATATTCCAAGCGGTTTCGCTATCCGGGCTATCGTTTATCACAATGGCGTTGAGCAGGCCTTTACCGCGCACCAGTTTGATGAGGGAACTTTCCTGAATAAGTTTCTGCATTTCGGAGCGGAAAATTTCGCCCAACCAGCGCGCATTTTGGGTAAGTTTCTCGTCCTTGATAACGTCAAGAGCCGCTATGGCTACCTTGCAGCCTAGTGGGTTGCCACCAAAAGTAGAACCATGGGTGCCCGGCTTGATCACATTCATAATGGCATCATCGGCAAGTACGGCAGATACGGGGTAAACCCCTCCCGACAAGGCTTTGCCAAGTATAAGGAGATCGGGCTTTACATAAGTAGCTTGTTGCTCGCAAGAACCTGCGCAAGAGCAGTTGCCGCAAACGGCCAATAAACTACCTGTGCGACCGATACCTGTTTGAACTTCATCGGCCATGAACAGTACGTTTGATGCTCTGCAAAGCTTCGCTGCTTCACGGAGGTAGTCGGCGTGGGGGACATAAACCCCGGCTTCACCCTGTATGGGCTCTACTAAAAAGCCCGCAATGTGTGGATCTTGCAGAGCTTCCCGCAAGGCATCCAAATCGTTGTAGGCTACCCGGATAAATGCATCATCGGTATAAGGCCCAAAATTTTTGCTGGCTACAGGGTCGCTGCTGAAGCTGACGATAGTGGTGGTACGGCCGTGGAAATTATGATCGCAGACAATAATTTTTGCGGTATTTGAAGGGAGACCTTTTACTTCATGCGCCCATTTTCGGCAAATTTTAATCGCCGTTTCTACCGCTTCAGCACCTGTATTCATCGGCAGCACCTTATCGAAGCCGAAATATTTGGTAACGTAGGCAGCGTATTCGCCAAGCGCATCACTGTGAAAAGCGCGGGAGGTAAGTGTAAGTTTACGCGCTTGTTCCACGAGGGTGTCGATGATTTTCGGGTGACAATGTCCCTGATTTACCGCGCTGTAAGCCGAGAGAAAATCAAAATAACGTTTCCCGTCCACATCCCAAACGTAAACACCTTCGCCCCGCTCGAGAACTACGGGTAAAGGATGATAATTATGAGCTCCGTATTTCTCTTCGAGAGCGATAAACGATTCGGATTGCGTATCGAGAACGGTTGATTTCATAAACGGAGTGGTATTAAATTCGAGCGCAAAGGTCAATTAAATAAAGAGATTCCGCAAATTTTCGTTCTTTGCAGGCGTGCAAAAAGCAGCAAAAAACAGCGAATGAGTTTTAAATTAAAGCGCGGCGAAATCCTTGAAGTGCGC
>Ga0105045_10001438_pt1 | contig 19404 bp, 7 predicted proteins | sample MAT02_FD_78089 | JGI IMG/M metagenome (GOLD analysis project Ga0105045, IMG submission 78089) | Freshwater microbial communities from Lake Fryxell liftoff mats and glacier meltwater in Antarctica - MAT-02 (megahit assembly) | ecosystem: Environmental > Aquatic > Freshwater > Ice > Liftoff... | reverse complement strand
GCCGCCCTTGTGGTTGCTGAAGGACAGCTGCGGAATGTTGAGGATGATCTGCGCCGACGCCGGGTCCACCGTATTGCTCGCAGGGTCGGCCACGGTGTAGCGCGCCACCACGGTGTTGAGCGTTGTGCGGTCGATGTAGTTGACGTAAAAGCGCCCGTTCACTGCATAGCCGGGGTCGAATGCCATGCCCAGCAGGCCACGCTCGCCCTGCACTGCGACTCGACCGCTCAAGTCCAGGAAGGCACTGCCCTGTACCGCGCCGCCCGAGAGGATTCGGATGGCACCGCCCTTCTCGACCACGAACAGCCGCCCATCGCCCGCTGGCGCCGTAACGAACAAAGACTGAGTGAAACCGGTGGCAACCACCTCGCCTTGCAGCGCGTGGACCCAGCCGCTGGCGACCAGCAGGAAAACGGCTGCAAGGCAACGAACGCGCGGGAACAGGGTCATGGCGAACCTTTGGTGAATTGGGAACCTCAACCCGAAGCTTCTAGGGCCTGGGGTGCAGCTTGGTCTGTACGACACGGAACATTCTGGCCAGTTCGAGCCAGGCTTCAAGACCTGAGTGAGGGGTTACAAGACGGGCACGACGGGCGTAAGCGTCGCTGCGGTCCACGCAGGCGAGACAATCAGCGGCATGGCGGGTGCGGACACGGTTGACAGATCAGGGCCCGGGAAAGCGGTGGCGCGTTCGTGAGCCTGCATGGACAGCAGGAGCAGGCGTTCGACGGTGTGCGCCCACCGAAGCCGCAGGGCGGCGCCGCTGCCCGCGCCTGGCGGACACGGGGCGGGCCGCTCGTCCTGTCGCTGGGGGTGCATGCCCTGCTGCTGGGCCTGGCGGTGGTGGCTCAGCCCTTCGGCGCCCCGGGCCTGACCTGGCTGCAGGACGAACGCCGAGTCGACGTGCCTGCGCTGCGTTGGGTGTGGCTGGACGGACCGGCCGAGCAGGGGTTCGCAGCACTGGTGCTGCCCGCCCCGGACCAAGTGCCTTCATTGCGACTGCCAGCGCACCGGCCTGCACCTGCACCTGCACCTGTGCCGGTAGACGCGGCCACGGCGGCCCTTGCTTCGCCGAAGACGCTGCCTTCGCTCGCCTCGATGCCCGACACAGCGGTAGCGCCCTTGCCAGAAACATCGCCGCTGCCGCCCATGGCCCCGCAAGAGCGCTTCCCTGTGCTGCCCGAGGTGATCGAGTCGATCGAGCCCACCGAACCTGCGCAGCCAGTGCTGGGGCCCCTGGCCGCTGTTGCACAGGGTGACGCAGCGCCTGTGGCCATACCGGCCCTCGAACCGGGACTGAAGCTGAGGGCTTTGGCGCGCCTGGACGAAAGCCTGTGGGCCGCCGCGCCCATGACCTCGGCTTCTGGGCCGGCCCTTGCAGCCCGCGTTGAAGCGCCAGCAACGCCTGCCTCGCAGGCAGCGGCGAAAGCGGCGGCGTTGCAGGCCGCGGCGCTGGCTGATCTGCAGGAAGCAGCCCGTCGAGACGCATTTAGGCAAGAAGCGACGCAGCTGCAGGCGGAGCGGCTGGCGGCCGAGCGCCAGGCGGCAGAACGACTGCAAGCGCAGCAGCGCGAGGCACAGCGACTCGCGGCTGAACGACAGGAAGCCGCGCGCCAGGCAGCGCAGCGGCTGGAAGTCGAGATTCAGGAAGCAACCCGGCAGGAAGCTGCCCGTCAGGAAGCGACGCGTCAGGAAGCAACCCGTCAGGAAGTGGAGCGGCTGCAGGCACAACGGCTGTCGGCTGAACAACGGGAAACTGCCCGCCAAGCCGCTGCTCGGCTGCTGGCGGCGAAGGAGCAGGCGGCGCGCGATGAAGCCCAACGCGAAGCCCAGCGCGTGCTGGCTGCAGCGGTCGAAGCGGCGGAGCGGGAAGCCGATCGTCAACGCTTGGCGCAGGTGGCGGCACAGGCACAGGCAGCGGCAGTGGCAGCGGCACAGGCAACCGTGCAGGCGGCCCAGCAAGCTGCAGAACAGGCCGCAGACGCCCGGCGCGAGGCGGCGCGGCGTGCCATGGGGCGCGTGCTGGACGAGGAAGCCGCGCAGCGCGAGGCTGCTGCCCGGGCCGCCGGGGCTGCCCAGGCCGAGCGCGACCCTGCCAGGCTGCCGCTGTCGCTCAGCACGGCCCGGCGCGGCCGTCTGTTCGGACGCATCGACCCGAACAGCGAGATGGTGCGCTACGCAGAAGCCTGGGCGCGCAAGATCCAGCTCAACATGACCTTCGACCTGGTGCGCGAACTGGCCGCGCAAGCCCACACCCGCCCGCTGGTGACAGTGGCGCTGCACAGCGACGGCAGCGTGGAGACGGTGACCTTCGTCCTGTCCAGCGGGGTACCGGCACTGGACGACGCCATCCGGCGCGTGGTGCTCAGCCAGGCGCCCTACCCTGCGTTCTCGCCCGCGCTGGCGGCCGATTACGACGTCATCGAGATCCGCCGCACCTGGTCGTTCGACACCGCCATCCGCCTGTACTGAACGGCGACGCCAACCCGAGCGCGTAAAAAGACTTTGCGCCGCAGCGGCAGCCGCCTCCTCGGGCAAAGGCAACCGCCATGTCCATGCAGGGCTGGGGTGCGCAGCAAGCGAGCAGCATGCCGACGGCTTGTCAAGGCTGCACTGCCAGGCGCCCGCGCAGCGCTGCCAGTGTGCCGGCGTCCAGTGCGATGTCGAGTGCGACCGTGCGCTCGATGCCGATGGTCACCGGCGCTCCCAGGCGCTGAACGCGGATGCCCAGCGTGCGCATCAGGCGTTCGATGGCCACCGTGGTCACCGTCACGTAGCGCTGCAGCCCGCCATTCAGGCCCCAGGCGACGATGGCCTCCATCAGCGCCAGGGCGGCCTCGCAGAAGCGGCTGTTGCCGCCCGCATGCCGGCCCATGGCGAAACGGCTGAGTTCCCAAACAGCCTCGCCCTCGGGCGCGGCGCAGCCGTGCAGGGTCTGCGGGAAGGTGTCGCGCAGCATGTTCGGGCCCGTCGTGGGCAGCAGCCGCCAGCAGGCCTGCATGGCACCGTCGTCGGCCTTGGCCATCAGGTAGACGGGGTCGAGCGCGTCGAAGTCGTCGCGCTCCATGCCGCCTTCGTGGTTCACCTCCCAGCCCAGGCGCTCGCGGAAGACGTCGTGGCGCAAGCGGTGCATGGCATGGATATCTGACAGGGTGAATGCGCCCTCGCTGGCGCGGCCGATGTGGATCTGCATGACTCATCTCCGGGATGGGTTGGGGACGAGCCATTGCAGTTTTGGATGGCCTTTGCTGCACCCGCAGATCTGACAGGTGCGACCTGTCAGAACTGCCAGTGCGCTGCGGCGCGCGGCTTCCTACATTGGCTGTCAGCCCGGGCCGCCGAACGGCCTTCCGCCATCGGCGGCGCCCAGGTGACCCACCGCAGCAAGGAAGACACGCATGAACTCCACGTCCGCGCCGCAGGCCGCAGCCCATGCCGCCGACATCGCCCTGGTCGGCATCGGCTGCCGTTTCCCCGGCGCCGCCGACGGCCCCCAGGCGCTGTGGGCCGCGCTGATGGCGGGCCGCGACGGCGTCGGCGAGGTCGGCCCCGAGCGCTGGTCGGTCGAACAGCACTACCACCCGCGGCGCGGCGTGCCGGGCAAGACGGCCACACGCTGGGCCGGGCTGGTCGAAGGCATCGACCGTTTCGACTGCGAGTTCTTCGGCATCTCGCCGCGCGAAGCTGCCACCATGGATCCGCAGCAGCGCTTGCTGCTGCAGGTGTGCTGGGAAGCGCTGGAAGACGCCGGCCAGCGGCCATCGGCCTGGCGCCAGCGGCCGGTGGGCGTGTTCGTCGGCGGCTTCACACTCGACTACATGCTTTTGCAGCTGGGCGCGCTGGACCTGCGCGGTGTCGAGCCGCACACCGCCACCGGTTCCATGATGACGCTGCTGGCCAACCGGCTGTCCTATGTCTACGGCTTCACGGGCCCCAGCATGGCCATCGACACGGCCTGCTCGTCGTCGCTGGTAGCCGTACACCTGGCCTGCCGCAGCCTGGCCAGCGGCGAGTGCGAGATGGCCGTCGCCGGCGGCGTCAATGCGTTGCTCTCGCCCAGCTACACGGTGGCCGAATCGCGCGCGGGCATGCTGTCACCCAGCGGGCGCTCACGCGCCTTCGACGCTGCCGCCGACGGTTACACGCGCGGCGAAGGCGCGGGCCTGGTGGTGCTGAAGACGCTGGCGCGCGCACGAGCCGACGACGACCTGGTCTACGCCGTCATCCGCGCCACCGCCGTCAACCAGGACGGCCACAACGAAGGGCTCACCGTACCCAGCGGCGAAGCGCAGATGGCTCTGATGCGCGGCGCTCTGGCCGCCGCCGGCGTGGCGCCGGGCCAGGTGAGCTACGCAGAAGCCCACGGCACCGGCACGCCTGTGGGCGACCCCATCGAGGCCCGTGCCATCGGGACCGTGCTGCGCGAAGGCCGCGACGGCCGGCCCGACTGCCTGCTGGGCTCCATCAAGACCAACATCGGCCACACCGAGGCGGCTGCGGGCGTGGCCGGCCTCATCAAGGCAGCGCTGGTACTGCACCACCGCCAAGTGCCGCCGCACCTGCACCTGCGGCGCGTCAACCCGGCCATCCCAATGAGCAAGCTGCGGCTGGAGCTGCCGCTGGTGCCGCGCGCGCTGCCCGCGCACGGCCTGCTGCATGCCTGCGTGAATTCCTTCGGCTTCGGCGGTACCAACGCGCATGCGGTGCTGGAAAGCGCGCCTGGGCCCGTTCTGCAGACCACGGCCGCGCAGTTGCCTGCCCGGGCTGCTCCGCCTGTGTGGGTGCTGCCGCTGTCTTCGCGGCATGCCAGCACACTGGCCACGATGGCGGGCAGCCTGGCGGCGCAGCTGCTGGCCGAAGGCGGTGACGACAGCGTCGACGAGGACAGCCAGACGCGAGAGCTGGCGGACATCTGCCACAGCGCGGCACATTGCCGCGACCACTTGGCGGTGCGCGCCTGCGTCATCGGTCGCACGCGCGCCGAGCTGGTGAACGCTCTGCAGGCCCTGGCCGCGCCGCCGGCCGAGGGCGATGCCGCGCACAGCGGCCTGGTGCAGGGGCATGCTGCGCACGAGCTTGCTGAAAGCCTCACTTCCCAAGGTCGGCCCGGCGACCGGCCCGATGACCAGCCCCAAGGCGCGCCGCCGCTGGTCTTCACCTACACCGGCATGGGCCCGCAATGGTGGGCCATGGGCCACCGCGCCTTGGCCGAAGACCCGGCCTTTGCCAGAGCGCTGGACGAGGTGCTCGACGCTTTCCAGCGCCAGGGCGTGCCGCTGCGCCAAGCCTGGTTCAGCGCCGAGGCCGACAGCCGCATGGCCGAGACCGAGGTGGCGCAGCCTGCCAACTTTGCGCTGCAGGTGGCGCTGACCACCTGGCTGGGCCGGCATGGCGTGAGGCCCGACGCCGTGGTGGGCCACAGCGCCGGCGAACCCGCCGCTGCCTGGGCCGCAGGCGCGCTGTCGCTGGACGACGCGGTGAGGGTTGTGTGGGCGCGCAGCCGCTGGCAGCAGACCACCACCGGCCAGGGCCGCATGCTGGCCCTGGGCCTGGGGGAGGCCGCAGCGCTGGCCGAGATCGCGGCCCTGGGCGACACCAGCCTGTCGCTGGCGGCCATCAACAGCCCTGCGGCGGTGACCGTAGTCGGCAGCCCCGAGGGCACGGCGGCGCTGCAGGCGCGACTTGAAGCCACCGGCAACTTCGTGCGGGCGCTGCAGGTGCGCGTGCCCTACCACAGCACCTACATGGACCCGCTGTGCGCGCCGCTGCAGGCCGAACTGGCCGGGCTGAAGCCGCACACGGCGCTTGTGCCGCTGTGGTCCACGGTCAGCGGCGAGCGCGTCGACGGCACCGAACTCAACGCCGCCTACTGGTGGCAGAACGTGCGCCAGCCGGTGCGCTTCGAAGCCGCCACGCGCGCCCTGCGCCAGGCTCTGCCCGAGGCCGACTGGCTTGAGATCGGCCCCCACCCGGTGCTGGCGCAGGCGCTGCGCGAGACCGCTGCGGCCGAGGCCGCCGAGCCCGCCGGGTCAGCCGGGTCGGTGACAGCGCCGCTGCGCTGCTGGCCGACGCTGCGCCGCGTCGAGGACGAGACCCTGGCCCTGCGTCGCGTACTGGCCACGCTGCACACGCACGGCCATTCCATCGACTGGGTCGCCGTCAACGGCCCCGGCACCTTCGTTCGCCTGCCTCGCCGCGCCTGGCGCGAAACCCGCCATTGGAATGAACTGCCGCAGACCCAGGCGCAGCGCGTCGGCGTGCCCGAGCACCCGCTGCTGGCCCGCCGACTGGACACGCCGCAGCCGACCTGGGAAGCCGACCTGCTGGCTCCCCGCCTGGCTTACCTCGACGACCACTGCCTCCAGGGCGCCACGGTCTTCCCCGGGGCAGGCTACGTCAGCATGGCGCTGCACGCCGCGCGCAGCCTGTATGGGGCGCTCGATGCCGTGGCCTTTGCCGACATCCGCTTCGAACGTGCGCTGTACCTGAACGCCGACGAGGTGCGCACCATGCGCCTGTCGATCGACCCTGACAGCCAGCGCTTCAGCATCGCCAGCCGCACGCTGGCCGACGCGCAGGCACGCTGGGAGCGCCACTGCACCGGCCGCCTGCGCCTGAGTCAGAACCTAGACCGCGGCGCCACCGACCTGGCAGCGCTGCAGGCACGCTGCAACCAGCCGGTGAGCGCGGAGGAGTGCTACCGCCACTTCCGCCGCCTGGGCCTGGAGTACGGGCCCAGCTTCCAGGGCATCCAGGCGCTGTGGCAGGGCCCGCACGAGGCGCTGGCGCGCCTGGTCGTGCCCGAGGAAGTGGCCGCGCAACTGGCCGACTACGACGTGCACCCTGCCGTGCTGGACGTGTGTTTTCAGACCCTGGCCGCAGCCTTGCCGATGACCGGCGGGGACAGCCTGGTCTACATGCCCACCGGCGTGAAGGAGGGCCGCAAATACCGCGACCTGCAGCGCACGATGTGGGTGCATGCCCGCATCAACGCCCCCGACCGCGACGGCCTGGCCGGCGACATCCGGCTGTACGACGACACCGGCCAATCGGTGATCGAGATCGACGCCTGCACGGCCCGCGCTCTGGGCGGACAGGCGCAGGCCGCCGTCGCGCAGCGCATGTACGAGCCGCGCTGGCTGCCGCAGGCGCTGCCTGTGCTGGCAGATGTGCTGCCCGGTGTGCTACCCGGTGTGCTGCCCGGGGTTCTTCACACAAGCGAGGCCCGACTGTGGCTGATCTACGGTGGCGCGCCCGCTCTGGCCGACGCCGTGGCGCAGTCGCTGCGTGAACAGGGCCAGCAGACGCTGCAACTGCAGGCCAACGTGCTGGACGGACTGTCGCGCGCCGACTGGCTGGCGCGCCTGAGCCATGCCGGCGACGCGCTGCGCGGCGTCGTCCACTTGGACGCCAGCGCGCCGGGCAACGACCCCGGCACCGACATTGAGCGCGGCTGCCTGGTCACGCTGGCCTTGGTGCAGGCGCTGGCCAAACACGGCGCAGCGCAGGCCGCCGGGGCCCGGCCACGGCTGTGGCTGGTGACTCGGGCCGCTCAGGCGGTGGCCGGCCACGCCGTGGAACACCCGATGGCCGCCGCGCTGTGGGGCCTGGGGCGGGTCATCGGCCATGCCGAGCATGTGGACCTGTGGGGCGGCCTCATCGACCTGCCCGCGCAGCCCCCCGGCGCTCTGTTGTGCGGCCAAGGCGCTGAGGCAGGCCGCTGGCTGGTCGAGGGCCAGCAGATCGCCGCTGAATGCCTGGCCGGGGGCGCTGGCCACGACGAGATCGCCTGGCGCGAGGGCCGGCGCTACGTGGCTGAGCTGGTCGAATGCACCGCGCAGGCCACCCTGCCACACGCGCCGGCGCTGCGCCAGGACGCCACTTACCTCATCACCGGCGGCCTGGGCGCGCTGGGCCTGGCCAGTGCCGCCTGGCTGGTGCAGCGCGGCGCGCGCCATCTGTTGCTGGTGGGTCGCGAAGCCTTGCCGCCGCGCCAGACCTGGGCCGACCCACACCTGCCTGCGGCGGTGGCCGGGAAGGTCGCCGCCGTGCGGGCGCTGGAAGCCCAAGGCGCCCATGTGCGTGTCGACAGCGCCGACGTGGGCGACGCAGCCTCGCTGGCGGGCTTGTTGCACCGCCATGCAGAAGGCTGCTGGCCGCCCTTGCGCGGGGTCATCCACTCGGCCGGTGTGGCGCGCCCGCGCCTGCTGGCCGAGATGGACGCGGCCGAGTTCTGCAGCGTGCTGCCGGCCAAGGTGCTGGGTGCCTGGAACCTGCACCACGCGCTGCGCGACACGCCGCTGGACTTCTTTGTCCTGTACTCGTCTGTGGCTTCGCAGGTGGTGTCGATGGGCCAGGGCAACTACGCCGCAGCCAACGCCTGTCTGGACGCCCTGGCCCACTGGCGCCGCGCTCAGGGCCTGCCCGGCTTGAGTATCGGCTGGGGCCCCTGGGGCGATGTCGGCATGGCCACGCAGCTGGACCTGGTGAAGTTCTTCCACGATCGCGGCCTGTACCCCATGACCAGCGCCCAGGGCACGGCGGCGCTGGGCGCGCTGATGGCGGGCCGCGTGGCCCATGCCGTGGTGCTGGGCGCGCGCTGGCAGACGGTGGCCGAAACCAGCCCGCTGTCGCGCGCCGCGCCGCTCATCCGTGCCCTGGTGGCCGACGAAGCGCGCGCCGACGGCCAGGCTGCAGGCAGCGGTGGCACCACGCGCGCCTTGCGCGATCTGCTGGCCGAAGAGGCCCAGCCCGAAGCCCGGCAAGAGTTTCTGGTCGACGGCCTGCGCCGCATCGTTTGCCGCGTCATGCGCTTGGGCGACAGCGAACTGGGACCCGACGACGTCTTCAACAGCCGTGGCATGGACTCGATGATGGCCATCGAGCTGAAGAACCGCATCGAGCACGAGCTGGCGGTGCGCGTGGCCATCGTCGATCTGCTCAAGGGCGCCAGCGCACGCACGCTGGGCGGCTTGGTCCGCAGCGAACTGGACGCCCGCGCCGCCGCGCCCGTGGCGCCGGTGGACGACATGGCCGCAGCGCTGCAGTCGCTGAGCCCTGAACAGATCGAGGCGCTGCTGGGCGAAGCCTGCAGCGGCGCCGCGCCTGTGGACCGGGCTGAAGCCTCGGCCACGCCATGAAAACGCCATGAACACAAGCCCTGTGCCCGGCGCCGTACCGCGCCCACACCACATCCAACCCGACCCCCGCCCACGCCACTCTTACCGAGGTCAGCCGTCATGAGCGAACTGAAGTCCCGCATCGAGCAACTCGACCCCGCGCAGCGCCGCCGCCTGCACGAGATGCTGGCGCGCACCGCGCAGCGCCCAGAACCCCGCCGCAAGCCCGTGGCCGACGCGCCCTTGTCATTGCCGCAGCGGCGGCTGTGGCTGCTGGCCGAACTGGGGGGCGACGAGGGCGCCTACAACATTCCGGGCGTGTTCCGCGTGCGCGGTGCGCTCGGTACTGTGCGCCTGGCGCAGGCGGTGCACGCCATGGGCCTTCGCCACGAAATCCTGCGCACCACCTTCGAAGGCGGCGATGCCGGCGATGCCGACACGCGCCAGCGCATCCATGCGCAGCCGCTGGTGCGGCTGCAGCAGCACGCCCAGGTGCTGAAAGACGGCGCCCAGCAGACGCAATTTGCCCGCGAAGCCGTCAAGGCCCCGCTGGACCTGCGCACTGGCCCTTGCTGGCGCGCCGTGCTGGCGCCCTGTGCCGACGGCAGCTGGCTGCTGGCCTTGAGCTTCCACCACATCGTCTTCGACGGCTGGTCGCTGGGGGTGTTCGCGCGTGAACTGTTCATGCTGGCCGCGCCCGGTGCCGCGCCCCTGCCTGAGCCCGCGCTGCAGTACAGCGACTATGTCACCTGGCAGACCAGCCGCTTCGACAGCGCCACGCGCGAACGCGAACTCGGCTACTGGAAGGCGCAGCTGCAAGGCCCGCTGCCGGTACTGGAGCTGCCCACCGACCGCCCGCGCCCGGCCGCGCCCAGCCACCGTGGCGCGCTGGTGCAGCACCTGCTGCCGCCAGCGCTGCACGAAGGCATCAAGCGCTTTGCCCGCGCGCAGCAGGCCACCCCCTACGCCGTGTGCATGGCCGCGCTGGCCGCTGTGCTGGCGCGCCAGGCCGGCCAGGACGAACTGCTCATCGGCACCCCCGTGGCCGGCCGCGAGGAAGCCAGCCTGGCCGGCATGGTGGGCGTATTCGTCAACACCCTGCCCATTCGCGTGCGGCTGGCGCCGCAGGCCGGTTTCGCTGAACTGGTGGCGCAGGTGCGCGACACCAGCCTGGCCGCCTTCTCGCACGCCACCCTGCCCTTCGACGAACTGGTCGAAGCCCTGCGCCCAGAACGCCCGGCCGGCCGCCACCCTGTCTTCCAGGTGCTGTACACGCACCAGAACGCGGTGCCGCCGGTGCGCGCGGCCGGGCTGGACGTGGTCTACGAGGACATCGACCAGGGCAGCGCGAAGTTCGAGTTGTCGCTGGACATCGTCGAAGGCCCGGCCGGCCCCTGCTGCCTGTGGGAATACCGCAGCGAACTCTTCGACCGCGAACGCATCCAGAGCCTGGCGCGCCAGTTCGAGACGTGGCTGAGCGCGGCGCTGGCCGCGCCCACGGCAGAACTGTCCACCCTGCCGCTGCTGGACGCCGCAGGCCTGGACAGCGTGGGCGCCACGCCCGCGCTCACCGCAGCGCAGCCGCTGCCGGCGCGCCACCTGGTGGCGCTCATCGAGGCACAAGCCGCAGCCCAGCCGGAGGCCGACGCGGTGCGCCTGGACGGCCGCGCGCTGGGCTACGGCGACCTGAACGCCGGCGCCAACTGCCTGGCGCGTGCGCTGCTGGCACGCGGCGTCACGCCAGGCCGGCCGCTGGCTGTGTGTCTGCCGCGCGGGCCGGCCCAAGTGCAGGCTGTGCTGGCGGTGCTGAAGGTCGGTTGCCCCTTCGTCGCGCTGGACCCGACACACCCGCCGGCCCGCCTGGCTGCGATGCTGCAGGACGTGCAGGCCCAGCACGCCATCAGCAGCGCCGAAAGCCGAAGCGCGCTGGCCGAAGCCGGCCTGCCGCTGTTGTGCCTGGACGCTGACGCCACCGAGGTGCAAGCCTGGCCGGCCGACGACCTGGGGCTGGACATTGCGCCTGAATCTGGCGCCTACATCGTCTTCACCTCCGGCACCACGGGCCGGCCCAAGGGCGTGCTGGTGACGCACCGCAACGCCGTCAACGCCTACCTGGGCTGGCAGCGCAGCTACGCGCTGAACACGCTGCAGCGCCACCTGCAGATGGCAGCCTGCAGCTTTGACGTCTTCTGCGGCGACCTCATACGCGCGCTGGCCTCGGGCGCTGCGCTGGTGATCTGCCCGCAGCACGTGCTGGCCGAACCCGACCGCCTGGCCGCGCTGATCGAAGCCGAGCGCATCGACGCGGCCGAGTTCGTGCCGGCGGTGTTCCGTGGCCTGGCCGAGCACCTTCAGCGCACCGGCGGCGCGCTGCCCACGCTGAAGCTGCTGGTGGTGGCCTCTGACCAGTGGTACGTCTCGGAATACCGGCGTTACCGCGCGCTGCTCCCAGCCACGGCGCGGCTGGTGAATTCTTACGGCATGGCAGAGGCCACCATCGACAGCACCTGGTTCGAGGGCGACACCACCGGCCTGGCCGACGGTATGCTGGTGCCGCTGGGCCGCCCCTTCGACAACGTGCAGGTGCTGGTGCTGGACAGCCACGGCCAGCCCTGCGCACCTGGCGTGCCGGGCGAGATCACGGTGGCCGGTGCCGGCGTGGCGACGGGCTACGTCAACCGTCCAGAACTGAACGTCGAGCGCTTCGCCAGCCACGCACTGGCCGGTGACGAACTGGGCCAGGGCGGCGGGCGCCTGTACCGCACCGGCGACGTCGGTTTCATCGACGCACGCGGCCGGCTGCATCTGCAGGGCCGGCGCGACACGCAGGTCAAGCTCAACGGCATGCGCATCGAGCTGGGCGAAGTTGAAGTCGCCCTGCAGACCGCAGGCGTGCGCCAGGCTGTGGCCGTGGTGCGTGGCGCCGCAGGGCGGCCCGCAAGGCTGCTGGCGTTCGTGGTGCCGGCGGCCGGCAGCGACGCTGCTGCGCTGGAGGCAAATCTGGAAACGTCCCTGAAAGCCGCGCTGGCCCGGATGCTGCCGGCCGTGATGGTGCCGGCCCGCATCGTGGCGCTGGACGCGCTGCCGCTGTCGGCCAACGGCAAGCTCGACCGTGCACGCCTGCCGGCGCTGGACGACGAAAACACGGCCGACGCCGCTACCCATACAGGCACGGGCAGCGCGCGCGGTCGCGGCTTCGTGTCGCCGCGCACGCTGGGCGAGGAAATGCTGGCCACCATCTGGGCCCAGGTCTTCCGCCTGCCGCGCGTGGGCGTGTTCGAGAACTTCTTCGAGCTCGGCGGCCATTCCTTGCTGGCGCTCCAGGTGGTGCAGCGTGCACGCGAAGCCTTCTCGGTGAACCTGGCGCTGCGCGCGCTGTTCGAGCACCCCACCATCGCGGCGCTGGCCGCTGCCGTCAGCGAACTGCAGGGCCGGCGCGAGGCGCACGACGACACCGTTAATGCCGTGCCGCAGATCCGGCCCGACCCTGACGGCCTGGACCAGCCCTTCCCTCTGACCGAGGTACAGCAGGCCTACTGGCTGGGCCGCAACGAGGTCTTCGAGTTCGGCAACGTCAGCACGCACAGCTACGACGAGATGGAAACCGGCGAGCTGGACGCGCCGCGTTTCGAGCGCGCCTGGAACCGCGTCGTAGCACGCCACCCCATGCTGCGCGCCGTGATCTTGTCCGACGGCACGCAGCAGATCCTGCGCCAGACACCGCCTTATCGCCTGCGTGTGCTCGACCTCTCAGCGCTGCCGCCCGAGCAGGCCGAGGCCGAACTGCTGGCGCTGCGCCACCACATGTCGCACGAGATGCTGGACGTGCACCGCTGGCCCAACTTCGACGTGCGGCTGACGCGCCTGGGCAGCGGCCGCACGCGCATCCACTTCAGCAGCGACGCGCTAATGTTTGATGTGTGGAGCTTCGTCATCATCATCGAGGACCTGGTGCGCGCCTACCTCGACGAGACGCTGGACCTGCCGCCGCTGGACCTGAGTTTTCGCGACTACGTGCTGGCCGAGGCGGCGATGCGCGAGACGCCGCGCTACGCTGCTGCACTGGCCTACTGGCGTGAAAGGGTGAAGCACCTGGCCGCCGCGCCCGAACTGCCGATGGCGATGGACCCTTCGGCCCTGGCCAAGCCGCGCTTCACGCGGCTGCATGCCACTTTGCCGCCGGCGCAATGGGATCGGCTGAAGCTCAAGGCCGTGCGCGCCGGCATGACGACCACGGCGCTGATGCTGGCCGCCTACGCCGAGGTGCTGGCCGCCTACAGCCGGGATCCGGCCTTCTCGCTGAACTTGACCTTCCTGAACCGCCATCCGCTGCACCCGCAGGTCAACGAAATCGTCGGGGAATTCACTTCGCTGACCCTGCTGGGCGTGGACACCTCGTTGGACAACTGCTTCATCGAGCGCGCCCGGCGCGTGCAGGGCGACCTGTGGAACGACCTTGAACACCACGCTATCAGCGGCGTGCAGGTGCTGCGCGATCTGACGCGCAGCCGTGGCGGCGCCACGCGCGCCAAGATGCCGGTGGTCTTCACCAGCGCGCTGGTGGTGCCCATCCCCAAGCGCCGGGCCGACCTGCCCATCACCCCCGTCTACCGCGACGGCGTGACCCAGACCTCGCAGGTCTGGCTGGACTGCGGCGTCTGGGAAGACCAGGGTCAGCTGTTGTGCAACTGGGATGTGGTGCTGGAGCTCTACCCCGAGGGCCTGGTGCCCGAGATGTTCGACGCCTACTGGGCGCTGGTCGGGCGCTTGGCCGACGGCGACGAGGCCTGGCAGGCGGCGCTGCTCAGCGTCGTGCCCGCCGCCGCAGTAGCGGCTTTGGCCGACGACGGTCTGCCGACCCTGGCCGTTGACGACGAGACCCTGGACTCGCTGTTCATGGCCACGCTTGGCCGCACACCGCAGGCCTGCGCGCTGGTGCACGAAGACCGCCGCCTGAGCTATGGCGACGTGGCCGAGCACATGAGCTTCGTGGCTCAGGCCTTGTGCGAAGACGTGGCGCGCGGCGAGCTGGTGGCGGTCTTCATGGACAAGGGCTGGGAGCAGGTGCCCGCCGTGCTGGGGGTGCTGGCCATGGGCGCCGCCTATCTGCCGCTGGACCCGGCGCTGCCCGACGAACGCGTGAAGGAACTGCTGGCCGACGCAGGCGTGTGCCGCATCGTCACCACACCGGCACATGCTGCGCGTGCCACCGCGCTGCTGGGCCGCGCGCCGGTGCTGGTGCACGGACACGCACGCGCACCCGTCGAACTGCTGTACCAGCTGGAGGGCCCGCAGGCAGCCGACCTGGCCTACACCCTGTTCACCTCGGGTTCCACCGGGCAGCCCAAGGGTGTGATGATCGACCACCGCGGTGCCGTCAACACGCTGCGCGACCTTATCGCGCGCTGGCAGCTGGGCAGCGGCATGTCGGTGCTGGCCGTGTCTTCACTGAGCTTCGACCTCTCGGTCTTCGACATCTTCGGCACCCTGGCCGCCGGAGGCACGGTGGTGATGCCGTCGCACGACCGGCGGCTGGACCCCACCCACTGGCTGGCGCTGATGCAGCGCCATGCGGTAACGGTGTGGAACTCGGTGCCGGCGCTGGCCGCGCTGCTGGTGGACCATGCCCGCGATGCCGGCACCCTTTTGCCGCGCCTGCAACGCGTGATGCTCAGCGGCGACTGGATCCCGGTGGACTTGCCAGGGCGGGTGCGCGACGTGGCGCCGTGCGCCGCCGTCACCAGCCTGGGCGGTGCCACCGAGGCGTCGATCTGGTCGGTGCTGTACGAGATCGACGGCGTCAGCCCGCTGTGGAAGAGCATTCCCTACGGCCGCGGCATGCGCAACCAGCGCGTCGAGGTACTGAACGAGCGCCTGGAACCCTGCCCGAACTGGGTGGTGGGGCAAATCCACATCTCCGGCGTGGGCCTGGCGCTGGGCTACTGGGGCGACCAGGCGCGCACGCAGGCGGCCTTCGTCACCCATACCGCTAGCGGCATGCGCTGGTACCGCACAGGCGACCTGGGCCGCCGCCTGCCCGACGGCAACATCGAGTTCCTGGGCCGCAACGACACCCAGGTGAAGGTGCAGGGCTACCGAATCGAGCTGGGAGAGATCGAGACCGCCATGGCCCGCCACCCCGACGTGGCCGCCGCGGTGGCCGTGGCCGCAGGCGAACGCCAGGCCGAAAAGCGCCTGGGCGGCTTCTACGTGCTGCGCCCTGGCGCCACGCTGGCCCCGGAGGCCTTGCGCGACTGGCTGCGCTGCCAGTTGCCCGACTACATGGTGCCGCTGCTGCTGGCCCCCATCGAGGCGCTGCCGCTCAGCCGCAACGGCAAGCTCGACCGCAGCGCCCTGCCGACGCGCGCAATGATGGCCGGCGGTGGCCAAGCCGACGACCAGCCGGTGCCACCGCGCGACGCCTGGGAAGCCCGCATCGCGGCGCTGTGGTGCGAACTGCTCGCCCTGCCTGAGGTGGGCGTGCACGACGACTTCTTCGCCCGCGGTGGCGACTCGATGCTGGCCATTCGCCTGCTGACGCTGCTGCGCCACCGACTGAATGTGGACTACCAGCTGAAGGAAGTATTCCGCCAACCCACCGTGGCCGCGCTGGCCGAGCGGGCGCGCCGCGAACACGAAGAGGTGCAGCCAACCTGAACTCGCACCCTGCCGACCAACGCCGCCTGCAGGCGGCACCCTGCCCTTAGGCGCCCGCAGGGGCCGCCCCACTGAACCCCCCGGCGCCCGCGAAGGCGCCGCCACTTGGAGTGAACCCATGAGCACCGAACTGCTGGAACCGCTGGCCCGTGTGGCCCGAGACCCCCACGGCGGCCCCCAAGACCGGCCCGGCACCACGCTGGATTACATTCCCGCCGCGCACGCACCCGTGGCCGGCGTGCGCGGCGTGCACCGTCGCTGGCGCCTGGGCCGCACCGAGGTACACGCGCTGCGCGGCGTCGACCTCGACGTCTTCCCTGGCGAACTGCTGGCCATCTGCGGCCCCTCGGGCAGCGGCAAGACGACGTTGCTCAACCTGCTGGGCCTGATCGACCGCCCCGACCAGGGCGAGGTGCTGCTGGGCGGCCGCGCGGTGCAGACTCTGCCCGAGGGCGAACGCGCCGTACTGCGCAACCGCCATCTCGGCTTCGTCTTCCAGAGCTTCAACCTCGTGCCCGTGCTGGACGCGCTGGAGAACGTGCTGCTGCCGCTGCAGATCGCCGGCCGCGTGGGCGCGGCCGAGCGCGCACGCGCCGGCGAGTTGCTGGACGCCGTGGGCCTGGCCGCGCAGATGAAGCAGCGCCCAGACCGCATGAGCGGCGGCCAGCGCCAGCGCGTGGCGGTGGCGCGCGCGCTGGTGACGCGGCCGCGCCTGGTGCTGGCCGACGAGCCGACCGCCAACCTCGACGGCGAGAGCACGGCGCAGGTGATGCAGGTCATCAAGGAACTGAACCGTGCCACCGGCGCCACCTTCGTCTTCTCGACCCACGACGAACGCGTCGTGGCCCACATGCACCGCCGCGTGATGCTGCGCGACGGCCGCGTCCAAACCGAAACCCCTGGAGTCGCCGCATGAACCTGCCCCTGCTCTCGCTGCGCAACGTGTTCCGCAACACGCGCCGCAGCATCGCCACCATCGCCGCCATCGCCGTCGGGCTGGTGGCCGTCAACCTCTTCGGCGGCTACATCGCCGATGTCTACCGCAGCCTGCAGATACAGGCCGTGGCGGGCGAACGCCTGGGGCACCTCACGGTGCTGAAGGAAGGCATGCTCACCCTAGGCAAGCTGCGGCCCGAGCGCTACATGTTCAACGCCGAGGAAGCGCAGCGCCTGCGCCAAACGCTGGCCGGCATGGAAGGCGTGCGCCTGGTGACGCCGCGGCTGACCATCAGCGGCATGGCCAGCAACGGCCGCTCTTCGACCATCTTCGTCGGTGAGGCGCTGGTGCCCGAGGACATGCCTGCGCTGCGCGAAGGCGCGATGGAAGGTAGCGGTGGCCGGCTGGTGCCGGGCAAGAAGCACGGCATCGCCGTGTCGTCCGAGTTGGCCCAGCTGCTGGGCTACAGCAAGGGCGACGTGATGACGCTGCTGACCAGCACGCTGCGCGGCCAGGCCAACGCGATGGACGGCGAGATCGTCGACATCTTCGACACCGGCAACATCAACACCAACGACAAGTACCTGGTGGCGCCGCTGGCACTGGCAACGGCGCTGCTGGACACCGACGGCACCGAACGCTTCATCGTGCTGCTGGACGACATCGGGCAGACCGAGGCCGCGCGCACGCGCATCATCGCGGCGCTGCAGCAGCAGGGTCTGCAGGTGGAGGTGAAGACCTGGCGCGAGCTGTCGTCCTTCTACACGCAGGTGCGCAGCCTGTTCGACATGATCTTCACCTTCATCTCCTTCATCGTCTTCATCGTGGCGGCCATGAGCATCGCCAACACGATGGCGATGTCGGTAATGGAACGCACCCGCGAAGTGGGCACCTTGCAGGCCATGGGCATGCGCCGGCGCAGCGTGGTGGGCATGTTCGTCTGCGAAGCCTTGTGGCTGGCCGTGCTGGGTGTGGCCGTGGGCGCGGCCGTGACCTACGGCGTGGCCGCGCTTGTGAATGGCGCTGGGATGAGCTACGTGCCGCCGAACTCATCGGTATCTGTGCCGCTGCTCGTCGCCTTGCAGGCCCCAGTGGTGGCCGCCGTCGGCGCCGCCGTGGTGGCGCTGGCCCTGCTGGCCGCGGCGCTGCCGGCGTGGCGGGCGTCGCGGCGCGACATCGTAGAGGCCCTGGCCTTTCATTGATCCCGCACACCCCACCAAGGAGCACATCATGCAACGCCGAGACTTCACACGCTGGCTGCTGGCCGGCAGCGGCCTGGCCGCCACCCTGCCGCAGGCGGCGAAGGCCGACGCCTTACCCGACCCCGCCGAGCTGCTGCGCGCCACCGACCGCGTGCGCGGCGGCAACCTGCCCGGGGTGCAGTGGACCCTGCGCATTACCGCGCACGACCCCGACCTGGGTGCCGACATGCGCGAGATGCGCGTGCGCGCCGCTGGCGAGGACAGCCTGGCCGAAACCACCGTGCCGGCGCGCGCCGCCGGCGGCCGGCTGCTGCAGCGCGGCCGCAACATGTGGTACGGCCGGCCCGACCTCAGCAAGCCCATCAGCATCAGCAACCGCCAGAAGATGATGGGCCCGGCGTCGAACGGCGACATCGCGTCGACCAACTACCTGGACGACTACGACGCCACATTGCTGCGCGAAGAGCGCGTCGGCGACGAGATGGCCTGGGTGCTGGGGCTGACGGCGCGCTCCAGCTTCGTCACCTACGACCGCATCGAGTACTGGGTGTCGCAAAAGCGCCTGGTGCCTTTGCGCGCGGCCTTCCTCACCGTCTCTGGCCGCGTCTTCAAGACGGCCGAGATCGAGACCGCCAACACGCTGGTCGTCGATGGTCGGCGCCAGCCCTTCGTCAGCCGCATGACGATCCGCGACGCCATCCAGCCCGACATCGTCTCGGTGCTGGAGTACCGCGACGTGCAGCAGGTGCGCGTGGCCCGGCACGAGCTGTCGGTGGAGGCGCTGACGCGCTAATGCCATGAAGCCTTCTTCAGCTTGCTCTCCAGGCTCGCCTGGCTCGCCTGGCGCACCTGGCCACCCCGGCAGGTGCCAAGCGCCGCCCCGCGCCGCCGCGCGAGCCTGGCCGGCGGTGGCGTCCTCGTTCACCTTGACGTTCGCGCTGGCGCTGGCGCTGGGCGGGGTCTGCCGCACGGCGTCGGCGCAGGCCGACGGGCTGCGCTTGCAACAGCGCCATGGCCTGCTGGGCTACCGCACCACCATCGACGTCGCGCAGGCCGCGCCCTTCAACACCGGCAACGGCTACGCCGCGCTGGCCGGGCGTGTCGCCACGGTGGAGTGGCGCACCGACCTGACGCTGCGCGGCCTGCCGGCCTGCCAGGGGGCGCTGGCCCTGCGCGCCCGCGCCACGCGTGAAAGCGATCTGGCGCCCGGCCGCGCGGCCCGCTCTGCGCAAGATCTGTACGGGCGCACCGGCGGCCTGGTGTGTGCGCTGGGCGAGGCATGGGACCTGCGCGCCGGGCGCTTCGTCCTGGGCTGGGGCAACGCCACCTTCCGCAGTCCGTCCAACCCCTTCTTCTCGGACACCGGCAAGACCGACCCGGTGCGCGAACTGGTGGGCCGCGACATGGTGGCGCTGGGCTGGCGCGGCGCCGACGGCTGGGCGCTGTCACTGTTGGCCGCTGACCGCCCGAACCTCCGCACGGCTCTGGG
>Ga0105045_10001437_pt1 | contig 19411 bp, 2 predicted proteins | sample MAT02_FD_78089 | JGI IMG/M metagenome (GOLD analysis project Ga0105045, IMG submission 78089) | Freshwater microbial communities from Lake Fryxell liftoff mats and glacier meltwater in Antarctica - MAT-02 (megahit assembly) | ecosystem: Environmental > Aquatic > Freshwater > Ice > Liftoff... | reverse complement strand
GGAATGTAATCGATATGAGTGCAGATATACTGGACAAACTCTTCACGTTTTTGAGGACCGTCGATGCCAAAGCGCTCATAATCAGCCATTTGTTTAGCAAGTGGCAGCATGACTTCTGTGCGATACTCTTCGTTTGTCATTGTCGCTAATGTGTTGTTACGAAGCAGCTCCATGATCTGTGGAAGTTTTGTCATGTGGCGGACACACGTTTCCATGACGCGGTAATAAGGCTGAGAGATTGTTTCCGGAGTTCCAATAGGATAATTTAATTCTCGTCTTCGATCAAAAAGCTCATGTGCTTCATCGCCCATGGCTTTTCCCTTGGTGCGAATCGTGAGCAACATTCTGTTCAATTTGAGAATAGCACTCTCTCCAACTCTTGTGTGTTTGCCTTTTTGCTTTAAACAATGGTCGAGCTGATCGAGAAAGATCAGTTCAAGCGCCTGCACGTCTTCTTTCGTTGTATTAATGATTTCTCCATTTTCCAAAGCGCGCTGCTGAATCAGGTTGTAGCCATCCAGATTCTTTGGCTTTAAACGTAAACTGCGGTTGAAACGGAACACGTGAGAGTTTAGATGGAAAATTCCCCCAACTTGACGACTAATTTGTCGAATATTGGTCTCTGCAATAGCCGCCGGAAAAATATTGAAGACAAGCTGCTGACCGTCAGCTGCAAAAGCATCAATGACAGGAATACAGAAATAGGTTTTGCCTAGAGACATTAATAGCTCAATGACAGCATTTTCGCTGTTTCCTAAAAGAAGTTTGCGTACCCCTTCATACTGTTTTTTCCAGATCATTTTATTCGTCGTCAATTCAAACAGCATGAGCCTGCGCACAAGACGTGTGTTGACATCGGTGAGCTCGTAGGCACGCTTAGCTTTAAGTTCATCCGCGATTTGTTCGAGTTTGGATTCAAACAGGGTCTTTTCGGTTGTTGGATTGATTCTAGCAAGTTCTTCGTAGTAGCTGACGATGCGGTTCATTTGCTGCAAGCGGGTGTTTCTAAGAATATCCCTGGCAACACTGAGTTCTAAGTGTTTTAGTTGCTCTAATGAGAAGCCATTTTTACTGCAGAGCGACTGAAAATTTCCTTTCAGGAAAGCAATTCTGACATGTTCGAAGGTCGTATTCGGAGCAAAAAGATTCATGAGTTTTTTCTGTTCAGCGGCTAGTTGCGCGCGCAGAACATCGCGCATATTGACGAGCGTGACGTAGGAGTGCCACAAACCTTCATTGCTTTTGAGTTGAATGCCATTCAGAATTCTCTCGGGCCTAGCGTAATAGTCTTGAAGGCTCTCATTGACACGCGCATAAGTAGGCGCAAGCGCTAAATCAGCAGTAGCAGGGGCAAAGTCGGACACACGGAAATCATCGACAGGTAATTGTGCGTCGGTGAAAGCTAGCGAATAGAGAGCTTCTCCAAGTAGGCTTTCCACTTGTTTTTCCTCTGCATCTAAGGTTGCATAGACATTTTGTGGTAAGCTTACCGGTTTATTGACAGGCGACTTAGAGGGCATTGTCTGTGCAGGTTTATCCGTTAGGGCGTTACAAAGAGAACCTGTCCACTGCACGACCTTGTCTGCTCCATGGAGAAAAGAAAGGGCGCCTAATTTAGGAACAATAGCTGAAAGAATGGAAGTAAAATGATTTGTAATCGCATATTTAATTCCTGCAACGCTGCCTGTCAATGCGTTGAAAGCAATGGTGCGATCATTTAGATGTTCAAAGAGGGGAAGGAGATGAGGGAATTGTTTTAATATAGAATCTTTAGTTGACGGCGGTGGAGTAACTGAAGCTTTTCCTTCTTTATCTATTTCTAATCCTTTAAAGGCTTTTTCAAAGTCTTTAGATGCCCAAAATAAATAAGGGCGCGCCATAAGGGCTTCAAGATAGGTGATTAAAATTTGTGTTTGTTTATCCCAGCCCCCACGAATCAATCGGCACATGGCCTTCGCAGCTTTCCAATCTTCGCTGCCATCAGCGTTTTTGGCAATTAAGCAGTACAGAAAAAAGTTTTGCTTAAATTTTAACGGGGTCATTGTCATTGTATCTGCATGAAAATGAAAGGGAGTTTGAATTGTCAACAAATCCTCTAAATTCAACTGCTCGATCGCTAGAAATTTGCTGACAACGCTTTGACGAGCAAGGGAAAGAAAATCCCTTTTCAACGAGGTTTTGACAGAAATCGACTCAGCAGGAGTAGAGAGCCAAGATCGGAGGTAAGATCTCGCTGTAGGAATTCCAGAGGGTGTTTTTGCCACTTTGCTAGCAAAGTTCAGTCCTTTTACGAGAAGAGAACTTTCTTCGCCGAATTTGATTTTTAACTCTTGAAAACGGTTGTGGAGGTTTATAGGCAACCCTATGTTTTCAACGATCTTATTCCATTCAAAGTTTTTCAAAACCGTTTGAAGTGTTTCGGGTAATTTGTCTTTGGCTGTGGATTTGAAGATAGTGTGTGTGTGACGGAAAAACGCTTGGAAAATTAGCCACTCCTGATACTCATCAATCATTCTTTCCTCTTGAGGCAAAGAGGCTATTTTAGAGAGATCCATGACAATCATTGCACACACAGCAATATCGTAAAGCAGGTCATCCTTGCGTTTGCTTTTGTTTTGATCCACTTTGAAGTAATTTTCTTGCAGGGAGGCAATCATTCTCAGGCGGATACCAGTGATCCCATGAATGTCGATAGGGCACATCATTAATGGCGATAAATAAGAGTGCACGGTGGAGGGAATGTGAAAGCTCCTACTTAAAGCTTCAAACTTGCTGCATACCTTTAAGGCCGCCTTTTCATTTCCTTGAATCAAATAAACCACAAGTAAAAAAGCCAAGGCATCGGGACTTTCACTTGATAAAATCCAGCTTTTATCGGATAGATGGTCCGCGTCGTAAATAAAATATTTCCCGCTTGTGACCGAATGAAAGTTCACAAAGGAAAGAACTCTTGTCATGGCAGGGGATGCGGCAGCAAGAAGCCTCGTGGCGCCCATTGACAGTAGCGTTTCGCAAGAAAGAATGACTTTTTTCGAACCTTCGGCATTTTCTAGCAATAAGTAAGCCGAAAACGTGTTTAAATTAGAGTGAACTTGTCTCCGAGCAATGTGATAACCCGGAATGACTTTTTGATTGACGGCTTGTAACGTTCCGTTTGTCTGCGTAATTTTAAAGGTGAGTTTGTAAGGCGTAAAATCGATTTCGGCTAGGTGGTTTTCACCCACACAAGCATAGCATTTAATGGCAGATACCGGACAGAATCTGGAAAAGGAAGAAATGTGTTCTTGAACACGATCAGAAGAAAGTTCTAGCAGTTGTTTTTCTTGAGAGGTCGCTTGGACCGTGCAGAGGTTTTGCTCAGAGCGTGTGAGCGTGAAAGTACTCGCAAGAGAAGCAATATACAATCTTTTTGTGGAACTCTGCGTATGTTCCATCCATACCTCATCCATTTCCTCACAATTGGCTTTATAGTGTGCGGGGGCTTCGTGACGAGGATCTGTAGGAATAGCGGCAAAAATTAGTTTTCCAATTCCTGGACATGCCGTGAAGTTGTATTGCACACCTTCACAGACGCGCGTTGCGCTAAATTCTATGACTGGCGGGACGTTGGGTGTGTCCGTTTTCAATTCCCTAGCATCGATGGCGACTCCATATTTTGTGACGAAAGAATGGGGGCCAATAGGCCGCATACCGTCATCTGAGACTCTCATCGGGATCGTTAGCTGCTTAATGCGTGCTAAAGTGCTTTGAGAAGCATACTCAGGAGAGACGATTGTTCCAGCGTAAGGATTGACAACATGGGGTCCATTTTCAAAGAATGCCGCATCGCCAGTTCCCTCTTTAACTGTAGTCGTGCTTTCTGGAACAATGTCAAAGGCTTGAAGAATACCGGCAATGAGATACTGTCTGGTGTCTTCTTGATCCGTAAGGACTTGCAAAGTAGGCAGCCACTCCCAAAACTTTTGTTCATGTTTTCGTTGAATACAGTGGAGCACGGCTTCCCAATTCGCAGGTTTTTTCTCCCAAATATGATATGTGGATTTAGGTTGATGGGTTTTTAAGCACATGTGCTTGGTAAATTCTTTGATCAGGGCAATCGATTGATTAAATCGGGTCACGAACAAGGATAAGGCAAATTCGACTTTTTGTGTTTTAGAGTAAGCTTCTGGGGGAAGATCAGCAATTAAAGCCCTCAGCAAATGATAGAAATGGCGATGACTTTCTTTCCTGAAGTAGGAAGTTTTGAGTTGCTCTAGCTGACGAAGAAAGTCAGGGAACTCTTGGGGTTCGGAGCTGTACTCTGCACACGCATTTTTTAACCGGATGCCCAGATCAATTAGCCAAAAGCATATTTGAGGATCTTTGCGCTCTAGGTAATGCGTAAATTGTTCGTTCAGGAATTCTGATAGGAGTTGAACAACCTGAGGGTATGCATGAATTTGTTTTTCTAGATGACCACGCTTGAAAAGCATGTATTCAAAGAGTTTTGGCATCCGAGAGAATAGGCTGAAGTGATCTTTGTGTGTCTTAAAATAGCCTAACGTTCTAATAATAGAATCAGCATTTTCGATGAAAAGAGACTCTACAAGCCAGGGGTCGATATTCGGATGACTGAAATGGTGTGCAAATTTCCAGCGGCTCCCCCCTAAATTATCTGCTTCTTTTTTTGATAGGGTCTTTTCTGCAGTGATTTGAGATTGGGTGCGATCCAAAGGGATGTAATGCGAGAATCCAAGAGGATGGGGTGTGAGGGGGGATGTACGTTCCGCGATTGTTTGATTTCCTGAGTTTACATGACGCTTTCTCGAGGAGAACCCCATTAGGCGACTCACTACGTCAGTTGGAGAAAATGTTTTTCTAGTATGTGTACTTGGTGATGCAATAAGGGTGGGTTTAAAAGAGTTATGTTGACTTATCCCAAATCGAAGAAAAGCACTAATTGCTAATGTTTGATCGCGTAGTTTTGTATAGGCAATAGGCAAAATGGGATTGCACCTGCCCTTTGCACAGATTTCGACTCGGTCATCTTGGCCTAACTGATCTGTGACATAAAACGAATCCATCAAAGAAGCAAATTTCGGGTATTTGCTTTTGCATTCAGGGCCTCTTAGACAAGTTAAAACACGGGAGAGAAAAAAATTCTCTCTTCCTTTGTGTAAAATCCGCATTAAATCCGCAAGGAAATGATCAGAATCCGCACCTGGATTGTTTACTCGCTCTCTAACGCGTTCTTCGGTGAAGGAGATCTCTTTGAGTTTGCTGATAAGATCAGGTTGAGATGTGCTAGAATCGGCAAGATACCGCTGTTCTGGCACGTTAAACCCGCGCGTGAGGTCTGCTGGATCAGCGGCATGGAAATTACCCAATGTAGGGCGTTGTACTTTTAAGTTTTCGCTAGAATAATAAAATAGGGTCTTTTCCGCTTCGAGAGCAAATTGATCATTTGTTTTCGGAAGATTCTCTAAATCAATCTTAAAGTATTCTAGAATGTGATCGAGTTTTTGTTGACAGACAGGATCGGCGAGTATAGCGTGGTCCTCCATCAACCAATAAACGAGATCGTAGTAATTGAGGGTAAAGTTCTCGAGTTTTAGTTCAGGGCGCCTTTTAGAGAGATAATCCATTCCTGCCAGAATCGTATAAGACAGAACAACACACTGACTATATATTTCGAAATTTGCGTGTAGTTGCGTTGGTATTGGAAAGGGACCATAGCTTCTCATTTCTGTAGTTTCTATAAATGAGCTGGTTTTATTTACAAAGAAAAATGCTTTATGAAGTCTTTTAATCGCTAGATGAAGACGTTGGAACATGGCGTCGGAATTTTCAACATGATCCCAAAACGGATCATTTTCCTGTTTTGGCGCGGGCACACGTTTGAGTTCTTGGATGAGATAGATGCCTTCTAAATAAGGCTTTTCTGATTTAGCATTTATCATATTAGCCAAAGACGTCATTAATGTGGCAGGTTCCATCGGTGCATTCAATGAAGGCAATAGGAGGTTTATCGGCAAAGGTAGATCGGTAGGTTTTCTCGTCGGGTGCGCACCCGGAAGTATCTTGTCACTCTTGAGCGTTGTGGACAATTCCAACTGTTGAGAAATAGGGGATGGGCTTTGAGTTGGATGTAGATCGACGAAAAAAAATGACGATACAGGAATCTGGTCCGCATTTTTGAAGGGAAATACTCTTTCGATGCTATTGTCGATGCATGGGAAGATTAAAATAAAAGGAATTCATCCTGAACAAAAAATTCAGATCAAACTCGAGATCGATACTGACCCTCCTCTTTTACATTTGCCTCCGGAAAACAAATTAGTCAAAAATCCAGTTCCCTTTTATGTGTCGACATATGCAATCACTGATCTTTTTGCGGGCAAAATGCATGCGGCTCTTTGCCGAAACTGGAAAAAGCGAATCAAAGGACGAGACTGGTATGATGTTATTTGGTACTTACAAAGTAGCATTCCAGTAAATCTAGTTTATCTTAGGGAGCGTATGAGGCAAACCCATCATTTGCAACCCGAGGAAAAATTCGGGGAAAATGAATTATTAGAAAGAATCCACGCAAAAATCGATGAGATCGATTGGGAATTAGCAAAGGCGGATATTGCGATGTTTATTCCGGATAAACAAAGAATAGCTATTTGGTCAACTTCATTTTTCCATGACCTTATCGGCCATTTACGAGTGGTGGATCATCCCTAATAAGAAAAAATAAAAAATACGGTTACCCAGTCCGCTTGGACTGGATTAATGGGAATTCTGATATTTTGTTATGGAGACCTGACCATTTCGCATCAATCGTAGATTAGTCATGACTAATTTACGACAACCCGTAAAATGGCCAGAGAGAAAATGCATAAATTTTGCCTTAAACGATGTGGGACGCTTCAGAAAATTTTAGTGTTAGTGTTTGTCTAAGGGAGTTAATTATCAGAATTCCCACTAAAAGTAGGGATTCTGGTTGGGTTTCATAATTGTCTTGAAACGCAATCAATGTGGCCACATGTTTAAACTTATCATTACCCAAATTTTCAACTTACAACTCTACTAAAACCCAAAAGTGCGTAGCCCGGCCGTCCCGGCCTACACACTTTTGGGTTTTAGTAGAGTTGTAAGTTGAAAATTTTATATAATATTGAAAGTTAGTTGGTTAAACCTTATCCTGCGTATCCTGCCCGATCCTTCATATCCTGTTTTTTTATTTTTAAGCGCTCTATTTTTATAGCAGCTCTTCCTCGGGAACGCCGCTGGCACAAAGAAGGGCGCGCTCCAAATCCGTCCCGAAGAATGTCTGTGCTCGGCCTCGTGCTTGGTAAAGACTTGAAGCTGCTTCACTAACAGGAGCGTGACCACTTGCTTTAGCCCAAGAAACCAACGGCCCTATTTGATCCTTGTGGAAGTCGACATCGCCATTCAACAGCTTTAGCTGCGACTCAATAAGAAGCAAATCACGATTCTTCCTTAATTTGGCGATATCAATTTCCGCACCTGCAACAACACTGCGATTAGGTACGTCATAAATAAAAGCCTTCACGTCACTTTCAGGGTCCACTGTTTTGAGCCGCTCGCGCAATGCTACTGCATCCTTCTGGGACAAACACCCGACAGACACGATTTTATAGTCGCCATGCGCATTTTGCTTAACGTGAATTAAAAGCTCAAACAATTGCCTTTGTAATCTCGATCCTATTTCTACAGTATTTTCGAGAATTCCCACAACCGTAGGTAAGAAGTTGTTTGTCATCCAAATGCGTTTGTCAAATTCACCACTAAGCGCTCTTAAATGGGGCTGTGTAGCACTTTTCAAGAGGTCTTGCACCGCAAATAAATCAGGGATTAAAGGTTTATCTTCGCCCATATGTGCTAATGCTTTGAGACGATCGATGGTTGATGTTAATCCCCAACTGTCGGGAGAGGTCATTTTCATCCAATCAATTTCATGAGGATTGAATTTCCCTTCCCACGTAGCTTCTTTAAAGCTTGTCCACGAGAATTGATCGTTATTCTGAGTCTGCAAGGATATCTCAGTTTCCGCTTGAGTTTCTGTTTCCGTCTCAGTTTCTGTACTGACTTCCGTATTCACTTCTTTATTGAGGTCACCAAGCGCATTGATTTGTGTGGATTTTCCATCCGTAAAAACCTTTACTTCTTCAGGCATCGTTTCAATAGAAATGGCATCCAAGGTGGTTTTTAGTTGCTCTTTTTCAGCATCTGAAAATGTAGAGCTGTCTTTAATCAAAGCAAATGCCTGTGTTCGGATTTGCTCTAAGATTCCACCTTCGCCTAAAGGCGACTCCATCACTTCAATAGAGCCAAAAAGCTTAGCAGGATCATCTTCTACTCGCTGTGTGAGAACACCGTAGAATTCTTCGAAAATTTTCATCATAACGCCAACATTCGATGCTTGCTGCAGCTTATCTAGAATGGCTCTGCGAATCACGCTCTGCACTTTTTGTGGATACGCAATGTAGTTGCTTTCGGCAGCAGCTAAGGCTTCGTTTTTAATCGCCAGTTGGATGATATCGACTAGCGTAGACTCTTTATCCCCGGACATTAACTGCTGAGTTTCCTTTGTTAGAGCAAAGTGAATCGTTTGTGTAGAATTCATTTCATTGGCTTTATCGCTTTCTGTTGAAAGTCCCACAAGTTTTTTCCATTTTTTGAGTCCACGCATACGGAAAACCTCTTGCATCAATCTTTGCAGGGTGATTTTAGATCCCACTAAATCAAGACCTTTACCATTCTCTTTTTGTTTGACATCGGCCGCAAATCCATGGCGCTGGTCAAAATAGGTGAGTCGATTTTCAGGTGGGATCGAGCAACGATCAAGGGGAATAGGTTTCGTCGAGCCTTTTTCAAGACACACGAGTTGGTCACGGCCCTCTTTATCTTTAGCAAAATAAACGATTCCACGAATGTCTCCACGCTCTCTAGTTGCAAAAGCAAGCATTTCTTTGGCCACATATTCATTGCTTAACCCTTTCAATTGCGCGCTGCCATCGATTAAGGCGGTGAAGTTGTCGCTGGCTTCTTTAAAAAACTTGTTCAGTGCTTCCTGCAAAATAAGAGAAGGATTGCTCGCTTCAAGAACATGCACGCCATCTGCCGGGCATTTTTTACTCATGATGTGTAGGGCTTCGCCAATGGTTCCGGAATCCCACAGCATCTTCAAGTTTGCAGGATACGTTCCAAAATTGTAAGGAGTTCCCGTGTCGAATGAAGCAGAAGCAAACATGGAGGCAAAATCTTGTGGTCCGCTGCGAATGTTTTTTGTCCAATATTTGATCTGTTTTTTGACAAAGAAGCGGATATAGCACAGGATCGCTTCGTTATGACGGGCGAGTTGCGAATGAACCTCATCGCTCATCAGAGTTTGGTCAGAATCACTTGGCAGCCATGAAGAAAATCTCTTGTAAACAGCAGTGTCATTGATAGCAACGCCTTGGATTTTGCTTTCTTTCTCAGCTTTTGATCTTAAGAAAGTCACGAGAGCTAGAGATTGTCTATCGCTTAATCCCTGGTGCAAAAACTGGATGAATGTTTTGATGCAGCCTTCGTACGGATTGCGGATGCTGGATTGTTCTTGCGGGCTTGTGTTGCCTTCGTAAGGACGCGCATTTTCCTCTGTGCCTTTATGCGAAGCACCAAAATCGACATTAATTGTTTTATCTAAAATGGACGGAAGCAGGGTTGTCACGACCCCTTTAACCATGGCCATGCTACTGAAAAGAGGACTAGACTGAATCCATTTAGGAATATTATCTGTTTTGCCACAGACGTACTTTGCAAATTCTTTGCGTCTTGCTTTGCTTTCAATGCTAAAGCGCCCGTATTTCGCCATTTTTTTAGCAAGCGGTATCATCACTTCTGTCTCATACTGCTCAGGCTTGAGTTTTGTTAAATCATTGCTCAGGATGAGTTGCATGATGTTTGGCAGCTGGGTCATATGGCGCATACAGGCTTCCATGACGAAATAGTAATCCTGCTTGATTGTTGAGGATTCCCCCAGAGGGTAATTTAATTCCTGTTTCTCATCAAAAAGCACGTGAGCTTCGTCTCCAATCGCTTTTCCTTTTAAGCGGATCATTTGCAGCAATTTATTTAATTTCAGAATTGAAGCCGAGTCGACAGCTAAACCTTTACGTTTCTTTGTGAAGTATTCATTCATTTGGTCGATAAAAATGAGCTCGAGCGCTTGTATGTCCTCTTTTGTCGAATTAATGACCTCTCCATTTTCCAAGGCACGTTGCTGGATAAGATGATAGGCATCCAGATTTTTAGGTTTCAAAGGTACTATACGGCTAAAACGGAACACGTAAGAGTTTTGATGAAAAATCTCTCTTATCTGGCGACTAATTTGTCGAATGTTGGTTTCTGCAACAGCAGCCGGGAAAATATTAAAGACAAGCTGCTCGCCATTAGCTTCAAAGGCATCAATCACGGGGATGCAAAAATAAGTCTTACCTAAAGACATTAAAAGCTCGATGACGGCATTGTCATCACTTCCTAAAAGGAGTTTGCTCACACCTTCATACTGTTTTTTCCAGATGATTTTATTCGTCGTCAGTTCGAACAGCATCAAACGCCTGACAAGTCGAGTATTGACATCATCAAGATTGTACGCACGTTTGGCTTTAAGCTCATCCGCAATTTGTTCCAGTTTCGCTTCGAAGAGGTCGCCGGTAGTTTCTGGATTGATTCGCGCTAGCTCTTCGTAGTAGCCGACGGTGCGATTCATTTGTTGTAGGCGTGTATTTCTGACAATGTCCCTTGCAACGGCGAGTTCCAGCTGCTGTAGTTGATCGACGTTTAAGCCTTTTTTAGCGCAAATCGAGTGAAAATTTCCGCTTAAAAACGCAATCCTTACACGATCAAAAGTTACTCCAGGATCGAACAGGCTCATGAGTTTCTTTTGCTCAGTCACTAATTGCGCATGCAAGCGATCGCGCATATTACTTAAAGTAACATAAGACTCCCAAAGACCTTCATTGCTTTTTAGCTGAATGCCTTTAACTTGTCGATCTGGTCGAGCGTAATAATCGTTAACACTTTGATTGACACGGTCGAAAGTCGGGGCACATGCGGGATTATTATCGCCAGACGTAAATGAAGAAACTCGGAAATCATCGGCGGGCAATGCGGCTTCTGCAAAAGCCATGGAGTAGATGTCTTCGCCAAGTTTTGCTTCGATAAGCTTTTCTTCAACGTTTAAAATGGCATAGATATTCTGCTGCGTTTCTATGGACTTTTTAGCATTCGATGCAGCGGCAAGAGCTCTTTGCGCAATTTCATCTTGAACAGCATGGTAGAATGAACCCATCCATTGAAGGGCAGTGTTAACAGTGTGGAGAGCCGCAGGTATGGCTTTTGCTTGAGGGGATAAAGCGATGGCGATGGACTGTACGGCCATTGTTACAATAACCCCGACCCCTGTACTAACCACTTTCGGAATGGAAGAGATTGTAATCGTGCGATCATTCAAGTGTTCAAAGAAAGGAGTTAAATGAGGGAAACGGACTTTCAGTGGATGTTTTTTGTCTGAGGCCAAAATTGGGAGATTGTCAGCTTCTTGAAAGGCCTTATGAAAATCGGCGGAGGACCAGAATAAACGAGGATTATTCATGATGGTTTCAAGGTATTTGACCAAAATTTGCGTCTGAGCATCCCATCCGCCACGAATAAGCGGCAGCATTGCTTTAATTTTATTCCAATTCTCAGTTCCTTGGCCATCTTTTGCAATCAGGCAGTAACATAAAAAGTTGCGCTTGAATTTTTCCGCAGACATTTCTGTTGTGTCAGCTTGTCTCTCGTAAGGCGCTTGTTCCCGATTAACCGCTAACTCTTCTAAATTAAGTTGCTTGATATTCATGCATTTATTAAGGAGTGCATCACGGGCAACCGAAAACAGGCTCTTTTTGTAAGCAGGCTGAAGATTAATACGATGCTGTATTTTTGGCTTTGCGGTTTCTGCATTATCTGACCCGGGCATTGGTGATACGTAGCTTTGTTCCGAAAATGTGACGATCAGTTCTGGCGTTTGATCAGTGATTTGTTGACTTATGCCAAGGGGAAGCAAGGAAGGCATATGGGATTCCGTCGTTGCGACTTTGCGAGCAAAGCGCAGTCCTTCAACAAGAAGCGAATCCTTATCTCCGAATTTGCGTTTAAGAAGTTGAAAGCGCCTATAAAGTATGGGTGTCAGACCCATATTTTCAACAACATTATTCCAACCGAATCTCTTCATAAGATTATGAGTGCTTTCCGGTAACAAATCTTTCGATTGTGCCTTGAAAATTCTGTGTGTATGGTGAAAAAATGCTTTAAAAATGAACCATTCTTGATGCTGATTAACGGCTCTCTCATTTTCAGGTAAAGAGGCCAATAAATAAAGATCTTTGATCATCATTGCAGCTGCCGCAACATCATAAAGCGTGTTGTCTTTGACTTTGATTTTGCTTGGATCAATTTGAGTCAGGCGGTTTGCTTCGATGGCGGAGACAATCCTTTGACGAATACCATTGGCTCCATTGATATTCATAGGGCACAACATGAGCGGCAATAGATGGGCATGAACCGTTTCGGGAATAGGAGAATGCGCGCATAATGCTTCAAATTCGCTGCATGCTTTTAAGGCTGCCTTTTCATCTCCTTGAATCAGGTAAAGCACAACGGCAAATGCCAAGGCGCCAGGATTTTCAGCCGATAACGTCCAACTTTTGTCTGCTTGAGGATTCACATCGTAAACAAAATATTCGCCACTTTTGATTCTGTGAGCGTTAACAAAAGAAAACGCTGTCGTTGCTAGTGGACTAATAGTAGAAAGTCTGTGAGCGTTAACAAAAGAAAACGCTGTCGTTGCTAGTGGACTAATAGTAGAAAGAACGCGTGCTGCACCATTAGCTAGGAGTGTTTCACAAGGAAGGATCAATTTTTGCTGCCCTTCAGCATTTTCAAGCAGTAAGTAAGCTGGGAATGCTTGTAGATTTTTATGAGCTTGTCTAGTGGAAATGGAATAACCAGGAAACATCTCGTTGTTAACAGCCTTGAAGACGCCATTTTCTTTCACGATCTCAAAGCTAATACCATAAGGTGCAAACTCAATTTTATGGAGATTTTGCTCGCCTTCGTAAGCATAGCATTTAATCTCGGATAGTGGACAGAAGCGAGAAAAAGGAGCAATCTCATCTCCGACCGTGTTGGGATTTACTTCCACGAGTTTTTTCACAACGATAGCCGTTTCGAGGATATAAAGGTCTTCATCAGCCTTTAATTTTGTGACCGTATAGTGTGCGTCTAAAGACCCGACAACGATTCGTTTCCGTAAATCTCCTGTGTCTTCGACCCAAAAGTGATCCAAGTGGCTGTGGCAATGAGGAAGCCATCGTTTGATTTGAGGGCATCTACTAAAAGTATATTTGACACCATCAATCATGCGTGTTGCTTTCATCGTCACTGACTGGTGCCATCTTGAAGTGATAACTTGCGTTGAGATTTGTATTTGCCCGTCACTAGTCGCAAAAGTATTTGGACCAACAGTTTGGATGTTTGAGTTGGACATGAGGCATTCTTTAGAGATGTCTTGAACGTGTTTCAAAAGATCAGTCTGCTTCACACCTGTATGTTCGGACAATTGAATCAAACCTGCAAAAGGATCGATCGTGAAATGTCCGTTTTTAAAAGCCAAAGCGGGTGTCAGCGGTGTTGTTGCTGCGATGACGCCTGTTTGAATGCTTCTCTTGAATTTTTCTTGGACAAATCCTTTAGTGACTAAAGAGGGAAATAGAACAGCCTTTGGCTTTCTTATAGCTTCCGTGGTGTCTTGAGGGACGATATCTGAGGCTAGAAGAATATTGGAAATCAGGTAATGGCGAGATTCACTTTGCTCCAGCAAGGATTTGACCGTGGGCAACCACTCCAAATATTTTTCTTGGTGTTCCAATTCCATCGCTTTAAGCATGGCCGGCCAATGGATTGCTGAGGTCATGTCTTTCTTAAAGAGGGTGGCGGTGAAATCAGTCGTCATCTCTTTTGATTCATTCAAGCGCGTTAAAAGGAGGGATAGAGCAATTTCCGTCTTTTGTGCTCGCGAGTACTCTTCTGGAGGACGATCAGCTATTAAAGCGCTAAGCATGTGATAGAAATGCTTTCCGCCTTGAGTTGCGAAAGAGGTGTCTTTAAGCTTTGCAAGTTGCTTCTGAAAATCGGGGAAGAGGTGCTGGGAATGAGGGCTGTAGACAGCACAGGATCTTTTTAACTTGATGCCGAAATAGATTAACCAGAAACAAATTCTAGGTTCTTTGCGCTCGAGGTAGTAAGCGAATTGTTCGGTCAAAAATTCGGCTAGAGTTTGAACAATCTCAGGACATTCCTTAATCTGTTTTTCAAGACTGCCTGCTTTGAACATCATGTATTCCAAAAGATTCGGCATTTCCACTGCATGAGTCAAGTGATTTTTGTGTGTTCGCAAGTAGCCTAAAGCTCTGATGATGGAATCGGATGCTTCTGTAAAAATGGATTCTAAAAGCGCAAGATCGATTCCCTCGTGTCCAAAGGCTTTTAAGAAAATTTGCCAATTATTAAGGCTGGCTTCTTGCTCTTTTTGTGGTTTAATCCCTTCCGTGATCACTTGCGATTGTGTTCGTGCAGGCAATTCACGGAATCGACAATTAGCAGACGAAAGAGGGTGAAATTGACTCGCTGAGCAGCCTTCTGCTAAACGATCATCCTCTTCACTTCTCCATTGCTCTTTTTGATTATAGGAACCAAAAAATGAGGAGATAGGAATTGTTTTTTTCGCGTGAACAGGTGGAACTGTCTTGTTCAAGGCGTAAGTCTTTTTTATACCGAATCGAATAAGAGAACTTGTGAGTACGGTTTGTGCGCGCAAATGGGTATAAGAAGGAGATAGGACGGGGTTTTTCCTAGCCATTCCCTCACGGCTCTCTTGGAGCAAAATGTGAACGCGGTCGTTTTCAGACAAATCTGATTTGACATAGACCGATTCTACAATAGCAGCAAATTCTGGGTACTTAGTTTTGTACTGAGGGTCGTTAAGGCACTCACAAATACGCCGGATAAACACGTTTTCAAGATCTAGTGTGCTTGAAATATTCTCTTCCTCATTTCTCGGGAGTTTTTCTATTCCAGCTTTGACTTGTTTTAAAGCTCTCACATTAATTTCAGGGTTAGCAAAAGAACCCTCTGAGAAAAGTAAATTAGGGTTCCGATCTAGGTTTTGTCGTCTTAAGTGATAAATGAGGGTGTTGATCAGGTAACCCGAACCGGGGGCACCTAATTGTGCCAGGGCTTTCACCAATTTCTCTTCAGTTAAGGAAACGTCCATGATTTTGGTAATAAGGCCCGGATTTTTTTCGCTAAAAGATTGCAGATACTTTTGCTCAGTACCGTTAAAAGTAAAAATGCTCTTTTCTCTCTCAAAAAGCCCGCCCATCATAGAAGTGTCGAAATGATAAAAGAATAACGAATGAGCTGCTTTCTTAACCCAGGTCGCTGGATTTTTTGGTAGATTCTCTAAATCGATATTAAAATAAGCTACAATGTCGCTAAGTTTTTTCTGGCACAGGGGGTCCGATATGACAGATCCATTGTCCATGAGCCATTTAACGAGATCAAAATAATTGAGGGTGTAATCCTCTAATTGTAATTCAGGACGCTTTTTAGATAAATAATCCATTCCCGCGAGTACCGTGTGAAAGAGGACGACACACTCACCGTACATTTCAGAACTCAGCTCACCATCATTCTTTTCTTGGTATGCTGCAAACGTTTCATAAAGGGCTTTGCTTGTCTGATGAAGAAGTGTAAAGGTTTGATCAGAATTTTCAATCGCACCCCAAAATGGATCATTCCCTTGTTGTGGCACAGGAAGCTGTTTAATCACTTTTGTTAAATAGATGAGTTTGTCATCGATCGATGTATTTGGGTCTAATTTCAAACAATGGGAAAGTGTCTTCTGAAAATTTGCAGGGTCCATTTCCCCACGCAGTTTGGGCAAAGGAGGGTTGATAGGCTGGTCTTTATCGGAGACAGAAAGACTCAGACCTCGATTAGACGGAATAAAATTCGACCATTTACTTTTCTGACGGACATCCTCAAAAGTCAATTTGAGGGGATTTTTTTGCGCTATCCCAATGGGTTTTTTCAATTGGTAAGAAATTTCATGCTTTCCAAGCAGTTTCTTGGCAATTGTTTGAGCTGCCTTGCGGTTTTTATTGATGGAAGCATAGAGGCTTTCGATATCTTTTGGATTCATCAAGCAGTGGGCCATCACTCTAAATGTGATTTCTAAAGATTTGCGTAAAACGACTCCTAAAACTTGGGTGAACCACTCGTAGATCATTGGAGGAACGATTAGTTGTAGGCCTTGATTGGCGGCAGAAAGAAGAAAGAAGACGGGAATTCCACCCCGGAACATCATTGCGGCACTCAGCGATAGTCTTAATGCAGCCATAGCAGTTTGGTAGTAAACACTGCTAAAAAAGTTTTTTAGCCAGCCACGATCCTCCGTTAGTGTGACGGTTGCTGGAACTATTGCTTTAACTAAATTTTTCAATTTTGTAGCAGCACTTAAATTCGATTCAGGAAGGTCGCCAATAGCATCTGAAAAAGCATCGACTAATTCTTCTATTTCATCCCCTAAGGCCCAAGCCAAAACAGGCTTATAAGACTGGATGTATTTTTTACCAATTCCCGCCGCTTGTAGTGTCGATTTAATGGAATCAAAAGCGGGCCCTAAATCATGAGAAGGTATCGAATCCAGCGGATTGTCCTCTAGAGCTTGCTGGCAGGTGAGTCTGTGTGCAGCAATTGATTGGTTGATTTCTTCTAATGTCGCGAGAATTTGTGTTCCCATTTCATCATCAATCTTATCTTTGTAAGTCGGATAACCCTCTTGAATAATTCTTGAGGCGGTTTCTAAAAGAGCACAAACTTTGTCATCTGAAATTTGCAATTTTTGATTTTTAGCGTTTAGGTAAGGTTTACAAAAATCAATTAATCCTTGAAAACGCATCTTAAATAGAATGTAACTATTAGAAACTGATGGCTCGACAAGCATTAATTCTGCAAGATGCCGATCGCTGTAGTCGCCACTATCTTTCGAGCGCCAAGTTAAATTAGAGTCATTTTCTGCCTGCCCCTCTAAATGTTCCATGATTCCTGAAAACAGGTCTTCGCATTTGACATTCAGCTTAGGGTCAAATTGGGGATCAATATGAGCGGAAAGGAGACGATAGAAGAATTCCGTGTTAAGTTTTTCAGCAGAGATCTCTTTAATGCGCAAAGGCCACTGGATATCATTTGTAGTCGACGCTTGAGGGTGTTGATCCATCATTTGCCCTGAAGAGTAAACTAAGACGGTGTAATTGCCATTTTCTTGCTTTTCGAACTCAAACCAAAACTGACCGTAAGACAGAAAGTGGTCAATTCCAAGCAGCTCTAACATTTCAGGCGGCAAGATATTGCGGAGTCCATTAAACACGGATCCAATCCCGCTATCAATCCCAGCGGTTGTAGCATTTAGGGGAATAGCTGCGTAGCTTTGAACGAAGGCTTCGAGGTTTTTTCTGATTTGTGCGCGGTTTGTTGGATCGCCAAGTGAATGGACATTCTCCACCGCCCATTTCAGACAACTTACCGTTTCAGGCGAAGGCGAGAAACTCGCAATCTGGAAGAGCATGCCAATCAACTCGAAATCGTGCCCTTCGGAACCTGTAAAGGCGTTTAAATTCATGATAATCGAATTAAGAAGTTCTGAAATTTCAGAAGCATAGACCTTTTTCGTGAGGGCTAATACATTATCCATCACACCAGCTTGCACGCCTTCCTCTAAACCGGAAGGTAATAAGCTCGATAAAAATTCAGGCAATTTTCGCGAATCATCCCTTAACAACATCCCAAGCATCGGTCTTATACATTCTAAAAGACCCTTTTGCATCGACCCTTCGATTTTCGATCCGATAAAGTTAGGAAGCAATGTTTTTAAGGCTCCAGGTAAATGGCGTTCATCATTGCTAAAGAGAAGTTTAACTAAAGGGTTTTCGCCTAATTCTTTAATGTGCGCGCCAGCTAAATGATCAAATTGGCTATTCATGTACGTGGTCGCGTAATCCATGGGGTCAGGCATGTTATCGGTTGCTAAAAATTGCTTGATTTCAGAGGGCATTTTATCGACCGCTTGCTGGGGAAGCATTTTTAAAAATCCATGGACTTTTTTGAGGTCTACCTTTTTTTGTCCATAACTGCCGGCAAACATGAAAGGCTTTTTAGGATCCAAAGCGTGAACGTTACTTGCTAGTTTTGCAGCCCATGCGCGCATTTTCTGCATGCGAACTTCAGGAGTTAGGGGCTTTTGAGGAGCAAAAAAATCTGCTTGCAGGTTTTTTCTCATTTCTTGGGCGTTAGCAAGCAATTGGAGGCGATTATCAAGATCAGGGGAGGCGTCCCCCGGATTTTTTCTCAAGAATGCAGCAAAATGCATAAGTTTCGAAGGATCGATCTCGTCACCGTCACAAAACATTTCCTTAAAGGCATCGATTCCCAAGTGTTCATCTTCTTTAAGTTCGGAGGATCGAAGGAGCGAATGGTCAAAAACTTCCTTTTCGCGAGCAGCTTCCTTGGCAGCCGCAGCTGCTAGAGAGAATGATGCTAAATCATCTAGGTAAGGGGCATCCTCCAGCGGAGAGCCACCTTTGAGCTCCCGGATCGGTTTTTCATCTTTCAGCTCTTTATATAACTCCACGACTATCCCGCGAAAACCAATTTCTTTCAGGGTTTTTGTTTTATGCAAAGTCGCAAGGGATTTAGCAAAGAAAGTCCGGACTTTCTTTTCTCTGTCTGAAAAACTTGTGGTTTTATGGAAAAATGAGGCGATGCGGCCGCGTTTGGAATTGCGAGGAACGACGCCTTCGCCCCAGAGTGTCGGGACAAAAAGTGCAGGGAGTTGCAGACTAACTGGTCGCGTTGGATCAGCGTTTTTACAGAATGAGACAACAAGGTTTCTGGCATTAATGTTATTTGATGTCATTTATTAAATCCCTTTTGTTTATTAATAAGACGGTCGAAAAATAAACACTTATATTAAAACTATGGTTATATTAAATCTATTTTGTTTATTAATAAGATGATCATAGCATAAATACTTATATTAAAACTATGTTTATATTAAAAATTGTTTTAATCTTGAAAAGAAACGACTGTTTATTAGTGGCGCTGTCTTAATAGCGGATGCCAAACAGAAATTCTCGATAAGTCATGGTAACTACAGCCATTCCCGCTGGGAATGGCTGCATAAATTTTTAGCCAATAATAAAATCGATCAAAAATATGGAGCGTGCAGGGATTGCTAGTTAAGTGATAATTCAAAAAAAATATAAGGTAAATAGGT
>Ga0105045_10001436_pt1 | contig 19417 bp, 15 predicted proteins | sample MAT02_FD_78089 | JGI IMG/M metagenome (GOLD analysis project Ga0105045, IMG submission 78089) | Freshwater microbial communities from Lake Fryxell liftoff mats and glacier meltwater in Antarctica - MAT-02 (megahit assembly) | ecosystem: Environmental > Aquatic > Freshwater > Ice > Liftoff... | reverse complement strand
TTGATCTTCGAGACGCTGCCCTGGGTGGTGTTGGCGACCCAGAGGTAGCTAAAGTCGAATACGCCCATCTGCCCTCCGCAGGGGTCGAGGGCGCCGGTGGTGCCATCGGTGGTGGTGCCGGGGTCGTCGGTGCTGGTGCCAGGGTCCGTGCTCGTGGCGATGCTGGTGCTGCCGCCCTCGCTGCCGGTCAGGGAGGTCATCGGCTCGCTGGTGGTCGCGCCCTGGGTGGCGGAGTTCGAGTTGCTGCCGGGGCTGGTGGTCGGGGTGCCGGTGGCGTCGTCGCCGGAGGTCGGGGTGCCGGTGCTGCCGGTGCCAGACGCAGTGGTGGTGTTGCCCTGGCCGGCGGTGCTGGCGGCGCGTCCGTCGTCGCCGCAGCCGGTGAACGCGAGCGCTGCCGTCAAGAATCCAAGGGTCGTGCGAGCGAGCATGGGCCACGCTACCACAGCGGCGAAGCGCGACGTTGGGCGCGGCCGTGCGGTCGCGCCATGAACGATCGCGCGAACGATCGCGCGGGCCCGCGCGTTGCGCGGTGCCGGTGTGACCGGCGACAATGTTCTGGTGGTGGACCCCGACGAGTCGAAGGCAATGCCCGTGGCTGTGTCCGTGGCTGCGCCGAGCCGCTTGCGCGGGCTGTGGCGGGCGATGCGGGCCTACGGCTCTTCGCGGTTAATGGCGCTGTGCGCGTGGGCTCTGTTGGTGGTCTCGACCTACGGCTCGCTCGCGGGCGTGATCGGCGAGGGCGAGCTGACCCTGTTCGGGCTGGTGACGCTGCGGACCGTGCCGCTGCTGCTGACGGTGCTGGTGGCGCTGCCCTACGTGGCGCTCTTTATCATCGCCCATATGATCCTGTATCGGTTCTCGCGGCGCAGCTTCGGGCTGGTGTTTCGTGGTGAGGCGGGCGACGCGAAGCCGGTGCCGGATTCGGCGCGCTCGCACGCGGTGGCGACGTGGAGCTACGAGCGCAGCCGGGCCCAGACGCGCTACGAGTCGGGCCTGCTGCCGCAGGTGGGGGTGTTCGGGCTGCTGTCGTCGGCGACGCTGGCGTTTTGCGTGCTCGGCATCCACTTGCCGGCGGGGCAGTTGTTCCCGAACCTGGTGGAGGTGCCGAGCTGGCACGTCTGGGTCGCGTGGACGGTGCTGGCGACGGCGACGACCTCATTCCTGTTGATGATCGGCCGGCTCCTGGTGCGGATCGCCGGCAACGACGCGACCACTCGCACCTTCGCCAACGCGGCCCGCAGCTACGGGCTGTGTGTGGTCAGCGGCGGGCTGCTGGCGTGTCTGACGGTGACGAATACGGACTCCGCGTCAGCGCAACTGAGCATCGCCATGGGGATCGCGGTCGGGCTGCTGGGCGACCGTGCGTTCCTCGCGGTGTCGAACCGGGCGGCGGCGCTGCTCGGCGCGGAGCCGGAGGTCGTCGACCGCAGCGTCGACCTGCGCACGATCGAGGGGCTCGGGGTCGACGACCTGCAGCGCTTGCAGGAGGAGAACATCAGCTCGTTGCACGCGCTGGCCTTCGTGCCGGTGCCGCGGTTGTTCTTCAACTCATCGTTTAACCTGCAACGGATCTGCGACTGGCAAGATCAGGCGTTGTTGCTGATCTATCTCGGCGCCGGTCGAGCCCGGGCGCTGCGCGAGTTCTTTCAGATCCGCGGGATCATCGACGCCCAGCGGCTGGCGAGCGAGGACTTGTCGACCGAGGTGTGGCAGCAACTGGTCGCGTGCATGGGCTTCCCGAGCGAGAAGCCGCTGCGCCTGCTGTTCACGCGGCTGTTGACCGACGCGCGGATCGACGAGCTGCGGGTGTACCGCGGCGCGGCGCTGCAGGCCGATCCGATCGTGCCCGGGCAACGTGAGCTCGATGTCTAGCTCGGCGACGGGCCCGCAGAACGGACTCCCGGCATGAGGGGCGTCAGGTCCGCGGGCGTGTGGTAGAACCCAGCGCATGGAAGCACCGCGCACCCTGGTCCTGCTGCCGTATTCGCCGTGGTCGGAGCGCGCCCGCTGGGCGCTCGATCACCACCGGCTCGCGTATCAGACGATCGTGCACGCGCCGGTGATCGGCGAGCGGCGGCTGCGAAAGCTCGTGGCCGGGCGGGTGCGACCGGCGACCGTGCCAGTGCTCATCGAAGGTGAGACAGTGCTGACGGACTCGTGGGACATCGCGGCGCACGCGGACCGGGTCGGGGCGGGACCGGCGTTGCTGGGAGAGGGGCGCGTCGAGGAGGCGAAACGCTGGGCCGGGGTGTGCGACGCGGCGATGGGCGGCGGCCGGGCGCTGGTGGTCGCGGGGCTGCTGCGCACGCCAGCGGCGCTCGATGAGTCGATGCCGCCCGCGGTGCCGCGGTGGATCCGCGTGCTGTCGCGGCCGGTCAATCGCTGGGGTACCGGCTGGTTCGGGCGCAAATACGGGGTGTCGCTGGCCGGGGTCGCAGACCACGAGGCGACGCTGCGGGCCGGCCTGGCGGCGGTGCGGGCCGGGCTGGCAGGGGCGGACTATCTGCTGGGAGGATTTACATACGCAGATATCGCGGCGGCGACCCTGCTGCAGGGAGTGTCGCCGGTGGCCGACCGCTACATACCGATGGGGCCTGCGACCCGCACTGTGTGGACGCAGCCGGGCCTGGCCGCGGAGTTCGCCGATCTCCTGGCCTGGCGCGACGAGATCTATTCGCGGCACCGAATCGGTGTATAAACCGCTGGACCCTGGCACGCGGCGTCCTGTACCATCGCGCCACGATGGAGATATCGCAGCACAGGGTCCAGGTCGGCGAGTGGTCGCTCGCAGTCTCCGAATTTCCGGCCGAGGGTCGAGCCCGCGGGGTCGTGGTCGCCAGCCATGCGATGATGTGCAACCGCCGGACGCTCGATCGCCCGCGCGGCGGCGGCCTGGCCAGCACGCTCGCGAAGGCCGGGTTACATGTGTATACCTGGGACCTGCGTGGTCACGGCGAGAGCACCCCGGCAGCGGCCGCGGGCGGGAAATGGAACTACGACGACGTGGTCAACGGCGACATCCCGGCGATGGTGGCCTGGGCCCACGCGCGCCACCCGGAGCTGCGGCTGGCGCTGCTCGGGCACAGCCTGAGCGGGCACGGCGGGCTGCTGTGGCTGGGCATCACGCCGGAGGCGCCGGTCGACGCGTTGGTGGTGTACGCGGCGAACCTGTGGATCCCGCAATTCGACGACCGCAAGCTGCGATGGCTGCGCAAGCGGGCGACGCTGGCGATGTGGAGCCTGCTGAGCCGACCGCTCGGGTATTTTCCGGCGCGCCGGATGAAGATGGGCAGCGACGACGAGCCGCTCGCGCTGGTGCGTGACTTCAGCCGCTGGGCCGATACGAACGGCTGCGCGCGGATCTCGGATGGGCTCGATTATCTGGCCCATCGCGACCGGGTGCGGGTGCCGGTGCTGGCGTTCGTGGGGGAGCGCGACCGGGTGCTGTGCGCGGAGGAGTGCAGCGCCAAGTTTCTGGCGCCGGTGCCGGACCATACGCTCGAGGTGGTGGCCGGCGCGGACCATATCTCGCTGGTGACGCGCGAGCACTCGCGGGGGGCCTGGGAGCGGACGGCGGGGTGGTTGGTCGAGAAGCTCGATCGGCCGGCTTGAAGGTCCCCGCGAGCCCGTCGGACGCGCTCGCGGGCGCCTTTGGGCGCAGGGCGATCAATCGGGCAACTTGAGGTCGCCGGCGATGTCGGGCACGAAGGGATCGGCGACGAGGTCGTCGATCAGGGAGTCGGGGTATTGATAGGCGCTGCCGAGGAATTTGAGCGGTGCGAAGAATCCGGTGGTGACGTGGGCACCGTGGTGGGCGAGCAGGCCGTGGGCGTTGAGGAGGCGGTGGACCCTCGGGAGGTGATAACTGGGCACCGTGGGGTAGAGGTGGTGCTCGAGGTGGAAGTTGTTGCCGAACATCAGGAAGGTCCAGATCGGCGAGGTGTAGCTGCGGGTGTCGTGGAAGATGCCGGCGCCGGTGCCGTTGTGCTCGAGGTAGATGCGCAGGCCGGTGGCAGGGATCGCGGTGAGAAACGGGAGCAGGACGCCGAACAGGAAGTAGGTCGGGTGGATCGCCGCGATGGCGAGATAAATGGCCAGCCAGGCGGTGACGCAGAGCAGGCTGAAGATGGCGAGGCGGCGCATCCAGCCGTCGGAGAAGGGGACCTTGTAGCCCTGTTGCGGGCGGCCGAGGGCGCACGCGAGGGTGTTGCGGAGGTAGCCGCGATTGGCGGTGATGCGGCCGCGCAGGAAGCGGGCGGCGAAGGTCCGGTGTTGCGGGTAGATCTTGGTGTCGGGGTCGGAGGCCTGGTTGGTGAAGCGGTGGTGCTTCCAGTGGGTGACCGCGTAGCCGACCGAAGGGAACAGGGCGGCGCCGCCGACGATGATGCCAGTGAAGGCGCTGGCGTATTTGTTGGGCAGGAGCGACAGGTGCACGCCCTCGTGGGAAAACCACCCGAACATGTGGAAGCTGTGGCCGGCGAGCGTGGTGGTGGGGATGAGCAGCAGGACGCGCGACCACAGCGGGAGCTCGCTGATGGCGAGCGTGTACGAGAGCCAGCCGAACAGCGGCAGCCAGGCGGCGCTAAACAGCAGGAAGGCGAGGAAGCCGAGGCCGGTCGGGCGGTACCAGCTGCGCGGCAGGGGCGGGCGCTTCATCTCTTGCGTTGTCATCGCTGGGTCTCCGGGTTCACGCGCCCTGCTTCACCGCGCGCTCGATGGTCTCGGCGCGGTACTGCATCATCCACCGGCGCTGCAGCGGCAGGCTCAGGCGCACGGAGAAGCGGTAGCCCTTGATGAAGAGGAACTGGTCCTCGAGGCGGCCGCCGATCCGGATCTTTGGGGTGTAGGTGGTCTGGCCCTGGTAGCACAGCGGGATGCCGCGCTCCATCGCACGCAATAGACTATGCAGGTTTAGGGCGTTGTAGATCAGCGGGCTGCGCTCGTCGCTGTAGTCGATGCCGATGCGCTTGTTCTGCTGCTGGCCGCGGCCCCAGAACAGCAGGAAGGCGCCGGCGATGCGCTCGCCGTCCTCGAGCAGGAGCAGCTCGGAGTCGCGGATCTTGGCGCACTCGGCGAAGAACTGCGGGGTCGGCTCCTCGAGCTTGAACTGGGCCTTGAGGTAGGTCGCGCGCAGCAACGGGAAGAAGCGCGGGATCAGGTCCTCGTAGTCGCTGACGTAGCGGACGGTGAACGCCTGGGCGGCCTTCTTGAGCGCGCGGCGGACGATGCTGCGGCCGTTGGCGGTGAGGCTGGCGATGTAGTCCTTCTCCGAGGCGAAGTGAGTGTCGACGCGGGTGGTCGGCAGCGAGTAGCACTCGACAAAGTCGTCGCGGCGAAACCGGCCGATCTGCGGGAAGTCCTGGTGGACATCCTTGATGAAGGCGAGGTGCAGGCGCTGCTCGGCGGCGAGGTCGTCGATGGCGGCGATCATGAGGTCGACGATCGCGTCGGCGTCGTGGCCGGGCAGCAGCGGGATGTAGCCGCGGTCGGAGATCAGCGAGCCGGCGACGGCGACGCGGTAGGCGTTGGCGAGCCCGAGGTGCTCGACGAGGCCGGCGTAGGCGCGCTGGATCGGGCCGGGCATCGCGGCCATGAACTCGATGTTGGTGCCGTAGTAGACCGGGAGGAAGCCGAGCAGGACGTTGCCCTCCTCGACGGCGATGTAGCGGACGCGGACGTCGCCCCACAGCGTGCGCTCGATGGCCCGCAGCAGGCCGTAAGAGAAGTCGACCGGTGAACCTTCGAGGGGTTCGATGCGGTGCGCGCCGAGGTCGTCGATGCTCTGATACCACTGGCTGTGCATGGAGATCCTAAACGGCGATGAGGCGCTCACCGGCGAGGTGGCGGGCGAGGGCGTCGCTGCTGCTGAGGCGACCTGGGGGGTGGAAGGCGAGGGCGCGGGTGGCCGAGAGGAGGTAGGCGATGTCGGGCGAGGAGACGAAGGCCATGCCGCCGAGCAGCTCGGCCGCGGCCATCGCGGCGCGCTCGATCGAGCGCTGCACGGAGTAGCGGACCATCAGGGCGCGCGGGAGCAGATCGTCGCGGGCGGTGTCGGTGGTCATGGCGTAGGCGACGCCCTCGAGCGCCGACATGGCGCCCTCGACCTCGATGCCGAGCAAGGCGCGCTCGCCGGGGGTGCCGCGCTCGCCTTGCACGCAGCGCTCAACCAGGGAAGTGACGGCGCCGAGGTAGGAGGCGGCGACGAGGACCTGGAACCACAGGTAACCGGCGGTCTCGACGGGGTCGAGCTCGGCCTCGGTGGTGGGCAGGAACAGCAGGTCGCCGGGGATCACGACGTCCTCGAGGATGAGCTCGTCGCTCTCGGCCCCGGTGATCACCGAGCTGCGCCAGAACGGCTTGCGGACTATGCCGGGCGAGTCGGCGGGGACCAGGACGACGGCGCGGCGCGGTGGTTTGTCGCCGTCGATCAGCATGGCGCTGCCGCTCAGGAGGTCCATCGAGTGACACAAGCTGCACGGCTTCTTGCTGCCTCGGATTGTATAGCCGCCGTCGGCGGTGGGGCGGGCCTCGACGGTGGCGGCGAGGATGTTGGTGCCGCTGCGGCCCTCGGCGAAGCCGGAGGCCATCAATAGGTTGTTCTCGGCGACGGCGCCGAGCAGGGCCATGCAGGCCTGGTCACCGCCGAAGATGCCGAACTCGACGAGGGTGGCGATCGAGAAGTTGTGCATGGTGGCCGCGACGGCCAGCGAGGGCGAGCGGCTGCCGATCGCGCGATGGATCCTCACGGCCTCGAGCGGCGTGGCGCCCTTGCCTCCGAGCTCGCGGGGTATCAGCAGGCCGGGCCCGCCGCGCTCGCGCAGGGCCTGGATGGCCGCGCCGCCGGGAGCCTCGAGGGTGAGCAGCGGCGTGGTGGCGAGATAGTCGTCGAGCCCGGGCAGGTGGCGGGCGAGGGTTTCGCGTTCGGTCTTTAGCAGCGACATGCGGGGCCCCAAGGTGGAGAGGTGGCGGAGAGGTGTCAGCGGGCGGGCGGGTCACGGAGCAGCTCGGCGAGGCCGCGCTCAGGCGCGTGGGCGGCCAGGCCGTGGGCGGCCAGCAGCGTGCGACCCTGGTAGTCGTCGAAGGTGGCGCGGTGGCGGAAGTAGGGGGCGAGCGCGGGGTGGGCCGGCACGGCGCCGAGGCCGAGCGCGCGCAGCAGCGGCGCGAGCCAGGCGAACGCGGGCGGGAGGAAGTGCGCCGCGGCGCGGCCGACGTCTCGTCGACCGGCGGCGACCAGCTCGCCGAGCGGCCTGGCGCGGGCGCAGCCGGCGACGATGTGCAAGGTCTTGCCGATCGCGCCGGGATCGCCGGCGAGGGCCACCAGGCCGGCGGCGACGTGCTCGGTGGACACGAGGTCGAGGCGCATGCGCGGGTCGCCGGCGATCAGCAGCACGCGGCGGCGCAATGCGCTGAGCAGGGCGCCGACGGGTGAGTGTGCGTCGCGCGTGAAGCTGCGGCGCACGAGGGTGACGCGGCTGGCGATCGGCGCGGCGCGCAGGAGCAGCTCGGCCTCGTATTTGCTGCGCTCGTAGGCGTTGTGGAACGACTGGCCGCACTCGAGGTCGAACTCGGTGAACAGGCCGCGCTTGTCGCCGGCGACCAGGACGCTCGTGAGGTGGACCAGGCGGGCTTCGGGGTTGCGGGCGACGAGCTCGACGAGGTTGTGCAATGGCGCGACGTTGGCGGCGCGGGCGGCGGTGAGGTCGTGGTCGATCACGCCGCGCTCGGCGCAGTGGATCACGGTGTCGGTGGCGGCGGCGAGGTCGGCGAAGCTGGCGTCGTCGAGGCCGCAGCGCGGGGCCCGGAGGTCGCCGGCGAGGCCAAAGCGCTTGCCGACGCCGGGGCCGGGGCGCTCCTCGAGGGTGTATATGCGCTCGACGTCGGGCCGCGCGGCGGCGGTGGCGAGCGCCAGGGCGCCGATCTCGGTGTCGGCTCCGGTGAGGAAGATGCGTCGCACGCTCAGTGCTCCTGGGCGGTGGTGGCGGCGGGCAGCAGGCCCATGATGCGCATGCGGCCGGTCTGCATCGCGGTCGACCACTGCATCTGGATGCCGAGGCGCTCCTCGATGCCGGTGTCGACGAGGCGGCGGCCGGGGATGAGCTCGTAGTCGCCGAGCACGTGGGCGACGGCCGGCAGACCGGCCTGGAACAGGGCCTCGCGGCGGATGATGACGTCCTGGATCGGGAGCTGCTTCCACAGGGCCATGCCCTGGCCGACGAGGCCGAGGAGGCGCGGGTGGTCCTCGGGGTGGCGGCGCAGGTGCTCGCGCACGACGGTGCTGCCGACGCAGAGGTGGCGCAGCTCGTCGATGTTGGCGCCGCGGGCGGCCTCTGCGGCGGCGGGGTCGAGCAGCCGCCACTTGCGCTCGCTCATCTCCGAGGCGGGGGCCAGCACGCCCTCGACGATCACGGTGAGCATGACGGCGGCGACGATGAAGTCGTCCTTGCCGCCGGCGGTCTCGAGGGCGAAGCGCTCGAGCGGGACCAGCACGCTGTCGCGCTTCTCGCCGACGCGGGCCTCAAGGAAGTCGTCGAGATCGGCCGGAGCGATGCCGAGGTCGACCAAGTGGCGACGAAACACCGCGGCGTGGCGGGCCTCGTCGAACAGTTGGGTCGCGTAGAAATCCATGGTCGCGCGGGTCGGGGCGGTGCGGACCATGTGGGAGATGGCGCGGGTGCCCATCTCCTCGGAGATGGTACGAAACGCGTACTCGTCGAGCACGGCCTCGCGCAGCGGGCCGGGGGCGAGCAGGTACTCGGGGACCTTCATGCCCGGCGTGTGGCCGTGCTCTTGGCCGCGCAGGGTGCCGTAGGCGACGGCTTGCAGCCAATATTCGATGTCACACTGCTCGGGGGTGAGCTCGAGGTTGAGGGAGCCATCGAGGAGGTCGGGGGCGTCGGACCAGTCGGTCTCGCGGTGCTTCTGGGTGGTCATAGTTGCGTGTGCTTTTCGGTCGTGCGGGGGTGTTGGGGGAGCGACGAATGCGGTGGTCACCACAGCCCGCCGCGCTCGTACTCGGCGATGAAGCGGGTATAGCCGGGGTGGGCGACCGGCTCGAAGGCCAGGCCGGACGGCTTGTAGACGTTGCCAAACAGCGAGCGGTCGCCGAGGATGTGGATCGGCGCGGCGAGCATGGCCCACTCGAAGCCGCCGATAGCGAGGTACCAGGCGACGATCAGCAGGGCGTTTACGGACAGGCTGTGGCAGAGATTGTAGAGGTGGTGATAGACGCTCGGGATGCGTCGGTGGGCCCCGTCGCGGCGCTTGTAATACACGTACTGCGCGGGCACGGTGCCGACCAGGTCGATCCATGCGAAGGCGACGGCGAAGCGGACCCAGTCGACCTCGCCCGCGTGGGCCAGCACCGCGACGGACAGGACGACCATCACGACGAAGTAGTCGAGCCGCATCAGGGCGTAGGCGGAGCGGGAGTGGAAGGTGTTGTGCTTGTCCATGGGGCGCTGGGGGATCTTTCAGAGGTCGGTGGCGACGACGCGGAAGCCGTGGGTGCGGGCGCGGGCCCGCATGGCGTCGATCTCGGCGAGGTCGAGCGCGCCGCCGAGGCTGGTGCTGCTGTAGCGCTGCTCGAGCGCCAGCAGCATGGTCTCAGCCATGCATGCGTAGGCCCGGCCGCGGGGGAGGCCGAAGTTGCCGAGGTCGGGCTGGCCGGGGATAGCGATCACGCCGCCGTCGATGACGCGCACGTCGGGCCGCTGCGTGCGCAGCTCGGGGCCGAGGTTACGCGGGCGGGATATCTCGCAGATGATGGCGCCAGGGCGCAGGTCGGCGGCGCCGAGCAGCACGCCGGTGGCGCTGGTGGCGGTGAGGATCGCGTCGGCTTCGCGGGCCGCGAGGGCGGCGTCGCGGGTGAGCACGATCGGGCCGTCGGGTCCGCACAGGGTCGCCGCGAGCTCGCGGAAGGCGGCGAGCGGGGCGTCGGCGGCGGGCAGGTTCGGGGCGGCGAGGATGCGGAGCGCGAGCGTCCCGGTGGCTTGCTCGGCGCGGGTGACCACGCGGCGGCAGGCCTCGGCGGCGATGTCGAGCAATTGTGTGTGTACGTGTTCGGCGGAGCGGCCGGGGTTGCCGACCAGCAGCAGGCGGCTGACGTCCTCGGCGAGCAGCAGGGCGAGGGCGCGGCCGATCGCGCCGCCGGCTCCGACCACGGCGACAGCGGGCTCATGGTTGCCGGCGGCCAGCAGGGCGCCGAGGGTGGCGTCGAGGGTCGAGGCGACGGTGAACGAGTTGCCGCTGGTGAGCGCGACGCCGCGGTCCTTCACGGCGAGGCCGCCCTGGGTGACGATCGAGGTGAAGGCGCCGAGGCCGACGAGCAGGGCGCCACGATCGCGGGCGCGGTCGATCGCGCGGCCGATGATGTCCGCGGCGCGAGCGTGCGACATGGCCATCAGCTCGGCGGCGGTGTGGCCGATCAGGATAAACTCGCCGAACGCGGAGGGGCCGACTTCGGAGGTGATGCGCGCCTCGCCGACGAGGGCGCTTTCGGCGAGGCCGTGGATCACGCTGACGGCGTCCGCGAGCGCCTCGGGGGCGAGGCCGGCGAGGGTCGGGTCGAAATCTGCGTAGCTGCACAGGTCGAGCGGGTGGAACAGGAAGGCGAAGCGGCCGTCGCCGGGGCGCGGCCTGGCGGCTGCGCGCGGCGGGGGGCGCAAGATCTTGGTGGCGGGGCGCGCCTCGCCGGCGCGGATGCTGGTGAGCACGCGGGCGGCGTCGCCAGAGGAGAAGGCTGCGAGCGCGCGGGCGAGCGCGGCGAGCACCTCCTCGCATTCGGCCCAGGTGGCGTTTAGCGGCGGCTCGATGCGGATGACATCGGTGCCGTTTAGCGTGGGGGCGAGGCGCACGCCCTCGACGCACAACAGATAGGCGGCGAACAGCGGGGCGAGGCCACCCTCGTCGGCGGCGAGGCCGAGCACACTGGCGCGCCAGGTCCGGCGGTGCACGGCGAAGCGCAGGCCGAGCAGGAAGCCCTTGCCGCGGACCTCGGAGATCAAATGTGGGTAGTTTCCGGCGAGCTTCTCGAGGCCGGATTTGAGGGCGGCGCCGTAGCGGGCGACCTGACGGATGATCGCGGCGTTGTCGTGGGCGAGGCAGGCGAGCGCGGCGAGACCGACGCGGCAGGCGAGGCCGCCGCCGGCGAAGGTCGAGGAGTGCTTGAGGCCGAAGTCCTCGCTGTGCGCGGCGGGGCCCGCGACGACGGCGCCGATCGGGACGAGACCGCCGCCGAGCGCCTTGGCGAGGGTCATGACGTCGGGCACGACGCCCTCGTGGTGACACGCGAACCATGCGCCGGTGCGGCCGAGGCCGGTCTGGATCTCGTCGAAGATCAGGAGCACGCCGGCGGCGTCGCAGGCGGCTCGCGCGGCGGCGAGGTAGCCGGGCGGCGGCTCGACGATGCCGCCCTCGCCCTGGATCGGCTCGATGATGAAGGCGGCGTAGTGGCCGGGGCGGGCGGCCAGGGCGGCGCGCAGGGCCGCGGCGTCGCCGAACGGGACGTGGGCGAAGCCGTCGACCAGGCCGCCGGCGACGTCGTGGTAGCGGTCGTTGCCGGTGGCCGAGATGGCACCGAGGGTCTTGCCGTGGAAGCTGCGGGTGGTGGCCAGGATGCCGGGTCGACCGGTGGCCATGCGGCACATCTTGAGCGCGGCCTCGACGGCCTCAGCGCCGCTGTTGGCGAAGCTGACGCGATCGAGGCCGGGCGGGGTGAGCGAGAGGATGCGCGCCGCGAGCTCACCGGCGGCCCCGAGGGTCGAGCCCTGGACGAAGTTGGGCTCGCCGCTGGCCTCGACGGCCCGCAGCGCGCGCCAGATCGCGGGCGGGTTGTGGCCGAGGGGCAGCGCGCCGTAGGCCGCGACAAAATCGAGGTAGCGGCGGCCGGCGTCGTCCCACAGCACGCTGCCCTCGCCGCGCACGAAGTGTTTGGCGAGGCCGAGCTGCGCCAGCAGGGCGGCGAGGTCGGGGTTGACGTGGGCGCGGTAGGCCTCGGCGGCGGCGTCGGGGTTCATGACCCGCGGGGCGGGCGGGGTGTTGGCGGGCGCCTCGATGCGCCCGCAGCTCGGCGCGAGGTGACGGCCGGCGAGGTGACCGGCGAGCGCGGCGATCGTCGGCTGCTCCCAGGCGATCGTCGGCGTGACGGGGGTGCCGAGCCAGCGCTCGAGCGCCTCGGCCATGGCGACGGCCTCGAGCGAGTCGAGCCCGAGCTCGAAGAAGCGGGTCTGCGGGCGCACCCGCGTGCCGTTGACGCCGAGGTGTACGACCAGATGGTCGATGATCCAGACCTCGATCTCCGCTGCGGCTCGTAGCGCGGCCATGGTCAGGCGCCTCTCCGCGGCAGGCCGCCGCTCTGGTAGGCGGCCCGGGTGGCGCGGCGCTGGATCTTGCCGCTCGAGGTCTTGGCGATGGTGCCGGGCGGGAGCAGCACGAGCTCGTCGACGCGCAGGCCGTGCTCGCCGGCGACGACCTCCTGCACGGCGCGCTCGATCGCCTCATCCTCGGCGGCGTCGATCGTCGGGCTCGCGGACTCGATGACGACGACCAGGCGCGGGCCGTCGCCGCCGTCGACCGTGAACGCGGCGCAGCAGCCGGGGCGCAGGCGCGGGTGGGCCTTCTCGACCGCGGCCTCGAGGTCCTGAGGGTGCAGGTTGCGGCCGCGCACGATGATGAGGTCGTCCTGGCGGCCGCAGACGTGCAGCTCGCCGGCGTGCATGAAGCCGAGGTCGCCGCTGCGCAGGTAGCCGCCGCCAGCGCGCGGGTCGATGGGCTCGCCGGCGGGCAAGCGGTGGCCGAAGCTGGCGAGGGTCGCGTCCTCGCGCTCCCAGTAGCCGCTGGCGACGCTGGGGCCGGCCATCCAGATCGCGCCGATCTCGTCGTCTTTGCACGGGCGGCCGGTCTGCGGATCGACGATGCGCAGGTCGAGCGCGGGGGCGACGAAGCCGGAGCCGACCAGCGTGACGGTGTCGGGTCCTCCGGGCTCGCGGACGACGACGCGGCCCTGCTCATAGGCGGCGCGGTCGACCACCAGAGTTCGATAGCCACCGCCGCGCAGCGGGTGCTCGTCACCGGCGGCGCCGCTGGCCAGCAGGGTCGCCTCGGCGAGGCCGTAGCACGGTAGGAAGGCGTGGGTCGGGAAGCCGCAGGGGGCGAAGGCGTCGGCGAAGGCGGCGAGCGTCGCGGCGCGGATCGGTTCGGCGCCGATGAACATCACCTCGAGGCTCGAGAGGTCGAGGCCGTCGCGCTGGTCGGGTGGGACCTTGCGGACGCACAACTCGAGGCCGAAGTTGGGGCTGCCCGCGACGGTGCCGCGGTGGCGCGTGATGACCTCGAGCCAGCTTCGCGGGCGGCGCATAAAGCTGAGCGGCGACATGACGACGGCGGTCGCGCCGAGCCACAGCGGCTGCAAGATCGTGCCGATGAGGCCCATGTCGTGGTAGGGCGGCAACCAACTGACGACCACGTCGTCGGGGCGCATCCGGAAGTTGCGCTGGACCATCGCCAGGTTGGCGAGCAGGTTGGCGTGGCTGAGCATCACGCCCTTGGGGTCCCCGGTGGAGCCGGAGGTGTACTGCAGGAATGCGAGCTGGTCGGGCTCCCACTCGGGTTCCTGATAACGATCGGCGGCATCCACGTCGAGGGTGTCGCTGGCGATCCATTGCAGCTTGGCGAGGTCGGGCGCGCTCTGGAACAGGGCCGCCGCGAGCCCGCGGATCGCGGCGGTGGTGAGCGAGAGGCGCGGGCGAGCGCTCTGCAGGATCGCCTGCAGGCGCGGCAGGGTGCGGTCGAGGCGGGCGAGGTCCGGCGGGTAGGCCGGGACAGCGACCACGCCGGCGTAGAGGCAGCCGAGGAAGGCGACCAGGTAGTCGGGGCCGGGTGGGTAGAGCAGGAAGACCCGCTCGCCGGTGGCTCCGCTCTCCATCAGTGCGACGGCGACGGCGCGGGCGTGGCGGTCGAGCTCGGCGTACGTGTAGCGGGTCTCGTCGCTGCCGCCGTGGTCGGGGACGAAGACGCAGGCGAGCGCGTCGGGGGCCTGTCGGGCCCGGTGTTGCAGAACATGGACGAGGGTGGAGAATTCAGGGTGCATAAGCGTTGGCGGCCGCGTGGGCCGGTTCGAGGGGACGGGGTGGGGTCTAGCGGCGCGGGCCGTTCAAACGCCCGACCACCCGGTCGAGAAACTTGCTGATGTCTTGGCGCAGCTCGCGTGCGACGATGGGCTTGAACAGCATCGCGGTGAGGCGCGTGATCGGCAGGTCGGGCGCGACGGTCTCGCGGTAGTGGATCTCGGTGTTGCCGGCGTCGACGGCCCGCAGGCGGACCTCACCCTCGACGTCCATGTTGCCGGCGACGCTGCGCCAGGCGACCCGGTCCGGGGCGGAGGGGCTGTATTCGACGGTGTAGTCGGCCTGGAAGCGCACGCCCTTCTCGACCTTCTCGGTCAGCAGGAAGCGGGCGACCATGGGGCTCTTGAGCTCGAACGAGGCCACATCGACGCTCATCTCGCGGATCTGCGAGGGGTCGCTGAAGAAGCCGAACACGTCGGCGACGGGCGCCCGAACGGCGACCTTGAGATCCTGGGTGGCAGCGATCTTAACCATGTTACCGTCCTCTGTCGGCGCGGTGAGGCGCGCCCTTGTGGCGAGTCGTCGGATATGCGCTGGTACCAGCGATCACATGCGCCGCATTGCTACGGGCAGCCGACGGTACGATTATTCGGATGTCATGTGTGCGGATGTGATCTACTATAGGATTCAACGTAAGCGGGGTCGTCACGGATTGTCAAGTGATAATCCCTCGCCGATCAATTGCACGCACCACATGTTGACGGGATCGAACGCCGTACCTCTGCATGGGTGGGTCCGGCTGGCCGCTCAGGTCATCGCTGACAAGGCGTGGGGGCTATCGACAACATGCGGGGCGATTTACCGCGCGGGCGAGGTTCGAGCTGGCCTCGCGGGGCGATTTACCGCGCGGGCGAGGGTGGCCGTCAGCACCAAGAATGTCGAGCCGCTCCGGCTCAGCGCCGAGCCGAAGGAGGTCGAGTGCGTGGTCGACATGAGGCCGTGATGCGGCGCGAGGGCGGCGATTCTAGGCCCACAGCTCGGCGAGCGGGCCGGGGGCGACGCGGGTCTCCGGGGTGCCGTGGCCGAAGTCGTCGGTCGGCAGGCCGGCGCCGTGGAGCATGGAGTTGAAGAGGTTGGAGGTCTGACGATTGTTGCGGTGGCCGCTGGCGGGGTAGGTGACGCTGCGGCCGTCGGTCTTGAAGCCCATGTTGTTGCCGCCGACCATCAACATCGCCCACTCCTCCGCGTTGGAGTGGTGCTGCTCGCCGTTGTCGGACATGTGCAGCAGCAAGGTGTTGTCGAGCATGGTGCCGCCGGCCTCGGGCTGGGCGGCGAGGGTGCGGGCCATGCGGGCCATCTCGCCGACGCTGCGGCTCGACAGCTCGTGGAGCACCTCGTTGGTGGCGTCGCTGTCGCCGTGGCGCAGGTCGTGGCCGGCGATGACCTGGCCGCCGGGGTAGAAGGGCGCGAGGCTCGGGTACTCGCTGGCCCAGTAGTAGCTGCCCGATCCGAGCGAGACGACGACGACGTTGGTGAGCCCGGCGAGCAGCGCCCCGGTGGCGATGTCGACCTGGGCGCGCAGTTGCTCGAGCGGGTCGATCGAGGCGTAGAGATCGGGGTCGAGCTCGCCGGGGCCGGCGGGCTTGACCGCGAGCAGCTTGGCCTTCATGCCGAGGATCTGCTCGTTGCGGGCGAGCATGGCCAGCAGTGAGGCCTCGTAGGTCTCGAGCTTGGTGCGGCCGCGCAGCGAACCGGTGAAGGTCTTGAGCTCGCGCGCGAGATCCTCGATCGCGAACTCGAGCAGTTGCTTGCGGGCCTGGAAGTCCTCGCCGGCTTGGCCCGAGGCGACCGACCCGAACAGCGAGGCGTAGGCGTCGCCCGGGCTCATGAGGATCGGGGCGGGCTTGCCCTTGGCGAACGCGCAGCTGGAATAGTTGAGCGGCGTCGTCGCGGCGCCGACGCCGACGCGGACGACGTCGAAGGGGGTGCTGCCGCGGACCTGGGGGATCGTGGCGAGCAGGGTGTCGATCGTGGCCGCGGCCGCGCCGCCGGAGGCCTTGGCGGCGCTCAGGGCCCCGAAGTTGGTCGAGTGGCCGCCGCCGAGGTAGGCCGCCGACAGGCCGAGCACGAGCGCCGAGCGATCGACCAGCGAGATGTTGTTGGGGTCGCCGGCGAGCGAGCCGAGCGCGCGCGCCTCAGACAATGGCGCGGCGTCGATCAGGACCGGCTCGTCGTGGCCGTAGTCGCGGTTGCTGGTGATCGGCTTGCCGGCGAGGGCCTCGAGGGTCTCGAGGGTCAGCGGGTCGCGCATGCACACGGGACGGGTGCCGTTGCCCTCGAGGAAGATGACGATCCGTCGCGGGTCGCCCTCGGCCGCGCGAATGGGACGGCTGCCGAGCGTCAGGCCGCCGAGGCCGCCGAGCATGCCGAGCGTCATGGCGGAGCCCGCGAGCAGGCCGGAGGTGGTGAGGAGTCTACGCCGTGTGAACATGGTGGTGATCCTGGCCGCTCAGTTGGGGGCCCGATATTGAAAGCTGTCGCTGTTAAACAGGGCGATCAGCAGCTCGGTGAACGAGCCGCCGCTGTCGTCGTAGGCCTTCTCGAGGGCGACCATGGTGCAGGCGTCGGCCAGGGTCTCCTCGCGGCCGGCGAAGTAGCGGAAGGTCTGGCGCATGAAGCAGCGCCTGGCGTAGGGCGAGCCGGCGAGGCGCTGGCTGAGGTCGATCGCGCTGGTGACGGCGCCGTTGAGCTCGGGCGAGGGCATGTTGACGAGGGTGCTGGTGCCGTCGGGCGGTCCGCCGTGGTCCTCGACGCGGACGAAGCCGGCGTGGTTATAGATCTCGAACGGATAGCCGAGCGGGTTCATGAGGCTGTGGCAGCCGCTGCAGTAGGGGTCGCCGTCGAGCTGCTCCGAGATGCGCTGGCGGGCAGATTGCGACTTCGAGGCCTCGGAGAGCATGGCGTTGACGTTGAGCGGGAGGTCGGGGATGTCGAGGCACAGCAGCTCCTCGCGGATCCACTTGCCGCGGTGGACCAGGTTGGGGTCGTTCTCGAAGGACAGCGAGTGGGCCCCGAGCCAGGCCGGATGGGTCAGCACGCCGGCGCGCTCGGCCTCGGGCAGCTCGATCCAGCGGGCCTCGCGGGTCCGGGCCGTCACGCCCGGGACGTTGTAGACGCGGTTGGCCTCGGCGGTCGACTTCCAGATCGAGGTCTCGCCCTCCTGATAGCCGGCGGTCGCTGGCGTGTACATCATTCGCGAGGTCAGCAGCTCGGCGAACACCTGCTGGTCGCCAGCGAGGATCCGGGCGATCATGTCGTCGAGCTGCTGGACGAGGGTGCTCTCGTAGCCGTAGATGTTGGAGATCTGGTTTTGGTAGCTGCCCTCGACGATGCCGCCGGACCAGGCCGAGGTCGCGGAGACCTCGACCTTGGGCGACTGCGCCGCGAGCTCGCCGTAGTCGAGCCACTCGCGGAAGAAGCCGCGCACGCCCATCGCCATCCAGTACTCGCCGCGATTCTCCCACCAGCGATTGTCGCGCGGCTCGAGCACGAGGTCGACGCGGAGGTCGTCGAGGCCGCCGATGTACTCGCGTACGAGGTCGGCGACGACGGCGGGGTCGTGGATGCTGCCGTCGACGGCGGCGGTGAAGAAGCCGCCGAGGTCGCCGTCGACGTCGCCCTTGGAGAAGCCGTCGTTGAAGCTGCGGTTGACGCTCGGGACGCCGGCCGGCGCGCCCGACAGGGCGTAGGCGATCGACTGGGCGAGCTCCCAGTCGCCGAGCTTGAGGCGGCCGTGCTCGTCGAGGGCGCCGACGCCGAGCTCCGGGCGGTAGAGCGCGCCGGAGCTCATCCAGGCGGCGGCGGCGATGCGCTTGATCGTCGCGGGGCGGGCGTCGACGTCGACCTCACCCGCGAGCACGGTCTGGGCGAACTCGAACAGCGCGTCGACCTGATCGTCGGTGGCCGGGCGATACATCGAGCCGCGCTCGAGGTAGCGGCGCGCGAAGTAGCGGGTGCACTCGGGCGAGGGCGCGGCGTCGACGAGGAAGCACTGGGTCTCGGGGTCCTCGATGACGGTGCGCAGGCGGCCGCCCTGATACTTCCCCCGGGTCCACGCCTCGCCGGCGCTGCCGACGACGTCGAGGTAGAGCCCGAGCACGCTCGGGTCGAGCGCCTCGTCGTCGCTGTAGGTCGAGTAGCGGTGGTCGGGGCGGGCATACAGAGGATTACGCGAGAGGTTGGTGTCGGCAAAACTGCCGACATTGCGGGTCCACTGATAGCGGTCGAGCAGACGGACGTCGGCGGGCGGCATCGCGGGGGCGTCGACGCAGGTGAACAGCTTGTTCTGGTCGAGCTGGTTGCCCGACGGCTCCTTGGGCGGCTCGCCGGTGTCGCCGGTGTCCGCGGTATCCTCGGTGTCGACGCCGCCGGTGGTCGGGGCGTCGAGGGTGGTCCCGCTCGAGGTCGGGGTGTCGGGGCCGGTGTCCGATCCGTCGCCGGTGCCGCTGGTGTCGGTGGGTAGATCGTCGCCGCCGCCCGGGCAGCCAGCGGCGCACAAGAGGGCCAGGATCAGCGTTCGCTGCGCACTCACCGGGACTTTCACGCGGACACGTTAACATGGTCCACGCGGTGATATCGCGCATGCGTCGGCGTAGCTCGAGAGTTATGCCGAGGGCATCGGGACGTGGTCGGCGCACCGCGAGCGATGCCGGGCCGCTACTTCGTGGTGTGGCTGGCGATGAAGCCCGCCACGGCCCCGGTCTCGCTGGCGAAGGCGGCGCCCCGGGTCGTAAAGGCCGCGAGCGCCTGGTCGGCGAGTGACGCGGCGTCGGGCGCCAGGGTCGGGCGCTCGCCGGTCATCGCGCGGGCGAGGGCGAAGCGGGTGCGGGCGAGGGGTATGTAGTCCGGCTCGACGGTCGCGGTATAGAGCGCCTCGACCTCGCGCAGCAGCGTGAGCGTGTGCACCGTCTCTCCCACCCACTACATGGCCGGCAGCTTGTGTATGCTCGGGGCGATGATGCATCGCACATGTTGGCCGCCCTGGCTGGTGCTCCTCGCTGTCGCTTGTAGCCCAGCGCCGGCCACCACCGATGGCGCGAGTACCCGCGGCGCGGAGGAATCGGGCCCGGCGGCCACCGACCCCGGGACGAGCAGCGCCGGGCCGGCTCCGACCACGTCGGGCACCACCGGGCTGCCGGGGACCGGCGGTGCCAGTGCAGAGACCTCGGGCGGCGCCCCGGGCACGATCGGCGGGGGATCGAGCTCGACCGGCGCGGGTGCGACCGACGGAGAGTCCATGAGCAGCACCAGCCATACGGGCAGCTCGAGCAGCGGCGAGCCTGTGGAGGGGTGCC
>Ga0105045_10001435_pt1 | contig 19421 bp, 18 predicted proteins | sample MAT02_FD_78089 | JGI IMG/M metagenome (GOLD analysis project Ga0105045, IMG submission 78089) | Freshwater microbial communities from Lake Fryxell liftoff mats and glacier meltwater in Antarctica - MAT-02 (megahit assembly) | ecosystem: Environmental > Aquatic > Freshwater > Ice > Liftoff... | reverse complement strand
TCCGGGCCATAGACGGCGATGTGTTCTTCGCAATGATCTGAGAACGCCGCCATGAGTGCTTCGAAGTATGGTTTACCACCTGTTTCGCGCATATAAGTGGTGGAGAAATTCGCATGCATGCCGGAGCCATTCCAGTCGCTATCTCCAAGGGGTTTGCAGTGATATTCCACGTCGATGCCGTATTTTTCGCAAACGCGGGCGAGGATGTAGCGGGCGATCCACATTTCATCGGCGCATTTTTTTGAGCCTTTGCCGAAGATTTGGAATTCCCATTGGCCCTTGGCGACCTCGGCATTGATGCCTTCGTGGTTGATGCCGGCATCCAGACAGAGATCAAGGTGCTCCTCGACGATGGTGCGGGCAATGTCTCCCATGTGTTTGTAGCCTACGCCGCAGTAATACGGGCCTTGGCCAATTTTCGGGAAGCCATCTGCGGGGAAGCCGAGCGGACGGCCGTCTTGGTAGAGGAAATATTCTTGTTCGAAGCCGAACCATGCGCCGGAATCGTCCAGCACGGTGGCACGGGCATTGGATGGGTGTGGCGTGGTGCCGTCTGGCATCATCACCTCGCACATGACGAGAGCGCCATTCTTGCGGGTGGAGTCCGGGTAGATGGCCACTGGCTTGAGGACGCAGTCTGAGCTGCGGCCTTCGGCTTGCTGGGTCGAGCTTCCATCGAAGCCCCAAAGCGGAAGCTCTTCAAGTTTCGGGAATGCTGCAAATTCTTTGATCTGAGTTTTTCCGCGGAGATTGGGCACGGGTGAGTAGCCGTCGAGCCAGATGTATTCCAATTTGTATTTGGCCATAGTGTTGTTGTTATTCAGTATTTTACGGTGATTTAAAGGAAGGACGATCTAAAAAGTGGAGATGGATCTGCACCGGTTAAAACGACTAACATGTTGAAGATTAGCAAAAAGCGTGCCAGATGGAGTCGCGAATTGGTCAAATTTTCAAGTCAGACGGAAAACCTTCGTCAATCGCGATTACGATGAGGGTTGTATCGTCGATTCCAGCGTTGTCGATAGCTCGTTTTAAGAGAGTTACGGCGGTGGAGCGTGCATCAAAGGGGCAGGCAGCGAGGGCCTCGGAGATGTGACGTTCCCAGAGGCCATCGATGAGGCCGTCTGAGCAAAGTAGCAGCCGATCTCCGGGGAGGTATGGCACGGCGGCGAAATAAGGGCAAATCCGCTGGTGACCACCGCCGATGATTTCGAACAGAGCGGCGCGGCGGGGGTGGCTGCGGTATTGGTATTCGCCAATTTCGCCGCGTTTCCACTCGCTCCAAGCGCGGGTGTGATCGCGGCTGAGTTGGGTGAGTGTGCCTGCGCGGGAGAGATAGATTCTGGAGTCTCCAACGTTGGCGAGGTAAAGATTTTCTGGGGTGAACCAGGCGAGGGCGAGAGTGGCGGCCATGCCGGATTTCTCGGTAGAATTCGCGGCGAGGGCGTTGATTTCGATGTGGATGGAGTGGATCGCATCGCAGAGGTGCCTAAGGGAATCCGGGAAAAATCCGGCGGCGGCGGCTTTGAAAGTTTCCGGGATGATCTGGGCCATTTGCGCAAGCAGGGTGGCGGAGGCGATATCTCCGGCACAGGCGCCACCGACTCCATCTGAGACGGCGAAGACGAGGTCGTGCGCGGCGAGCGAGTGCTGGCCGCAGGCGGGGAGGGGATGTGCGCCTTCCGGGCTGGAGGCGAAGGCGGTAAGTGCATCGTCATTGCGGGGCTTGCGGGAGCCGCTATGGGTGAGGGCGGCCCAGTGGAGTGTGGCGGCTGAGGTCACGGAGTGGGTTTTATTTAAAAGTATGATCTAGGGCTTGGGGGTGGGAAGGCTGCTGGGCGGCGGCAGGATTTCTGCGAGCTCGAAGTCGATGATGCAGAAGCAGCCGAGCTTGTCGGAATAGGTGATATTGCGTGGTTCGGCATCGAGGTGGCGCACGCCGAATTCAAGCTCGAGCTTGGCGAAAAGCTTGTCGGCTTTTTCTTTGGAGATCTGGGTAGCGGGTTTACCGCAATTACTGGAGACGAAGTAGAGTTCCTCGGGGTGTTCTTCAAGGAGTTTTGGCACGTAGGGGCAGCCGCGGAGTTCAAGGATTTTTAAAACTTCAACTTCCTTGGCATAGCGGGTATCCGCATCGGTGCCACGCAGCCGCTTGTGGACGTTTCCGTAGAAATCGATTCGGACATTGGAGCGGATGCCATCTTTAAGTGGTTCGAAGGGCATGGTGGTGGGAAAGTTTTTTGTGAAAGGTGGCGAGGATGGCTCTGGAAGATTGACGGGGTGGGAATCTGACTTTATGATTCCTACACCTATGGCAAATTTACCCTCGCACCCGAATGATCCTTTGCATGGAGTGACTTTAGAAAGGGTGTTGCAGGAGATGGTGGGCAAGCATGGATGGGAAGGACTTGCGTTACAGATTCCGATCCGCTGTTTTATGTTTGATCCTAGTATTCGTTCCAGCCTCACATTTTTGCGGAAGAATCCCTGGGCAAGGAAGAAGTTGGAGGATTGGTATGGGTATGAGGTGACACGGCGGGCGCTGTGACGATGGCTTAAGCAAGAGCAAACTCGCCATCGGCATCGATGCCCATCCAGCCAAGCCGGCCGAAGGCGCGGAGGATGGAAATGATGGGTTCGCCCTCTTCTTCACCCTCGCCATGCTCGATGGTGGCAGAGCTGCTCAGGCCGCGGTTGGACTCGATGCTGATGACGGTGGTGTAGGTATCCAGGTAGATCCAATCGCCCCAGGCTTTGGCTTCATGGCGGGGTTCGAAGTGTTCTTTGCGGAGCGAGGCGAGGACATTGACGATGGTGGAAGGCGCGGCATCGTCGGGCAGTTTAATCAGGGTTTCCATGGAGAAGGTAAGATCGGAATTGTTAGGGTTTCAGGTGGACGGTAGCGTCGATTCGGCGTAAGGTCTAGGAGCGTTTGCGAAACTTGATTCACAAAGTTTGGCATAGGCGCCGTAGTTTGAAAGGAGTTCGTGGTGAGTTCCTTGTTCGATGAGGCGACCGTGGTGTAGCACGCAAATGCGATCCGCCTTTTGGACGGTGGAAAGGCGGTGGGCAATCACAAAACAGGTGCGATCTGAGCGGAGATTTTCAAGGGCTTCCTGGACAAGCCGCTCGGTGGTGTTATCAAGCGCGGAGGTGGCCTCGTCTAATAGTAGTAGAGGTGGGTTCTTCAGCAGTGCGCGGGCGATCGAGAGCCGTTGTTTTTCACCACCTGAAAAGCGGACTCCACGCTCGCCGGCAAGTGTTTCGAGGCCCTCGGCAGTGGCACGGACGAAGGCGGCCGCGTTTGCAGATTCTAGCGCCGCCCAGAGTTCATCATCGGTGGCATCCTCTTTGGCAAGCAGCAGGTTTTGGCGGAGCGTGGTGTTGAATAAAAAGCTTTCTTGGGTGACGTAGCCGAGCTGGTCGCGCAGCCATTCCTTGGAGAGCAGGGCGAGCGGCTCGCCGTCGATGAGGATGCGGCCTGAGGTGGGTTCGTAAAAGCGGGTGAGCAAATTCAGGACGGTGGATTTTCCCGCTCCAGTGGCACCGACGAGGGCGATGGTCTCGCCCGGCTTTGCTTCCAGCGATAGCCCGTTGATGGTGGGTGCCTCAGCGGAGTAGGAAAAGGAGACATTTTCAAAAACGACGTGGCCTTTGAGGGCGGCGGGGCGCTCGCCTTCTGTGATGTGGGACTCATCTGGCGTATCAATGATGGTGAAGAGCCGCTTGGCGGAAACGATGCCGCGAGTGAATGTTTGAGCAAGGGTATTGATGCGGGAAATGGGATCAAACAGCGAGCCCCAAGCGGCGATGAAGGCGATGACGGTGCCGGTGGTGAGCTGCCCTTGGAGCGTCCAATAAGCGCCGAACGCGACCATGATGATGATTCCGGACTCAGCGATGAATGAGACACCGGGCCAAACGATGGATTGGCCGCGCATCACGATCAGGTGTTTTTCGCCGACTTTTCGGGATGCTTTATCAAAATTTTCCAGTGCCAGCGGTTCAACGGTGTAAGCCTTGATTTGGCGGATGCCTGAAAGATTATCATGCAGCACCGCATTGAGTGCGGATGCGGCTTCAGAGGAATCCCGCCACAAGGGCTCGGAGCGGCGGCTCCACCAGGCCGTGAGGATGCCGATGAGTGGAAGAGGAATGAGGGTGACGAGGGCGAGCTGCCACGAGTGATAGAACATGAAGCCAATCACGATGATAAATTGCAGGCTGGCGGCGATCGCCTGGTCCACGCCCTCGACGATGACGCGGTTGGTAGCCGGCACATCGGTTGCGACACGGGACATGATTTCTCCGGAGGAATTGGAATCGAACCATTTGATCGGAAGGCGCTGGAGCTTATCATATAACTCGACGCGGATCAGATGGGTGAGTTTCAGCTCCAGCGAGTTATTATAATAAGTGCGAAGCGTGAAAAGCAACTGGCGGACGAGGATGGCACCCAGGCCGATGGCTGCCGTGGGCAGGATCAGATCCGGGCGATTTTTGCCGATGATCACATCGATAAACTGCATGGTGATTCCTGGCAGGACGAGCACCAGTGAGGTGCAAATGACCGCCATCCCGAGCGAGATTGAGCTCTGAAGTGGAAAGCGGAAGGTGTGGCGGAGAATCCTCAGAAGCGTGGGCATGGCAAGATCTTTGGCATGGATCGCGGGAAGTTCCAATTTGGAAATGGCGATGGGCAGCGAGCAGCGGAAAATGGCGATTCGGAAGGCGGTTTCTTTTCCAGACGGAACCCTTGCATCCACACCGCCCAGCGTTTACGAACCGTCCAACAATTTTCCCCAATGGCAGCCGAATACACCGAAGACGACATCAAATCCCTCGATTGGCGGGAGCACATCCGCATGCGCCCCGGAATGTATATCGGCAAGCTGGGCGATGGCTCTTCGTCGGACGATGGCCTCTACATTCTGCTTAAAGAGGCCGTTGATAATTCCATCGACGAGCACATCATGGGCTACGGCAAAGAAGTGCGCATAGAGATCGACGATGAAGGCCGCGTGGAAGTGCGCGACTTCGGCCGCGGGATTCCGTTAGGTAAACTTTTTGATTGTGCCGCGATGATCAATACGGGTGCGAAATATGACAGCGAGGCATTTAAAAAATCCGTGGGACTCAATGGGGTAGGCATCAAGGCCGTCAATGCGCTTTCTAATTTTTTTGAAATTCAGGCTTGGCGTGATGGGGAGACGAAGGCCCTGGAATTTTCCAAAGGCATGCTCACGGTGGATATGAAGAAGCCACGCCGTGATGAGGCTGTGAATGGCACCCGCCTCGCCTTCGAGCTGGATCGCACGATTTTTCCGCCCAAGGCGAAATATAAAGAGGCGTTCGTCGAGAAGATGTGTCGCTATTATTCTTATTTGAATCCAGCCCTCACCCTGCACTTCAATGGGAAAAAATTCCGATCCAAGGACGGGTTGTTGGATTTGCTGCGTGAGGAGATGGAAAACGAAGCTCTCTATCCGCCAATCCATCTGGTGGGAAAAGATATCGAAATTGCTTTTACCCATACAGTCGAGAGCGGTGAAGAATACTATACTTTCGTCAATGGCCAGAACACCTCCCAAGGTGGCACTCACCTGGTGGCATTCCGGGAAGCGCTGGTAACGGTGATTCGTGGCTTTTATAAAAAACAATACGAGCCATCTGATATCCGCGCCGGGATCGAAGCTGCCGTCTGTGTGCGCATCATGGAGCCGGTCTTCGAGTCCCAAACCAAGACGAAGCTTGGCTCGGCCGGCATCGCGCCTGATGGCGAATCGCTCCGCACCTTTATCGGGAATTTTCTCAAAACCCATCTCAACAACTATCTTCATAAACACCCGCAAACTGCCGAAGCGATCCAAAAGCGGATCATGGCTGCCGAACGCGAGCGCAAGGATCTGAAGGGGATTCAAAAGCTCGCACGCGAGCGCTCCAAGCAAGCGAAAGTTCACAATAAAAAGCTGCGGGATTGCCGCGTCCGCTATGATAGCAAGCACAAGCGGCGTGAGGAATCCACGCTCTTCATCACCGAGGGCGACTCCGCTTCCGGCTCCATCACCAAGAGCCGCGATGTAGAGACCCAGGCGGTGTTTTCGCTGAGGGGTAAGCCGCTCAATACGTATGGTTTACCGCGTAAGATTGTTTATGAAAATGAGGAGTTCGCCCTGCTGCAAGCGGCACTCAACATTGAGGATGGCATCGAATACCTGCGTTACAATCGAGTTGTAATCGCCACCGATGCTGATGTTGATGGGATGCACATCCGCCTGCTGTTGCTAACTTTTTTCCTTCAGTTCTTTCCGGAGATGATCCGTGACGGGCATCTATGGATTTTACAGACCCCACTCTTTCGTGTCCGCAATAAGAAGGAAACCATTTATTGCTATGACGATGAGGAGCGCAAGAAGGCGATGGCAAAGCTCGGCAAAGCTGCGGAGATCACCCGTTTCAAAGGGCTTGGTGAGATTTCTCCAGACGAGTTCAGCTTCATGATCGGCCCTGATATGCGCCTCGATCATGTGGAATACGAAGAGGGTAAAGGCGTTAAGGAATTGTTGGCTTTCTATATGGGAAAAAACACCCCGGATCGCCAAGACTATATCATCGAGAATCTTCGAGAGGATGTGGATAAACAAATCGAGGTGGCATTGGTGGGCGCTTGATGCAATTGATTGGCCCCGGCGGGATTGTTTGGAGGAAACGGGCTCCTAGCCGGTGCAAGGGTGATATGATGCTTGCAGCGAAGCCGCCTTACAGCGTAGCCTTCACGGGTGCCTGAGACGAAAGAAATTACGCGCCGTTGGAGTGGGTTTGTTTGCCCGGAATGCAGGTTCGTCTTCCGGGTACCGAGGGACCATGATGGCAAGGGAATCGTTTGCCTGAGTTGCAGGCGAATTTTAAAGATCCCCGGGGACGGTGATGTGCCACCGCCTTTGTTGGCACCAGTCAAGCAAGCGGCTCAGTCGGAAACTGGTGGGGAAGTAGCTCTGCAGAAAAAGGGGAAAAAACGCACCAAGCGAGAGAATTCCTCAAAGCCGGACTGGGATAGCGACAAGGTAGGGGCATTGAAGAATGACAAACAAAAAATGAAACGCATGCTGATCGGGAGCGGCCTGTTATTTTCATTGATTGTCGTAGGAATCATTGTAGCTCTCTCCGGCGGCCAAGCGCCTGAATCTGCTCGAGAGTTGCGGCCCGCACAGCCAGCTTCCTCGCTTTCACCGCAGGAGGCTGCGCCACCCAAGCGCAGCCACGCCTCGCTGGTGGCGGAATGTCAGCCGCTCGCCCAGAGCTTTCTTGAAGCGAAGACTGTGGAGGAAATGCTTCCTCTTGTCCAAAATCCAGAAATTGCGGAGCCGCGGATGCGCCAATATTTTCCGGGTGGAATAATAGAGCCTCAGGGTCTCAAAGATTTCAATTTAGGCCAAGCCATGCAAACCAAGGGCAAGGCGATTTCGGTAGTCGTCAGGAACCTCGATTTTGAAGCGAAAACTCTGGTTTTCATCGATGGCCCTCAAGGTCTGAAAATTAATTGGGAAAGCTTTGTGGGATGGTCTGATATGCCATGGGCGGATTTCATCGCTCGCAAGCCGACAGTAGCCCAAGCCTTCCGGGTGATCGTGGCACCTGTAGATTATTATAATTTCAGCTTCGCGGATGATCGGAAGTGGCAATCCTATAGTTTGCAATCTCCTGATAAAGTGCATGTGATCTATGGTTACGTGGAACGGGAAAGTGCTTTGAATTTTCAGGTAAAGCTCAATCCAGATGTGAAGAGTGCGCCGATGATATTGGGTTTGAAATTTCCCGATGGGGCAACGACGGCCAATCAGGTCATCATTGATAGCCGGATCGCAGATGGCTGGATCGAAGAAGATTTGGGTCCTTGAGACCTTTGGTGGAAAAGGTGGTTCGATGCAATCAAATCACATTTCGGTGGTGCCATGCCAAGTCCAAAGGTGAGGATCGAGTTCAAGGTGGGCCGCTTTGGCGATCATTTCAGCTTGGGCGTCTTTTGTTAAAATCGCGAAAATAGTGGAGCCAGAGCCACTCATCAGCGCAGCACTGGTATCGTTGCGCATAAGTAGCCATTGCTTCAGTTCGGCGAGAAAGCGGTGTTTTTGGAAAACCGGCCGCTCGAGTTCGTTAAAAAAAGACACGCCAGCCACTGTTTGTGCGGCATAGGTGATGCTTGGAATCTCGACAGACTCTTGCCAGCGCTGGTAGGCATCTGGAGTGCCGACACTGAATTGAGGTTTGAAAAGCATCACCCGCAGCAGGGGCGGAGAGGGGACTTGTGCGATTTTCTCACCTCTGCCAGTGCAAATCGCTGCGCCGGAGCGTAGGAAAAATGGAACATCGGACCCGAGCGTGGCTGCTAATTCGATCAAAGCTTCCACGGCGAGAGCATGGCCGTGGAGGCGATTGAGCCCGAGTAACGTCACAGCGGCATCACTGCTGCCACCGCCAAGCCCCGCTCCGTGGGGGACGGATTTTTTCAAATTCAGCGTATAGCGGCAGGGCTGTCCGGTGGCATTTTGGTAAGCACGCACCGCCTTGACCACCAAATTGGTCTCGTCGCCAGGTATTGCTGGATCATCGCAATGGAATGAGAATTTTTCGCTCTCTTGGAAATCCAATTGATCTGCTAAACCGGGTAATTTAACCATCAGGGTCTCAATTTCGTGAAATCCATCGCCTCGTTTGCCGAGCACTCGGAGATTTAGATTGAGCTTGGCGGGTGCTTGGAGAGTGAGGAGTGTCATTCGGGAAGAGTCTTCATAAGTAAGGCCATCATCCGCCCGGTTTTGCCCATTTCGCGGCGGTAACTGTAGTGACGCTGTAAATTCGTTGCGGTGTTTTGGCCACAATCCGTAAAGTTTGAAACGCCCGCTTCAATCGCCTGCTGCGCGATCTGCGCGGCGAAATCGACTTCATAGTCGGGCGGGCGGATGCAGGGCCCGAGCACGACGATGACATCGCAAGCAGCAGTGCCGAAATGGATTTCCATCTGCCGCAGGGCACTTGCCAAGATATTGCCCTCTGTGCCCTTACGGCCGGAGTGAACAAGTCCGATGGCACCGGTTTTTTGGTCGGCCAACCAGATGGGGCCGCAATCTGCGACGTAGATTGCCAGCACGATCCCCGACTCGCAGGTGATAAGTCCATCGGCCAAGGGAACCACTGGCAGTCCGTCAGGCGCTAGTGAAGTGACTGCACCGGGAATCCTGGCCACCATTGTGCCGTGAACTTGCTCGGCCCTTACCCACGTGGCCGATGCTCCGGCGAAGTGATGGATAGCGGCCGTATGATACGGCTGCAAAGCCTGCAACGCTTCGTCGCGGTCTAGCGCCAAGGGTAGATCGGTAATCCGCTCGATCCATCCAGCGCGGATCCCCGGTAGAGCATTCAAGGGGTCTAGAAATGGAAAAGCCTCCGTCACTTGGCAAGGGTAACGGAGGCGTTTAGGATTCGCCAAGCTGGATATTGATCAATTATTCAGAGGCGAGTTCCGCTGTCTATGCGATGGCGCGGCCAGCGATGGCACGCTTGGTATATTCTACAGCTTCTGCTTGATCTTCATCCATGTCCGCTAGGATATTGGTGAGATCGTTGGCTATTTCAGTGCGCATCTTTGCGACCAGTTCGATTCCTTTGGAGGTGATGCGGACCATGATTTTCCGGCGATCTTCGGCAGCATGCGATCGCTCGACATAGCACAGTTTTTCCAGCCGATCTACCAAGCCGGTGGCTGCGGCGGTCGAGTGCCCCATTTTTTTCGCAATGTCAGACATCGTGAGATATTCTTCACTGGAAAGGTAGGTGAGGAGGAAGAACTGCGGGAAGGAAATGTTCCCTTTGCTTAGTTCTGTTGATAAGTTCAGGATACAGCTTCGCTGGGTAAACAGGACGAAGTCAGCAAGTCGGTCCGCATCGGATTTCTCCAAAGCGCCGATGGCGTTCAGTGTTTTCATTTTGGCTGGTTGTGGGGTTCATGGTTAGGGACAATCATAAGAGCACAGTCATTGGATAAAAGCAGCCAATCGGTTTTCTGTGGATAACCTGCGGGTTTCTTTTATTTAAAATTCTGGAAGCTCTTGCTTGGGACATTCGTAAAATACAAAAAATCAGAAGTCTTTGGAAGCAAAGAATTCATGAAATCCTAATTATTTTTTTGTAAATTCTCAGGCAGTGGAATTGCTTGAGTTTCAGCAGCTTGCGTGGCATCCGGGGAGGCATCGGGGGTGGCAGGGGGCTTGGGGAGATGCCGGGAATAGACTCCATCGCCCACTTCGACGGAGCCAGATTGCACATCTGCTGCCGCGAATTCGCCAAGTGATTCGCCAGTGGCGAGTAAGTTTGCCGTGCGCTCGTCTGCGCCGCGGGTCGTCAGGATACTGCCGGTTTCGACGTTCCATTTTCCATAACTTTGGATCAGAACGAAGCGTTTATCCGCAGGCATTGAAGCAATTTTCCCCACAAGGCGCGGTTTGCTGGTGGTTTGTGCTGGCTTATTATCATCCTTTGGGGTTTTTTCGGGAGATTTCACGGTTCCACAATTTGGTAATATAAGGCAGGCGCAGACCATGAGGAGGCGCGGAATGACAACTTTCATGAGTCCACTCTGGCACGGTCTTGGCCGATGAGACAGGAGAAATCACAGCGGCATGAAGCGGATTTCATCAGCCTGCATAAGTGTTTCCAGACCCTCCGTGGTGCGCAAAATAAGCTCACCGCCGGGTGAAATGCCTTCGATCCAGCCGGTTTTCTGGCCAGAGGAAGTCTGCAGGGAAACGTGATGCCCTGTGAGAGCGCAACGCAGTCTCACGCCCTCAAGCAGCGTTTCGAAGTCGTTACCGATCTGCGCCCACCGCTGCGGAAGTTGATGGATAACAGCAGCCAAGACATCGGCGCGGGAAAATGGCTGGCCAGCCGCAAGCTGGAGCGAAGTGGCGCTCAATGCGACCTCCGGCGGAAATTTCAAGGTATTCACATTGATCCCGATGCCTATGATTACAAAATCCTTACCCGACTCGACAAGGATGCCAGCCACTTTACGCTGCTGCAGCCAGACATCATTGGGCCACTTGATGAGTGCTTCCACTCCAATTTTCCCAAATGCTTCCGCAAGGGCCAGGCCACTCGCAAGAGCCAGCCTGGGCCACAATGCCTTGGGTTCTTGCGGGCGGAGTAGGATGGAAAAGGCCAACGATTCGCCACCGGATGAAAACCACGCCGTCCCCCGCCGGCCACGGCCTGCGGATTGATTTTCTGCCAAAAGAATCTGCCCTTCTCTGGCACCGGCTTCCGCCAGCAGGCGCAATTCATCATTGGTGGAGGTGGCATTTTCCCGCAACAGTAAGCGGAAAGAGTCCGGCAAGCTCGCCGCCATCGCGTGGAAATCCTCCTGCGCCATCGGTTACGAATCCAGAGAGGTGAAATCCAAACCAATATCCAAGGCAGGTGCCGAGTGGGTGAGCGCTCCGACTGAAATGAAATCGACTCCCGTTGCCGCAACTCCGCTGAGGGTTTCGAGAGTAATCCCGCCACTCGCCTCGAATTTCGGGCGGTGACGTTCACCACGCAGCGCCACCGCCTCGCGAAGTTCTGTGAGGCTCATGTTATCTAACAAAATATAGTCAACGCCAGTGAGCTCGAGAAAATCTTTCACTTGCGCGATGCGATCCGCCTCCAGCTCCACTTCGATGCCGGGGCGCTCTGAGATGAGCCGTGTGATGGCTTCTTGGAGGGCGGCAGTTTTACCATCAGCCATCAGGTGATTGTCTTTCACCATCGCCCGATCATAGAGCCCCAGCCGGTGGTTGGTGCCGCCACCATGGGCCACAGCTTGTTTCTCGAGCAGGCGGAATCCTGGAGTGGTTTTGCGGGTATCGAGGATCCTGGCGTTCGTTCCCCTTGTCTGTTCGACATAGGAGGCGGTAAGGCTGGCCACGCCGCAGAGCCTTTGGAGGAAATTGAGTGCCGTGCGCTCCGCCGTAAGAATCGAGCGGGCCGAGCCAGCCACCTTGATGAGAATAGCCCCTTCGGAAACTCGGCTGCCGTCTTCAACTAAAACCGCCACCTCGAGAGTTGGATCCACCGTCGCGAAGACTTGCGCGGCAACTTGAACTCCGGAAACAATTCCGCCCTTGCGCACTGTCACGAAGGCTTGCGCAAGTCGGTCCGGCGCAACAAAAAATTCCGAGGTCACATCGCCAGACCCAATGTCTTCAGCCAATGCCATTGCGATCAATGAAGTTGTTTGAGAATGCATCTGCGCCCAATGGAAAGCTTCAGCAAGGTTCTGTCAACTTCAGCGAATTCCCGATGCCGATGCAGGTAATGAAAGAGAGGGTGACGAAACGCTTAATCAACTTTACCCACGCTACGGGCTTCTCCCAAAAGCGGGGGGCGGAGGTTGATGCGCTCCGGCCACCCGATCGGGCTCTTATATTTCTCTTCGATGGCAGATTGCTGCCGGTATGATACCTGCCATGATCAATACCCATGTTGATGGTTCCAGTATCTGAATCAAGGCCGGGATGAATCCTGCGGTCCGACGAGGGGAAATGGTATTGCTGATGAATGATGGGTGTTCATCGATTCAGCTTATTGTGATGAAGGTCTTTACGATTCGCGAGAATTATAGCAATGATGGGCAATGATTGATGTTTCGCCGCGAGAGGTGGTGGTGGCCGCAAGGTCAACAAAATCGGCTTTTGGCGATTTCGTGGATTCTCAAAGAATCGGCTTATCGCCACATTTCACACGCGTGGGCGGCGAAGCCTGCGCCGAAGGCGGTAAGCCATAAGCGGCGATCGGTCGTGAAATTATTAGAGAGGCGTTCTTCTAGGGCAAATAGCACTGCAGGGCTGCTCATGTTGCCATGAGCGTTGAGGATTTTTCGGGTTTCGGTTAGAGAAAATGGGATGACTTTTTCGAGTGCTTCGATCACATCGCGGCCGCCCGAGTGGGCTAGCACTTGATCTGGCTCTGCGGTGCGCCTGGCGTAGAGTTCTGCCACGGCTTCCCCGGCGAGGGTTGGCACGGCGCGGTGGAGTTGGTTTTTCAAGTAGCCGTCTGAGTTGACGAAACGGATTTTTTCGCGTTCGGCGGGGCGGTGGGTGGTGGTGAAGTTTCCTGCTTGCCATGTGCCTGGCTCACCATCGTTGGACCAAATCGCAGCGGCCGCGCCATCGCCGAAGAGGCAGAGGCTGATCAGAACACCAGGATCGTCATCTGCGAAAAACGCGGCTGAACAAATTTCCACCGCCAGCGTGGCGACCACTGCTTTGGGATTTGCGGCGAGATGGCCGTGAGCGGCGCGCATGAGTGGAATCGCGGCGCCGCAGCCGAGGCCTACGAGATCGAGCAGATAGACATCATCGCGGAGGCCTAGGTGCTCCGCTACGTGGCTGGTCACGCCGGGGCAGAGGTAGCCGGTGCAGGTGCAAATGAAGAGTGCATCCACCTCAGCGGGGAGGTGGCCGGATTTTTGCAAAGCGAGCTTTAGCGCTTGGCTGGCGAGGGCCGGTGCTTCCCGCTCGAAGGATCGGTTGAGCTGGCCCGCGCCTTGAGTGAATGCCGCAGCGATGGATGAGAGTGCTAAATTTCTCCGCTCAATGCCTGAGGTTTGGTTCGTTAAAATTTTTTCCAACAGAGAGGCAGAGCGCGGTTTGAGACCTTCCAGCAGCGTGCTATCCCGCATTTCTTGCCAGCATTGTTCTTGGGTGAATGAAGTTGGAGGAACTGCGGTGGCAAGCGATTGAAGAAACATCGGGGCGAGATGGGGAATCTAACGGATCAGTGAAAGCATTGGCTGGAAGGGCAATAGATGGGCGACAGCCATGCTTTGCAACAATGATCTACCGCTTTGTTCCAAGACGAAATGGTGCAACATTCCGGCGACTGCAAGCCTGCGCTTGAAGCGGTGACGGAGTGATTTGCGGATGGTATTGGACGCTGCCTGCCATGAAATTGCGCCTTCAGACCAGGCACATAATGGGGCGAGTGCGCATTCGGCGGCTTGAAATGCCATGCTCATACCATTGCCGGTGAAGGGTGGGATCATACTCTCAGCATCACCCAGGGTGAGGATGCCGGGCAGAGGGCTTTGGCGACCGAGTTCGAAGCCCGCGACGGCGGAAAACGAGCCATCGCGCCACTCGGTGGCGCGTAGTGCCGCTGCGAGAGTTGTATTTCCCCCTGCGGCGAGGTAGGTGGGAAGCAAATCTTTTCCCGCTGCCTTGAGCGTGCGATCCAACTTGAAAAGCCCGCAGACGTTGGTCCAGCCGTCTTCCACACTGGCAAGCCCGGCGTAGCCATTGTGGCCGGCATGCATTTCCAAATCCGCAGCACCTTTGGGATGGCGGATGTGGGCTTTGAGGCCGATCCACGAGCCGTTTTGCGGTCGCCGCCCGGCTGCCCAGAGATGGCCTTCCTGAGGGTGCGGCCGGGCGCGGGTTCCTGTCTTGACCACTCCGCCACTGGCTAGCACCCGCTGCCACAAGCGCTCATCGAGCAGGTGGCGGGAGATTCCGTAGGCGGCTTGTTTGAAACGATCTCTGTGGAGCAATTTCCCGGTTTCATACCATTCCAAAGTGCGATGTTGTTTGGCATCTGCGAAGAGATCGAGGATTCCGAGCGCATTGAGTGTCGCTTCGCTCACGCCGGAGATGAACTCGCCGCAGACGCGGTGGCGCGGGTAGTGGCCAGCTTCCAACACCCTCACCGGCACCCCTGTTTGGCGAAGGCCGGCGGCGAGCGACAGGCCGGCCAAGCCTCCTCCTGCAATGGTGATTTCTCGCTTCAGATTCGGTAAGCTACCATGCGCCGTGCGCCACGCCATGCGGAAGTTTCACGAATCAGCCAATGCCGCAATTCCAGCTCCAGCAGTGCGCTCATCTCGCCTTTCAAGAAGCCTGCATCGATGCTCACATGCATGTCATGGCGGGTGACGTGATTGATGAACGGGTGCATTAGATTTCCCAAGTAATGTGGCAACTGGCTGCGATCCGGCTCATTGAATATGAAGACATCGAAGCCGGAGATCCATTTCCCCAAGGCTGCCAGCGCGGGTTTTTCGAAGTGGTGGAGGATAAGATTTGCCACTAAAATTCCGCCTTGCTGTGGGGCTGGTTTTTCGAAGAGATCGCCTTGATGCCATGTCACCCGGCTCTCCAACTTTACGGGTCTGGGGGCCAGATCGTAGGCGGCGATGGGGGCTTCTGGAAATTGCCGCGCCATCTGGCCACACAGCATTGCATCGCCCGCGCCGAGTTCCGTAATCCCGAGGGCCGCTGCCTGCGGGAAATTTCCAAGCTGCGAGAGGACCCAGCGCTCGTTGCCCATGAGGAAATTAATGCGCCGCAAGTCCCTGCGGCTGCGCATGGCTGCCGGATCATCCGCCGCGAGATGGTCGAGAAGCTCGGGGATGACCAACCGCGCAGGCATTTACCAGAAGCTTAGTGGGTGTGCGTTGCGTAGGCAGCCGCATCGAGCAATTTCTCGAACTGGCTGGCATCTTTGACTTTCAGTTTGAAAATCCAGCCACTGCCGTAGGGGTCGGTATTGACGAGCGAGGGATCTGCCTCCACGGCAGGATTGACTTCCACCACCTCGCCGCTGAGGGGGGCGTAAATGTCGCTGGCGGCCTTGACGGATTCCACGACGGCGGTGGGATCGCCAAGGTCCACGGAGCGGCCCATTTCGGGTAGCTCGACGAAGACCACATCGGTGAGTTCTGCCTGGGCATGATCTGAGATTCCCACAGTTGCGACATCGCCTTCAAGGCGTGCCCATTCATGCGAGGTGGCGTAACGGAGGTCTGATGGTGTGGTCATGAGTTGATAAAAATTGATGATCGCTGAGAATGATTAGAGGACAGGCTTTTTATAAAATGGTTTTTTCACCACCTCGGCAGGAAACAATTTTCCGCGAACTTCGATTTGCACCGTGTTGCCGATTTTGGAATGCTCCGCCGGCAGGTAGGCCATGCCGATGCCGACCATCAGCGAGGGCGAAAGCACGCCGCTGGAGAGCTCGCCGATGACGCTGCCATCGGTAGTGAGCACTGGGTAATGGGCGCGGGGCGGTGGGCCTTTTCCGAGGTATTGGAGGGCGGTGAGCTTGAGCGTGGGGCCTTTGGATTTTTGTGAAGCCAGCACCTCGCGGCCCATGAATTCGCCTTTTCCGAGTTCGCAGAAGAAGCCCAATCCGGCCTCGATGGGGGAGTGCTCTGGCGATAGATCGTTGCCATTGAGCGGGTAGCCCATTTCCAGGCGCAGCGTATCCCGCGCGCCGAGTGCACATGGCTTGGCTCCGGCAGCGATGAAATTTTCCCAAGCCGCGATTCCAGCCGCAGCCGGGGTGAAAAATTCGAAGCCGTCCTCGCCGGTGTAGCCGGTGCGGCAGACGATATTTCCTGAAGCGAGGGTGGCGATGCCATTGCGCGGCGGCAAGGTTTCGCCCGGGCAGATTTTCGCAAAAACAGCTTGTGAATCCGGGCCTTGGACGGCCATTCCGGCCCATTGATCGCTCTCATTGCGGAGTTCTACCTGGTCATCTTGATGGTTCGTGAGCCAAGCGAAATCCTGATCAATCATCGAGGCATTCACCACCAGGAAAAACTCATTTTCAGCGGCGCGGTAAGCGATCAGGTCGTCAATGACACCGCCTTTTTCATTGAGCAGCAGCGTGTATTGGCCCTCGCCGATGGCGAGGGCCGCGAGGTTGTTGGTGAGCATGCGATTGAGCCACGCCGCCGCGTTTGGACCGCTGACAATGAACTGGCCCATGTGTGAAATATCGAAGATTCCACACTGGCTGCGGACGGCGGTGTGCTCATCCATGATCGAGGTGTATTGGATGGGCATATTCCAGCCGGCGAAGGAAACGAGCTTGGCACCCAGGGCCACATGGGCGCTCTCAAGCGGGGAATGTTTTAAATCGGAACTCACGGGCGGGAGATTGGAAGGAGTGGTGAAAATTGTCAACTGGCGGGAAAATCATTTGGCTTGACCAAGCAGGGCGTGGAGAGCGGCTTCATCGAGAATGGCGATTCCGAGTTGCTCGGCTTTGTCGCGCTTGGAGCCGCCGCCCTCGCCAGCGAGGACGTAATGGGTTTTCGCGGAGACGGAGCCGCTGACTTTGCCGCCTTTTGATTCGATGAACTCCTTGATTGCGTCGCGGTCGATGCTGAGAGTGCCGGTGATAACGAAGGTTTTTCCAGCTAGGGGCAGGGTTGATAAATCGGCCTCGGCGGCGATGGGTAGGAAGTTATCAGAAGCGGGAGTGATGCTGAGTTCGTGCATCCGGGCGAGAACATGCTGGCCCGCTTCGGACTTGAAAAACACGGTGATGGTCTCGGCCACGGCGGGGCCGACGTCGCCAGTGATGGAAAATTTGGCGAGGAATTCGTTCTGCTTTTTTGCCGTGGGGCGGCTGTCTTTAAGTAGCTCTGCGAGGATGGCGGAGTTGGCAATTTCTGGCAGCGTCTGGTGGAGTCTGGAAAGTTCTTTAGCGGCGGATTCACCGAGTTGACGGATGCCCATGGCGAAGAGCCAACGGTGCAGGGGCTTCTTTCTGGCGGCTGCGAGTGCTGCTAGAACTTTGGCGGCATTTTTCTCACCAAAACGGCGTGCGGCGTCTTCCGTGCCGAGGTTGAGATTGGCGAGAGTTTCTTCATCGAGGTTGAAGAGATCCAGCACGGTGGTGCAGTGACCATGGCGGACGAGCGCCTCGGCGACGATTTCTCCGAGGCCATCAAGATCGAGGGCCTTGCGGGCAGCGAAGTGCCTGATGCCGGTGACGGCTTGGGCGGGGCAGGCAAAGTTGGTGCAGCGCCAAGCGACGAAGCCTTCTTCGCGGGAAATCGGGCCGGAGCATGATGGGCATTTGCCAGCGACGGAATCGAAGATTGAGAAAATGGGCGCAGCTGGCACAGGTTGGGTGACTTTGACGACGGCTGGGATGATCTCGCCAGCTTTCTCGATGAGGACGCGTGCGCCGATTTGGATTTGTTTGCGGTCGATCTCGTCTTGATTGTGGAGGGTGGCGCGCGAGACGGTGGAGCCGGAAATCAGAATGGGGGTGAGCTCGGCAACGGGTGTCAGAACTCCGGTGCGGCCCACTTGAATGACGATGCTCTCGAGCAGGGTTTCCTGCTGCTCGGGCAGGAATTTATAGGCTGCTGCCCACCGCGGTGCGCGTGAAGTGGCGCCGAGGAATTCTCGCTCGCCACGGTCTAAAACTTTGATGACAGCCCCATCGGTGCCGTAGTCCAGCTCGTGGCGGGCTTGGTTGATTTCAATAATTCCTTCTAACAACTCATCAAGATTGCGGGCTGTTAGAATTGGCTGATTACGAGGGATGCCGTAGTGATCGAGCAGGTCATGAAAATCGTATTCATTTTCAAGCGGCGGGCCATCGTAGTCACCCGGGCCGTGGGCGAGAAAGGCGAGCGGCCGTAGCGCGACGACCTTGGGATCGAGCTGCTTGAGCGTGCCGGCGGCGGAATTCCGCGGATTGGCAAAGGTGGGCAGGCCTGCCTCATCACGCTCTGCATTCATCGCGGCGAAGGCTACATTGGGCATGAAAATCTCGCCACGGACTTCGAGGAGGGCTGGGACTGGGGATGGAGTCTTGGCGCTGGAGGAAACGAGCGGGAACTGACCGGTTGAGAGGATTTGGAGATCAATAGGTATTAACTCTCCATTGGTGACCTTGATGAAATTGCCAACGTGGGCATCGGCGATCTCCACCTCGGTGATTGGATTTTTCCAACGGTTGTGACCTGTTGGGTGATAGCCTTTTACTTCGAACCATGAAGCGATTTCTTCGAGATTGGGAACGGTGCCGGAGATAAATGGCTGGGAGGTGATCAAGGCGGGGCCAAGCTGTGTTTCTAAAACGCCGTGGAGTATGATTTCGTCTCCTAACAATTCATTGGCAGCTTGAATATTCTTCAAATAGGCCAAGGCACTGCCTTGTGCGCCATAGTGTGGCGGCAGAGTGAGCTTGATGACTCGATGCCCGCTTTCGAGATGGAAAACGGTGTGCTCGGACTGACCGCCTAACTGAGGGTAACGAGCGGCGAGCTGTCCGAATTTTCCGGGATGGAGGAGCTGCCCTGATTCTCTGGCCCACGATACCACGGATTGGTCTTCTTGTCCGAGCCGTTGCGGAACATTTGAAGCATCGCTTGCTCCGAGGTCATTGCGAAGCCTTGCCGCCAAGCTTTGTCCCTGGCATTGCGAAGATGTTTGGCGAGGAGTTGTGCCTGTTGGATGGCATCCATCGGGAGGAAGGTAGGAAAGCAGGCTTTCGAAGTCAAGAGCCGGGGACGATTGCGGGATCTCACGCGGCACAAGGGTGAGCGGAATGCTGCGGATGGTGCGGACGTTGTGGGTGAC
>Ga0105045_10001434_pt1 | contig 19431 bp, 14 predicted proteins | sample MAT02_FD_78089 | JGI IMG/M metagenome (GOLD analysis project Ga0105045, IMG submission 78089) | Freshwater microbial communities from Lake Fryxell liftoff mats and glacier meltwater in Antarctica - MAT-02 (megahit assembly) | ecosystem: Environmental > Aquatic > Freshwater > Ice > Liftoff... | reverse complement strand
ATCCCTTTGGCTGGTTTTTGTAAGCCCCGCCGCCGCAGCAATCCGCCGTGATTGGGCACAGCGGCGAACCAACCGGTGCCGCCCCGCATTAGGAGGGCGAAATGCGGGACATTTTAACCGACGAATAACGAAATTGAGCGCAAAACAGGTCTGTCAAATGATACGTTATTTACTGGACGCGGCACTTGCGTGCCGTTGTAGGTTTGATTTTAGCACAAAAAGGCCCTCCAACATGCGATTATATGCCCTATATTTGCCCGAAACACACCCACATGCGCATTCTACCAATTCTGCTATTCTTCCTCTCCCCTACCCTACTTTTTAGCCAAAAAATGCTAGAATCGCACGAATGGTGCCCTAAAAAACATACATTTTTGCAGCCTGAAGTACTCAATATTCAAGATGGTCGCAGCGACAGCCTCGATATTCTCCAAACCAATATACGCCTCAACCTGCTCGCTCTCCCGCAGGTATCGGCCGCCTGTCAGATAGAAGTGTTGGCTAAAATAGTCGGACAGCAATCCATGCGTCTCGATTTACTCAACATGACCGTGGATTCGGTGACTACGCCCGGTGGCATCCCGCTAACCTTTTTGCACATCGGTCCGAACCTGAACATTGACTTTCCCCAAGCAATTTCAACCAGCAGCCCTACCCTTTTCACCATTTATTACCGCGGTATTCCGGCCAGCGACGCCAGTGGATGGGGCGGCTATTACAATACAGGCGGCTATACGTTTAATTTAGGCGTCGGATTTGCCGCCGACCCGCACTCCTACGGACGGGCGTGGTTCCCCTGTTTCGATAATTTTGTGGAACGCAGCGCCATGCAAACCACCATTCTAAGCCCCAACGGCCGCCGTGGATACAGCAACGGATTGCTGACCGAAGAATCACTGGTGCCGGGAGGCGTTTCGCATACTTGGATGCTGGAAGAATCCATCCCTTCCTATCTCGCCTGCTTTGCTTCAGGGCCTTACACGTCTTTTACTCGACAATACACGGGTATGGAAGGCAGTATTCCACTCGAAATTGCCGCCGCACCCGCCGATACCAATAAAGTAAAGGGCACTTTTGTCAATATGCAATCTGCTATTTCGGTGTTTGAAGACTGGTTCGGCCCCTATCGCTGGCCCAAAATTGGCTACTCGCTCGTCCCGTTTAATTCCGGGGCGATGGAACATGCCACCAATATTGCCATCGGCAGAGGTTTCATTGATGGCTCGCTTAACTATGAAACCCTCTGGGCGCACGAACTGGGGCACATGTGGTGGGGCGACCTCGCCACCTGCAGCACTGCCGAAGATATGTGGCTCAATGAAGGTTGGGCGAGTTATTGCGAGCATCTTTTTACCGAAAAAGTTTATGGCCAGACGGCTTTTCGCAAGTCAGTACGCGATAATCACCTCAATGTATTGCAAAACGCGCATGTGAACGAAGGCGGCTACCGAGCCGTTTCGGGCCTGCCGCATAGCCTCACTTATGGCGCACATGTGTACAACAAAGGGGCTTCGATGGCGCATAATTTGCGGGGTTATTTGGGCGATTCGCTCTTCCAAAAGGGATGCAGCGCGGCTCTTTCGGCCACCCAATTTGAAGATTGGAGCAGCGACGATTTTCGAATCCAACTTGAATCTGCCACCGGACAAGACCTGCATTCTTTCTTCGGCGATTGGGTGTTTGCGGGCGGATACCCTGATTATTCGCTGGATTCTTTTCAATTGCAGTTCTTCCCCGCCGACGGTGGAATTGCCCGATTGTACGTGAAGCAAAAATTGCGGGGTGCTCCCCAATTGCACGAAAATGTACCCTTAGAGTTCACTTTTATACTAGCCAATGGGCAGCGTGAAACTCATACCGGCATAGTTTCAGGCGAGACGAGTGTGCTGGAATTTGATATTAATTCGTGGTTACCGCCGGTCTCTATTTTTGTCAATACCAATCAAAAAATACTTCAAGCCCGCTCTGAAGGCGAAAAAATGCTATTGAATACGGGCGGAAGCAACTTTTCGGATGCAAAATTTAACCTCACGGTTAATGTGCTTGGGGCGGATTCGGTGCTGTTCCGGGTAGAGCACCATTTTGCCATGCCCGACACCGCCGGTGCCAATCCGAATGGCTATGCCCTTAGTAATCGTTATTGGTCAATTCAAACCATGGGCGGAGCGTTTCCGAGTGGTTTTGATGCGCAAGCGGTCTTGGTGTATGATGGTCGGGGGAGCTTGGACCAATTAGATACTGAATTATTTGCCGCGAATGGCCCCAGCGAAGACGATCTGCGGTTGTTGTATCGGCGCGGCGCGGGCTACCCTTGGCAAGAATGGCCGTCCTATACCAAAATCACCTTAGGCTCTACCAGCGACCGTTTTGGTCAACTCCGCCCCACCCTTTTGCAAGCCGGCGAATACACCATCGGAAAAGGAAGCACGGGTACCGCAACGCATACACCTAAACCTTTGGGCAACATTCTGGTACAACCCAACCCCGCTAAGCACAGCGTACGGGTACGCGCCGAAAAAGATTTTGACACCATAACCCTAATCAATGCTGCGGGCGAAACCGTAAAAAGTGTCCAAACCGGCCCTCAATCGGAATATCTGTTGGATTTAGCCGGCATTTTACCGGGGACTTATTGGATTGCGCTGCAAGGAAAAACAGGGATTGCGCTCGCTCCCCTCGTCAAACAGTAACATTTATGTTAAAGAGCATCTGAATGGGTAGAAATCTCCACTTTTGGCCTGCTTTTTGAATATCTTGAAATTCCGCCGCTGCCATTTGAGGATGAGACAGTCACCTATTCTAAAACACGCCCATGTCACACCGATTTACGCTTGGACGCCCTTTACCATTTACCTTTTTTATCCTTTTAACTGCCTTTTTACCGTGCTTAGTTTGGGGGCAAACATCGCTTAAAAAGCCACCGAAAAAACTACAGCCCGTTGTTATTCAATCGGTTGCACAAATGATTTCAGATTCCTTTGGTGCTCCTGTAGCGCTGGTGGCTGAATTTATACGGGAGGCCAAAGCGATGGAGTACGACGAAGGTATTCCGGCCAAAGCCTTTATTGCCATCGCCATTTTAGAAAGCACGGGCTTTACCAGCCATTTGTATCAAAATGCCAAAAATCCTTTTGGGATGCGCGCCACCAAGATTTGGCGTGGCCAAACTTTCACGATGTGGCACGAGGGGGAGGACGCGCTTTTTCGGCGCTACAACTCGCCCCGCGATGCTGTACGCGATTTTGCGGCCTTTCTGAACAGCCGAAAATGGTTTCAGGATGCACTCCTTTGTCCGACCGACGATGCTGAATGTTTTTTGACTGCTTTGAGTGCTAATTCGGCTAAGAAAGAGCCGGGGTATGCTTCAGACCCATATTGGCCAAATAAAGTGCGGCGGGTGATGAAGACCTATCAATTGCATCGCTTGAACTAATTATTTCAAAAAAACACCTCCTGCGCCACCCGAAATGTGTTGGCGTGCGCCTCCACTATGTCGGCAATTCTGGGCGAGTATCCGCCGCCCATACTCGCTACGACGGGAATATTATGCTGTTTACAAATTGAAAAAACCTGGTTATCACGGGCTTTACACCCCGCGCGACTGAGATTCAAACGCCCCAATTTGTCGGTTTCCAGCACATCCACACCGCTTTGATAAAATACAAAATCGGGTTGGACAGTATCCAATAAACGAGGCAGCGTTTCGGAAAGCAAGGCGAGATAAGCCGCATCCGTCATACCATCGGGTAAATGCAAGTCGAGGTCTGATTTCTCCTTGCGAATGGGGTAATTCCGCTCGCCGTGCATAGAAAAAGTAAATACCCTCGGCTCGTTTTCAAAAATTTTGGCGGTTCCGTTGCCCTGATGCACGTCAAGGTCAATGATGAGAATTTGGCGGACTAGACCCTGTTGTAAGAGCCAATTGGCCGCCACGGCTTGGTCATTGAAACAGCAATAGCCCTCCCCGCGGTCGGCAAAGGCATGGTGTGTACCGCCCGCAACATTCATCGCACAGCCATATTTCAAAGCCCATTCGGCGCATTGCAGCGTTCCTTGTGATATGTGTCGGCCTCGGCGTACAAAATGCTCATTGATGGGAAAACCAATGGCCCGAATTTCTTTGGGCGACAAGCGTATTTCGTTCATTTTGGACCAGTAATCGGGTGTATGGGTAAGCAGGGCCACCGGTTCAGTCAATAAATCCGGGTGAAAAAAATTTGCCTCCGAGATTGTGCCTTCATACAGCAACTGCTCGGCCACTAACTCATATTTGAGCATAGGGAAACGGTGCCCGTCGGGCAATTCGTATTTATAAACGGGGGAATAGGCGATTTTCAGCATAGCAAACGCAAAGGTAGCGAAGTGCTTAAAAACAAGAAGAGCCGTCCCCGGGAAAGCGGACGGCTCAGACTTTTCTTACCGATTAGAAGAGATAAAGTTCAAGAGATTATAAGTTCAGCACGAGCTGAGCAAGAATACATTTCAGTAAGAAATAATCGTGCCAACTTTACAAATATTCAAATTTTGTTAGGATAATAGCCCTCATGCGCAACATAATCCATCCCATTATGGCGAATAATACAGCGGGCTAAGTTTTTTTTCAAAAAAAACACCCCCAGCATCAGGGTACGAGGCGTTGGCCGTGTCTTCACCTATAACAGCGGATAGCCGCATTCATTCAACAACGATTTTTAAGCTATGAAATCAGTATTTTTTTCGTTTTTCCTCATTTTTATCTCAGCGGCATCACAAGCACAAGCCGACCAAACCATTTTTCAAAACGCCCGTGTGGTGGGTGGATTTGGAGGGCCAATTTTCACCTACGGTAATGTGAAGGGGCATTCTGCCATTGGAGCCGGTGGCGGCGGTGGTGTTGTCATCAATCAATTTATGCTCGGAGCCTTTGGACATGGCGAAAGCATCTCCATTGAGCGGCCCAACGAGCCAAATTCTAGCCTAGCACTGGGTTACGGGGGACTTTGGTTGGGCTATTCCATTCCAAGTCATAAAGCCGTGCATGGTTTTCTATCTGTAAAGGTCGGATTGGGCGGCGTAGGCATTAAGAATACCGGCGACTGGTGGGATGATGAGGATTTTGACACCTATGACACGGGTGTTTTGGTAATAACTCCGGAAGCGGGTGTTGAGTTGAATTTATTTCATTGGATGCGTTTGGCGGGCACGGTGGGTTATCGGCATGTAGAAGGCTTAGAGGGTGTTTTTGACCTAAATCCCCAAGATTTTAATGCGCCAATATTTGGATTGACCTTACGTTTTGGCAAATTTGGCAACAGAACTAAACCGCAAATCCCCGCTGTTTCGCAGTAGGAATGGGGCTGATTATCAGGGGGTTATCTTGCATAACTTAAACCCGAGGTAGCCACTTAGGGGGCAGTGATTATTTCGGAAATCCTCCCACCTCTCGGCTTTCCGCCGCTTTGCTTGCTAGGAACTTTGTATGGCTAAGTTTTTACAACCCAACAAAAACAGGTCATTCAGTACTAAGCACTGAATGACCTGTTTTTATCTTTTACATATTACTCGCGCCCAACTTAATTTCCTCCACTACTTCGGGGTTCAACAAGGTCGAAATATCGCCCAAATTGGAGGTATCCCCTTCCGCGATTTTGCGGAGAATGCGCCGCATAATTTTGCCGGATCGGGTTTTGGGCAATCCGGGTACAATCTGAATCACATCCGGCTTAGCAATGGGACCGATTTGGCGCGTCACAACCGCCATCACTTCTTTTCGGAACACCTCCGTATGCTCCACCAAATGGTTGGTAATGACATACGCATAAATCCCTTGCCCCTTTATATCGTGTGGAAAACCTACCACAGCACTTTCGACCACATTTTCGTGCATATTTAGGGCGTTTTCTACCTCTGCCGTGCCGATTCTGTGTCCCGAAACATTGATTACATCATCCACCCGACCGATAATTCGGTAATTACCTTGCGCATCGCGGCGCGCACCATCACCCGTAAAATACAAGTTTTTGAAGGCTGAAAAATAGGTTTGTTTACAGCGCTCGTGGTCGCCCCAAGTTGTTCGAAGGATACTCGGCCAAGGGAATTTAATGCAAAGCAAGCCTTCTACGTCATTGCCTATCAACTCTTTACCCGCTGCGTCCACCAATACAGGCTGAACACCGGGGAGCGGCAAGGTGGCAAAACAAGGTTTTGTTGGAGTGACACCGGCTATGGGCGAAATCAGGATACCGCCAGTCTCGGTTTGCCACCAAGTATCCACAATGGGGCAGCGTTTTTTACCAATTTTTTCGTGATACCAATGCCAAGCCTCTTCGTTAATCGGCTCGCCCACAGTACCGAGTACGCGCAAGGAGGGCAGTCGCAAATTATGCACAAATTGGTCGCCAAAAGCCATTAAAGCCCGAATGGCCGTAGGAGCGGTGTAAAAAATATTAACCTTATGTCTTTTGATAATATCCCAAAACCGCCCCGCATCGGGGTAAGTAGGCACGCCTTCAAACATCAAGGAAGTAGCCCCCGCCAACAAAGGTCCATATACAATATAAGAATGCCCTGTTATCCAGCCTATATCGGCGGTACACCAATATATTTCGCCTTCTTGATACTGAAAAACGGTCCGAAAGGTATAGTCGGTGTACACCATATAGCCTCCGTGGGTATGAACCACGCCCTTGGGCTTGCCCGTTGAGCCGCTGGTATAGAGGATAAAAAGCGGGTCTTCTGAGTCCATAGATTGGGCTTTGCAAGATTTCCGACGGCCAGCCACCGCCTCGTGCCACCAAATATCTCGGCCCTTCACCCAATGAACATGATCTCCGGTATGGCGGTGCACGATGACGGTTTTCACCGTGTCGCAACCCAGTTTCAGGGCCTCATCTACAATGGCTTTGACCGGAATATTTTTGGCCCCGCGGGCATTAAAATCGGAGGTAATGACTGCCACACATTGTGCGTCTTTGATGCGGTCGGCTACCGAAATAGCCGAAAAACCTGCGAAAACCACCGAGTGAATGGCGCCAATACGCGCGCAGGCCAGCACTGCGATGGCTAATTCGGGCGTCATAGGCATATAAATGCACACCCGATCGCCTTTTCGCAGCCCTTGCGCTTTGAGGGCATTGGCCATTTGGCATACCTGCTCGTATAGCTTTTGGTAAGTGATTTTACGCGGCTTGGTTTTGGGGTCGTTGGGCTCCCACAGAATGGCGGTTTGCTTGGCTCGGGCTGACAAATGCCGGTCGAGCACATTTTCTGTAATATTGAGTTTTCCGCCTACAAACCACTGTATTTTGGGTTGTTTAAAATTCCATTTTAGCACCTGTTTCCAAGGCTTTTTCCACACAAAAGCACTGGCTTTTTCAGCCCAAAAACCCGCTGGGTCGGCCACAGAGCGCGCGTACGTCTCTTGATATTCTGCAAAGTTTTGAATCGTATTTGACATAAAAAAAGGGCATTTTGCCTAAGAAGAAGGGTTAAGATACCACCAAAATTCAAATTAATCCCTCAGCCGTCAACGCTTCCGTCTTTTCCAAGCGTCCACCAGCATCAGCACCTCATCATAGTTCAACATACCCGACGAAATGCCCTGCGCTTTTAGGTAGGAATCATAGACTTGGTAGCGAATCGCGGGGGCAATTTCGGTATATTGGCTGTGCTGACGGAAAATTGCGTGTTGGTCGGCTACGATTCCGCGTGGAATTTGGGGCTTGAATTGGGTATCATAAGCGGGCGGGTTCATCGCTCGACAGGCTCCAGCGAGGGTCGTCCAATAATCCAGTCGTGCGCAGTATGCAATATACGCGTTCGGGTGCTCGGCGCAGGCGACGTACGCGATGAAATTGCACCCCCCTTCGTCGGAAAACCCGAATCCATGACTCATTTCGTGCGCCATTGCAGGCAATTGCCGGAGCGGGTGCATGCCTGCTTCTAGGTTTCCTTCGCCGATAAAGGGCCAATAAATGCCCGAAGCGCCGAAGGCAAAAAGAGTTCCTTTGGGATAAATAAAACGTGCTCTAACGCGCCCATTTGCCGGAAAACCAGTTTCGGTGAGCCAAGTTTGAAGGGCCGTCCGAATGGTATCTTCTGCATTTTTGGGCCAAAAACGCCGATTGTTGAGGGCATTGGTATCCCTCCCTACCATTTGCGTTCGCAAGGAATCCAGCACCGTAGTTTCTTGATAAAGCGCCTGCCAAAGTGTAGCGGAATCTAGGGCCTGCGGACGTATTTCTAGGGTTTGAATCAGGGGAGTTCGGGCGTAATGAAAGCCCCAAAGCCAAAAAAACAGGGTCAAAATGAGTCCTGAAAATCCCAGCAAACGTCCGGCCCAATACTTCATCTTTGCCGTGAATCCCGACAAAATAGGTCGTTTTAGCAGCAAATGCCCCCAATAAAGCACCACAAGCGCCCAAAACAGATAAAACGACGCAAAAGGCAATTGGCCAAAAGTAGCATCCATGCCTGCCCGAATCCAGCAGAATAACCCGCGACTATACCACTGCTCCACAAAAGCGGGATGCCGATGCGCCCAGCCATTGAGCAAGAGCGTTATAATGCCCCCCAAAACGCCCCAAAAAGGGCCTGAAAATTGAAATCGGCTATGCAAGTTAAGTGGTACGAATACGATTCAGCAGTTCGGCTCGGAGCGTTTTGCTGAGTGGTAGCCATTTTTGTTGCACCAAAACCGAGTTTTCTTCTACTTCTTCAATGTGTTTTAAGTTTACAATATGTGAGCGGTGAATACGCTGAAAATACGCGGGCAGTTTGTCTTCTAGGCTTTTCATAGGCATGGTGAGTAAATACTCTTTGTGCTCAATAACAACGCGACAATAGTTTCGCTCGGCTTCAATGAACAAAATAGCATCAAAAAGAATTTTGACCATTTTTCCTTGCGTACGCACAAAAATACGGTCATCTAGGATAAAAGTATGGTCACCCAAAAAACGATCAGAATCAGAATCCTCCTCCTCTCGCTCATTTGCCATCAGCCGAATGGTGAGTTCTAATGCCCGTTGCAAATCCAGTTTTTTAAAGGGTTTGGCCAAAAAAGCGTAGGGTTTAGCCACTTTTGCACGGTTAAACGAAGCCTCATCCGAATTGGCGGTGAGAAAAATTACTGGAATCGCACGGGTGTTTTGGATTTCAAGGGCTAAGTCAACGCCATCCTTTTCGCCTTTTAGTTGGATATCAAGCAGGGCAATATCAGGCTCAAATTCGCTGATATGTTCCAAAACACCTTCTGCTTTTGACAAGATGCCCGTCACCTCGTAGCCCAGTTCGTTGAGGAACATAGAAATTTTGGCTCCAATGATCATTTCATCTTCTACCACTACAATTTTGACAAGTCTATTGGGCATGTTGCATGGCTGAATTTAGGAAAAATAAACGCATTAAACACATATTTAAGAATAGGGTTTAGGCGGCCAATTTGGGATTAAAATCAAAGTAAACGTGGGTTCCGTTTTGTACTTCTTCCCGCATACTTCCATTGAGTTGGCGCGTGAGCAGTTGAATTAACTGCGTACCAAAACCCGTGCCCGCCACGGAGCCAGATTTCCCCACGCCATTGTCTTGTACTTCAAGGTGTAGCACGCCGGAGGCTTGTTTTTGGAGGCTAATTCTCACCGTTCCTACTTGTTCTTTCGGGAAAGCATATTTCAATGCGTTGGTCAATAACTCATTGACAATCAAACCCAAAGGAACTGCCGTATCAATATCTACATCCAATTCGTCCATCACACATTCAATCTTTACGCGTTGCTCCGCCCCGAAAGAATCCAAAATGCTATCGCCGAGGTTTATGAAATAGTCTTTCATTTCGATGGCCCCTAGGTTAGCGCCTTGGTAGAGTTTTTGGTGCACAATCCCGATGGATTGAACGCGATTTTGGCCTTCTTGCATGGCATCCTTGATGCCTTGATCGTCTATTTGAGCAGATTGCAGGGCGAGTAGGCTGGACACCACTTCGAGGTTGTTTTTTACTCGGTGGTGAATTTCTTTTAGCAGCAGTTCGTTGTCAGCATTTTTAGCCGCCAACAGGGCATTGGTTTTTTTGCGTGCTACAGCATTTCTATAAAAGGTAAAGGCTAAAAAGGCCAGCAAAGCCGCCGCCCCTAAGCCCAACCATTGCACCCTTTTTTGCTGCGAAATTTGGTCGTTTTGGGTCGAAATAGTCGCTTCGTTTTTTTCGGTTTCGTATTGGGTACGCAGTTCTGAAACCGCCGCATCACTGGCCAGTGTGGCAGTACTGTCCCGTAGCCTTCGGGCTTTTTTCTGATAATTTAAGGCCAAGTTATAGTCGCCTAAGCGCTCATAAATGGTGCTGGCGTGGCCATAATTTTCCACTAAATTGGATAAGTCGCCACTCTTTTCCTGCAATTCAATGGTTTTTAATTGATATGGAAGGGCTGCGGAGTAATTTCCCATCAGCAGGTGAATCTCTCCCAGATTGGCGGTGGCCACAAAAATTCCGCCCGGATAGTTTGCTTTTTGGGCATTTGACAAGCAAAGTTTATAGTCTTTGATGGCTTCCGGATAACGCCCCAACCGCTTAAGGGCATTGCCTCTACAGTTGATGATATCGGCGAGGGACATTGGCGAGGGATCTGATTCATAGGTCAAATCCAAGGCTTGATTGTAATACTCAAGGGCTTGAGGGTAATCAGACATAGCCATACAAGCATCCCCTGCATATCGGTAAGTAAAGGCAGACTCCTCTTTTAGCCCATTTTTTCGACAAATATCTAGGGCTTTTTGGGCGTATTGGAGTCCTTCTTTTGGTCGCTCTTGCCGCACTAAGTCTTCCGAAATACGCCCCAATGCATTGGCAATGCCTGCTTGGTCGCCCAATTTTTCCATAGCGCGCAGGGCCATCATATCTGCAGCCATTGCTTTATCAATTTCATTTCGGTGTTTGTGCACCCAAGCAATTTTGAAAGCGGTGGTAGCCTGTCCCTTGCTATTACCCACCGCCTGATAGCCCGTAACTGCTTTGTTAAATAAGACGGTGGCGGAATCCAAATGTCCTAAATTAGCGTGCATCCGGCCCTGCATTTCGTAAAACTTGGGTTGCCAGTCCTTATTACCCAATTTTTCAGCGCGCGCCACACCTCTTTTGGCATAGCCAAGAGCCGTTTGGATGTCAATATCAAATGCCAAATCGGTCATTTCTTTGAGCAATTGGAGTTGAATAGTATCGGTTTTTTCTGCAGATAAGCGTTTTTCCAAACCATCCAATTGGGCATTTTGAGCCATTAGAATGCTGGGTAAGCAAAACAGAAAGAAGATCAGTTTTCTCATAAAATTAAAGTGGCTTCGGCTGATGGGGGCCTTTTAAAGACACATACTTGCTTCGGTCAATTTAAGGGGCCTTTCGGACAATCAAACAGGGCTTTCGGACAATTGCAGCCACTTTATCAAAAGTAAATTTCACCTTTGTTTCGGTCTTCTTCAGGGGAGGAAGCCAAGGTACAGCGACTCTAGCATCCTTCAAGATAAAAAATAGGGGTTACAATGGTTTGTATCAAGATCTTTTTGCCAGATCCACGCTCCTTGAACCTCGATTGTTCAGAACAGCCCTATTATACCCAAATTTTAGTCCCGTAATATTTCTCGCCACTTCGTTTTTCTTCTCCGTAATTTTGCAGCCACTCTCTTACTCTGTAAGTCAATTTTTTCACATCCACACAATTTTTTTAAAATGAAAATGCGTTCAATTGCCCTATTTTGCCTTCTATTGGCAAGCATGCAAACTTCTTTTGCCCAATCAGAATTCCGTTGGAATGAACACGGGGTGGGATTTTCCGTTCCTGATGATTTTCACATTGAAGCCAACAACGCAGAAGAGTTTTCCGCCGGAAATGAGGTCTTGTTTCTGAGCATTGTACCCATTCAAGACGAAAACATTACAGAAGATAATCTGGCGGAGGCCTTAGTAGCCATGGCAGAAGAAATGGAGTACGACCGACTCGAAAAAGTAGCCGAAACGACGCTGCAAGATTTTGTTGGATACTACACCATTGGCACCAAAGACGGTGCAAATGCCTTGTTGATGACCCTGCTAGATACCCAAAGCAGCACCAACCTACTAATAGTAATCGTTTATGCCGACCAAGGCCAACGAGCGGCTATCCAAATAGCCAACAGTTTTTTCGCCTACGATTAATTCCCCGCCACAAAGCAACAATCATATTGGCGTCGCGATGCGGCGCCAATATGATCTAAAAATGCCCCCCCCCAAAATCTATTACCCTACCTGAACCAATTCACTTTGCAAGGCGTACACCACCAAGCCAGCGGTATTTCGACAACCGAGTTTGGACAACAGGTTGTTTCGGTGGCCTTCTACCGTTCTATTACTAATAAATAACTTATCTGCAATTTCTTGCGTCGTGAATTCTCCGCAAATCAGTTGCAGCACCTCCTTTTCTCGGTTGGTCAGTTCGACCTCAAAACCACGCTGAGGTTTGGCCACATTCTTGCCCATCAAATTGTCTCGAATGACCTCCATGACCATCGTGTTGTAGTAAAACCCCTTCTCTCGCACCATACGAATGGTTTCAACCACTTCATCGGGGTGCGCATTTTTGCCTAAATAGGCGGCGGCCCCTACTTCTATCATATTGAGAATGAAGGCTTTGCTTACATGCGATGAAATCACCACAATCATAATGGAAGGAAATTCTCGCCGAATAATTTCAGCGGCCTCGATGCCCGACATTCCCGGCATTTTTAAATCCAAGAGCAGCACTTCTGGCAATTCGTCCGATTTCCGAATTTTATTCAGCAAATCTTCCCCATTTTCTGCTTCAAATGCCACTTGAATATCGGGATAATCTTCAAGGATTAGACGCATTCCGCGACGAAACAGGGCTTCGTCATCAGCCAATGCGAGGAGGATTTTTGTCGTCATAACATAGCATTGGTTGGGGATTGGGTGAAGAGTGAAGCGTTTTGAGGAAGAAACCCACGGGGGACTTTTCCTTGGAGACGCGAGCGAACAAAGTGTGGCCTCCAATCTGGTTCAAGGGGAGCGTTAAGACCTCGTCGTTGGAAACGGCATTAATAATTGGAATTCGAAGCCCTCGTCCCGTTTGGATTTTACCGTTACCGTGCCGTCTACTATTTTGGCCCGGTTGTAGATATTTTTCAGACCTAAGGCGCCAATGGTATGCGTTTCCATGTCAAAACCGACTCCATTATCGGTGTATTTAAGCAGCATTTCGTCTCCTACTCGCGACAAAAGCACGCTTATTTGCGTGGCTTTTGCGTGTTTTAGCGTATTATTGGTCAATTCTTGCAAAATTCGGAATAAGTGCAATTCCATTTCCAAATGAATGAATTCCCGTCGGCCAATTTCAAGGTCAAAATCCATGTCCACAGCCCCGGTTCGGTTCACCTGATCACGTAATTCACGTATGGCTTCTACTAAACCAAATCCTTCCAAGGTAGGCGGCAGTAAATCATGTGAAATACTCCGCGCCACTTCCGAGGTACGGGTAATCAACGCATTGATTTCGGCACACAACTCGGCGTATTCGGGGCTTTTTGAATCGGTACGAAGGAGGCGGTGATAGCTCAGGTTTAAAACGCCGAGGGTCGAACAAACATCGTCGTGTAGTTGGGCTGAAATCCGTTGCCGCTCTTCTTCCTGAACCCGTAAATTGCCTTCCAAAAGTGCTTGTTGGTGCTGTAATTCCTGCGACTGCATTTTTATTTGCTCGTTTTTGAGTTTCCGTTGTGAAAGCGAGAAAAACAACACCAAAGCGAAGGCCATCAGCAGCATCGCGCCTATCCCAATGACCATAAATAATATTATGGGATTCGAATACGCGCTACTTTCCATGTGGCAATAAAAATGAGGATTTGAAATAACAGAAACAATGCACCATTCAGCATCCAAAAGAACACCTGAATATTGGTATTGGCCAAGAACTCAGGACTATTCAGGGCTTTAGAAAACATAAAGATAAACAGGCTTCCTGAATAATAGAACAAAATACCCACATTGACTAAGGCAATGGCGAAAGCGGATTTTTCAGAAAAATCTATTTTACCAAAACTCCGAAAGAAATAGGCCGTCGCATAGGTGATGATGATGATTTGGGTCAAGGTTTTGGCATTGCTGTTGAAGCCCGTCAGCGGCTCCAAAAAAATGGAGTTGCCAATCAAAAATGCCAAAACAATCACCACCCAAATATAAAAATAGCGTTGAAAAAGCACCCAATCTGCAAAAACGACCTTGAAAAACCAAGAAATTGTCAAAAACTCTAAGGGGGTGTACAAATGCAACAACGGCAAATTATTGACCTGCAACACCGCCAACCACTTCGCTAGCCATTCTGTAACAGCGTCTATCAACAGAAATCCCCGCAATGCGCTGATTTCCTTTGGAATACGTCCGAAAGAAAGCAGGATTACCAATACTGTATTGATAACCAGTAGGATTCTGGCTATATCAGTAAATAAAAGACACCATGCTCGGAATGAATCCATGCTTGAGGGCTTATTGCGCTAAGGGGTTATCACTCAATCCACAAACGGGCGGACAAGGGCTAGAAAAGTCATAAAATTGACTACTGCTTGCATTTCGATACACCTGAAACATCAGGTCAATAGTATCTTTTTGCCCCGAAATCATCGGGTTTCCGGGAATGATGCCCAATACGGCATATACACTGTCCTTAGCACCCGTGTAAAGTAGCATTTGTTGTAGTTCACATTTACGCAGTAAAAAAGTGCGCACGTTGGCGTTGCAAATTTTTTCTGTGGGTCCAATAGGCTGATTATCAGCCCATTCTGATTTATATCGAGCCGCGCGTACCAAACCTGTGTCATTGGGAATTGTATTGGTTGGACAGGCAGCGAAGGCTATTGAGGGTAAATTGTTTTCTATAGCAGTGGGGGCCATTTTCTCGCTAACGGCAAATTGCTTGTACAGCAGGACTGCGGCTGCTAAGGCAAAAAGCAGGGTCCAATAGTTCATTTTCCAATTCATTGTGAAGATTGTTTATGGGTATCAGGCATCCTTGCACCTACAGGCGAAAAAGCGTACCCTACCCTGTTATAAATTGTTTCCAGCCGATAAAAGTAACAGAACAAAACGACCTCGTAGGTATTTGGGCTATAAAATACTTGAAATCAGGTAAAAATACGCGGTAGGCAAACGTGTTTTTACGGGCATTTTCCCATAAATTCAGCCAAACTATCTTTTGACCACCTTACCACTCCCCCACCGATTTCCGCAGCGCACACGCAGCACATAAAGGCCTGATGGCCATTCAGCCGTGGAGATTCTTAAGGTTGCTGTCGGTGCTTGCGAAGCGCTTGCTTGTGCCACTATTTGGCCCGCCGAATTCCACACAAACCATTGAAGATTGTCGGTCTCACTCTCCTGCGGCCATGTTACTACCACCCAATCTTGAGCGGGCTGTGGATATACTTGAATAGACCAAGGAGCGTCGGCCAGCAGGGCGCTAACCGAGACGGCACTGTCCGCTTGCAACAGGACGCAATAGTCTTCCACTTGCCCAAAACTAAACTGTTCGCAGGGCATCGGCGGCGAATCATTGGGGGTCGTATATTTCATCATAACCCGCATACGCGCCACACCGGGTATTAATGAGGATGGCACTTGAAGGATGCCTTCTGCTACACCCTCCAGCGCAAACCCGGGGTCAAAGACAAGCTCATCGGCACTTGAAAAATCGCCATCTTGATTAAAATCTATAAAAATACGGAAATACTCCTTGGAAATAAACCCGCTGAAACCGGGCGTCACCCAAACTGGCACAGAACTCCCCGCAAACAGCACGGGGGTACTCAATACCTGCTGCGTAAAGTCTTGATAGCCACTGCCTCCAGCCCCCGAAATATGCTCCCAAGCGCCCATCTGTATTCCAGCAATCCAGGCCTGAGCAGGGGCCTCTGCTTTGGCCGAACAATAAACCAATTCGGTGCAAGCACCACAGCCCAAGGTTTTAAATACAAAATGATCTGAAAAATTCGTCACACTATCCTCGCAGATAGACTGGATCCGCAAGCGATATTCTGTACAGGGCTCCAGATCATTCAACTTGATGTATGCTGTATCTGTCTCAATAATTTGCGCATTGGGGCCGTCTATTTCTTGCAGCCTCAACCGGTACTGGTTCATATTACTACTCCTGTTCCAAACTAGGCTTGCGCTCGTTTCACTTTTTGCTACAAGGCCTATTTGGGAGGGAGACATACAACATCCCAAGCTCCGAAAAAGCATTGTCGGCGACCAAGTACTCAAATCAGTATCGTTGCATATCCCTTGCACTTCAAATTCGTATTCCGCACAGCGTTCCAGGCCCCATAAATAGAATGTTGTATGGAGGTTCGGCATATATTCCCAAGTACTCGTACCCATTTTCCGCCAACGAAGGGATACGCTGGCCATATTGGGCGCAAGCACCCATCGCAATATTGCGCTCGTATCAGTCAGTATATCGGTCTGCAACGCAAAAGGCGGCGGGCATGTACTACATTGATTTTGATACTGTTGAAGGGCTTGGGCGATATTCAAACGGCCCGATGTTCCCGTGATTCCCTGTAAAGTTGTATTGGGTGAAACAGTCTCTAAAATCAGGCTTTTTGCCCATAAAGCGGCCAATTCAGGAGCCGTTTTGGCCAAGGCAATGAGCGACGGACAAGGTGCCGAGTACAGCAATCCTACCGCACCCGTAACCTGTGGCGTGGCAAAAGAGGTACCTGAAAAAAGGCCGTAACCACTGGCAGAGGCCGCCGAAAACACCCCTTGACCATACGCGGCCAAGTCCACATGGGTACTACCCCAAGCAGCATTGGGAGCCAATACATCGCTTTTGTTCAGGCTGGTTACTGCAATGAGGTACGGACTGGGGCAGGTAGTGGGCAAGTCGCCGACCAAGTCCACATTGACAGGCAAATTGGCTGTTGCAGCAACACTGAGGATGCCCAGCGCACCCAGCGCATCGTATGCCATACACCACAACGGTGCCTCGGAGGCTTGTCCAAAATTAAGGCCCCAAGAACAATTGACCGCTACTACAAACGCGCCCTGTTGGCCATTGCTGGCTTGGTATCGTTGCCGCGCTTTCCCGACATAATCAAACGCCGCCAAAATATCCGATTCCACCCCATCGGCAGCGACAAACATCATTTTGGTCACCCAATTCACTCCCGCTACGCCTTGTCCATTGTTGCCACTAGCACCCAACACCGCGCTAACGGGTGTACCGTGCAGGCTCGAACTGCCGGTGATATGGTCCGTTTGGGTAAACGTATTCCAGCCTAAAAAATCGTCGGCGTAGCCATTTTGGTCGTCATCTAGGCCATTATTGGGTATTTCAGCCCAGTTTTTCCACATATTAGCCTGTAAATCGGGATGCGTGGCTTGAATGCCGCCGTCTATCACTGCTACCACAATCGTATCGCCCGCAGGCGTCAGTCCACCAGTAGTGATATCCCAAGCCAATTCCGCATCCAAATCAGCGTTGGGCAAACCTCCATCGGCCCCTGTGTTTATTAAATGCCATTGATTGCCCAAAAATGGGTCATTGGGCAAGATATTGGGCGGACTTACTCGGTTTTCCAGCACATGATTGTATTGAGCCGCACGCACTTGCGGATGTTGGCGCAGCCAAGCCAGCACTGTTTCTTCAGGCTTTTGGGAGTGCAACAACCAGATATTCAGCAGGTCAGATACTTTTTCGACGCTTGCTTCTGCATCATAGCCTCGCACCAAATCGGCGAGCTCCACCTGTTCATTCAGGGCTACTAAAAACTGGGCGGGCAGGTGTTCTGCTCGTTGAGCAATCGTCGGCGCGGCTGCCAGCAGCAGCATCGAGACGATACATACATGAAATCGGTTCATCATCGGGGGCAAAAGTACGACGAAGCCGATACCCCCACGCGACAAACTCGTTTTGCGTACAATTCTGGCAAAAAAAGTGGGCGGAGGGTGGGTGGGGAGATGATCAAAGTTACCCCAAACAAAGCGGCCACTGGGTGGAACACCCAGTGGCCGCATACTTTTTCAAAAAGGGAGAAATAACCCGCTTTTCGAGGATAACTAGTTATTGAACACGATTTTACGCCTCACAAAACCATTGTCAAAACGCAATTCTGCAATATACAAACCATTCGTCAGGCTGTTGCGCTGCATCTGGAATACATTGTTGTCAATGCTGGTGTGTGCTTTTACCAACCGGCCATTCAGGTCATAGACATAAATGTGGCGAATAGGCGTCTCTTTGGTTTGGAAAGTCACAACATCGCTCGCAGGAACTGGAGAAACTTGAAGACCCAAATCCAATTCGTTCAATTCTTTCACGCTGGTGAAACTGCAACCTAAGCCCAAGGTTACACATGCCCGTGGCGCAAAGAAACCGATGATGGTATCAATGTACAAACGTGAACTGGCAGCATTTTGATTGCAATTAGCGCTCGCCGCTGGAGGCGGAACACCCAATGAATTGGTCCATTCCCATGGAGAAGAACTGTTGTTTGGAGTACCAATGAATGGATAGAAACCGGAATCTGAACTGCTTGAATTGGCACCATACAGGTCGTTTCCAGCCGGAATCGTGGCAAAAATAGCATTGTTGCCAAATGCCGTTGCAATTCTTTGCATCTCGCAGGCACCCGAAACTTCTACAACGGCCTGTGGACCATTAAGGGTAGGTACGTTCAAAATGCCGGTACCGCAAGGAGCAAAAAAGTCGGAAGGAACGTGGTAAGAAATGAGGGGAACATCGCCCGGACGCATCCAAGAACTATCGCCCAAGGCACCGCCCGTGTTCACCACCAATTGGAAATCCGACGAGTAACCAGGTGTATTCGGTACATACAAGGTGTCACCAATTGGAATATTGCTGTACGAATTGTACGCTGCATCTACAATGCCAATCGCTGATTGTACGCCGAAAATGTCGCCGTTATACTGCTCCCGAATCATTGGAATGGTGACGTTGGGGTCTGGCGTTGGAAGGCGGAATTTGTTTGGATCTGCGGTGGTGTAAATTTCAGAAAATTGGTCTAAATATCCCGATGCCAAGGAGAGATAACCTCCTGTTCCTTGCCCCCAAACGACAATTTTATTCGGGTCAACACCGAACTGGTTACCATCTGCTGCTACGTCTTTGCGGAAGTAGCGAATGCAAGAGCGCACATCCTGCACACCGCGATAGGCACCATTAATTAGGGTAAAACGACGTATCAATTCTTGGTTAGAAAATGGATTCCAACCCAAACGGTAAGTCGCCACGGCTACTACGTAGCCCATTTTGGCCAATCTGGTGGCAATCTCCACATTGGAAGAGTCAATCAAAGTGCCTCCACAAGAGCCATTTTGCGGGAAAGGGAAAAAGTTGCCCGTGTGCAAGTAAATAATCAGCGGACGGTCGGTCTCCGTGTCTCCATCCGGCGTATAAACTT
>Ga0105045_10001432_pt1 | contig 19439 bp, 16 predicted proteins | sample MAT02_FD_78089 | JGI IMG/M metagenome (GOLD analysis project Ga0105045, IMG submission 78089) | Freshwater microbial communities from Lake Fryxell liftoff mats and glacier meltwater in Antarctica - MAT-02 (megahit assembly) | ecosystem: Environmental > Aquatic > Freshwater > Ice > Liftoff... | reverse complement strand
CGCGCCGCGCCGCCGCGCGCGCGGCACAGCCTCGGCATCGTGCAGTGCATCCTCGATCTCGGTCACTGGGTTGCCGACCCAGGTTCGCGTCAGGTCGTTGTCGTAGACCACGAACTGCGAGACGCGAAAACCGCGGTTCGGCGCAAAGTCAACTTGGCCGGACTGCGGTGCGCTGCCGGCGCCGCCATGGCCGACGGCGTAGATGATCTCACCGGACTCACCTGCCTGCGCGATCGCGTCGCGCGTGGCGGTGAGCACGGCCTGCGGTGTGATGTCGGTGAGTTCGACAACCGCGCGAACTGAAGGGCTGGCGGCCGCGTATTGGCGTGCCCAGATACGGTTGTCGCCGTAGACGGAACCTAGCCCGTCGGGTGGCACGATGACCACTGAGGTCATGGCTGTACTTTGCGCAGCACGACAAGCCAGCCGGGCACATCTGCCCCTGCTTCCTGCCGCAGGACCACTGCATCCAGTGTCTGCAGCACATTGCCCGCGCCTGTAGCGACGGCGCGCAGATGCGCAACGCTGTGCGCGTAGCGGCCGTTGGTCTGCAGCACATGTGCTCGCTCGTCTCCCGCTGGCAGCGCCTCGACGGTGAAGATAAGCCAGCCGCCATCGCGCAAGCTGCGCCTTGCCGCTGCCAACACACCCTCGAGCGCGCCAAAGTAGCAGAGCGTATCGGCCGAGACCACCGCATCGAAGGCCCCCGGTTGCGTGTTCAGGTAGTGCGTCAGTTCGGCCTGGTGCAGTACGTCGTAGATGTTTCTTGCCTTGGCGCGGCGCAGCATGCCGACCGAAAGATCACAGCCGGCGAGCGTGCGCGCCCAGGGTTTTAGTCCCGGGCCGCACAGGCCGGTGCCGCAGCCTGCGTCAACGATGTCGAGCGCTGCGCTGTCGGCGCCAACGGCCCGTCGAAGCGCCTCGACGACGAGAGCCGGTGCGCGGTAGTCCAGCGCTTCGAGTTTAGCGTCGAACGACGCTGCAAAGCCGTCGAAGACTTGCTGCACGTAGCTGTCACTCGCGCGCTCTGGTGTTTCGGAATCGCCTTCGCACGCGGCGAGCATGTGCCGAGCTACGGCGTTGCCCGGTTCGATCGCCAGCCACTCCCGCAGCAGCTTGGCAGCGCGTTCGCGCTCGTCGAGCAGCAACAGAGCGCGGATAACCTCCTGGCGCGATTGCACGTCTTCAGGCCAGAGTGCCACGGCCTTGCTGTGCGCGACGAGCCCTTCATGCACTTGGCCTTGCTTGATGAGCGTGTTTGACAGGTTGTACCAGGCGTCAGCACAGGCGGGGTCGCGCTCGACCGCATCACGCAGCGCAAGCTCGCTGCGATCCAGTCGGCCGAGCTTTCGGTGCAGCACCCCCAGGTTGTTCAGGGCGCGCACGGCCTCAAGGCCATCGCCGTGGATCACGGCCTGGTCGTAGGCATCAGCCGCATCGTCGCCGCGACCGGCGAGCAGCTGCACGTTGCCCAGGTTGTTCCAGGCACTTGCGTTGTTTGGCATGGCCGCCAACGCTCGGCGGATCAGGCCGACCGAGTCATCTACCTGTCCTTGGGTGTGGCGAAGCACACCGAGGAAATGCAGAGCGTCGGGCTGATCGGGCCAACGCACGAGGATGCTTTCCAGCGCAGGCTCGGCCTGGTCAAGCTGCTCGCTGCGCAGCAGGTCGACGGCCTCAGTCAAGGCCTGCGGAAGCGCTTCAGCCGAACGCATAGTCGAACGCACCATCGCGCACGCCTACCTGCACACGCTGGATCGGCTTGCCTTCCAGCATGCGGTTCAGGAACTCGCGGCTGATGTCTGGCAGCATCGTGTTGGTCAGGATGGCGTCGATCATGCGCCCGCCGCTTTCGCTTTCGGTGCAGCGCGAGACGACCAGCTTGACGACTTCGTCGCTGACCTCGAACGGAATCTTGTAGCGCTGTTCGACGCGCTGGCGAACCCGGCCGATCTGCAGTGTGACGATGCGGCCTAGCATTTCGTCGCTCAGCGGGAAATAGGGAATCGTCACCAACCGCCCCAGCAGCGCGGGTGGAAAAACCTTGAGCAGGGGTCCCCGCAACGATTTGGCGAGCGATTCTGGGTCTGGCATGAGGCTCGGGTCTTTGCACATCGACGCGATCAGCTCAGTACCGGCGTTGGTTGTCAGCAGGATCAGGGTGTTTTTGAAGTCGATGAAGCGTCCTTCTCCGTCTTCCATGAAGCCCTTGTCGAAGACCTGGAAGAAGATCTCGTGCACGTCGCTATGCGCCTTCTCCACTTCGTCGAGCAGCACCACGCTGTAGGGCTTTCGACGCACCGCCTCGGTGAGCACACCGCCTTCGCCGTAGCCCACATAGCCTGGCGGCGCACCCTTGAGCGTGGAGACGGTGTGTGCTTCCTGGTACTCACTCATGTTGATGGTGATGAGGTTCTGCTCGCCGCCGTACAGCGCTTCGGCCAGCGCAATCGCGGTTTCGGTCTTACCGACGCCCGAGGTGCCAGCGAGCATGAAGACGCCGATCGGTTTGCCCGGGTTGTCGAGGCCTGCGCGAGACGTTTGAATGCGCTTGGCGATCATCTCCATCGCGTGATCCTGTCCGATCACGCGCTGGCCGAGCGTGGCCGGCAGCTTAAGAATGTTGCCAATTTCGTTGGCTGCCATGCGGCCGACGGGGATGCCAGTCCAGTCAGCCACCACTGAAGCCACGGCTTGGTAGTCCACCGTGGGAAGGATCAGCGGCGCTTCGCCTTGCAACTGTTCCAGTTCCGACTGCAGCTCTTTGAGCTGCGCGAGTGCTTCCGCTCGGTCTTCTGGCGACAACACGCCTTCGCTGGCTGCTGCGGCTTCCACTTGCGCGCCACCGTCCCGCAATTGGGCGCGCAAAGCAAGCATGCGATCGACCAGTTCCTTTTCAGCGCGCCAACGCTCGCTCAAAACGTCGAAGCGCGTTTTCTCGTCGCTCAGCAGCGCCTGTGCATCGGTCTCGCGTTGCACCGTGTCGACGCCGATGGCGGACTCGCGGCCGATGATCTGCAACTCGGTCTCCAGCGCTTCGATGCGTTTGGCCGAGTCGTCCACTTCGGCTGGCGTCGCGTGCAGACTCACCGCAACCCGGGCGCAGGCGGTGTCGAGCAGGCTGACCGATTTGTCGGGCAATTGGCGACCCGGGATGTAGCGGTGGGAGAGTTTCACCGCCGCTTCAAGCGCTTCGTCGAAGATCTGCACCTTGTGGTGCTTCTCCATCGTCGAGGCCACACCGCGCATCATCAAGATGGCACGCGGCTCGTCGGGCTCGTCGACCGTGATGCTCTGGAAGCGGCGTGTCAGCGCCGGGTCTTTTTCGATGTGCTTCTTGTATTCGGCAAAGGTGGTGGCGCCGATGGTGCGCAGCTGGCCGCGAGCCAGCGCGGGCTTGAGCAGATTGGCGGCATCGCCAGTGCCGGCCGCTCCGCCCGCACCCACCAGCGTGTGGGTTTCGTCGATGAACAGGATGATGGGTTTGGCCGAGGCCTGCACTTCGTCGATCACCGACCGCAGCCGCTGCTCGAACTCGCCTTTCATGCTCGCACCAGCCTGCAGCAGGCCGACGTCGAGCACGCGCAGCTCCACGTCCTTCAGAGAAGGGGGTACGTCGCCGCGCGCGATGCGCTGCGCGAAACCTTCGACCACCGCGGTCTTGCCGACACCGGCTTCGCCGATCAGGATGGGGTTGTTCTGACGCCGACGCATCAGGATGTCGACGACCTGGCGGATCTCGTCGTCGCGGCCGACGATCGGGTCCATCTTGCCGCCGCGCGCTTGTTCTGTCAGGTCGGTGGTGAAACGCTTGAGCGCCTCTTGCTTGCCCATGGCGGCGGGTGCCATGGCGCCGCTTGCCTCCCCGGGCTCGCCCTGTACGTCACTGGCAGCCAGCTGGTTCTCCGGCGAGCCAGCCAGCCGTTGCGCAAAGTGGTCGCACAGGTCTTCGAGTTTGACGCGCTCGAACTGTCGTGAAATTGAGAACAGCGTGTTGCGCAGCGAGGCTGTTTTCAACAGACCCACCAGCAGGTGGCCGCTGCGCACTTGGCGTTCGCCAAACATCAACGAGCCGTAGACCCAGGCGCGCTCGACCGCATCTTCGATGAAGCTCGAGAGATCGGTCACAGACGATGCACCGCGCGGTAGCCGGTCGAGCGCGCGTGTGAGATCGGCCACCAGTGCGGAGGCGTCGAGCTCGTAGTGCTTGACGATGTGGTGCAGATCGCTGTCTCGTACGTTGAGGATCTGTTGCAGCCAGTGCTGCAGCTCGACGTAGGGGTTACCACGCATCTTGCACAGCACGGTTGCCCCTTCGATGGCCTTGTAGGCCAGCGGGTTCAGCTTACCGAACAACGCGGTGCGACTGATTTCAGCCATGAATCTTGTCCTTGAAACGGGAAAGCCTGGCCGGGTTCAGGCGCAGGTCCGAGCGGTCGGTGTGTGCGCTGCGCTTGCCGAGCCAAGTGGTCCAGCCCAGCTGGGCCGGGGAGTCTGCGCGGCGGCCTAGGCGAAGCTTCGGCACCTGTGACCCGCGCAAGTGCGCCACCACGTCAAATGTCAGCCCCAAGCCGACGTATTGGCGGACCCAGTCGCGCAACTCGGTGATCGAGGGCTGGCCAGGCAGCATCTGCTTGTACTGAGCCAAGGTCATCGGCCCCAAGTGCAGGCGAAACTTGTACTGCCGATCCCAGACCCGGTCACCAGCGACGGCGCTCTGGCCGAGCACGTTGCGTGGCTGCGGATGGTTTCGACGCACGAGGCACGTGCGGTCCTCTTCGCGAGTGTGCAGCCAATGCCCCACATAGGACTCCAGGCGCACCGGCACCGCGAACCATCCCTGCAACAACTTGACCATGCCCTCAGCGGTTCGCGCACTGCGCGCGAGGAGGGCGGCGCGGTGGCGCTTGGCGTCGGCAAGGATGCTGTCTGCCTGCTCGAACTCTGGCTGCGCCATGCCGCATACAGCGCCCGTCCAGCGAGAGAACGCGTCGTCATGCCGGCGGTCCAAGTGCACGGTGGGTTGCGACTGCGCCCACGCGCGGTAGAACAACAGCAAGGCGCGATGGTGGAAAGTGTCGGCAAATCGTGCCAGGGAGGAGTCGGCGTGATGGCGTTCGCGCTCCCGCACGTACTCCGAAAGGTGAGAGGGCATCGGCCCCATGGGTCCGAACAGGCCGAAGAAGCGCTGGCCCAGCCGCGGTACGCCACCCGCCTTGATTCGAAACGAGGAAATCGATGCGATGGCAAAGTCGAGCTCTGCGTCCTGCCCCAGTCGAAGCGGCTCCTCGCGGGGGCGCAGGGCCTTGCCGAGGCGAGGGCGATCGGCGTGCAGCGCCTCGACGCGGCGCAATACAGCGTAGAAGTCGTGGTTGTAGGGTTGTTGCTGCAGGTCTTGCAGCAGCGCAGCAAATCGGGCGGAGGCGTCGTGACTCATGGTGACAACTCTGCTGCCGCACCAATGCGTGCTGGCCAACGGGCGATAACGCCGCGCGTGGTCGACTTCAAGGCGGTTTCCGTGAATGTGTTGATCGCTGCCTGTCGAGCAAAATAGTGATCGAGGACGCTACCGAGCACAAACGCGCTGGCACCCTGGAAAGCGAGCTCATCGACCTCGATTTCCACTTGAACCCCCATGCCAAAGGCCAGCGGCCCGCGGTGCGGTAGCCGGCGCGTCACGGGTGTGGCGCGCAAGGCGATAAGGCCTTCAACTTGCCTTTGCCATGCCGGGTCCTGCTCTGGCCCGTAAAGGCGCAGCACGCTGCGCAGGGCCGCAGCGGCGCGCTGCGGGTCCTCACCCGCGAGTGCAAGGTGGTTGAGCGCCAGGTGGTTGATGAGGGACCAGCCGTAGTCGCCCTGTGCGGTGCGCGCGAGCGGCCGCGTTGGCCCGCGCAAGCACTCCACAGCCTTGATCGCCGCTACGCCATCAATCGCCCACGACAGATTGCCGTCGTTGATTTCGCCGCTGGGTGTGCCCGGCAGCAGGGTGGGTAGATCACGCTGCGTGACCAGCGCTGCGACAGCGATTTGGCGAAGCTCGTCGTTGTAGGGTGCACCTTGCGGATCAACCAAAGCCAAGAATACCTCGCTGCCAATGTAGGCCGAGCGAGTACCTTGCTGTGTTTGCTTCTGAGACAGGAGCCTCGGCGTGCGCCGCACTGTAAAATAGGCGTTGTGCTGTGCGGCCTCGGTGTGAAAGGCCGCATACAAGGGAAGGAACTCCTGGGCGCCGCCCTGCGTGGCGCCGTAGCCGGTGAGTGATGCGATGCTGTGAACTTCAAAGTCCATCGGGCGCGCGCGGTCAGGCACAGCGTGGAATTCATGCACGCTGGGCGTGATCTGAATCCGGTCCAGGCGCTTTGGGAACAGGTTGATTGCTGGTGTGCAGTGGAGTGACAGGCTGGCCGAGTCGATCAAGGCTTCAAGGCCCGCTTCTGCCCTCGAAAACGGGATGACGAGATCGACTTCTTCAGCTGGTAGGTGCGTCAGGCGCGATGCGATCTGCATCACGTCGAAGAACAGAAACCGTTGCGGCAGCGCGGCCAGCTCCTGCAGGAGGCGGTAGGCCGAAAATGCACGCAGCGTTTCGGGCAGCAGCGCTTGCTCGTTGCTGTACCCCGTGAGCTTGACCGACGAGCGCGCATCGCACCACTGCTTGGCCACGCTCTGTCCCGGCGAGCCCACCGACCAGAGCAGGCTGCCAAGCGCCGCACTGCCCAGCAATTCGTGCAGTCGATAGCTGGCATCGCCAGGCGCGCTGATGTGCAGCTGCAGCGCCTGCAGCGGCATCTGGTCGAATCGCGCGCCACCTTGCGCACGAAGGCGCAGGCGCAAAGCGCTGCGCATTTGCCGTGACACGGGTAGTTGAGCCAACGGCAGATCGGGCGCATGAACGAGGTACTGGGCTTGCGTGATCTCGATCGGCCAAAGGCAGACCTCATGCGCAGTGCGAAACTCGCAACGCGTGTTCTGACCACGTGCCAACGTACTCGTCAGCGCCGTACCTCGCGGAACCTTCAAGCCGCGAGCCAGGCTGGGATTCGTCAGGTCTGGCTGCAACCGTGCCACCATCATCGAGGGCACAGGCGCCAGGAAATTGGGGTACAGCGTTTCGAGCAGATGGGCGATGAACTCCGGATATTGCGCATCGAGCTTTAACTGCGTGCGCGCGGTCATGAAGGCAAAGCCTTCGAGCAAGCGCTCGACGTAGGGGTCGGCCACTTCGAGGCCTTCCATCGACAAGCGTCGCGCCACTTTCGGAAACTCGTGCGCGAACTCAGCACCGACCTCGCGCAAGTGAGCGAGTTCGTCGTTGTAAAGGCGAAGCAGTCGCGGGTCCATCAAGTGGCCTTTGCGTTGGGCGAGCGCTGCATCGCTCCTGGCGCGAGGTCGCGTACCTCTACCTTCCCGGCTTCCAGGTCAAGTTGGGTGCGAAGCAACATCTCCAACGGAACAGGCTGCGCCCACATCAGGCCGCGAATCTCGAACTCGATGACGTTGTGGGTGGCCAGGACGTCATCGGCTTCAATCGCGCGCACAGAAATTGTGTCGGCTACGATGCGTGGCTCAAAGTCAATGATGGCCCTGCGGATCGACTTTTCGAGCTGGGATATGTCGATCTTGGACGCCAGCTCACCCGCCAATGCTGGCAGTCCATAATTCAGCACTGAAGTTGCAGCTGCTTGGTGATCGGCCGACTCACTCGAAAGCAAAGGCTGGGTGGCATTGAACAGCCAGCCTAGATCGCGGATCACAGCCTGGCGCAAAGCTGCCTTGCTCATGACACGACGATCTTCGGCCTCTGACGAGAAAGTCGGTGCGTCGTCAGTCAACCGGTCAAGCAACGCGGGCTGAAGGCGATCGCGGAGGTCATTGGGTGCGGCCATTGACTTGTCCTAAATCGTTTCGGCGCTGACAGCTGAAGCAATCAGTACGATCTCGCGTACCTCGAGCAAGCCCAGCTCCTGCGTGTTCGTAGCCAACAGACGCTGGCCCAGGCCGCTGAACTGCTCGGGCGCGAGCTCCAGCCATTCGGTGCGGCGCGCCAGTTGCAGCGCACCGTCGTTGCTCTGGGGCGAGCCAACATAGCGTGTCGGCAGCAAGGCCACGGTCTCACCCCCGTTGGGAAACTCAAGCCGGGCAGGCGACCAGACCATGTCTCGCAGATCGACGGGCGCTTCGATCGATACTTTGCTCACTGCATCAAACGGGACCCAGCAGTAGCGGCCGTTGATGATGGCTTCGAGCACCGGGCCGAGGCGTGTATCTCCATCGGCAATCCATTCAAACGGCTGGCCGTTGAGTGAACCGCTGGTGGCAGGCGCTTCCTCAAGCGCCTGGGAGCGCAGCTTGGTAGCTGCAGCTGTCTCACCACGCCCCTCGGCTGCAAGCGCCTCGACGAGCCACGCGACCCAGGCCTTCGGTCGACCGAACACATGGGGCAAGGTCTTGCCCGCAAAAACCGCCTCGCGCACAGCTTCACACTGCACCGCTTCCCGGTAGGTGCCCACCATGGCCAAGGTGCTTGCATCGAGCTCGCCACAGACCTGCAATTGTGTCAACGCGCGTTGCCATTGGCCCAGAACCGCCAGCAGCTGGAAGAGGAACACGCGCAGCGTGGCGTCAGAAGCCTGGCTCCGGACCTGTTTCTCCAGGGCCGACAGCGCTGCCTCGGGTTCGCCGTTGAAAATAAGTTCCTCAGCGGTGGCCATGGTGTTATCCAGAAGGGACGATTTCATCCGTAAAGATACTTGAGGCGCCACGGCCACCGCTGCGCTCCTGACGCCTGTATTCGACCTCGACTTTGCGGAAAGAGAGAGTGACAACCTCGCTGGCCTCACCGTGTTCGTTGGTCGAGCAGTCGATCTGCGTGATGCGCGCCTCTTTGAGCGTGATAAAGAAGTAGTCCATGGCTTCACCACCCGACTTGCGCATGGTCAGGACGCATTGCTTGACCTCATCGTTGGTGGCCAGAGCGGACAGCAGCGCAGTGCTCGCACTGTCGATCGTTTTGACCACTGTCAAGCCGCTGTAAGAGCGGCGCGCCGTGGCCGCTGTTGCGCCCAAACTGGAGGAAGCCTGAACGGCCCACCGCCAAGAAGAGACTGTGATTTCGTTCTCGTGGCCAGGTACGGCAGACTCGCCCTTCACCATGCCGGCCCGCCGTGTTTGTACCGAAAGAAAAATGTCGCCCGATCCGTGGGCGGCTGACGCTGCGGGCATGCTCGAGCTCCGCTGATCAGGTCACTTCGGTGGTCTTGATATTCCAGCCGAACTTGACCTCGCCGGTCATGCGACCTTTGTCATCCTGCGCCTTGTAGGCGAACTCGATAAAGCCGTAGCTCATGCCGACGCTTTCCATCATGTCTCCGCCCTGAGAGCCGTTCGGCGAAACATTGGTGATGAACACCTCTTTCATGGTGACTTTAAGGAAATCCTTCTGTCCTTCTCCCGACTTTCGTGCTGTGACGCCAACGGAGGGGAAGTGGGCGCCTTGTGCGCACTTCTTGGACAGCACCGGTGATGCCTTGTCGTATTGGTGCACGAAGTTGAACTCGCCGGGGGTGCCTTTGCCTTTGCCGGAGCCCCCGCCCGCCAGGCCACTGGCGTTGGAGATGCCCCATGACCACGACAGAACTTCGATCTCACCCTTGTGGTCTTTGTGGTCGGATTCGCCGTCGACGCCGTCGAACTTGATGTGGGTATCAGTTGCCATTTCAGTTTCTCCTGTTGAAAAAGACGCGATTGCAGATCTGTGTTGCAGACGAAAAAATCAGGCCCCCTTGAGAGACGGCAGTTTGGATACAAGTCGCAACGACACAGTGAGGCCTTCTAGCTGGTAGTGCGGACGCAGGAAGAACTTCGAGGTGTAGTAGCCAGGATTGCCCGGTACCTCCTCCACCGTGACCTGCGCGGCAGCCAGGGGTTTTTGCGACTTGGTCACTTCCGACGAGTTGGCTGGGTCGCCGTCGACGTAATTCATGATCCAGTTGTTCAGGTACTTCTCCATGGAGTCGCGTTCCTTGAACGATCCGATCTTGTCGCGTACCAGGCACTTCAAGTAGTGCGCGAATCGATTGCAGGCGAACAGGTACGGCATACGAGCAGACAGGTTGGCATTGGCTGTTGCGTCAGGGTCGTCGTATTCGAACGGTTTCTGTAGCGACTGGGCACCGATAAAAGCCGCAAAGTCCGAGTTCTTGCGGTGGATCAAGGGCATGAACCCGTTCTGCGCCAGTTCGGCTTCCCTCCGATCACTGATGGCAATTTCGGTAGGGCACTTGATATCCACCCCGCCGTCGTCAGTGGGAAAAGTGTGCGTTGGTAATCCTTCGACGGCACCGCCAGACTCCACTCCCCGAATGCGGGTACCCCAGCCGTAGAGCTTGTACGAGCGGTTGATGTTGACCGCCATGGCGTAGGCTGAATTGGCCCAGCAATACCTTCCGTGGTCGGTTCCCGCAGTGTCTTCTTCGAAATTGAATTCCTCAACTGGACTTGTTTTCGCCCCGTAGGGCAGTCGCGCCAGGAAGCGCGGCATGGCAAGCCCGATGTACCGCGCGTCTTCCGATTTACGGAGCGATTGCCAGCCTGCGTATTCCGGCGTGGTAAAAATCTTGGTCAGGTCGCGCGGGTTGGCCAGCTCTTGCCACGAGTTCATTTGCATCAGCGCAGGTTCGGCTGCGGCGATGAAAGGCGCGTGAGATGCCGCTGCGATCTTTGACATCTCACCAAGCAGCTCAACGTCTGGCGGACTGTGGTCGAAGTAGTAGTCACCTGTCAGGCAGCCGAACGGCTCTCCGCCGAACTGTCCGTAGTTTTGCTCGTAGATCGTCTTGAAGAGCGGGCTCTGATCCCAGGCTGTCCCCTTGAACTTTCTCAATGTCTTGCCGAGATCCGCCTTGGAGATGTTCATCACCCGGATCTTCAGCATCTCGTCGGTTTCGGTGTTGTTCACCATATAGTGCAGGCCGCGCCACGCGCTCTCGATCTGCTGGAAGGCGGCGTGGTGAAGGATGGCGTTGACCTGCTGCGACAGCCGCTTGTCGATTTCGGCGATCATGGCCTCAATCGATCCCACGACGTCGCTTGAAATCAGCGTGGTTTGTGCCAGTGCCTGCTGCGCGAGTGTCTGCACCGCCTGCTCGACCGCCGACTTCGCTTCGTTGCTCTTGGGTTTGAACTCTTTGTTGAGCAGCGAGGCGAAATCTGCACCCTCGTACTCGACACCGGTGATCGCGGATTCTTGGGTCTTGGTTTCGGCCATGGGGATTTCCTGCTTTCAGTGGGGTTTTCGAGCGAGCGTCAAGCCGCTGGCGCAGCGGAGTCGTCAGGTGCTTTTTTCGATGCCACGAGAGACTTCAGCAACGCCTCGTCTTTGATGACTTTGGCCAGAAGCTCCTCGGCGCCGGTCTTGCCGTCCATGTAGGTGACCAGATTGGCAAGCTGTTCACGCGCTTCGAGCAGTTGCCTCAGGCCGTCGACCTTGCGAGCCACTGCCGCGGGCGAAAATTCGTCCATGCTGTCGAAAGTGATGTCGACGGCAATGTTGCCTTCGCCGGTCAGGGTGTTGGGCACCTGGAAAGCAACGCGTGGCTTCATCGCCTTCATTCGGGCGTCGAAATTGTCGACATCGATTTCAAGGAACTTGCGGTCGGCTACGGGGGGCAGAGCCTCTGCGGGTTTGCCAGAGAGGTCGGACATCACACCCATGACGAAAGGCAGCTGCACCTTCTTTTCAGCGCCGTAGAGCTCGACGTCGTACTCGATTTGAACCCGCGGTGCGCGGTTGCGTGCGATGAATTTCTGACTACTTTTTGCCATGGCGGGCTCCTGATGAATGAGATGGGTGGCTTGAGGTGAAACTGGCGTCAGGAATCCGAGATGCCCGCGATGCGCTCGAGTTGCGGCAGACCTTCGGGTGCGAGATCGCGCACAAGGTCCAGGAAGGACAGCGACATCAACCGCTGTGCCCGGCGGATCAACAGGGGCGCTGGGTTGGAAGGCTCGTTGCGCTCGATCCATTCACACACGCTCCCCAGCGTGCGCATGACGTCTTCTCGGGTGCGGATGCTGCCGGGTACTGCCGCGCCTTGCTCGATGGCAAAGTCGCTTGCGTCAGTTGTCACCTGTGCGCCATTTGTTGCACCCTGAGCAGCAGCTGCCGCCAGAGCGAGTGCCTGCGTGATATTCAGCAGCGGTTTGAGATCAGGTCCATCAATACCGACGCACTGGCTGAGGCAACGTTCAATGCTTTTTGCTGCCTCATGAACCGCCTTGAGTCGTTCTGGCAGCGCTGCGTCGGTCGCTGTCGCGTCTTGCAACGCCTTACCAATGCCAGCAGGCGTCGGCCTCGTTTCGCTAGGCAGCAGCTCTGCCTTACTCAGCGTCAACTCGATAAGCCGAACTGTCAATGGGTGGCCGGCAGCAACGAGGTAGCAGACCCGCAGATCGTCGAGGCCACCGTTCATGCTGCACAACGAGGCCAGCGCGTTCAAGCGCATCGTCGCATCGCCACCATCGGCCTCATCAAGGCGCGGATGCACCGCGTCCCAGTATTTTTCAAGCAGCTGGGCGACGAGCGCAAGACCAGCTGCGTAGCCTGCCAGGCCTTGCGTTCTGGCCCCGGCGCGGACCAGCAGCACAGCCAGGCGAAGATCGCGTGTACGCCTTGCCAGCTCCAGCGCAGCGTCAAACACCTCTATCCAGTTTGGCGGCTCGGCAGCAACAATGGCTTCCCCTGATTGGCGCTCAGGTGTGCCGAGTGCTGCCGTTTCGAGCGCCACAAAAGCGGGGTCATAGGCCAAGTCTGGTCCGCAGGCTTGGTCCTCGGACAGCGGCGTCAGCAGTTCTTCGACGGAAATTACGGTCATCGCACAGGTTTTTGGAGCGGTATCGATCACTCTAGAAAGTGCTCCCTGTGCCCGCATCAGCCGAAAGTCACTTAAAGGCCGGTGTGACATGGAACCGTCCTTAAGGTATGCGACGCAATGCTGCAAACAGATCGCGTGTACGAACCGGCTTGAACAGCACCGGGTGACCACCGGCATGTGCTCGCTTGACCTCGTCTGGCGAAGTGTCGCCAGTGATGAGAATGGCCGGCAGCGGGGCGCCGTACGTGCGACGAACTTCGTCGATGGCCTGCAGACCGTCTTCGCTGTTGGCCAGGCGCAGATCCGATACGACGATGTCAATCAATCCGTTGTGGTGGAGCACTGCAACTCGGGCCTCGTCGATCGAACCTGCCAGCAGCACGGTGAAGCCCCAACCCTGGAGTAACTCGTTCATACCGGCGCGTACCGCCGCCTCGTCGTCGATGACGAGCAGAGTACGGCCGTCATCTTGAGCAAATGGAATGGTGTCGGCGCCGAGCACCATGTCTGGCATTTCTTCTAGCTGCGTCGGTGGCAGCAACACACGAAACACCGTTCCGCGACCCTTAAACGACGCCACCTCGAGTTCGTAGCCGAGTAAAATCACCAAGCGCTTGACGATCGACAGACCCATCCCCAGCCCCTTGCTGCGGTCGCGCCCCTGATTCTCGACTTGATAAAACTCGTTGAAGATATAAGGGAGTTGTTCGCTGCTGATGCCGGCGCCGGTGTCCCACACCTCAAGGCTGATGCGATCGTGGCGCGTACGCGCCACCGCAATAACCCCGCCCTCTTGGGTATAGCGGATTGCGTTGTGGACCAGGTTGGCGAGGATGCGTTCTAGCAACTGCGGGTCGCTCGTCACGAGCTTGGCGCCCGGCTTGAATCGCAACGACAGGCCCTTTTCTTCGGCTTGGCCAGCGCAATGCATGTGCAACCGACGGAAAACATCTCGGATCGGGAAGGTCTTCACATTGGGTTGCACGATACCGGCGTCGAGCTTGGAAACGTCTAGCATGGCGCTGAACGAGTCCTCCAACGCATCGATGGCGCAGACCATGCTGATGACTTTGGCGTGACGCACATCGCCACGCAATTGCTTTTCCAGCGCTGCGGAGAACAATCCGAGTGCATGCATTGGCTGGCGCAAGTCGTGGCTGGCGGCCCCTAGAAAGCGCGTCTTCTCCTTGTTGGCGGCCTCAACAAGCGCTACTTGATGGCGAAGTTGTGCGACAAGCTGAGCATTTTCTTGCCGAACCCTCCCGGCGCGCAGCACCAAGCTGCGCACCTGAGTTGCAAGGCCCAGTATGACGATGATGCAGATGACGAGTATCCACACCACGTCGTGCCTGTGCGCTGAAGGAGCTGCAAAGCTGAGCAACGCCGGTAGAGCCAGTGTTGCACCGACCCACAGGACCAGGGATGCCCGGTCTGCGGCTGCGGACGAAGCACCCATGCCGCCGATCAACATCAGCACGCCGACGCTTGCGATGGTGGCCGCCGTGCTGGTCTGCGCCCAAGCTTGGCTTGCGAGGGCGCAGCACAAACCCAAAGTAAAAAGCAGGGCGCGGTGGCGCCAGATTAACCAGTCCGATCCAGGCTTGGCCGCAGTCTGGCCTCGCCTCATGTGAATACAGGCGACAACGACAGTTGCCATAAGCGACATGCTGGACGTGCGCTGGTACGCGACAAGGCTGTCAAATACTCCGGTGAGGGCCAGAATCGCTGCTGCGCTGGCGCAAGTCAGGCTCAAGATGAATCCGAGCCCCGTGAGTTCCGCAAAAAGCGGCTCACTCTCACCCCCCGCATCTAGCCCAGCAGCGGAGTCGGTCGTCTCGTCGCTAGGCCTTTCGGCGCCGATCAGGATATGCGCCCGACCCACACCCTTAGCGGAACAGGCTGATCAAATGCGAGCGCGACTTCACATCGAGCGCCAGCAGGATGACCGACACATAATTTTTAACAGTGCCAAGCGATAGCTTGGTTGCTGCGCTGATCTCTTGGTTGGTGCAGCCGAACAACACGAGGTCAAGAATCTCAAGTTGCCGCGGCCCGAGTTCAGCCACAAGGTCGTAGCTGGCAGAGCGCGTAAGCCCGGGAAAGCCCGCCATGCCGCTGGCCGACTCGTTGCGAAGCAGTGCCACGATCATTCTTGAGATGACGGCCGGTTCATAGGACTTGGCGATATAGGCTACAGCGCCCAAGGCCTGGGCCTGCTGAATGACATGCTGGTCCTGCGTCGCGCTGAACACAGCAACCCTTGCTTCGGGAAACTGTTCCCTGAACTGCCGCAAACCCTGCAAACCGCGGCAATCGCCCATGTTCAGGTCCAGAAGCACGAGCCCGATATCCCCATGGGCCTGGTAGACCTCCAACGCATCTTGCAGGCAAGATGCCTCGGCAATCTCGACATCGGTGTGCTCGGCACTCAGCAGCGCTTGCAGTCCGACCCGCAGCAGTGCATGGTCGTCAACGATCAGCACACGCTGATACCGCGGAGCGGAACCCGCGTTGTTCTGTACCCCTAGATCAATCAATGTACCCATGCGTTGACTCGATCCAGGAAATACGGCAACACCTGGAGCCTTGGCCGAGACAGAAGGCGCATTCGCAATTTGAGCTTCATACAACATCTGTGACCTCTGCACGTAGTCTGATGGACCGCAGCTTCATGGACTTGTCATGTCATGCATCTGCCCAGTCTCATACAGGAACAACATGGGTTTTAGCACTTTCAGACTACGAGGGGTAGCCCCCCAATTGGGGAATACCCCCCAATTGGGGGGCTGCTGCACCTGCATGCTCCCAATTGAAGAAAGTTCCAGTGATGTGAACAGGCCCTAACTGATCATGGTGAGCGCACCACAGGGTCTGTCCGGTGTTCGTCAACGAAAGGAAACGGGTGGTGCTGCAGCGGGAACTCATGTGTCTGATCGCATAGTCTTTGCCTGCGGCTTGGGCACTGACGATCAGATCGGTTCAAAGTGGTCGTTCCCTCCGTCCCTCAATGGGGGTATGACCAAAGTCAAGAGGGGGTGACAGAAGGCCACTCGGACGCGCAGAATGATTCCTGCAAGTGCGATGTTGCGCTTCGCGCTGGTGAGGTCTATATTCGCTTACCCTATCAACACTAAGGCGTGAGTTTGTGCGCCAGTATCGCTCGAGGCATGTGGCGCTCTCCAGCTTGCAAGCAGCATCCCTGGCCATTTTGTGATTGCGGCATACGTTATCGGATTGCGGTTCCAAGTAACCGAGTGGTTTTTGCTCCTCATGGCGGCAGTCTGCATCGACCAAACGACCCACTCACAACCTCCAAACGACAGCAGGATTCGCAATGTGCCATCCGTTCTTTCCAAGCCTTCGCCTTCTGCCATATTTTTTTTGTTGTTGGGCATCGACTTTCCCCAGTTTGGATCAGTTTTCAGTCGGCGTCAACAAGCAATCCGACACAGCCACAGACCTGGATGTCCAATGCCGATATCTCGCGCATGATTGGCCGCAACAACGCCGATCAGGTGGCGCTGATCTCCGACAGTTGCTATTCGGGATCTTTGGTCGATGAGCGCATTCGCGGAACGACTGCGCCCGCCGACCCGCAACAGCAGCTGTCCAAGAAGACCGTGGTTGTCATGTCGTCGGGCGGCAATGAGCCCGTTTTCGACGATGGCAAGAACGGAAATTCGCCAGTTGCCTACAACCTGATGCTCAATCTCGAAAAGGTGTCGAACTGGCAGGTTGGGAGCAATGTGTTCGAGCGAGTCAGATTCGGGGTGGCGCGCCAATTGCTGCAACGTCCGTTGTACGGATCTGCGTTAGCAGCAGGTCATCAAGCAGGCGGGGACTACTTGTTCGAGCAACGTCAGCTTGACAGGCCATGAAGTGGCGTATGCAACTTTACAAGAATGACTTTTTTGTGGGATTCTGTGATCTAGCGTTCTCATCGTCCACTTTGCTCGAGCGACCCGCAGCCTAGGGGTGGCATGTTCTCGGGGAATGGTTCACAATTTTCGTTCGCAGGTTTTCTATCGAGGAGGCTCTCATGAAGCGATCACTTCTTGCCCTGCTGGGTACTTGCTTGGCTGCTACCGCCCTTTCATCGCACGTTCACGCTCAGGACGTGGTGCTGAAAGGCGCCCAGGTCACCGAATCAGCATTGATCGATGCATTGCAGATCGATGGCCCGGAAGCCCCCGGTGAGTTAAAGACACGCGGCTTCCGTGCGGCCACCCGCCCACCAGATGGCAAGGATTCCGCAGCCAAGCCGAAGGCTGGAAAAGCCAGCCTGTTGATCACTTTTGCCACGAATTCTGCCGAACTGAGTTCAGAAACCATGGCCACACTTGACGTCCTCGCACGTGCCTTGCAGTCCGATACGCTGGCGGGCTTCATCTTCAAGGTCGAGGGCCATGCCGATCCGCGCGGCGATGCCGCTGAGAACCTGCTGCTGTCGCAGCAACGAGCTCAATCGGTTGCAAACTACCTTGTCAACAAACATGCCATTCTTCCAGAGCGGCTCGAAGCGCTTGGCAAAGGGTCGAGCGAGCTGATGAACAGGTCGCGCATCGACGCCCCGGAAAATCGGCGCGTGACCATTGTCACAGTCAAGAGCTGATGGAGGATCTCTCCAGGTGGTAGTGGTCGATGACAAGGATCGCAGTGAATGGCAAATGCTGATTCGACCAGGGAGAGCCCACTGACCCAGCCCTTTCCGCGCATGCTCGCCGTTGGGTTGGTGGCGGCACTGGCCACCGCTGCCCTGGCCTCGCTTGTCTGGCTCTGGTCAGCGCAGCCCTTGCCCGCTTCGCTGCAGAGCGCAGGGCCAGCGACTGGCACCGAGCCTGAGCTGGCGACCGCCCCTACTCCGGCGATCGAACTCGCGACCTACCGGCAAATCCTGGCCAACCGCTCCCCCGATTGGCACGCCACTCGGCTAGCCGAGAACCCGAAAATTCTGGTGGTCGAGTTTCCGGATCTCGCCGCCCAGGCCCTTGCTCTGAATCGCTTGGCGGCGTTGATCGAAAAACACAACGCGCCACGCGATCGTCTGCTCAGCGACGAGAGTCTGACCAAGTTCATCGAACAGGCCGGAGATACTTCGGAGACGTTCTACTTCGGTCACGACTACCAGGCAGAAGCGGTCGCCAAGTTCTTCAATCTCGCGGTCCTACAACAAGTGAGGCTGAACGCAGATGAGTTGCGACTGCGCAACTTGCTTCTGGAGGCCAACCTCCTGCGCGAAGAAGGAGGCCAGATGGTCGCCAATCCTGGTCACCAAGCCATCGTGACTTTCACAGCATTGCAGGCAGACCGCCCGCAAACTTCGGTCGATGAGGCTGTCGACGCACAGCGACGTGAAGCGATCCTGCGCCATGAGCTGAGCCACGGAGAATTCTTCACCAATGTCAACTATCGCGATCATTGCTGGACCTTCTGGCAACAACTGACTGACAGTGATCGCAGTCTGTTACGAAAATTTCTGGCCGGCCAGGGCTACGACCCGCACAACGAGTCGTTGATGGTCAACGAAGCCCAGGCATTCTTGATACATACGCCCGATGACCGCGTCATGAATGCCAATCTCATCGGCCTCTCGCAAAGCCGACTCGACGGCTTGCGCGAGCGATTCAGACAGGGGCTTCCCTCAACCATCTTTTCGACCATCGACCGTCAGTAGGCTGTTGCCACTCTCAAATCAAATCGCGGGGGCGCCAGTGCAGCCATTGCGCTCAACGAACGACTGGGAACTCCACCCGTGAAGCCCCGTATTCATCGATGCAAGTGCCACCCGCTGGACAGATGGGTTCTCCCGCATAGATCGAAACAGCGCGCGCGCGCCACTGGGCAAGGGTCTCAGCGGGCAAGCCCGTTGGATACAGCTGCCATGCGCCGATCCGTTGAGTTCCTAACGCACTGAAGTCGCGCGGGAATTTCGAGACGATCACCAGCAGATCTGCCTGCCCCGGTGGTTCGGTCAGTTCGATGCCGATATGGACATTGCCCGTCGCTGGATCCTTGCTGTTCCGTGGCAAGGTCACTGACTGCCCGGCCAATATTTGATTGCTGGGTACGTCCAAGTTCGGAAAATATTGGAACAATTGACCATCCGGGGTATGGGTCATCACGTAAAAGTATCCGTCGTGTGACGAGTTGATACTCACCCTGAGGGTGTCCTTGTTGACCCGCAAACTGGCCTTCGTCAGTCTCGCTTCGACCGTGTAGCCTGGGGTCTGCTTCTCAACGATGTACTTGAATTCGCCGACGACGCTGAAGGGTCCAGCTGGCGCAGTGGCAATGCTCGCCAGCACTTCGCTCGGGGGTTGCGTCGATGGGCTGCTGGGTGCGCTGGGCTGAGCCTCCTGGGTAGGTGGTGGAGCCGTGGACCTGCTGAACCACCACCAGACGCCGCCGGTCAGCACCAATCCGGCGATGGCCAAGCCGACGCCGATCAGCTTCCCATTACCGACTGCCCCATTACCGACTGCCCCAGTAGCGGACGGCGCAGGCATGCCGGAAGAGGAGAGTGGCCGGCTGACACTGTCCCCATACGTCGTCTGCGTGCCACCGCTG
>Ga0105045_10001429_pt1 | contig 19461 bp, 15 predicted proteins | sample MAT02_FD_78089 | JGI IMG/M metagenome (GOLD analysis project Ga0105045, IMG submission 78089) | Freshwater microbial communities from Lake Fryxell liftoff mats and glacier meltwater in Antarctica - MAT-02 (megahit assembly) | ecosystem: Environmental > Aquatic > Freshwater > Ice > Liftoff... | reverse complement strand
GTAAAAATTCAAATTGAAAAGAACGTTCATACAATTGTTTCGGGATTAACAGTTTTCAGACAGAGAATTCTAAGCTATTTTGGGAGCACAGTGATGAAAATCTATGGGATCGATCCTGAACCTACCCTAACACATCGACAATATATCCTCGAATAGAATTGCTCAATCTGGGTCACAAGAGCTTTTTAATGAAATACAAAAACTTCAAATGTTACCTTTTTTTCAAGGTAACGTATTACCTCGAAACGGGAGTGATAATCATTTATTTGAACAAGATGAAGAGCTTGCAGGTGCTCTTACTTATGAAAAGCAATTAAAAAAATGCCACAAAAAAGTTAAAGATTTTTTTGGCATCAAGTAACAAAAATCATTAAACTTTTTAGGAATTAAACAAAATGAGGGTTATGTGCGTTATACTAACCATGGCATCATCTAAAATATTTAAACACGATCTTCAAGGATATCTTGACGATATTTTTGCATTAACTGAACCATGTAGTAAAGATTATGTGCTGTTGCCAAGCACATCGCTGTCATTTCATGTGCTTTAAATAAATGATGGATATAAGCTCGGCTAAATTTTGTACAAGTAGGACATAAACACTCACGCTCAATCGGTTCAAAAAGCTTGGCATTTTCAGTTTTCGTAATATTGAGATTACCTTTTGCTGTAAATAAAATTCCATGACGTGCGGCTCGTGTAGGATAAGAACTATCAAATGTATCAATTCCCAAAGGAACACTACGGTCGATCGAAGCTAAATCCCCAATACCTAATAAATGATTCGGCTTCTCAATAGGTAATTGAGGCAATGTATGCGAGAGTAACGTGTGCATCTCTTCTTTGTTTTTGCCCATGCTTCCCCCCACTGCGAATCCATCAAAAGGAAGTGTTGTCAAATAATCGCAACTTATTTTACGCAATTCAGGATCAATCCCCCCATGAATGACAGCATACATCGCTTGATTTTGCGGATTTTTTAAATGCGCATCTAAGGAACGTTTTTCCCAGCGATGCGTACGCTCTAATGAAGTTTTTAAAGCCGCTGGTGCAATGTGATAAGGAGGCAATTCATCGAAAGGAATAATAATATCGGCTCCTAAATCTTTCTGTGCTTGAATAGAACTTTCCGGTGTCAGTAGCATTTTTGAGCCATCGCGATAGGAGCGAAAAACCACTCCGTCTTCATTAATTTTAACGACGGATCCCCCTTGCTTTTTTGTCCCGCGACTTTTTAATTCATCTGCTACAGAACCATAGGCTAAACTGAATACTTGAAAGCCCCCCGAATCTGTAATAATCGGTCGCTTACGTTGAATAAAAGAGTGCAGTCCACCTGCTTCCTTAACAACTTGGGTACCCGGCTGTAACATCAGATGATAAGTATTGCAAAACATGAGCTGTAAATCAATTTCTTCTAAAAGAGAATTATCTAATGCTTTCACTGTACCATTGGTACCCACAGCTACGAAATTTGGAGTATCAATGATCCCATGAGGGGTATGGATACGCCCGACACGCGCTCGTGATTTTTTAGATGTATGAAAAATTTCAAAGCGAAAAAAACTCATGTTTTAATAATCCTAATTAAAGAAGTAAAACAAAAAATAACAATTATTTTGATTAAATAGCTGACAATAATAATATTCACAACGGAAGCAACAATTCCATAAAGACCGGCAAAGCTAAAAAGAACTGTATCTAATAATTGAGAAACAAGTAAGGCCATTGCCGTACGTAATGAAAAACTTGTATTCGGCAACTGATTTTTCAACCAGGCAAAAAAACGCACATCAAATTGTTGCACAACAAAAAACACGCTCATGGATGCCAAAACAATTCGCATAGAGGGAGAGAGTATTTTAACAAAGGCTTCTTGAGAAGTGTCATGTAAATTTGGCTCATAATACAAGTGCAATTGAGAAATTAAGGCGAAAAAGAACATAAAGAAAAAGCAAATCCAGGTGGCTTTTTTAGCTTCTTCTTTTCCATAAAATTCTTGTAGAAAATTTAAGCCTAGTAAACTTCCAATGACAAATGAATCACTGGCCGTGACATCAAAACCAAATAGGTTTATTTGCTTCAGTACAAAAATATTAGCAATTAAAGCCTGAATAGCTACCCATGAAACTAAAGCTGATGCCCCTAATTTCAAAGCTCCCCAAGCAAAAGTGATAATTAAAATAATTTGAATAAAGAAAAGAATTTCGTTCATAATGCAATGATGATAGCTCAAAAAAATATTTAAAGTATAGAGTTTCTTTAATCAAACAATAAAGAAACTCTACAAACTAAATAACAATTCAACCATTTTTCGCTTATTTTTGCGGCTCGTCGATCTTCCAATTTTTAATATGAGGATGAGTTTGGTGGTACAAAAAAAGTAAGGCAACTAAAGTAATGGGAATAATTAAATCTGTATAAAAAATAATCCCTATATTACCTGGTGTTAAATTGAGTCCCCAAAAAGCATTAGCGAAGTGATGCAAGCCATCGCCAAATAACCAAATGGAGGCACTAATGATTGTTGAAGTCCAAAACAGCCCTCTAAGCCAAATACATAAAATCCCGACGATCCCATATCCCAAATTGACATTGGCAAGTTCTTGTTGAAAGTGACACATTGTCCATCCTAGCTCGGCCGCAGCTCTCTCCGGCATAAATGTCAGGCCAATGAAAGACAATAGCCCTAAAAAGCCAATATTAAATACAAGTTGATAAAGTAGGATAAGTTCGATAGTTTTAGCAAAACTGATAGGCCGAACTTTATAATAGTGAATTAAAAAGCCTATAAAACTCATTGCATAAATTGCCACGAAGATGAACATAAGAGTCTCCTTTTTAAAAAATAATACATATCTTTATAAAGATTTATTTTCCATAACTATTAAATGTGTTAAATTTTTCTTATATCGTAAAAATTACTTTGAAACTTAAAATTCTAGATATAACTTCTATAAAAATTTAAGGAATTCACTTTATGTTCAAATTGAAACATTCTATTTTTAAAATGACTTGTTTAACTTCGCTCTTGTTCCTAACTCCCCTTACTGCAGATAGTTTTCCTTATAAACCTCCTCGCGAAATGTATTTAGTTAAAGGGATGTCTGATTTATTACATCCTGTGACGACGACTGTGCCAGAAGCCCAAAGCTTTTTTAATCAAGGATTAACCTATAAATATGCATTTAATGATGATGCATCCTATTGGTCTTTTCAAAAAGCTGCAGAGCTTGACCCAAATATGGCAATGGCTCATTGGGGGATGGCTTTAGCTTTGGGAGCAAACATTAATTCTCCCATTACTCCTGATCGTGAACAAGCAGCTTACGAGCATATTCAAAAAGCGATTAAACTTTCTGACCGCATAACAAGTAATGAAAAAGGTTATATTCAAGCCCTTGCGCAAAGATATTCTGCGGATCCAAAGGCAGATCTTCAGCAATTGGAACTCAATTACAAAAATGCCATGCAAACTTTGGTCAACACTTATTTAGATGACCTGGATGCAGCGACGCTTTATGCTGAAAGCATTTTAAACTTGAATCCTTGGCATCAATGGACGCAAGAGGGCAAACCTATTGGTGACGTTTTACAAGCAGTTGAAACTCTAGAATCTATTTTGAAAAGGGCACCTAAACATTTAGGTGCGAATCATTACTATATCCATGCGATAGAAGCCTCAAAGCATCCCGAGCGTGCGCTGATGAGTGCAGATCGTTTGCGTAAATTATTGCCGGCTTCGGGTCATCTATTACATATGCCCTCTCACATTTATATATTAGTGGGCGACTATGAAAAAGCTGCACAAGTAAATGAAGAAGCGATTGCAGCTGATCAAGAATATATTCGCCAATTCGGTATGACGGGAAATTATCCTGTTCATTATCTCTCACATAATTACTATTTCCTCATTCGCGCTTATTGTCTCTTAGGTGACTATAAAAAGGCCTTAAGAACTGCTCAAGATTTACAAATGTTTTACGTGCCACATTTTTCGCAAATGCCTGAAATTGAAGAATACGCTACAGCCCCCCAATGGGTGCTCATGCGATTTAATGCTTGGGAAGATATTCTCAAATTAAAATCTTTTCCAGAAGAAATGAAACTTTCCAGTACTTTACTTTATTTCGCCAAAGCTTATGCTGCCTTATCTCTTAAAAATAATGAACAAGCTGAAAACTATTTAGATTTGTTTAAAAAAGGCCAAACACAGTTCACAGAAGATGCCAAATTTGGTTATAATCGCGCACAAGTGATTGCTGAAATTGCAGAAAAGCAGTACTTGGCCAAAAAGGCCTATTTAAATGGTCAACTGCCGGATGCAATTAAAATTCTTGAGAAAGCTGTCATCTTACAAGACAATCTAAATTATAATGAACCTCCAGATTGGCACTATCCTTTACGAGAAAGTCTAGGAGCCATTTTATTAGAGAATAGACAGCACACAGAAGCAGAAAAAGTTTTTCGTGAGGAATTAGACAGACTTCCCAGAAATGGACGTGCACTCTTTGGCCTGCTATGTACTTTAAAGGCTCAACAAAAAGATTCAGATGCTTTTTGGATTGAAAAGGAATTCAATAAAGCCTGGCAATTTAGCACCGCACCGCTTACTATGGACATTTTATTCTAAAATTAATTTGAACTGGGCGATTTTCAGGATTTTAATTGATTTAAACCTTAAAGAGTCAGAACGTTGAAAAATTTGGAGTGCGAAAGCCCTGCTTTCGCTTTCTCTTTGAAATCTATAGATTCCCACAAAAAAATATTGAGGCAATGATGTGTTTGATTGGATTTAGGTTTATTTAAGGCCTAAATATTTATCAAGTACTTTTAGTCACGCTTAGCATTCAGGGAGAAATCCACCTACCTGCATGGTCCATAAACGCGTATAATGCCCATTTAGACTTATCAATTCTTTATGAGTGCCTTCTTCAATGATTTTCCCCTGATCAAACACTAAAATACGATCCATTCCTGCTAACGTGGATAATCGGTGAGCAATGACAATCACTGTCTGATCTAAAGCTTGGATATCTAATCCTTCTTGAATATCTTTTTCTGTCACAGAATCTAAAGCTGATGTTGCTTCATCTAAAATAAGAATAGGAGCATTTTTTAAGATAGCTCGAGCGATCGCAATCCGTTGACGTTGTCCCCCTGATAATTTTGCCCCTCTTTCGCCTACATACGTTTGATAACCTTTTGGAAAGTGCTGCACAAAATCATGACACTTTGCTTTTTTGGATGCTTCGATGACTTCTTGATCTGAGGCATCTAAACGTCCATACCGAATATTTTCCATTAAGGTTCGATGAAATAATACAGGTTCCTGGGGTATCATAGAAATTTGATTTCTCAGTGACTCTTGTTTGACTTGGGCAATATCTTGATCATCAATTTTAATACATCCTTCTTGAATATTATAATTTCTTAAGATGAGATTAATAAATGTGGTTTTTCCCGATCCAGAGAAACCGACCAAGCCTACCTTTTGATGCGCTTCAATCACAATGTTTTTATTTTTAAAAATTTGCGATTGATCTGCATAGCTAAAAGTCACATTTTCAAATACAATTTTTCCTTGATGAATTTCAAGAGGTTTAGCGTGTTGCGGATCTGTAATTTCATGAGGTTCTTGAATGATGGAAAGCGCTTGCTGGCATACACCTATTTCTTTAAATAAATTAGGTAATTCAAGACCTGCGAGCCATGTCATCATTGTAATATTCCATGTCGTATTGAAAATGAAGACGACTTCACCTGCGGTTAAATCCCCTTGTTGCCATTTATACAGCATGTACCCATTCATGCCTAAACTGACGCCAAAAAACGACATAAGGCAAAGAAAAAATTTCATTTTTTCAATCGTCCATAGAGAAACCCAATGTCTTTCTTGTTCCTCTTCTTGAAAATGAGACAGGTAATTAATTTCATACTGATTGCGTGCAAATAGTCGCACATTGGAATGATTGGATAAACTATCTACAACTCTTCCAACTAATCGACTACGGGAATGGGCATGTATGTCAGAAGCACGTGAACAACTCCCTGCAAAACTAAAACAAATGGCTAAATGAAAAACCACCCAGCTTAATAAAATTCCCGTGAATAAAATGTTAATCTGCGCAAAAAAGAAGGAAGAAATAATTAAGGCAACCAATACAGGAATAAATAAGTGCACAATAAGTAATATCAAACGCGTTAAACTCTGCGGCATATCAGAAATTTTATTGGCAATTTCTCCTGCTAAGCGGTTACTAAAATAGTTTTGAGAATGATTTAAAACATATTGAAACATGCTCATGCGGATATCAGCTTCAAACTTAGGGATAAAACGTGCCATTAATATCCCGTGAAAGCGATAAGAAATTTCTACTATTATCCACAAAGTAATTCCTAAAATTATAGGGTGAGATAACGCTTGCCAAGCATCCGCTTTTGCCCCTGTGTAAGTTGTAATGACATTGATTAAATCCATAATAATATAAGGCCATAAAGTACTATCTAAAGACCATCCTAACGCAAAAATGGATGCGACTAAGAAAAGTTTCATGCGTTTTTTTAAAAAAAACCAAACAAAAGGCAGCAACTTTTTAGGAAACTCAGGATTTGACATTCTTACAACCAAACGTATTTTTTATCTTTAAAGCGCAATTAAAAATTTTATTTCTTTAATAGGTATTTTAGTAGTCTTTTAAAAATAAGTTAATTTTTTATAAATTATTAAGTAAAGTATATTATTTTTATAAAAAATATGCTATAGTTTTATTGGAATTATTAATTTTAATAAAGGAATTTAAATGTCTTATCAACTTGCTAATAACCTTTTCTATGTCGGAATGTCAGCAAATGAGAAAAAAAACTTTCTATCCCATGCAGAAGCTCAGTTAGATTTTTCGTCTGAAGATATACACACAAAACAATTTAAATATAGTTCAAAAGGTTGGGTAGGTAGAAAGATTGCTGCAATTCCGTCCGCTTTAATTTGTGGGGTAGTAAAAACAATTTATCACTTAATGAAAGCCTTCTTAATCAGCTTCCCTAAGACAATTTGTAGCAACAAGCCTTATTTTAAAAAAGAAATATTTTACGCTGTTAGAGATTTACATGAGGCTTATGGTCGATTCATATGTCTATTTAATGATCATCAGGGACTTTTTCATATACACAAAAGTCAACTTCATAAAATTGCTTATAATCAATTTTTTATAAAAAAAGAATCCTTATCTCAACCTACAAATCCTTCTGCAAATCCAAAGAGTCAAGGCACTAGTCAAATACCCTCTTCTTATCCTTCTCTTTTAGATGATGAAACATTACATCCTGATCTATTGAAACAACTTCCTAGCAAGTTCATAAGAAAAATTGAGAGCTCAAAGGAGTACTCTCTTACAGAAAAACAACTGCTTAAATCTGCAGCTTTAAAAATTTATACAAGCGACGACAAGGTGATTCAGCCTACTGACCTAACATACCAACACATGACTAATAGAAACTTAATCGGTTTAAAGTCGAAATATCCCCACTTTTATATTATAGATTCGATAAATCAATGGGCTGACCATGATCTTCCCCAATCCATTTCTAGTTTTTTAACTGATTTAGATAAAACAGCGCCTTACGAGATTTATGGCCAGTTAGTGCAAGTGAATGGCAATCATCGTACAGCTTGTATGATAGATAGGGTGAATGGCACAGTCGAGTACTATAATAGTTTTGACGATGATCAAAATGTTAAGGACAATCTTACAGAATTGGCAAAAAAGCTTACAGAAAAGTTTGGAAAAAAATTTACCTACTCTTTTCGTACTCGAGGTCTTCATTTGCAAACAGATGGTTACCAATGTGGAAATTGGGCAGCAAAATTCATTGAAGAACGCATCAAACCAGGCAAAAATTTTGATCCTAAGGATTTGGAGAATTATGACATTGCTGCTTACCGCAAAAAAATCTTTGCACGTGCTTTTAAGACCACTTTTTATCAAGAAGTGGGCTCTGCCCGCTATAAAGCTAAAAAACTGGCTTTTTTTAAAAAATATACTGATAAAGATAAAGAAATGCTCACGCGAGTAGCACGAAATGAACAGGCACTTTTAAAAAGCAACTCTTTAAAAGACTTGGATGCATCGGGCATTTTTTTTGACAGCTCTAGACGTACTTTTGCTGATACTTTCGCCTTGCAGTTAAGTAAAGGAGATAAAAAAGCTGAAACTTTTGCAGAAAAATTATTCGAAAAGATAGAAAAAGATTTATATAAGTAGTGAATGAATTCCCCGCTTGAAACGAAATGGAAAGCAGGGAATTCAGTGAAAACACAGCTTAAGCTGCGGTTAGCAGCAATAAAAAACTAAATAGACGTTTTTTATTTCCTGACAACTGTGTATTAAAAAATATATCCGACTCCTACACCAATCTTTGTCCCCCCAACATTTAAAGCTGGTTTTCTTTTATGATGATTTGGTTGAGGAAGAGTAATTGGCACAAAATTATCTGTAGAAGCATTTAAACTCAGCGTATCATTCGAAGTAGAATCGGAATCTAAGTAACGATGGCGATTAAAATGTTGATAAAAGTATTCACAAAAAACATTGACGAAGATGCTCGAGTTACAAAAATAGTTTAAACTCGTTTTAAAAACAGCGCCTCCTCCCCATTTAGTTAAATCATTTTTGTGAGTATCATAACGATAAAAATTTGCGTAGGTATAAGCTCCTCCTATGCCGATTTTCCAATAAAGCTTTCTACACAGCTTCCAATTATAACTTAAACCTAGACTTAGAGGTAAAACATGAATGGTAGAGCTTTGATGCGTCTGTGGTAAATGACCAGATTCAGTGTAATAATCTAAAGCGGACCAAATTTCCCAATTACAAAATATAGAGCGAGCAAGTTCGATTTCATAATTAATAAAAGCGTCACCATAGACTTTACGCAAGTGCGAAGATTTGGGAGAAAAATAAGAGACTTTGGCCGTCGTAGTCCACGTGGAACCAATCAGTAATGCAGGAAGGAAAAAGGTCATTAATAAAAGGTTTAGAAAGATTTTTTTATTCATTTTTCTCTTATAGTTCAAATTCTTGGGAGTTAGTGATCACTAAAGATAAGCTCTTTTTCATTTTCTTGTTTTGTAAAGACATCTCTAATGCTATAAAAGAAATCTTCGCTAAGGTGAGGATTTTTTGTCGTACAAATGCAGCCGATACAATTATTACCATAACCTTTCAAATGCGCTAATATCAATTCTGTTTGAGGAATTTTTTGTGAGTGTAAGGCATGAATAATCATCTCTTTGATCACAGGATTTTCTGAAATAATTAAAGCATAGTGATAATGCAAATCTTTTTCAAAATTTAAATAAAAAGTTTCATGCTTGTATGTCTCATTGCCATTGAGCAACATCACAAATAGCTTTTTGAAAGCCTGTGGATCGATTAGAGCTCTTGCTACAGGTGAAAGAGAATAAAAAAAGTTTTCCATTAAAAGTTCATCATATTCATTTAAGGCTTCATCAAGATGGCATTTTATTTCGACTAAAAGTTCTTGCTCTTTTGAAATCATCCCCCCATTATAATCTCTCACTTCTCCAAAAGTCCGCGTAATTTCGCGTACAACTTTTTGACGCGCTTTGTAAAGATCAATAGAATGGTCGGATCGTATAAAATCTTCTTTAGGAACGTTCAGGTGAAAAACTGAAGCTTCTTTTGGATATTTTTTTCGCACATATCCCATCACTTTCGTTCGTTCGTGAATAGATTCTGTTAAAGAATTGGTTTGTTTTAAAAGAGTTGATAAGGGTAAGGAGTCTTGTTTTAAAACGCGTGCTAAGATAATAGTAAAAGATAGGTAATTTTTTGCTTGCCCATCAAAAGACACAAAAATTTGAGGGATATCGCGTAAATATCTAATTTGATTCGTTAAAATCATCATATTACGCATAATTTCTTCTTCATTTCTCGGCATGAAAATAGGATGTAATTGGTGTTCCACTCGATTTTTTAAATTTGCTGGCAGCTCGCGTCTGAGTTTACGGATTTCAGCAACTGTAAAGTCACTTCCATCTTTTTTTTCTACTTCTATGTAAGCTAGACAAATATTTTCAGAACCATGTTTGTGTACATAATAAGAGTTATCGATGAATTGAGCAGAAGGGACATAAGCTTGAATAGCCTTAAATAAATAGCGCTGTTCAAAGGATTCTTGTTCTTTGAGAAAAGTAATGCCGATTAAAATTGATAACACACGTTTAGGTTCGGCATCAGTTTTTACAAATGTCTTAAAAATTTTTAGTAATAGATGACGTTTGTGGGATTTTTTCTTGATTCCTTCACGTAATTTGTTGCGAAAAAGATATTGAATGCTGATCATGCGACTCAGATGACGTGCTTGTCGAGCTTCTTTAAATTCATCACGGTAAGTCACAAGCACATGCTGCATTTCTGAGAAAAGGCCAATATCGTAAATTTGGGGAAAGCGTTTGAGAAGATAGGCCATGAAATTTTGGATGATGGCAGTTTTATCATCTGTAGATAACCCTCTGATTTCTAACAATCTTTGTGCATAAAAATCAGAATGGATACCTAAAGTAATTTCCTCTTGAATCAATGGAAAATTACGCATCATTTCTTCGTACTCAGATTCTTTTTCAATATGGACAACAATTTCATAAAAAGTAAAAACATTGCTGCTTAAGTCATTGATCCGAAAATCTGAGGCATACACTAAAGCGACATTTAAACGTTTGCCTGGAGTCAGCCAACGGCTGATCATTTCAAAAAAAAATTTAAAAGAGCTGCGGCGAAAACGTGATAATGCAAAAAAAGAGATTTTGCACGGAAATTGTTTGGGTTCCGAATAAGTAATTAAAGGAATAATTTGTTTGAATATTTGTTCGCGATGCTGACGATTTAGCTCAGGAGCTTCTTGGTTTTCGAAAAATTCAGCAGGCAAAATTTTTTTTAAATTATGTTCAATAAGACCTCTATAACTGCGACAGCTAAATTCATCTCCTTCAGAAGTTTCAAATAAAGTTGTGACAGTTAAGGGGTGCTCGTGCTCATTGGCCATAATTAATTTAGTTTCCTACTTCATAAACTGGTGATGATTGTCTTGGAATATTAGGATCGATTACCCATGTTCCTTTAAAATTTTCATCTGAAGACATAAAGGATCTGACATGTAAAGGCAAGCCATTTTTTTCAGCTAAAAGAATTGCACGGGGATGCAAAATTTTTGCACCTTCATTGATAGTATTTAAAGCCTGTTGGTAAGTTAATTTTTCAAATTGCACAGCTTGTAAATTTTTTTTTGGATCTTCATTAAAAACACCTTTAACATCTTTATAAAATTCTACATGTTGCGCATTTAAAGCGATTCCTAAAGCAACGGCAGAAGTATCGGACCCCCCTCGACCGAGAGTTGTAATCTCTTTCTCTTGACTCACTCCTTGAAAACCTGCCACGATGACAATTTTTCCTAGATTTAAACAATCAGCAATACGATAAGGTCGAATGTCTAAAATTTGAGCATTTGAGTGATTGGAACAGGTAATAATTCCCGATTGACTGCCGGTAAAACTGATAGCATTTTTATTTTGACGACAAAGAGCCATAGCTAAAAGTGAAATACTGATACGCTCCCCCACGCTAATTAACATATCATATTCGCGTTGCGGGGGGAAAGGGTGAATCGATTTAGAAAGTTCAATCAGTTGATCGGTTGTTTGACCCATGGCACTGACGACAATGACAATTCGAGAAAATTCTTGATGTTTTTGAATGATAATTTCAGCAATGCGATTAAAATGCATAGGAGTCGCAGTGGCAGCGCCGCCAAATTTCATAACTAGTGTTTTCATGTATTTACTCTTAATTAGTTTAAAAGCATAATATATCAGCATGTGAGTTTTTGACAATTTTGTGTTGTAAAACTTCTATGAGATTTTCTTTATCTGGAATTTAAGGTTGGTTTTTAATTTATCATTTAAATTTCTTAACTCTAAGATTGCTTATTTCTTTCTCATCTGCTATATTTGCCCCATTATAGAAAACTAAGGAGAAACCTTTAAATGCCTAAAACCCCCCAACATACTTGGAATGAAAGCAACATTGTCGATGACGTGCTGTTCCAGGAAAAAGATGCAGAATTATTTAGAAACCTTTTAACTGAACGTGAAGCAAAGCCTGCTGAAGAAACAGTTTCAATGATCCCTGGAAGTATTTTGAAAGGAAAAATTGTTGAAATTACGAAAGATCATGTGGTAGTTGATGTCGGATTGAAGTCAGAAGGCCTAGTACCAATCGAAGAGTTTTCTGATCCATCAGAAATTGCTTTAGATGCAATAGTTGAAGTTCTTTTAGATCAAGCTGAAGATGATAATGGACAGATCGTTCTTTCTAGAGAGAAAGCAGAGCGTTTACGTCAGTGGGAATACATACTTGAACATTGCGAAGAAGGTTCGATTGTTAAAGGTCGAGTGTTGCGTAAGGTTAAGGGTGGCTTAATGGTTGACATTGGTATGGAAGCATTCTTACCAGGATCTCAAATTGACAACAAGCGCATTAAAAATCTTGATGACTATATTGGAAAAACTTACGAATTCAAGATCTTAAAAATTAATATTGACCGTAAGAACGTTGTTGTTTCACGTCGCGAGTTGTTAGAAGCTGAACGTATTTCTAAGAAAGCAGAAGTATTGGAGCATATCCAACCGGGTGATATCCGTGAAGGTATTGTTAAAAATATTACTGACTTCGGTGTATTCTTAGACTTAGATGGAATCGACGGCTTGTTACATATTACAGACATGACATGGAAGCGTATTAAACACCCTTCAGAAATGATTCAATTGGGTCAAAAACTAGAAGTGATGATTTTAAGCGTAGACAAAGACAAAGGTCGTGTGGCTCTTGGACTGAAGCAAAAAGGCCCGAATCCTTGGGATCAAATTGAGCAAAAATATCCGCCAGGAACTCGTATTAAAGGAAAAATCGTTAATCTTCTTCCTTACGGCGCATTTATTGAGATTGAGCCAGGCATTGAAGGTTTAATCCACGTTTCAGAAATGTCGTGGGTAAAAAACATCACAGATCCAAGCGAAGTTGTGAAAAAAGGTGATGATGTTGAAGCGATTGTTCTTTCAGTACAGAAAGAAGAAGGCAAAATTTCATTAGGAATTAAGCAAACTGAGCATAATCCTTGGGATGATGTAGAAAGAAAGTATCCACTTGGAACAAATGTTAAAGCTGAAATTCGCACGTTGACAAATTACGGCGCGTTTGTTGAGCTTGAACCAGGTGTTGAAGGCTTGATTCATATTTCAGATTTAAGCTGGATTAAGAAAGTTTCTCATCCTTCTGAAGTGTTGAAAAAAGGTGATGTTGTTGATGCAATTATTCTTTCGATTGACAAAGAAAGCAAAAAAATCACTTTAGGTGTGAAGCAACTGAGCACAAATCCATGGGAATCTATTGAAAAAACGATGCCAGTAGGCAGCCTTGTTAAAGGTAAAGTGACTAAAATTACAGCTTTTGGTGCTTTTGTTGAATTAGATAGTGGAATTGAAGGGTTGATTCACGTCACAGAATTATCTGATCAAGCGTTTGGCAAAGTCGAAGATGTGGTCTCTAAAGGTGATGATGTCACAGCAAAAGTGATTAAGTTAGACCCGGAGCACAAGAAGATCGCATTATCCATTAAAGATTACTTGATTGATCAAAATCAAGAAAATCGTGATGATATTGTAGTGACTAAGCGTAAAAAGAAAGATGAATCTGACGAAGGATCTGAATCTTCAGCTGAAGAGTCTGAAGAGTCATAATTTCTTGAGATAACTACGACAGGCTTGGCTTTATTTTAAAGTCAAGCCTGCCTTATTTTTCAGACCTTTGAATTTTCCCTTGATAATGAGAATGGTTCAATGTATCATAAATCAAGACGCTTGCAGAAGAGCCAATTGACACCTAATTTTTAATAATTGACGATATAAAAGACCTGAAAATTCATTAAGTTTGAATGGAAATTTTTATCATCTAGGCGAGTCTGTTACGACTATAAGTTATCTATCGACTCAACTGCTATTTAATGATCACCGCCTACAACTGGCTGAAGACTAGAGGATACGAAACTATCCTTGTAATATTTTAGAGGATTACATGAATAAAGATTTAATCGCAATCTTTGAGTATTTAGAAAAAGAAAAAGGCATTAAGCGCGAACTAGTGATTCATGCTATTGAAGAGTCATTACAAGCAGCTGCACGAAAAAGTGTTAGCGGGGCTTCAAATGCCACTGTAAAAATTCATCCTAAGACAGGAACCATCGATGTCTTTTGCGAAAAAGAAATTGTAGAAGAAGTAGAAGTCGCTTCTCAAGAGATTTCTTTAGAAGATGCACAAGCTATGGATCCGGATTGCGAAATTGGTCAATTCATTGATGTTGTCGTTACTCCAAAAGATTTTGGTCGTATAGCTGCACAAAAAGCTCGTCAGATTCTTACGCAAAAATTACGCACTGCTGAGAGAGATGTGATCTACGAGGGTTATCGCCATCGTGTAAATGAAATTGTTTCTGGTACGGTTAAAAGATTTGTGCGTGGCTCTAATTTAGTTGTTGATTTGGGTAAAGCTGAAGCGATCATGCCTACACGTGAATACCCAAAAACAGAAAAATATTTTGTGGGCGATAAAGTTTTAGCGCTTTTGATGGAAGTGAGAGAATCTGAAAATGGTGGCGCTGAGGTCATTTTGTCAAGAAGTTCTCCTGAGTTTGTGCGCCAATTATTAGCACAAGAAGTGCCGGAATTAAATGATGGCACAATCATTATTGATAAAATTGTAAGAGAAGCAGGTTATCGCACAAAATTAACCGTACGTTCAACTGATTTTAAAGTCGATCCAGTTGGAGCTTGTGTGGGTATGCGTGGAAATCGCGTGAAAAACATTGTGCGTGAATTACATAACGAAAAGATCGACATTATTCCCGCTTCTAATGATCTTGTAGAATCATTACAAAATATTTTATCTCCTATTGAAATTCGTAAAATTAATGTGAATGAGGAAGATAACTCCGTATCGATAGTTGTTGATGACGATGATTTTGCAGCTGTCATTGGCAAAAAGGGAATGAATGCACGTTTAATTAGCAAATTAATCGGCAAACATTTAGAAGCCCAACGATTGACTGATTACAATTGTACGATGGCTATTTTAAGAGAAGAATGGGCCGCTGCTACTGATGATGTTTCTTTAGACCAACCTTTGCAATCGATAGAAGGACTAAGCAGTCTGATAGTCGACCATTTGGTGGCTGAGGGATATGATACTATCCGATCACTTTTGATAGCGACACCGGAAAAACTTGCTTCCATTCCGGGAGCTGATAAAGTTTTAGAACAAATAAGAAAACAGAGGACATAAAGCTTGGCTAAAAATATTAAATTAAACATTAAAAATACTCAAATTGCACAGGCGATTAATTTAAGCGGATTGAAAGGAAAATTGGCGAAGAAAAAAGAAGATGGAGATAGCCAATCGTCAGTTACTCCTTCTAAGTCAGCTTCGAAAGCCAAGGTCGAGTCCGAAGAATCTGTTAAAGAAGAATCTCCACGTATTAAAGCTCGTTCTAAATCCGCTTTTGCAGATTCAACTTCTAATGCGACTAATACTGATACGGAAATTGAACAAGTTATTGAGCCTGTGAAATTAGAAAGTGAAGAAAAAGAAACACCGTTTTCAGAACCTATTGAAAAAATTAAAACAAGTGCTGAAATACGCGAAGAAATTTTTGGAAAGAACCTTTCTTCTGGTGATAGTTCATCACAAAAAACAACTGAATCATTTAAAGAAGAACTTCCAGTGCCATTACCTAAAACAGAAGAAAAACCTCTTGAATCTACTTGGAAACCTAAGCAGCCTAATCCAGTACGTACACCTTATTTACAACCTAAAAAAGAAGTGCCCGTAAAAGAGATTCCTGTTTATGAAAAATTAGGCCCAACAGGTCGACATATTAAAGATTATATTAAAGAGAAGCCAGAACCGACTCCCGCCGCCCCAGCACCTATAACGGCAAGAGCTACAAATCCACATACGTCTACTACAGAAAATAAAGATAAACTGGATAAAGCTAGACCAAAAGCACCAGGGACTGAAGACGATAAAACTGAAGATGAAGCACGTAAAAACAAAACGGCGAAATTTAAAGATTTTAAAGATGTACGCGCTCCAGTGAAACGTCAAGAGGCCACAAAATTTGATGCACGTGATCGACATGGTTTACGCGCCTCTGAAGATGATCAGCAATGGCGTAAACGCCGTGGCAAACAACAACGCCACCAATTTCAAGAAGATTTAACGATTCGCCCAAGTCAATTAAAAATACGTTTACCTATATCCATTAAAGATTTGGCTTCAGAAATGAAACTCAAGTCCTCACAACTTGTTGGTAAATTATTTCTACAAGGTCTTGTTGCCACTTTGAATGATCTTTTAGAAGACGAAGTGACAATTCAATTGTTAGGTCATGAGTTTGGCTGTGAAATCACTATAGATACTACAGAAGAGAAACGTTTACAGATTACAGATAAATCTATTCGTGAAGAATTACAACAAACACCTGCAGATGAGTTGCAAATCAGACCCCCTGTTGTTGTTTTCATGGGCCACGTTGACCATGGTAAGACGAGTCTGATTGACTCTATTCGCAAGAGCAATCGTGCAGCGGGTGAAGCGGGTGCCATTACACAACACATTGGAGCTTTCCGTTGCCAAACAGCCGTTGGTGATTTAGCTGTAATCGATACTCCTGGTCACGAAGCTTTTTCAGCTATGCGTGCTCGTGGTGCAGAGGTGACAGATATCGTTGTTTTAGTTGTGGCCGGTGATGAAGGTATTAAACAGCAAACAATAGAAGCGATTGACCACGCAAAAGCAGCAAATGTGATTATAATTGTTGCTTTGAACAAATGTGATAAGCCGAATTTCAATCCTGAAATGGTTTACAGACAGTTAGCGGAAAAAGATTTACTCCCAGAATCATGGGGTGGACAAACAATCACTGTTAATTGCTCTGCAGCAACTGGAGAAGGCATACCGGAACTATTAGAAATGCTTGCTTTACAAGCTGAAATTTTAGAATTGCGTTCAAATCCTAATATAAGAGCTCGTGGAACAGTATTAGAATCTGAAATGCATAAAGGCATGGGCTCTGTTGCGACTGTGCTTGTACAAAACGGAACACTAAGATTAGGTGATTCATTAGTTTTTGGCCAACTCTGGGGCCGAGTTAAAACAATGCGTGATGAGTTCTCAAAAGAATTACAAGAAGCTTCTCCTTCTACACCAGTGGAAATCACAGGTTTATCTGGTTTACCAGAAGCAGGACAAGAATTTATTGTTGTAAAAAATGAGAGAGAAGCACGCGAAATTGCTGAAGCACGAAGTGAAGGCGCACGCCAAACACATTTAATGCAAAAGAAAAAAATCAGTATGGATAATATTCTTTTACAAGCTTCTGCAACAGGCAAAAAGATTTTGAATATCGTTTTAAGAGCAGATGTTCAAGGTTCTTTAGAAGCCTTGAAAGTCGCTTTAATGAAAATTCAATCCGACAAAGTTGATGTAAACATTATTTCTGCCGGTGTGGGTGAAGTATCCGAATCAGATGTACAACTCGCTGCTGCTTCTAAAGCTGTAATTGTTGGTTTTCATACTGCAATAGAAAGCCATGCAGAACCACTAGTTAAACAATTAGGTGTACAAGTGCGTTCTCATGATATTATTTATCATGCAATTGATGATGTAAAATTATTAATGGCTGGTACATTAGAAAGAATTGCGCAGGAAACTGATAAAGGTAAAGCACTAGTGAAAGCAGTCTTCAAATCTTCGCATACAGGTATTATTGCCGGTTGCCAAGTAACTGAAGGCTCTATTCATCGTAATCATCATATTCGCGTTAAACGGAATAATGAAATGGTTTGGAAAGGCTCCATCTCCTCACTCAAACGTGTTAAAGAAGATGTGCGTGAAGTCCAAAAAGGTTTGGAATGCGGAGTTCTATTTAATAATTATAATGAGATTCAAGAAGGTGACATTCTAGAATCTTATGAAGTCACTTACATTGCGCAAGAGTTATAAAATATGGCAGTACAAAGAACAGATCGATTAAATTCTCTTTTAAAAGAAGTGATATCTGAGGTAATTAAACGTGATGTGCGTAATCCACACGTGGGTGAACTTCTTACAGTGACACGTGTAGATATTACTAAAGATCTTCATTACGCTAAAGTTTATATTAGTGTTATTGGCGATGCAGAACAAAAAAAAGCGACTTTAAGTGCTTTGCAATCTGCAGCAGGTTTCATTGCCGTGCAGTCCTCTCATAAAGTAGTCATGCGCTATTTTCCTGAGCTAACTTTCAAACTTGATGATAGCGTTGACAGGCATATGCGTATTGCAGACTTGCTACACAAAATCAATGAAGAAAGAGAACAGCGTCATGGTAATGATACAAATGAAAGTGAATCAGAGCTTGAGGAAGAGACTTTAGATGACAAATCTAAGTGAATCTGACTCCCCCATTAAGCCAGCTATTGAAGGAATTCTAATTGTTAACAAACCAAAAGGAAAGACTTCATTTAGCTTGGTTTATGAATTGCGCAAATGCTTAGGTGTTAAAAAAATCGGCCATGCAGGCACATTAGATCCATTTGCCACTGGTGTGATGGTCATGCTCATTGGCAGAAATTATACGCGCTTATCCGATCAATTTTTAACTTCCGATAAAGAATACATTGCGCATGTCTTTTTAGGTGTTGAAACGGATACCTATGATTGTGAAGGGCAAATTACAGCCACATCTGAATCTATCCCCTCTATTCAAGAAATCGAAGAGCAAATTAAACTCTTTCAAGGTGAAGTAGAACAAATTCCGCCTATGTTTTCTGCGAAAAAACAAAATGGCAAAAAGCTCTATGAACTGGCACGCAAAGGTGAAACAGTAGAAAGAAAACCTTGCAAAGTCACATTATCGACAGAAATCTTAAGTTATACTTATCCCCACCTTGTACTAAAAGTCGCATGTAGCAAAGGGACATACATTCGAAGCATTGCACATGATTTGGGTGTAATACTGGGCTGTGGGGCTCACCTGACTGATTTAACACGCACACGCAGCGGAAACTTTGTTATAGAAGATAGTATAGATGGGACGACAATACGTGAACAGCGCGATGCTGTTTTAGACCATCTAATTCTTTTAAACCAATCTTGATAAAAATAGGAGAATTTGAGTTTTTATCGAAACTATCTTGGCTGTTTAAATGCTCTAACAAGATATTATACCAAACCCAAGAAATAAAAGCATAAACTCATGCAAGATAATGAGGCTGATTTTGACAATCGTTTCGAAGTTGATAGTCTTAACTATCAATGAGAAACGATTGATCAAAAGATGCCCAT
>Ga0105045_10001428_pt1 | contig 19462 bp, 17 predicted proteins | sample MAT02_FD_78089 | JGI IMG/M metagenome (GOLD analysis project Ga0105045, IMG submission 78089) | Freshwater microbial communities from Lake Fryxell liftoff mats and glacier meltwater in Antarctica - MAT-02 (megahit assembly) | ecosystem: Environmental > Aquatic > Freshwater > Ice > Liftoff... | reverse complement strand
GTCTGCGTCCGGGCGCTGAAAACGTACCCGGTTGGGTCGGCCTCGGCGTCGCCGCGGCCCTGGCGAGTCGTTGCGTCGACGAAGCGGAAGTGGCGATGCGGCGTCTGCGAGATCACATGGCCGACGCGATTCGCGAGCTCATGCCGTCAGCCGTCGTGCTGTGCGAGGCGTCTCCGCGGTTGCCAAACACGCTAGCGATTCAATTGCCCGTTGATGCGAAGTCGGTCCAACGGGCGGCCCGTGAGCTGATCTTCGCGATCGCACAATCGGAAACGCCACCGGACGAAATCACTCGCTGTTTGCGAGCGATCGGCAAGTCCAAAGCCGACATTCGTAAAGTCGTTCGTTTCAGCATCGGGTGGACGACCAGCCGCGACCAGATCGACCGTGCGGTAGAGATTCTTGCCGGCGCGATCGAAGTGTAGTTCGCCACGAAAGTAATCGATAAGGACGCCTGCTGCTGCGGTGTGTTTCGCTACGCGGCTGCGAACAGGCCCCATGCGGCGATGGCGGCAACCGGATAGCTGGCCATCACAATTGCTTGGCCCAATCGTTGACGCCAACTCGGACGCAAGCGAACCCATTGCCCGGGCAACTCGATCCGCAACGCGTTTCCAGTGAAATCCGCTGGACGCGATCTTGGACTTTGTGCCCGTCCCGCCGGCCAAAAAAATTGGTACGCCAGCCCAGCCGAGCACCCCGCCGCGATCGATGCCGTTACCGCCCAGCCGCCCGGACGGAGAGCCGCATCCGCGGACGCGATCGATTTTGATGCCATTGTTGCGGTCGTTTCGAACGACGCCCGCGTCACCGGCCAATCGGATTCGGTTTGGCCTTCGACGGGATTCGCGGCATAAAAATCGGCTGCGATGTCGCGCATCCGCTGTGCCAAATTCACGGGATCGGCGATCGCGAGTTGGGTGGCAACCTCAGGCGTTTTGGCGGGCAATCGTGGTACGTGAAACCACGACAGCACGACCAGCGAGACCGCCGCTGCTACCAACAGGCTGTCTTGATTACGATGGAGCAAACCGTTCACGGACATTCCTTCTTGAAAATCGACTAAGCCGAATCTGGCTTGTCCTGACCATGCGTCGACCATAGTTTGTCGCCGCCCACGCCGGGAAGCCCGATCAACCATTTGCCCCGAACCGCCTCCGCCGCCTCCGATCATGTTTCGAATCAAAATTTGTGGCGTCCGTCGTCCCGCCGATGTTACCGCGACGGACCAAGCGGGCGCGGACGCGGTCGGGTTCAATTTTTTTCGCCAATCCGTTCGCTACATCTCGCCCGCTGACGCTGCGGATTTGTCACGCGAAGCGGAAAGCCGTCAATTGCTGCGTGTCGGCGTTTTCGTTGACGAGCCAACTGAATCGATCCTCGCGATCTCGGATTCCGTCGGCCTCGATATGGTCCAGCTTCATGGACACGAATCACCGCAAGACGCGTCGAGACTGATGGACGCCGGAGAACGGGTACTGCGAGCGGTTCGGTTGCCCGTCGGGCGGCTCGAAGCGGATGAAATCGAAGAACGCGTCGCACCTTGGCGAGCCCTCGGTTGCGACTTGCTGCTCGACGCCGACGCCGGGGCGCAGGGCGGCGGCGCAGGCTTTCGGCTGGACTGGGCAGCGGTCGGACGCTGGCAAGAAATCTACGCGAGCAAAGACGTCTGGGCACTCGCCGGCGGATTGACGCCCCAAAGCGTCGCTAAGGCGATCGCAGCATCGCACGCCGTCGCCGTCGACGTTGCCAGCGGCGTCGAAATGCCAAAAGGCACGAAATCAAATCTTTTGATCGAAGCGTTCGTGGCCGCAACCGGTTTTTGAGGGCGATCGAGCGAAACATGAACGCTGCGCGGACAGCGTGAAGGCACGCTGATGCCTCACGTCTCTACGTGCGGCCCCTTCCGTTATAGATTGCGTCTTCGGTGACGATCGCATCCATATAAATATCGTGGCCCTGCATCGGAATTTCATCAAACAATTGACATTCAAACGAAAGGGCGACTAGCGGCGTATCGGGTCTCGCATTTTCCAATAACTTGTCGTAATAACCCTTGCCGTGGCCTGTCCGACCGCCGGCGCGATCAAACGCGACGCCCGGAACAATCACCAAATCTAAGTGCTCGATCGCGACACGTTTCGCGGCAACGTTCCTCATGTCCATTCGCGGCTCGAGAATCTTGTACATGCCGACTTCTAATTCATCCATCGATTCGAGCAGGAAGAGCTCCAATTCACCATCGACACAGTAGGGCACGACAATCTGATGGCCTGATGTGATCGCATCGGGCAACGCATGCCGGGTGCGCGCCTCGTCGCGAACATCGACATACCACATCACACATTTGGCAGCCTGATATTGCGGCATCGCGACGACACGATCCGTAATCCGTTGGCTGATAATATCCTTGTCCGCTTGCGCTTTGCGAGCGGCGTGTGCCGCAGTCCGAATCGCTGTCTTCTTGTCCGCAAGATCGTCAGTCGTCATGAAAAAACCGGAGGGGAGTTTGGGAATGGTTGAGTGAGGTCGTCAGTAATCGCTTTGCCGATCATAACGTCGGAACGCGGAGCGTTCCACGACTCTAAACGATCTCGCCATCACTTGCCGACGACGGTGCAGGTACAAGTTGCCGTGGCAACACGCTTGCGACGAGGGTTGTAGATGTCACAGCGAACAAACCCGATGCGTAGCCCTCGCTCGACGACCGCCGCTTCTGCGGTGAGTATCCCTTCGCGAATCGGACGCATGAAATTGACATGCATATCGATCGTCGAAAAGTCCTCACCGGGCAGCAGTGTCCTGCCAAACGCGATTCCCATCGCCGCATCCGCGAGCGCCGCAATCATGCCACCATGAACACGGCCCATGGGATTGTGATGCTGTGTCTTGCACATCAATCGCACCACCGCTTCGCCGATGGAACCGTCGACGCCGTGCGGCGACGGTTCGACGTCAAAGCCGACTAATTGTGAAATTGGTGCAGTCGAAAAACGATCGTCGGTCATGCCGGCATCGCTTCGACAGTCATTCCTTCTTCGACACGCAACTCGTCAATCAGCGGCCACAATTCGTCGAGTTCGTCCTTAAACAGGTTACCGATCAGGATGTCGGTGATCAGATTTTTCTTGTCCGGATGACGTCGCACCAATTTGCCAAAATTCAAACCGTCATAAAACGCCAATACCAGTTTTCGCATTCGATCGACGGCGCGGTTGTATTCTGGTTCCCACGAACGCAAGCGTTTCTCCGAAGGATCGTTCGCGTCGAGCGCAGCGCTGATGGAATCCGCGGCCATCTCCGCGGAAATCAATGCCATCAATAAACCTGATGAATAAAGCGGATCGAGGAACCCGTTGGCATCGCCAATCAAGACCCACCCATCGCCGGCGGCTTGCGTGGCCTTATAGGAATATTCTTTCTGCGCCTTGTAATCTTCAACCCGAGTCGCGCCGTCTAACCGCGGCTGAATGCCAGGACACTTTTCCACTTCTTCCTGGTAGATCAATCCCAAATCTTTAGACGCACGGTTCTTAAACAGATAATCAAAACCGGCCACCGCACCAACGCTGACGATGTCATCATGCAATGGGATGTACCAGAACCAACCTTTCTTTTCTGGCATCTGGATGACGATCGTGCCGCCCTGGTCGAGCCCAGGCTCACGCTGGGCGCCTTTCCAATAGGTCCAAATCGCGGCTTTCTTTAAGTCGGGATCCCATTGTCGTAATTTCAAGCGATCGATCAACATCGACGACTGGCCACTCGCATCGACAACGACCTTCGCCATGATCTCACGCTCTTCGCCATCAGCAACTTTCACGCGAACGCCGACTGCACGCGAACCGTCAAACAAGACGCTCGTGACGCGAGCATTCTCATAAGCCTCGACTCCACACGACCGCGCGTTGTTCAACATCATGTTGTCAAACTCGCTGCGTAATACTTGCCAGGTTTGTGATCTCGGGTGATCGTCGTAATCACCAAACCGAAACGGCTCCGACAGCTTGCCGTTCTCGTTGATGAACTGGACACCATATTTTTTTGTGAATTGGCTCGATTTCATGTAGGGGATCAAGCCCAATCGCTCCAGCGTCGGATAGGTATAGGGAATCATTGATTCACCGACGTGAAATCGGGGAAATTGATCCCGCTCGTACAACCGAACATTATGACCCTGTTTTGCCAAAAGTGCCGCACAGGCACTGCCCGACGGCCCGCCGCCGATGACAAGAACGTCAACCGTTTCCGTTGCGTTGTGTTTGATCGCTACCATTAGGAGTCTCCGATTGGTTTAAGCCCACCGACCATCGGTCGGTTCGTGAGGTAAACGTGCCCGACGCAAAAGGTCGGTCAAGGTTTCCAGTTCGAGATCATTCAAATGTCCAAATTGTCGCTCGTGGCATTGTCGCAGTGGTTCGGCAATTCCCTGTACGACATCCAAGCCCGCGTTGGTAATAGACACCATCACCGCACGCCGATCCGTTTGTGATCGCTCGCGCGTAATCCAGCCTCGTTGTTCCAAGCGGTCGATCATTCGCGTTATATCTGGTGCGCGAGAAATCAGACGACCAGCGAGCGTAAGCGTCGCTACAGGCTCATCCCCAGAAACTTGCAACAAACGCAAAACGTTGTACTGCTGAGCCGTCAAATCCCACTGCGCAAACAACTCGTCCTCGATCGCTCGAAGTCGGTCGTATGTCCGCCAGAGGTTCAGGTAAGCTTCCTGATGGGCGGAATCGAATGGGGTTGAAATCTTCATGTCAAAACTATACTCGTTTGAACAGCTATCGTCCAGACGAGGATGTCGACATGAGGGAAGGGGGGTTGCCCTCCGAAGAAATTTGCGTGGTTTAGGAAGAGGTTTCGTGACGTTTTTACCCCGCCCGCTGTCTCGCTCTTGCAGCTTTTAAGAGGTTGCTCAATTGGAATTTCACCCTACCCGCGAAGAGGGCGTGCGGCTTTTGGAGTTGTTCAGCGGGCATTTCACCCTGTCCGCGCAGCGGGAGGGTTGGACGTCAGTCCGCGGAGGGCCGTTGGCAGCTTGCAAGAAGATTGGTCCGATTCTCCCGCGAGCGGGAGAGTGACGTGACGACAGCGGGTCGTCATGGTCTCGAGATGCCTGGGCTTTACGCTTCGAAGGCTGGCTTTTGGCTCTTCTTTTTAACCCGGTCGTTCTTGCCGACGAATTCCAGAATCGCGCGGTCGCCGGCGTCGCCCAATCGTGGCGTCGCCAGCTTCAGGATTCGTGTGTATCCGCCTGGACGATCGACAAAGCGGGTGGCAATCTTCTCGAATACGATCTTGGCGGCTTGCTTGTCACCGATCAGTTGGATGACGCGACGACGAGCGGTGACAACGGGCCCACGAGCCGCAGCCCATTTTTGCCAATCGTCGCTCTCACGCCACTTCTTGTACCCATCGGTTCCACGCTTTTCGGTCGTGGCAAACTTCTCGGCTTCTGCGGCCGAAGGCATCGACTTTTTCGCGAGCGTGATGCACTTTTCGACCAAGCCGCGAACTTCCTTGGCCTTCGGCAGCGTCGTGATGATACGACCAGGCACCTTGGGGATATTCGCTTCACCTTCATAGGTGTCGCGTTCGGTCAGGAAAATTGCACTGGCAAGATTCTTCAGTAGGGCCTTGCGGTGGGAGGGGCTTCGTCCGAGAACTCGGCCTTTGCGTCGGTGTCGCATGATTCGGTTCGCTGTGTATCGCGTCGGTGAACGGAAATGAATGGAGTCTTGGCGAAATCGCCAGTAATTATCGAACTTGGGCGCCGGGCACTCGCATGCCCAGGTGCAGCCCGTACTGGGCCAGTTTCTCGCGGACTTCGTTGAGCGTTGTATCGCCAAAATTGCGAACTTCGAGCAATTGATCTTCGTTTCGAACGACGAGGTCGCGAACGGTCTCGATGTTTTCGCTTTCAAGGCAATTGTTGGCACGAACGGACAAGCGAAGGTCAGCGAGCTTCATGTTCAGCTTTGCCTCCAATTGGGCCTCCGCCGAACCGGTGCCTCCACGGCCAGCCGAGAAGATGCTTGGGCCAAGTTCGCGGTATTGCACAAACGGATTGAGGTGCTTTCGCAGGATCTTGGAAGCTTCGGTGAGCGCCATTTCCGGATTGATCGAGCCGTCGGTCCAAATTTCTAGGATCAAACGGTCGTAATTGGTTTTTTGGCCAACTCGGGTTTCTTCGACGAGATAACGCACGCGGGTTACCGGGCTGAAAACGGCATCGATCGGAATGATGCCAATTTCGTGGTCGACCGAGCTGTGTTCCGTGCTTGGCACGTATCCGCGACCGTTTTCGACAACCATTTCCATCATGAAAGGAACGTCTTTGGTCAATGTGACCAGAGCGTGATCCTTGTTAATGATTTCAACATCGGCGTCGGTATTGATGTCGCCACCGGTCAAGACGCCAGCTTTGTTGGCTTCGAGCGTGATGACGCGAGTCGCTTCGCTGTGGTTACGAACGATCAGGCTTTTGACGTTCAGAACGATATCGGTAACGTCCTCAAGGACACCTTCGATCGAGCTGAATTCGTGTTGGGCACCGCGAACCTTGACTTGGGTCACGGCGCTGCCCTGAAGACTGCTCAACAGAACGCGGCGAAGGCTGTTTCCAATGCTGGCACCAAAACCGCGCTCGAACGGTTCCGCGTGGAACCGTCCGTACGTGCCAGTCAGGGTGTCGCGATCGACATCAAGCGTACTGGGTATTTCCATCCCGCGCCATCGGATATGCATCAGGAGACCTTTTCGAGTGTTTAAATTGTGTTCTTATGGGCATGAAACGGACAACGTCGCGAGCAGTAGGCTCGATTAAACGCGGCGTTTCTTGCGAGGACGGCAACCGTTGTGCGGGATCGGCGTGACGTCCTCGATCAGCTTGACATTCAAGCCGGCCGCTTGCAGTGAGGTGATCGCGGATTCACGGCCTGAACCGGGACCCTTGACGCGAACGTCAACGTCCCGCATGCCAAACTTGGTCGCTTTCTCAGCGGCTTGTTGTGCGGCACATTGGCCGGCGAAAGGCGTGCTCTTGCGGCTGCCCTTAAATCCGGATGTGCCCGACGTCGCCCAGCACAGCGTGTCACCCTTAGTGTCGGTAACCGTCACGGTGGTGTTATTGAACGTCGAATGAATGTGCACGATCCCGTTGCTGACGTTGCGACGGACGCGTTTCTTTTTGTTGGTCTTTGCCACCGGAACGGCCTACTGAGTATGCAAAAGGGAATCGATCGGACGATTGAAAACGGTAACTTTGGGCAACACGCGTACCGCATATAGTTGCGGCACGAATGGGAATCCAATGATGGGCGAATGAAACAGACTGCGGACCTCCACCGGAGCGGCGGGTTTAACGCAAGTCCTTGACGCCCTTCTTGCCCGCGACGGTTTTTCGCGGTCCCTTGCGGGTGCGAGCGTTCGTCTTGGTGCGTTGGCCACGGACGGGCAAGCCGACGCGGTGGCGAACGCCACGGTAACATCGGATTTCCCGCAGTCGACCGATATTCTGCGTCACTTGGCGACGCAGCGGGCCTTCCACCGTGTAGTCACGCTCAAGCATGACGGTCACGCGGCTCAGCTCTTCTTCGGTTAAATCATTTGCTTTACGCGTCGGATCAATTCCGAGCTTTTGGCAAACTTCGCGAGCAACATACAGCCCAACGCCGTACAAATACGTCATCGAGTACTGAATCTGTTTGTCGTTGGGAACGTCAACGCCCATCATACGGGGCATAACGGGGCCTCCATGAATCGTTTAGAAATAATCGGGGACCGGCGAATATAGTGAGTGTGACCCGATTTATTCAATGGGGACAACTAAGTTTTTGGCACAGATTTTTTGCGCAGCCAACGCTCAAAGTCCGTCGGAACGCTGTCGCGAGGCGTTTGCGGGTGCCGAGTACGCTCAAATAGCCTGAATTCGTCGAGCGGGAGCGTGATTCGCGTGTCACCCTTCACGTCCGACCAAACTCGCGTCAGCCAAATTTCTTTGCAAAACGGAAAAAATAATTTATAAATTTCTGCGCCACCCACAATGAACACGGGTCTGGCGAGCGCGTCCGCGGTCGCCATGACGGTTTCGATCGAGTCGGCCCAGTGCAAATGGTCCGCTGGCGCTCTGCCCGAGCGGCTGAGAACGATCGTTTCGCGTCCCGGCAACGGCTTCCCGATCGAGTCGAACGTTTTACGGCCCATCACCATCGTGCCACCCATCGTCAACGACTTGAACCGACGAAGATCCGACGACAATTGCCACGGCATCGCCCCTCTAAGTCCGATGACGCCCGACGGCGTGCAAGCAACAATGGCGGTCTGGTTCATGGAGATGTCCAAGTTTGCGAGCAGGTCATGCCCTGGCGAACCCGCAGGATTTTGGTTACGTGTAGAAAAACCGGGTTAGGTGGTAGAAAACCGGGGCGGCGAAGCAGACGTTGTCGATCTGGTCGAGCACGCCGGCGTGACCTTGGACAAGCGTGCCGGTATCGGTCACGCCGCGGTCGCGTTTGATCGCGCTCATCGCCAATGTCCCGGCGGTCGCCATCACGGTCACGACTGCGCCCATCACGCCCGCTTCCCATGGATAAAACGGCGTCGCCCACCACAGCGATGCGGCGATCAAACCGGTCGTCACCATCGATCCGAACAGCCCCTCCCATGTGCGGCTGCCGTTGATTTTCTCTGCCATGACATGTTTCCCCGCCAATCGGCTCCACGCCCGTTCCAGTACCGATGCGAGCTGGGCGATCAGCAGCAGGAACACCAACAAGCTGAGATTGCTGCCCTTCCAACGTTCGCCCGTCGTTCGGATCAGGTCCAAATCAAGCAGTGCCGGTGCATAAGAAAGCGAATAGACGCAAATCAATAGCCCGGCCTGGATGATCGCACTGCGTTCCAAAAACCGCTTCGCATCACCGGACAATGCGATCCGCGTGGGTATGAAAAGGCTTGCGTAAACCGGGATAAAAATGCTGTACAGCCCGTAAAAATCGACTTCCCGCGACCCGATCAGCCATTTCGGCGGACTGCTGCCCAGCAAAACGAGGATGTATTGCAGCGGCAAAAACACAAAAAACACCCAAAACAGCGTCCGGTGGTCGCCCCGTCGTGTCGGTGTCATCGTGATGAATTCGCGAAGTGCCCAGAACGACACCAGGCCGAACAACAGCACGGTCCCGACCCAGTGCAAAAGAAACCCGATGACCAAAATGGCGGTCATCATCCACCAAACACGCAGTTTGTGGTTAAACCGACTCAGCATCGCCGCTTCGATCGACAAACTTTCGCGGCGACCCAACAGCAGGCTCGTCAGGGTTGCGATCGACAACGCCGCAAGAATCACGGCAAGCAATAAAAACGTCCGCGCCCCCAGCCACGCCCCGTCTTCGGGATCGACCGACTCGGGCACCACTTGGGCGACGAACGCAAAATCGGTCAATCTGTACATTTTTCCGCTTATTCCAATCGGAACAGGACCGCGTCCCGCATCGCTTCGGTGCCCAGCGAATGCTTGCCGCCGCCGATATCCGCGGTCCGCAACCCATCGGCCAACACCGACTGGACCGCATTTTCGATTCGCACCGCCGCGTCCTCCAGACCGAGGGAATGACGCAGCATCATCGCCACCGCCAGGATCGTGGCCAGCGGGTTGGCAACCCCCTTGCCCGCGATGTCCGGAGCCGACCCGTGGATCGGCTCGTATAAACCGGGCCCGCCATCACCGATCGAGGCACTCGGCAACATCCCCAGCGATCCAGGCAACATCGACGCTTCGTCGGTCAGGATGTCGCCGAACAGGTTTGCGGTCACGACGACGTCAAAGTCACGCGGACGCTGGATCAGAAACATCGCCATCGCGTCGACGAGCACCACGTCATACCGGACGTCAGGAAATTCCTCGCTCATGATCTTCGCCGCGACCTGACGCCACAACCGGCTCGGTTCCAGCACGTTTGCCTTGTCGACGCTGGTCAAATGATTTCGTCGCAGCCTCGCCGCGCGAGCCGCCAATCGCACGATCCGTTCGATCTCATGCGTGCTGTAAACCATTTGCTGGAAAGCGGTTTCGTTCCCCGGCGTGCCCGTTCGGCCCGATTCGCCGAAGTAAACGTCACCAGTCAGCTCGCGAAAAAACAGGATATCGGTGCCCTGGACGATTTCGCGTTTCAGCGGCGACGCGTCGAGCAGTTCCTCAAACGGACGGATCGGTCGCAGGTTCGCGAACAGCGACAACGCCTTGCGAATCCCCAACAACCCCTGCTCCGGTCGCACCTTCGCCGCCGGATCGTCCCATTTTGGCCCACCCACGGCGCCCAACAGCACCGCGTCGCTGGCCCGGCACGCCGCAATCGTTTCCTCCGGCAGCGGGTTTCCCGTCCGGTCGATCGCGATGCCACCAATCAGGTGTTCGCTGAATTCAAACGAGTGGCCGCATAACATGCCAACTTTTTCGAGAACCGCGACCGCAGCCGATATGATTTCGGGACCGATGCCGTCGCCCGGCAGGAGTGTGATTTGAAAAGACATGCAGGTTTTGGTGGGGAAAAAGAAAACAACGCGATCGCGCCACTGACGAGCGAAAAGCGTAACGCAACGCCCGTCGCTCGTCTTGCCCCAGCGATCACGGATTTTGTACCACCCACCAAACCGGTGACATTGACCAGGCCGACGATATCGACCGTGCCGACGGCACCGACCGCATCAATCCATCCCGCGCGACCCCACGAAGTCATGACCATGAATATCCGCACCCGTTTGCTGACGATGTTCGCGACAATTCTTTGTGCCGCATTGGCGCGCTCGGCTAATGCTCAATTGACCGAACCGCAAATCGAGTCCGCGTCGCAAATCCGCGTCGCAACACTGGAAGAACAATTAATCAACCGATTGCGAGCGACGACGGACGACCGAAAAGCATACATCCGCATGGTGCTGCTGCTGGTCGACAACGGTACGTTCGAGCGTCGCCAGGTCGTCGCGATCGAGAGATACGCGATCCGCAGAAATCCTCAATTCCCGTTTCCGTATTTTGAACGGGCGATGAGGTTTGAGGCCGAGAAACGCGGCATCGAGTTGCCACCCGTTCAATTGTTGGCAGGGTCGATCTCCACTTATCTCAACTGACATCGGTTCATGAAGACTGTTATGAAACACTGATGGCGTCGTAAACCTTCGCGATCCCCTGGCTCATCGCCTCGTCGCTGAATCCGTCACGGTGCCGATCGAATGCGGACTCGGCGATGCGATCCCAATCGACCGTCCCATCCATCAGAAATCGCATGTTCTCCGCCAAACTGTTCGCGGACCCCGGTTCGGCCAACAAGCCATCGATGCCGTCGCGGATCGCCTCGGGCGTTCCCTCGACGCGGGTCGCGATGACCGGCAACGCGGACGCCATCGCTTCGAGCACCACCATCGGCAAACCTTCCCCAAACAAGCTGGGCAACAACATCGCGTCCAATTGTGATAAGGCCAACGGCACGTCGGTCTTAAATCCCATCTGCTCGACGTGAGGACGGATCTTCAGCAGCGTAATTTGCGATTCGATCCGGCGGCGATATTCATCTGTCTCGTACGGGCCGATGCACCGCAGCACCGCGTTGTGGCCCTGTGCCCGCAGCATCGAGATCGCGTCAAGTGCGACCTCCAGTCCCTTTCTCGGTCGCATCAGCGCAACCATGCCAAACACCCATTTTCCGCCGACCTGCGGACGATGATTACGTTGGTACCGAATCCCGGGGACGCCGTTGTGAACCACGGTCACTCGCTCCGGCGGCGTGCCAGTGGCGATCAATTCGCGCCGGAGGCTGCTGGAAACTGTGATCAAATGCGAGCAACCGGCGAGCGACCACACTTCAATCTTGGCGTTAATCCAGTTCGTGAGCCGCTTCGATGAATCCCGTGCGGCAGGGCTGTGCACATGATAAACCCACGGCACACCGGTGCGCCGCGAAACGAGCGACGTGATCATCGCGGCGCGAGGCGTGTGAGCGTGCAAAAGATCGTACTGGCCATCACGAACCAATCGCGTCATCGGCCCGACGATCGACACGTCAAAACGGTTCCGCATCGGCAGCCGAAACGCACGTCCCCACTGACCCGCCGCGTCGTCGACCGCACCGGCAAAATGACCAGGCTTGATGCAGGCAAAATCCACCGTCACGCCAAGCTTTGGCAAACATCGACCCAGGTGCGATTGCACCCGCTCGGCCCCGGCGAAGTGCTCGCCGTTAACGACGTGCAAAACGCGTCGCGTCTCCACTGCGGTAACCAGCGGATGCACCGGAGCGACGCTTAGGGAAACATAGCTCGTCGTGTCAAAAGATGTCGGTGTCATGGAACGATAAAGGCAGGTGGTCACGGTGCGAAAACGAACGTTCACCGTTTCTCTACGCCGCGCCTCGCGACCAAGCGTCCACACAGCCCCATCATCAATCCGAAGTGGCTCACCACGCGGACCGATTAAACCGATGGTTCCGTTGCTTCCGATTGGCGGAATGGAAACTCACTTCGCGTGACTTCGAAGCGATGAGATTCGTTCGTCAGCTTGACGGATTAGGGTCTGCACGACGACGATCTTCATGTCCAGCTCAGCCTTCAGCTCACGCTGTAAATCGAGCATTTCGACCTGCCAGCGCTGCATTTCGGGCGGGGCAGTGGACAGCGGCATCGCGGTGGGTCGATCGGTGACATCGCGCTGTTTGCGAAGATCGCGGTCGGCCGTGCTTTGCTGGTGCAACCGCCGCCGCATGCTAATTTGACGTCTGGCCAGGAACCATCCCAGCATCACGATGCCCGCCAGCATCATCATCTGCGATTGAAAGTCACCAAGTTGCGGCATGAGTCGGCTCGGTCGTCAGCGTCATTGATCGGAACGATGCGTTCCAATCATCGGTTATCGACCAAGCCGATCGTCGTAATGCAACAAACCAGGCATACGCCCGGTTGTAACAGATTTGCGAGATGCATCGTCGCGGATCGCTCCGCGATCCATCGCTTTCCCAACCAATGATCGGCGGAGCGATCATCGACAAACCGCAATGATCGGCGGAGCGATCATCGACTATCCTTGCGAGCCGAAAATGTTGTTCAACGACTCGCCGGTGTTGCCGTCGCCGGCTGCTGGCTTGCGCGGACGGGCGGTCGGTTCGGCCGCTGGCGACGCACCACCCTGCAACAACGGGAAGCTCTGCTCGAGACTCGATGGCGAATCGGCCAATTCCTGCATCGCTTCGCGGCGGTAATTGACTTCGGACTCTTGAAAGATTCGGAAGCCCGTTCCGGCCGGAATCAAGTGACCCAGGATGACGTTTTCCTTCAACCCGACCAAGCGATCGACCTTGCCCGCCAACGCCGCTTCGGTCAACACCTTTGTCGTTTCTTGGAACGACGCGGCGCTGATAAAGCTGCTTGACTGGACCGCCGCCTTCGTGATGCCGAGCAACTGGGTGCTCGCCGTCGCGCTCTTTGGCTTCTTGCACTTCGCTGGCGTGCCGCCCATCGCTTCGACTTCGGCGTTACGAGCTTCGATCTTGTCCTTGGGCATAATTTCGCCTTCGGTCAATTGCGTATCGCCGGAGTTCATGACCTTCAAGCACTTCGCCGTTTCCATGTTCACGCGGCGGAACTCGAAACGGTCCATGACCAACCCGGGCAACAATTTCGTATCGCCCGCGTTCTCGATCTTCACCTTCCGAAGCATCCGCGCGATGATGATCTCGCAGTGCTTGTCGTTGATCTCGACGCGTTGGGCACGATAGACCTGCTGGATTTCGTGCAACAAGTATTGCTGAACCGCTTCTTCGCCCGAAACACGCAGGATGTCGTGGGGGACGAGCGGACCATCGACCAACGCCTGACCTGCCTTCACAACGTCGCCGGTGTGAACGAGGAATCGCTTTCCGGCGGGGACGAGGTGTTCACGCTCGATACCCGATTCGCTGCGAACAATAATCGTTCGTTTGCCCCGTTTACGTTCGTTGAGCAGTTCGACTTCGCCATCGACTTCGGCCACGACGGCGGGGTCCTTTGGCTTGCGAGCTTCAAAAATTTCCGTAACCCGTGGCAGACCGCCGGTGATGTCCGTCACGCCGCCGGTTTCACGCGGGGTTTCAGCGATCACGGTACCCGGTTCGATCTTCGCACCTTCCTTGACCCGGATCGAAGCCCGTTCAGGCAGGTACTGTGCATCGACCGTCTTGCCTTCGTCATTTTGGATCACGACCTGCGGGTGCAGCTCGCCCTTGTGCTCGACGATCAGCATCAGCATGTTGCCCGAAGGCTCACGCTCCTGGCGCATCGTTTCGCCTTCGACAATGTCTTCAAAACGAACCGTTCCGGCGACTTCCGACAAAATCGGGATCGAGTACGGGTTCCAATCGCAGAGCGTCGCCCCGTCCTTAACCTTTTCGCCTTCTGTGACGAGCAAGCGAGAACCGGTGGGGATGTCGTACGATTCGATTTCGCGTGCGCGATCATCGAGCAGCGTGATTTCGCCATTTCGATTGAGGACGACTTCAAACCCTTCGGCGTTTTTGACCGAGCGGATGCGAGTCAGACGGACGATGCCGCCCTTCTTGCACTTGATATCGGATTCTTCGACCTGCTTGGACACCGAACCGCCGATGTGGAACGTGCGCATGGTGAGCTGTGTTCCAGGCTCGCCGATCGATTGTGCAGCGATGATGCCGACGGCCATGCCTTCTTCGACGAGGGCACCGGTCGACATGTCCATGCCGTAGCAATTTCGACAAACACCCAAAGGCGCGTCGCACGTCATCGGGCTGCGGACTTGGATCTTTTCCAAGCCCAGCTTTTCGATCTTGCGAGCGATTTCTGGGGTGATCATCTGGTTTTCGGCGACGATCATTTCATCGGTGAACGGATCGACGATCGATTGGCGGCTGACCCGGCCGTTGATCGAATCGCTCAATTTCACGTCGACCTTTTCGCCACGATAAACGACGCCTTTGGTGACGCCTTGCGTCGTGCCGCAATCGTTCAGCGTGATGACGACGTTTTGCGCGACGTCAGCCAACTTTCGCGTCAGGTAACCCGAGTCAGCGGTCTTCAGCGCCGTATCGGCCAGACCCTTTCGGGCCCCGTGCGTGCTGGAGAAATACTCGAGCACCGACAGACCTTCGCGGAAGTTTGCCTTGATCGGCGTTTCGATGATTTCGCCCGTTGGCTTAGCCATCAAACCCCGCATCCCAGCAAGCTGGCGAATTTGCTCGATACCGCCCCGTGCACCGGAGTGTGCCATCAGGTAAACCGGATTGACGTACCAGCTTTCGCGGACGTCATTTTCCATCGCCGACATCATGTCCGTCGTGATCTTGTTCCGAGCTTCGGTCCAAGTATCGAGCACCATGTTGTAGCGTTCGCCGGCACTCATCAGACCGCGGTCGGCGGCCTTCTTGAGCTTCATGATTTCCTTCTCAGCTTCCTTGATGTATTCGGTCTTGCTGTCCGGCGTGACGAGGTCGTCCGTTGCGAACGACAGTCCCGATCGCGTCGATTCGCGGAAACCCATCTGCATCATGTCATCAAGCAGGTTGATCGTGGCCTTGCGGCCGAGGCGTTGGTAACAATCGCTGATCACGCTGGCGAGGTCAGGTGACCGCATCGGATAATTGTAAAAATCCATGCCGTCGGGAAGCATCATATTGAAACGATTGCGACCCGGCGTCGTCTCGATGATCGCGCCGTAATGATGCTCGTTAAGATCGTTCTTGAGCTTCTGGAACTTGGGCAAACGAATCTTGATCTTCGCGTGCAAGTCGACGACGCCCTGGTTGTACGCCAAGTCGGCTTCTTCGGGATTGGCGAAAATCATGCCTTCGCCCTTCCGTCCGGGCAGCACGACGGTGATGTAGTAGCAACCCATGACGACGTCCTGCGACGGCGACATGATCGGCTTGCCGTTGGACGGTGCAAAGACATTGTTCGTGCTCATCATCAACGTATGAGCTTCGACTTGGGCCTCGATCGAAAGCGGCAAGTGAACGGCCATCTGGTCACCGTCGAAGTCGGCGTTGAACCCTTTGCAAACCAACGGATGCAAGTGGATCGCGTTGCCTTCGACCAGGATCGGCTCGAACGCTTGGATCCCCATGCGGTGCAGCGTCGGGGCACGATTGAGCAACACCGGGTGATTCTTGATCACTTGTTCCAGGATGTCCCAGACTTCCTCGTCCTTACGCTCCAGCATCTTCTTGGCCGACTTGATCGTATCGGCATGGCCGAGTTCTTTTAGCCGCCGGATAATGAACGGTTGATACAGTTCCAGCGCGATCTTCTTCGGCAATCCGCACTGGTGCAGACGCAGACGCGGCCCAACGACGATGACCGAACGGGCGGAGTAATCGACTCGTTTGCCAAGCAAGTTTTCGCGGAAACGACCTTGCTTGCCCTTGATCATATCGGTCAACGACTTCAGCGGTCGGTTGGACGAACCGAGCACCGGACGCTTGCAGCGATTGTTGTCAAAGAGCGCATCGACGGATTGTTGCAGCATCCGCTTTTCGTTGCGAATGATGACTTCGGGCGCGTTCAAATCGACCAGCTTGCGCAACCGATTGTTACGGTTGATGATCCGGCGATACAGGTCATTCAAATCGCTGGTCGCGAAATTGCCGCTGTCCAACAACACCAACGGACGCAGATCCGGAGGAATCACCGGAATGATGTCCAGCACCATCCACTCGGGTTGATTTTCGCTGTCACGGATCGACTCCACAATCTTCAGACGATTGATGAGGTCTTTCTTCTTTTGCTTGCTGCCCGTTTCATGCAGGTCAATCCGCAGCTTTTCGCTGAGCGTGATCAGGTTCAGCCGGCTGAGCAACTTGCGAACGGCCTCGGCGCCCATGTCCGCTTCGAACGAGCCTTCGCCGTACTGGGTCCGTGCGGCCCGGTACTCTTCCTCGGTCAGCAGTTGTCGTTCCTCCAGCTCGGTCGTGCCCGGATCGATGACGACGTAATCTTGGAAGTAGATGACCTTTTCCAGGCTGCTCGTCTTCATGTCCAGCAGGTTGCCCAGGCGTGATGGCATCGCCTTGAAGAACCAGATGTGAACGACGGGCGCGGCCAGTTCGATGTGGCCCATGCGTTTGCGACGTACACGGCTGTGCGTAACCTTGACGCCGCAACGGTCGCAGATCATGCCCTTGTATTTCATGCCGCGGTATTTACCGCACGCGCACTCCCAATCCTTCTCCGGACCAAAGATACGCTCGCAGAACAGACCGTCTTTCTCGGGCCGGTACGTACGGTAATTGATCGTTTCAGGCTTTTTCACTTCGCCGTGCGACCAACCCTTGATGTCTTGAGGACGGGCGAGCGAAATCTTGACCGATGCGTAATCGTTGATGCGGTCGTAGTTGCTATTTTCGCTAATCGACATATCGGAAGCACTCCTGGTTTGACGCGGTTCGTGTGCGTTTAATTATTGTTTTGCCCCTCCGTTCATCCTCCCGCGTGCGGAAGGGTCGGCCGTTCGGGGCCGGGGCGAGTTCTATATTTCATTGCAGGTTTTGTCCAAGGTGACGCCTTTCGGTGTCCTCCCCGGACTTATCATCCGACCCTCCCGCGAGCGGGAGGGTGAAAACATTCTCTAAACCGGCCGCTTCTCAAGCTGCATGTTCAATCCGAGGCCACGAATTTCGTTCGTGAGCACGTCGAAGCTTGCGGGCGTTCCGGCTTCGAGCGTGTTCTCGCCCTTGACCATCGACTCGTAAATCTTCGTGCGTCCCTCGACGTCGTCGCTCTTGACCGTCAACAATTCTTGCAGGATGTATGCCGCGCCGTAGGCTTCCAGCGCCCAAACTTCCATCTCGCCGAACCGTTGGCCACCGAAACGCGCCTTGCCGCCCAGCGGCTGCTGGGTGATCAGCGAGTACGGCCCGGTGCTTCGAGCGTGAACCTTGTCGTCGACCAAGTGGTGCAGTTTCAACATGTAGATGTAACCGACCGTCGTTTCCTGCTCCATCGGCTCGCCCGTTCGTCCATCGATCAGGCGGATCTTGCCGTGCGAAGGCAAACCCGCTTCGGCCAATGCCTTGTTGATGTCCTCTTCGGTCGCTCCGTTGAAAACGGGCGTGACGGCTTGGAACCCAAGTTTCGCACCGGCCCAGCCGAGGTGCGTTTCGAGAATCTGGCCGACGTTCATCCGTGACGGAACGCCCAGAGGATTCAACATGATTTGCAGTGGCGTTCCATCTGGCAAGAACGGCATGTCTTCCACGGGCAGGATCTTGGCAATGACCCCCTTGTTTCCGTGGCGTCCTGCCATCTTGTCGCCGACGCTGATCACACGCTTAGTCGCGATGTAGACCTTGACCATCTGCAACACGCCGCTGCGCAACTCGTCGCCACGCTTCATGCTGTTCAGCTTGCGGTCCCGTGCGTCGATCGCACGTTCGACGTTGCCCCACTGGGCCTCATAAACCTTGTTAACTTCCTTCTTTTTATCCGCGTCCTTGACCTGATCAAGGATGTGGTCGAGACGGAAATTACCCGCTCGCTCGGCCACGTATTTTGGATCTTGGCCATCGGCCAGCGGACCGCCTTCGATGTCCTTCAGCTTCGTGCCACCGGCGGTTTCCATGTCGCGAACAAATGACTCGAACGTTGTCGCGATCTCGCCGTTACCGTCGACTTCGGCTTGCTTCAGTTCCTTCTCGAACACCTTTCGCTCGTCTTCGGTAAGACTCATCCGGCGCGAGAACTTTTGCGTATCAATGACGATGCCTTCGATGCCCGAGGGGACTTCGAGCGAATCGTTCTTGACGTCTTCGCCGGCACGACCAAAGATCGCGTGCAGCAGTTTTTCTTCGGGCGTCAACTCGGTCTTGCTCTTCGGGCTGACCTTGCCGACCAGCACGTCGCCGGGGCGAACATAGGTGCCGACGTTGACGATGCCGCTTTCATCAAGCGACGCGAGCGCCTTCTCGGACACGTTGGGAATGTCACGCGTGAACTCTTCGCGGCCCAGCTTCGTTTCGCGAATTTCGACGTCAAAGTCCTCGATATGAATCGAAGTCAACGTGTCCGCTTGAACGAGTGCTTCGCTGAGGATGATCGCATCCTCGTAGTTGTAACCGTCGAACGACATGAACCCGACCAGCAGGTTACGCCCCAGTGCGAGCTCGCCCTTCACCGTGGCGGCACCGTCGGCGATGACTTGGCCCTTTTCGACCTTGTCACCGATCTTGACGATCGGCTTTTGATTTTGGCACGTACGCTCGTTCAAACCGAAATACTTCTTCAGATTGTAGTGATCGCTGCCGATTTCGATTCGCATCGAGTCGACGTACGACACTTTGCCCGAACGTCGAGCCCTCACGACCATCGCGCTGTTCCGAGCGACTTCGATTTCCATCCCCGTCGCGACGACGGGCGGTTCGGCGACGAGCAACGGCACGGCTTGACGCTGCATGTTCGAACCCAT
>Ga0105045_10001427_pt1 | contig 19464 bp, 20 predicted proteins | sample MAT02_FD_78089 | JGI IMG/M metagenome (GOLD analysis project Ga0105045, IMG submission 78089) | Freshwater microbial communities from Lake Fryxell liftoff mats and glacier meltwater in Antarctica - MAT-02 (megahit assembly) | ecosystem: Environmental > Aquatic > Freshwater > Ice > Liftoff... | reverse complement strand
GTAGCTGGTGAAGCGGACCCGGCATATTGCGCTGGCCATAGTCGGGAGTGTTGGTGGGCGGGCCGCCACACTGCTTGCCCCATTTTTCGTCATGCCGGCCATGCTCATCCATCTGGGTGATCGGGACTTTGGGATTTGGGTGACGGCAATCGCCATCACCAGTGTGGCGCAATTTGCCGATCTTGGTATAGGCAGCGGCTTACTCACACGCTTGTCTGCTGCTTTTGCTCGCGATGATAAGGCAAATATCCGCCGCGATATTACAAACGCCTATACCGTGTTGACAGCAATTTCAGTCCCAATGTTCTTGCTCGGACTTGTTGGCATGGTGACACTTTGGCCATCAGTGTCCCCAATTTACGGGGCTGTGTTCGTGGCCTTTGCAGTAACCATCCCCGCTAGTGTGATCCAGCGTGTGCTATATGCTTCTCAACAAGTGGTTAGGGCCAATCTGTGGCAGATGGCGGCTGCCGGCATATCGGTCGCTGCCGCTTTCTGGAGCATCTATGCAGGCTTTTCTGCTGCAGCAGTCGTTCTGAGCTATGCCATCATTACTCCGGTGACAATGATAGCAGCAGCTCTGCTAACTTTTTCTGCGCGGCGGGAGATTGCGCCGCACTGGTCTTATGTCAGCCTTGACAGCACCCGTGACCTGATGGGCATCGGATCACGCTTCCTAATTCTGTCGGTGCTGACTGCCACGGCGATGAGCGCCGACAATATCCTCATTGCTCTGCAACTGGGCGAGGCGGCGGTAACCGATTATGCTGTCCCGGCCCGGATCGGTTCGCTGCTGACGCTGGTAGTCGTAACGCTAATGATGCCGCTGTGGCCAACCTATGGCGACGCGATCGCGCGCCATGAACTGTCATGGGTCTGGCGTAATGTGCGGCAGATGGCATTGCTGGGCTTAACAGCTGTGGTCGCCGTTGGCGCTGTCCTGATCGCTTTTATAGATCCTATCCTGATGCTTTGGATGGGGCGGAAATTCGAAAATGCGCAATGGATTATTGCAGGACTTGCGACATTTGCCGCCGTGACCGCCATTGCAGCACCGTTTAACATGGTGCTCAATGCATCTGGCGCAACTAGACCACAGATTATAGCTTGGTGCCTGTTCCTATCCCTGGCGCTGGCCGTAAAATGGCTAATGCTCGCGGAATTTGGCGTCTGGATGCTGCCGCTTGTCGATGCGATTTTTTATGCTCTGGTGATTTTACCGGCGATGGCCATTGTTGCGCGCAAAACTTTGCAACCCGGTCAGTCAGACTTGCCGGAGGTAACGGAACGGCCATGACGACACAGCGCAACATTGTCTTTCTGGCTGGAATATTTCCCAAGCGGCAGCAGAAATTCATTCGCGACAACTCAATCGGGGTGATTCAGAATGCGGCCGACGCCTATCAAAAGAATGTGATAGCGGGACTTGCCGCCCAACAGGATGTTGCAGCGGTAGTGGTCAACTTGCCATTTATCAGCGCCTATCGCTCTTCATTCAAAAAGGCCTGGTACCCCGCCGTCACAGATCACGAATGTGGTATAGTCGTCGAAGGTCGCGGTTTTACGAACCTATCGCTAATTCGCTATTTTGCACGGCTGTTGTCAGCGCTGGCGGGGCTGGGACGTGGGAGCGCAGCAGCGGCGGACGCCATATTGGTCTATTCAGCCCATACTCCGTTCATGATTGCCGCCGTTCTGGCGGGACGCGTGTTTCGGCGTCGGCGGCTGGCGATTATCGTGCTCGACCTGCCCGAATATATGGGCGCGATGGGGCTGGCCCAGACATTGTTCGGGGGCATCAACCGACGGCTGTTTTACTGGCTGATCGGTTATTTCGACCGGGTGGTGGTGCTGACCCAGGCGATGATCCCACGGCTTGGGTTGGCGCAGCAGGATGCCATAGTGGTCGAAGGCATTGCCGCCGCCAATGTTGGCACGATGCCGCCCACGGAAGATGCGGATGCACCGCAGTCCTTTCTGTATACCGGCACTCTGGCGCTGCGCTATGGCATTAAGGAACTGGTCGATGGTTTCCGCATGCTCGATTGCAGCGACACTGAACTGTGGGTGTGCGGTGCTGGCGAGGGTGCCGAATATGTCGCGGCCGCGGCCGTCACCGATCCGCGCATCCGTTTTTATGGACAGGTCGACCGGGCCAGAGCGCTGGAAATGCAAGCGAAGGCCAGCTTTTTGGTTAATCCACGCGGCGGCGAAGATGATTTTGTCCGCTATTCCTTTCCATCAAAAGTCATGGAATATCTTGCCTCGGGGCGACCAGTTATTATGTACCGTTTGCCTGGAATTCCTGAGGGTTATGACGGATATTATTTGCCTATCAGCACGCCGGGCGCAAACGGCATCGCCGCTGCGCTTAGCGCCGCGCTGGACTTGCCCGCAACAGACCGTGTAGCAATTGGGATCGCAGCACAGCGCTTCGTGCGCGAGTGCAAGGGACCACGCGAACAGGTACAGCGCATTGTGGAACTAATCTATCGCGATTGAACATCCCCTCCCCTTGCGCAATCCGGCCCACTATGTATCGGGGCAAGACTGGCCATAAGAGCAGCAGGTGAAGCGAATACCGATGCCAGCATTGACCCTGCCTCCCTATACTGCGCCACGCATCATCTATCTCAGCCAGTTGTTCGACCCGGAGCCGACATTCAAGGGCCATGACTTCGTGCGGCGGCTGGAGGCCAGCGGTTTTGCTGTCGAGGTGGTGACGGGTTTCCCCAATTACCCGGGCGGGACCGTTTATGATGGCTATCGCATCCGCCCCCTGACGCGTGAGACGATGGGCGCAACGCCGGTGACGCGGCTGGCGGTCTATCCCTCGCATGACCGGTCGGCCATGCGCCGGATTCTTTGCTATGGCAGTTTCATGGTAACGGCATTCCTGTACCTGACGCTGCGGGCGCCGCGCTCAGATCTGGTCTATGTCTATTATCCATCGCTGACGGCGGGGCTGGCGGCGGTGGCGGCAAAGCTGTTTCGGCGAACGCCAGTCATCATTGATATTCAGGACATGTGGCCGGACTCGCTCGGCTCGTCTGGCATGATGCGCAACCCGTTGCTGCTTGGCTTAGTCAAAACTGCCTGCAATTTGCTCTACCGGGCGTGCGACCACATTGTTGTTTTGTCGCCTGGATTCAAAACATTATTGATAGCGCGCGGGGTTCCCGCCAACAAGATTAGTGTCATATATAATTGGGCGGAAGAAAACGAACGGCCAGCGGTAGATGGTCTGCCAAACGGGTTTGATCCGGCCGATAATTTTCGGATATTATTTGCAGGTAATATGGGGGCTGCACAGGGATTAAACACCGTATTAGACGCGGCGGCCCTTACGATCACGGCGCATCCAGGGTGCATATATTATTTGATGGGCGCAGGCGTGGAACGCGAGGCACTTGTTGCCCGGGTTGCAGCGCGCGGATTAACCAACGTTCGCTTTTTGCCGCGCGTCAATCTGGGCGATGTTCAAGGCTTCCTGGCCGCCGCCGACGCCTTGCTGGTCCATCTTGTCGATGATCCGTTGTACCGCATTACGATACCGTCAAAGACGCAGGCGTATTTTTATGCCGGGCGGCCAGTCTTAATGGGTGTCGCCGGTGATGCTGGCGATCTTGTTCGTGCGGCGGATGCGGGATATGTGTTCGCATCAACCAATCCCGCCGATCTGGCCCGAAAAGTTGTAGCTCTGATCGCAGACAGCCCGGAACGCCGGTTGCAATTTGGTCGAAATGCCCGAGATTTTTATGATGAGCATTTGCGCCGGGAAATAGGAATCGGCGCAATAGCAGACTTGGTCAACAGGTTCCGAAGGGGCGGACAGCAACAGACAAAAGCCACAGGAGATATTTTTTGACGCAGCAAGCTATTCCTTTTTTTCGCCCCTCAATAGGCGAGGAAGAAGCCTCCGCTGTGGCCGAATGCCTGCGGTCGGGATGGCTGACCACTGGGCCCAAAACAGCGAAATTTGAAACCGACTTTGCTGCCTTTCTGGGCGGCGGGGTCGAGGCGATCGCAGTTAATTCGGCAACTGCGGCACTCCATCTAGGTCTTGAGGCACTAGGCGTTGGGCCAGGCGACGAAGTGATCGTGCCAACCTTGACTTTCACCGCCACTGCCGAGGTTGTGCGCTATCTGAATGCCACACCAGTGTTCGTCGACATTGATGCCGACACATTTTGCGTCAGTATTGATCAGGTGGCAGCAGCAATTACTCCGCGCACCAAAGTGATTATGCCGGTCCATTTCGCTGGACGCATGTGCGACATGACAGCGCTTCGCGCACTGGCGGATGTGCATGGCATTCGTATTCTGGACGATGCCGCCCATGCGTTGCCTGCTTTTCATGCCGGCAAACCGGTCGGCAAGTGCGGCGCGGATGTCACGGCATTCAGCTTTTATGCCAACAAGACAATTACCACTGGCGAAGGTGGAATGCTGGTCACGGCCGATCCTGCAATTGCCGCGCGCGTGAAAGTCATGCGCCTGCACGGCATTGATCGTGATGTGTTCAAGCGGTTCACCGATCCGCGCGCAAGTTGGGTTTATGATGTCGTGGCGCCAGGGTATAAATATAATCTGACCGATATCGCCTCGGCGATGGGAATCGTCCAATTGGGCCGCGCAAATGATTTCGCGCGAATCCGGACCGAACGTGCACAGCGCTATGACGCTGCATTCGGCAACCTGCCACTGATCCTGCCGCCGCGCGCCGCCTGTGGCGACCAGCATTCCTGGCACCTGTACATCGTCCAGCTGGCCGACGCGGCTCCGGTTGACCGCGACGAATTCATTCTGGCACTTACAGAAGCGAGAATTGGCACCTCGGTTCACTACCGTCCGCTGCATCAAATGACATTCTGGAAGCAATTTTGTGAAGGCCAAATTTTTCCGGGTGCAGATCATGTCTTTCAGCGGTGTGTTTCGCTGCCGTTGTTTATGGCGATGACCGATGAAGAGCAGGACCGGGTGATTGATGTAGTCCGGACTGTACTGACGAGGTCATGACTATGCGCCGAGTGCTGTGAGATGATAAAACGTTTGTTTGATATCTGCATTGCCGCACTGCTTGTTGCGATTTGCGCTCCAGTAATTTTCTGTGCGGCTATTGGCATTTGGCTATCTTCGCCAGGACCAGTTCTGTACCGCGCCCAGCGTGTTGGCAGACACGGCAAGATTTTCGATATGCTAAAACTGCGTACCATGCACATCACCGCTGCCGAAGGATCCAGAATCACCGCGCCCGGTGACCAGCGCGTATTTCCGTTCGGCCGCTTTATCCGGAATCTGAAAATCGACGAACTGCCGCAATTTTTGAATATTTTGTGCGGTGACATGTCGCTGGTTGGTCCACGGGCTGAAGATCCGCTTATTGTTGAACAACATTATTCTGAATGGATGATGGAAACACTGCACGTTGCCCCGGGTGTCACCAGCCCAGGAGCCATATACGGCTATATCATGTCTGAAACATTGCTTAGTCCACATGAACCGGAAGCCAGCTATGTCGAACACATGCTCCAACCCAAACTCGCCCTTGAACGGGCCTATTTGGACCGGGCCAACCTGCTGAGCGATATTCATTATATCTTGCTAACCGCTCGTTCGATTATCGGACAGGTGGTTGGGCACCCGGTTGCTTTGCCAAGCGCCGACATCAAAGCGGCGCGGCATTGGGCGCCGCAAGGCCCCTATCCAATCGTCCGAATATAGCGGCATAGCGAGCGTTTGCCGCGATCCTCTAGGCCATCCAGCACAAAGCCGCGCCGTTCATAAAAAGCACGAACCCCGTCATTATTGTCTCTATCGGTGGTCAGCTTGATCTGCTTGCTGCCCAATCGGACGGCCTGGGCCACGAATGCCTCAATCAATTGGCTGCCGATGCCAGCACCCTGCTTGCCAACCCCGATTGATGATAGTTCGACAATCTTAAGCTGCGGCCTGTCACGCTCCGCTTCAATCCGGCGCATATTTTGGAGGATCGCAAAAACCAGCGACGGATCCATAATAACGGCGCGGAGCATGGCTGGCAGCAGACGGAGGCGGCGCTGCCGGAACAAAGCATAAAATCGATGGGGCTCATGGAAACCCACAGCGAAACCCAGCGGCTCCCCCAGACCGCTGTCTGCAACGACGAGCGCAACGCTGCCCGCATAATCAAGCACCGTTCGGTAATAGCTGCGCAAAAAGCGCGGGCCCATACGCGTTAGAAAAAAGCCCTGAAATGCTCCCTGATGTATGCGAACAACGGCATCAATATCAGCCAGCGTCATCGGGCGCGTCAAAAGATCAGGTTGCTGCATCAGACTGTTTCGAACACCGACGGTCAATGAATGTGGCAACATGCCATCCGGACTTTGGACCAATCCCCCCTTGCAAGTAAAGAATTTTGACATTTTGGCGGTGTGATCTCGCCAGCCTGGCAAGCCCGATTTTTTAGTCAGCCAGTCATTCCACCTTGCTGGATCCAACCTGCACGATGCCACATTGCCAGATATGTCCAAGGCGCATAAACGTTCACCGTCGGGGGTATGGTCAGCATTTGTTCAAGCAACAGATGAAAGACAAGGCCATTGCCCAAAGGAACAATCACTGGTGAGACGAAAATTTATCAGCGGGATATTCAATTTCTCGCGGCTCCAAAAACGAATGATTCAAGTGGCAGTCGATGCCGCTGTGATCGTAACAGCGCTTATTCTCGCAATGGCCCTGCGTCTTGATGGGTTCGATTCCGTATATTCGGACAAAATCTGGGTCGTGGCTGTTATCATCACGCCAATCTCGCTCATCCTATTTTGGTTTCTGGGATTCTATAACAGCGTCGTCCGCTTTTTTTCGCAGATGGGTGTGCTACATCCCTTGCTGACTGGCGTGGGTGCCGCAGCCGCAATGTTGATGGCAATCGCGCTGACCACTGACTTGAGCATTCCTCGATCGGTGCCGTTTATTTTCGGCCTGATCCTGCTGATAGCAATGGCAAGTACGCGGTTTGCCGTCCGCATCATCTATTTGGCGATTACCGCGCGTGAGCGGGCACGCGTGTTAATTTATGGTGCCGGAAGTTCGGGGCGGCAGCTGATGCAAACCCTGGCGCAGAGCACGGATTATTTGTCCGTTGGTTTCGTTGATCGCGATCCAGACATGCAAGGTTTGCGATTGGGGGGGATGAAGGTTCATTCGCCAACGAACTTAGCCGATTGCATCGCCGATTTAGAGATTGATATTGTGCTGCTGGCCATTCCCAGCGCGACGCGCAACGAACGCGCTTCGATTCTGCGTGAGCTCAGGGATCTTCCAGTAAAGGTCCAGACAATACCGGGAATCGAGGATCTGGTTACCGGTCGCGCGCGGGTTAGCGATGTCCGCGAGGTCGAAATCAATGACCTGTTAGGCCGCGACCCAGTGCCGCCGCTGGTTGATTTGCTTGCACATGACCTTGTCGGCAAACAGGTGATGGTTACCGGGGCGGGCGGATCCATTGGCACCGAACTGTGCCGTCAGATCGTTCGTATTGGACCGGACCGGCTGATTTTGTACGAAATGTCAGAATTGGCGCTATATTCCATTGACCGCGAAATTCGTGAAATAATCAACAGTTTGGGCCTTTCAACGGAATTGGTGTCTGTGCTGGGTTCTTTGCAAAATGCCGGGCACATGCGTGCGGTTCTGCGCCAATATTCGGTCGAGACCGTTTACCATGCCGCCGCCTACAAACATGTGCCGCTGGTTGAATGCAATGTTGTTGAGGGTATTCGCAATAATGTATTCGGAACACTGGCGCTCGCCACGGCTTGTCAGGAGGCTGGAGTAGAAGCTTTTATCCTGGTGTCCACCGACAAGGCCGTGCGGCCAACCAATGTCATGGGGGCCACAAAGCGCGTCGCCGAACTGATTTGCCAGGCGCTTGCCGCGCAACCGCTGCCAGCAGGTTCCGTGCCGACGCGCTTCTCTATCGTTCGTTTTGGCAACGTCCTGGGTTCCTCGGGGTCGGTCATTCCGCTGTTCCGGCAACAGGTTGCCGCCGGCGGACCAGTCACGGTCACGCATCCAGATGTGATGCGATACTTTATGACCATACCCGAGGCCGCGATGCTGGTCATCCAGTCTGGGGCTATGGCACGGGGCGGTGACGTCTTCCTTCTTAATATGGGGGAACCAGTCATGATTACGGAACTGGCCAAACAGCTTATTTCCCAGTCTGGCTTCACGGCAGTCATCGTTCCGCCTGGTTCACCGGTGCCACATGACATGTCGCCGGGACAGATTGCAATTTGCTTCACGGGTATGCGTCCTGGGGAAAAACTCCGCGAGGAACTGTTGATCAACGGGCAGGGTGAGCAAACCCGGCATCCCGATATTATCAGGGCCGATGAAGTTTCACTGGCGCTCGATGCGTTGACCCCGTGGCTGGATGCCCTGCACAAGGCTTGCGATGACAATGACAGCAACGCAATCATCGGCATATTAAAGGCACTGCCGACTGGTTTTGCACCAGAATCTGCGGGTGTCGCCAACCATGCTGTCACAGCAGAATAGCAGAATATTTAGCTGAATTTCTCACAAGACCAGCTGCAATCTTTGCCGCAATACCAATATACTCATGGGACACCAACCCGTTCGCCACGCAGCACAATGGGGTATGTGTCGCTGGCTACAGGTCCGCCGGGCGATTGATATTGCGCAATGCTGGGCCGCTGACTTGCCGTGCGCCGACATGGTCCGCAAAGCCGCGCACGGCGCGTCCACCCGCCGCCAGCCAGGCATCCAGCTGTGGTCCGAGCGCGGTTGGCCACAGGCCGATGACAGGCTGATCCGCCAGCACGGCCGGGCCAGGCATAAGCATTGCGACGAGATTGAGCGGCAAATCAGGGACGTCGCACGGCGCGGTCAGCACCGCATCAAACCCCTGCTCAGCCGCATGGTGGAGAGCGGCATTGAGCGCGGCGAGCGGCCCTGCCCCGCCGGTGGGCCGGTCGGCCAGGACCGGCCAACTCCCATGGGTACGCCCGACAATCACTTGCGCCGTGCACTGCGGCGCAAGGCGGGCGATGACGTGGTCAATCAACGGTTGGCCGTTGACCAGCGCCAGCGCCTTGTCGCTGCCAAAACGCCGCGACTGGCCACCCGCGCATATGGCGCCGAGCAGGCGCATTAGTCCAGCACCTGTGCAGCGGCGATGCCCAGCGCGGCAAGGTCGGCGCACACGCCGTCCCCGCCACGCTGGTTGCACAAGATGATCACATGCGGTGCATGGCGCAGACTTTATTGCCCGCTGGATCGCGCAGATAGGATAGGTACAGGTTCATTCCGCCCGGATCACGCACGCCCGGCGGGTCTTCGATGGCAGTGCCGCCATGGGCCAGGCCCGCAGCATGAAAGGCGTCTGCTTCCGCTGGCGAGGCCGCGGCAAAACCCAGCGTTGCACCGTTAGCGCAGCTTGCGGGCTGGCCGTCGATTGGCTTGGTAACGATCAAGATACCGCCGCCATGAATATACATGACCCGCCCCTTAGGATCGGCCATTCCCGGCCGCGCACCAAGCGCGCCAAGCGCGGCATCATAAAAAGCCTTGGCGGCGTCGATATCATCAGCACCCAGCATGACGTGGCTGAACATACGGAATTCCTTCTTTAGGTTGCGAGCAAAAACCCTCTGGCCGAGGCGTCAGCGAAACACAACCGTCTTGCGCCCATCGATCAGCACGCGCTGTTCGGCTACCCACTGCACTGCACGGGCCAACACCTGCGCCTCGATATCCCGGCCGATACGGATCAGGTCATCGACATTGTCGCGGTGATCGACCCGCTCCACGGCCTGTTCTATGATCGGTCCTTCATCAAGATTGGCGGTCACGAAATGCGCCGTTGCACCGATCAGCTTGACCCCGCGTTCGTGCGCGCGGTGATACGGTTTGGCACCTTTGAAACCGGGCAGGAAGCTGTGGTGAATATTGATACAGCGCCCGGCGAGCGCCGCGCACATGGCGTTGGACAACACCTGCATATAGCGGGCGAGGACCAGGTGTTCAGCCCCGCTGTCCGCCATCAGCGCCAAGATCGCTGCTTCTTGTGCGGCGCGGTTGACGTCGGTAACAGGCAGGTAGTGGAACGGCACGCCATGCCATTCGGTCAGTCGGCGCAAGCCATCATGATTTGACACCACGCCTGCCACATCAATGGCCAGATTGCCGGTCGACCAGCGGTGGAGCAGATCATTGAGACAATGGCTGCCCTGGGATACCGCGATCATGAAGCGCGGCTTGACGCTGGTATCGCTGATCCGCGCGGCCATGGCAAAGCGCGCGATGATCGGCACAAAGGCGGCCTCCACCCCCGACAGATCACCCGGAAAGCGCGGCCCCGCAGCGCGAAAGGCGACGCGCATGAAAAAGCGGCCGGAATCAAGATCAGCATACTGCTGGCTATCAAGGATGAACCCGTCATGGGTCGCCAGCAGGCCAGTCACAGCGGCGACAATGCCGATAGCGTCGGTGCAGCTGAAGGTCAGGATATAATTGCTGTTCATAAAGCCCACTTATCCTCTGAACCGCGCCTGATCCTAATACACCACCACGCTGCGGATGCTTTCCCCCGCGTGCATCAGATCAAATCCCTTGTTGATCTCGTCCAGGCTCAGCACATGGGTAATCATCGGGTCGATGGCAATTTTGCCGTCCATATACCAGTCAACGATCTTGGGCACATCGGTGCGGCCTTTGGCCCCGCCGAACGCCGTACCGCGCCAGTTGCGTCCCGTGACAAGCTGGAACGGGCGAGTCGCGATTTCCTTGCCTGCCTCGGCCACACCGATAATGATACTGGTGCCCCAGCCGCGGTGACAGCATTCGAGCGCGGTGCGCATAACTTCGGTGTTGCCCGTTGCGTCGAAGCTATAATCCGCCCCGCCATCGGTCAGCGCGAGCACTTCGGCAATAATATCATCGCGGCTTTTCCCGGTCCCGTCGATGAAATCCGTCATGCCAAACTGGCGGCCCCAGGCTTCCCGGTCAGGGTTGATATCCACGCCGATAATCTTGTCCGCACCGACTAGCCTGGCACCCTGAATAACGTTCAGGCCGATGCCGCCAAGACCGAACACGACAACATTTTCGCCGACCTGCACCTTAGCCGTGTTCACCACCGCGCCGACACCGGTCGTCACGCCGCAACCGATGTAACAACTCGCCTGGAACGGCGCATCTTGCCGAATTTTCGCCACCGCGATTTCGGGCAGCACGATGAAGTTGGAAAAGGTCGAACAGCCCATATAATGAAAGACCGGCTGGCCCTTGTACCGGAACCGCGTTGTCCCGTCGGGCATCAACCCCTTGCCCTGCGTCGCGCGGATGGCGGTGCACAGGTTGGTCTTGCCCGACAGACAGCTTTTGCACTGGCGGCATTCGGGGGTGTAGAGCGGGATGACATGGTCGCCGGGGGCCACGCTGGTCACACCCGCGCCAATCTCGCGCACAACACCGGCGCCTTCGTGCCCCAGCACGCTGGGGAAAATACCCTCGCTGTCAAAGCCGTCGAGGGTGTAGGCATCGGTATGGCAAATGCCCGTCGCCATAATCTCGACGAGCACTTCGCCCGCCTTTGGCCCATCAAGATCCAGCTCGACAATTTCGAGTGGCTTTTTGGCCTCAAAGGCAACGGCGGCGCGGGTTTTCATGGTGCATTCCCTCGGTGAACTCGCTGCCTCCTTAGCGGCAAGTTGCAGACGGAATCCAGCACCTAATCAGGCTTGATCATAGGTCCATGCGCTGCTGCGCGCGAAATTGTCGCTGGCAAAGCTCCAGTTGAGTAGCGCGCCGGTCGCCGCCTTGACATAAGCGGGCCGGTCGTTGCGATGATCCAGATAATAGGCATGTTCCCAGACGTCGATCACCACCAGTGGGCGAACATCCTCCGTTGCCGCCGTTCCGGCATCGTGCGTATCCGTAACTTCGATACTGTCGCCGCGCGCAACGATCCAAGCCCAGCCCGATCCGAAATGGGCCTTCGCCGCCTCTGCCAGCGCTTCCTTGCAGGCGTTGACGGAGCCAAAACTTTGTTCAATCGCGGCGGTTAGTTCAGCGGATGCTGCGCAGGGGTTCGGGGTCAAGCTGTGCCAGTAAAAGCCGTGATTCCAAGCTTGAGCTGCGTTGTTGAACAGCGCCCGATCGCTTTTTTCGTCGGCTTTGTGGATAATTTTTTCAAGCGCCGCGTCTGCTAAGGCAGTGCCAGCAATCGCATCGTTGGTTTTGTCGACATAGGCTTTGTGGTGCTTGCCATGATGGCAGCCAAGCGTTGCGGCGGAAATATGGGGCGCAAGCGCGTCCGTGGCATAGGGCAGCGGCGGAAGGGAAATGGCCATCAGGCAAAACTCCATAATCTAGGGAACTCAGAACATTAACCTATTGAAGCGGCAATCGTTCCCGCGACAATCAGCTTGCCTGTTGCCGCAGCGCAGCCACGCGATCCGCTTCCTCCGCTGGTTTATCCTTGCGAATACGCACGATGCGCGGAAATCGCATCGCAAGCCCAGACTTGTGGCGTTTGCTGGTGTGAATGCTGTCGAATGCGACCTCAAGCACCAGCGTCTTTTCGACCTCGCGCACTGGACCGAAACGCTGCACCGTGTTTTGCCGCACAAAACGGTCGAGCCATTTCAGTTCTTCGTCGGTGAACCCCGAATACGCCTTGCCGACCGGCAACAGCTCGCCCGTGTCGGACCAACAGCCAAAGGTGTAATCGCTGTAATAACTTGCGCGTTTGCCGTTGCCGCGCTGGGCATACATCATCACGCAATCAGCGGTCAGCGGGTCGCGTTTCCATTTATACCATTGTCCGGCGCGGCGCCCACCGATGTACGGCGCATCGCGGCGCTTGAGCATCACGCCCTCAATCGCTGCATCCCGCGCGCCCGCACGCTGCTGGGCAAGGGCCGCAAAGTCGGTCGCCTCGATAAGCGCCGAAAGATCGAAGCGGTCTGCCGGCAACCGGCCGATCACAGCCTCCAACTGTGCGCGGCGCGCGGTCCATGGCTGGGGCCGCAGGTCCATCGGCCCAAGCGCAAGCAAATCATACACCCGGACAAAGGCGGGAGCCTCGGCCAGCATCTTCTTGGACACCGTTTTACGCCCCAGCCGCTGTTGCAGCGCGTTGAAGCTGGCGGCGTCGCCCCCCTGTACGTCGCCCCGCACCAACAGTTCACCATCGACCGCGCAGTCAAGCGGCAGTGCGGCAACAATTTCGGGGAAGGCGGCGCTGATCTCCTCCCCGCCCCGGCTGTAAACCCGTGTTTCGCCGCCGGCGCGGACAATCTGAACGCGAATACCGTCCCATTTCCATTCGGCGGCATAGTCCGTCAAATTGACAGTTTCATCATCGGCCAGCGGGTGCGCAAGCATGAACGGACGGAAAAACGGTGTGGCGGCAAGGTCTGGCCGGGGCTTGCGCCCTTCCGCCCAGTCGAACAGCGCGGTAAAGGGCGGCGGCACCGCATGCCACAGTTCTTCAACATCATCGACCGGCACGCCAAAGGCATCGGCGAAAGCCTGGCGCGCCAACCGCGCCGACACACCGTGCCGCATACCGCCCAGCGCGACTTTCATCAGGGCATAGCGTCCGTCGCTGTCAAGCCGGTCGAGCAGGCCCGTCAGTACGGCCGCGCCGGTTACCTGCGTCGCACCACGAAGCGCGGCGACGGCTTCGTCAAGTGACGGTGCTTGGCCTGTCTCCGCTGAATCCGGCCACAACAGGGCTATTGTCTCCGCCGTCTCGCCAACGAATTGCCGCGACAGCCGCGCCAGTTCCTCGTCAACGCGCGTGGCCAGCAACGCGCGCGCCATCGCCGCCTTAACCGCCGGAAAATTGAGCACTTCGGTCAGCGCTGCCATCGCCCAGCCGCGATCAGGATCGGGGGTTTCGCGCAAATAGGCCGCGATCAGCGCCAGCTTGCTGTTGCGCGAACGGGTATAGATCAGCCGGTCGAGCAGCGTGGCAAAGGCCTTCATTCCACCTCTTCCACTTCGCGCCCAACCAGGTGCAACGCCTTTGCCCGGCGTTGATGCAGTTCGCACCAGCGGACCAGGCCATCCTCACTGCCGTGCGTGATCCAGTTTTCGCGCGCGTTTACATCCGTGATGGTCCGGGTCAGCTCGTCCCAATCGGCATGGTCGGAAATCACCAGGGGCAGTTCCACCTGTCGCGCCCGGGCCCGGCCGCGCACGCGCATCCAGCCCGATGCCATGGCCGTGATCGGATCGGGCAGCCGGCGCGACCAGCGGTCCGTAAGGGCTGACGGGGGGCACATGGCAATCGCGCCCGCCATTTCTTCCTTTGGTGTGTTCGCCACGCTGCGCAGATCGCCGAGCGGCACCCCATGCGCTTCATACAGGCGGCACATCGGCTCCAGCGCACCATGAAGATACAGCGGATCGTGCCACCCGGCCGCGCGCAATTCGGCAATGACGCGCTGCGCCTTGCCCAGCGCATAGGCGCCGACCAGCACGCATCGGCCCGGCTCGGCGCGCACCGCAGCGATCAGCTTGGCAATCTCTTGCCCGGTCGGTGGATGGCGAAATACGGGCAGCCCAAAGGTCGCCTCGGTAATAAACACGTCGCACGGCACCACCTCAAATGACGCGCAGGTCGGGTCGGCGCGGCGTTTGAAATCGCCGGTCACCACCACGCGCTCGCCCCGGAATTCCATTGCGATCTGCGCGCTGCCCAGCACGTGCCCGGCGGGGTGAAAGGTGAACTGCACGCCGCCACGTTCGAATCCGGCACCATATTTACACGCAACTGCGCCGTCCGGTTGCACGCCATAGCGCAAACCCATAATCGCCAGCGTTTCGGGGGTGGCGTAAACGGTTTTGTGCCCCGACCGGGCATGGTCGGCATGGCCATGGGTGACGGCAGCATGCGGCCGGGGTCGCGACGGATCAATCCAGACATCGGCGGGGACCACATAAATTCCGTCAGGATGGGGAATAATCCAATCGATTTCGGTCATCGCATCGGGCTCCGTACATTCAGGCCCCGATTGACCTTCGCGCCGCATCTCCCCATGTTGGCGCAAGGTCAGCCCGTTACAAGGACAGTATTGCAATGCCGCGTTCCGCCGAAATTGCCGCCCAGTTGCCGTTCCTGCGCCGCTATGCACGCGCATTGACTGGCCATCAGCAAATTGGCGACCGGCTGGTAGAGACGACCCTGTTGAACATCGTGGCCAATCCAGCCCGGCTGGACGCTGCGGTTTCGTTGCGGCTTGGCGTCTTTTCAGAGCTTCAGGCCGCACTTGAAACCATGCCGTCAAATGATGATGCTGCTGGAATCAGCCGCATTGCAACCGTCCCTGCGCTACAGCGTCAGTTGTTGCTGCTCACGTCGCTCGAAAGTTTCAACGTGACCGATGCCGCCGCCATAACCGGCATCGATGCTGACGTCGCTGAGGCGGAACTGGCCGCCGCGTTCGCCACGCTCGACCGCGAACTGCATACATCGGTTCTGATTATCGAAGATGAACCGCTGATCGCCATGGATTTGGAGCATCTGGTCCAGGATCTGGGCCACCGCGTCACCGCCCTTGCCGCCACACACCGTGAAGCGGTTGCCGCCGTTGCGCGCGATCGACCAGGTTTGGTGTTGGCAGATATCCAGCTTGCCGATGGATCGTCAGGCATTGATGCCGTGGGCGAAATTCAGGATGCCATCGACGTTCCCGTCATCTTCATCACCGCCTTTCCCGAACGCCTTCTGACCGGAGAGCGCGTTGAACCCGCATTCCTGATCACCAAACCGTTCCGCCCCGCCGCCGTCCGCGCGACGATCAGCCAGGCGTTGATGTTTGAAACCAGTACCGCCTAACGCCCGCGCCGGTTTAATCCGATAAAGGCGGCAATCCGGGTGAGCGTGTCTTTACTCGGCGCGCCCGCGCTGCGGACTTTGGCCAGCGTTATTTCGGCCGGTTGCTCGACTAAGCTGTACCGCATCGCCCATTCCGGAAATTCGCGCACCGGAATATTCGACTCGCGCAGGGTCACGACCCCGCTATGCCGGGGATCCACTTTTATGCGTTCATAACAGGCGTCGATGACGGGTGCTTCGCCTTCGATCAATTGCAGGAAATTCATGCCGTTATACAGCATGATCCCGGTAATGCCGTCAGTCAGGTTACGGGTCTGACTGTGGAACACAATATCCCCGACATCATCCGATTCCAACGCTGGATCGGCTACACTAACATAAAGAACCGACTTCATTCTGCGCGCCCCCCTGAATACTGCCCTGACAAACGCTACCCCCCTGCGCACTGATTCCACATTGCCGTATTGCATAAATTAAACTAGATTTTGTGGAATAGCCAATTTGATACGGTGCACTTGATTTATGCGGGAACCACCAGCGAACAATTTCGTTGACGTTGCACCAACCTGACAGGGCCGAACGTGAACCCAGGCAAAATTCTTAGCGCTGAAACAGACACTCCAGGCCCTTGCAAGGTTGTGCCCGACGCACGCCCGGCCAACAACACCGTCCGTAACGTTGCATTGCAACAGGGCCTGCGTGCGGCCTATCGCACCGTCATCGAAGAACCTTTGCCCGATCGCCTGCTCGCGTTGCTGCAACAGCTGGATGGCGACGGGCCAGCACGCTGATGCCCGACCCAGACCCGTCTGCCGACGCCTTTCTGCGGCTGGATGACGCCGCATTCAAGATTGAATTGGCCGCCGCCATCCCGCATTTGCGCGCCTATGGCCGCAGCCTGGCTGGCGATCTCGACCGCGCCGATGATCTGGTTCAGGACACGATGCTAAAGGCGTGGGCATCGCGCGACCGGTTTGCGGCAGGCACGTCGATGAAGGCATGGACATTCGTGATCCTGCGCAATGTGTTCCTGTCGCAAATGCGCCGTCAGAAATTTTACGGTGAATATGACGAGGCGGCGGCCGAACGGCTGCTGGTCGCTGCGCCATTGCAGGAAGAGGCGACCCATGTCGCTGATATCCAGCGCGCATTGCTGCAATTGTCCGAAGACCAGCGCGAAGCATTGATTCTCGTCGGTGCGGGGGGCATGTCGTATGACGAGGCAGCAAAAATATGTAACTGCGCCGTTGGCACCATGAAAAGCCGCGTGTCGCGGGCACGGACTGCGCTTGAAGCGATCATGGCTTCTGGCAAGCTGGCGGTCGCGCGCGCCGACATGCCGCCACCGAGCGGTGCAATGACCACAATCATGGACCGTGTCGATACGCTTACGGCCCGTGGTGATGTCAAGAATCCCGCCGATACCGTCATCTGAATCCACCCCGTTTTCAGGAGCATAATTTTATGTCCCAGCATCTTGGCCCATGCCGTTTGGTCAGCATTTCGTTTATCGCCTTGCTTGCCGCGTGCAGCCCGGCAGCGACCCTTGCGACCGATACTGGCGGTCAGAATATTGACGCAACCGGCGCGCACCCGTCGGCTACGCTCGCCAGCGCGCCTTTTACCATCACCGAAATCGCCAGTTTTGAAGACCCCTGGGCGATGGCCTTTCTTCCGGGCACCTCCTTTGCCCTGATCACCGAACAGGGCGGCCGGATGCTGCTGTGGCAAGAGGGCGGCGCAGTCACCCCGGTGACTGGTGTGCCTGAAGTTGTCGTTGGCGGCCAGGGCGGGCTGGGCGATATTATCGCGCTAGGCGCCGTGCGCGCCGACGGCAGCTATCCCGTTGCCCTGTCGTGGGTAGAGGGCGGGCAAGATAATTTCGGCGCCGCCGTCGCCACCGCAACGATCAACCCGGCAAAGGGCGCTGCGCTCGAAAAGCTGACCATTATTTGGCGCCAGTCACCAAAGGTCAGCGGGCGGGGTCATTTCGGCCACCGCCTGGCCCTTGCGCCAGACGGCCAGCATCTTTTCATTACCTCGGGCGAACGGCAGAAGTTTGACCCGGCGCAGGATATGAGCGCCAATTTGGGCAAAGTCGTGCGGATCAAGCTCGACGGCAGCATCCCCGCTGACAACCCCTTCGCCGACCAGCAGGGCGCGACCGCGCAAATCTGGTCGCTGGGCCACCGCAACTCGCTGGGTATCGTATTTGATGAAGCGGGTATTTTGTGGACCCACGAGATGGGGCCCGCACACGGCGATGAACTGAACAAGATCGAACGCGCCGCCAATTATGGCTATCCCATCGTGTCGAACGGCAATCATTATGATGGCCGTGATATCCCCGACCACCCGACGCGGCCCGAATTTCGCGCCCCCGACCTGTGGTGGAACCCCGCCATTTCGCCCGCCGGGCTGACCTTCCATAGCGGTGCTGGATTCGCAGGCTGGGGTCCGTCACTGTTGATGGGCGGCTTGTCGGGCGAGACGGTGATCCGCATTGCCATCACAGGTGGCAATGCCCGCAAGGCCGAACGCTGGGACATGGGCGCCCGCGTGCGCGAGGTCGATACCCGGGCAGACGGCAGCATCTGGGTGCTGACCGATGGCGCCAAGGGCAAGCTGCTAAAGCTGACACCAAGGGGGTAGCGGCCGCTGTACCCCTTCCCCGGCTGCTCCAAATTTGTCGAAGCGATGCTTTCCTCTGCCAATGATTATGACAACGGATTCGGTCAACCGAGGCAAGGCATCGACGAACGGCCCAATCGCGGGACTTGTTTGTGACAGTAAGGGGTCAGATATGTTTTAAGATGAAGACCAAGATTGTCACAGATTCGCTGCCCGGCGCCGGGCCTGAAGGTTCCGAGCGGCCGCCGTCATGGTTGTTGCTGGTGGCCGAACTGCGCGCGGTCGCCAGCTGGATTTTTTACCGCCTGTGGGCCCGCCCCCATGACCTGCCGATGATTGGCAATGATTTGCCAGTTATTACCATTCCCGGCTTCATGGCCAGCGATCTTGCCATGCGTCAGCTTCGTTCCAGCCTGCGCGCGGCGGGCTTCCGCGCTTATGGGTGGGGCATGGGCCGCAATCGCGGTACGACAACGGATATGTTGGAACGCATCGACGTCCGGGTTGATGAGGTCATTGCGCGCGAGGGCCGCCTGCCAGCACTGGTTGGATGGAGCCTTGGCGGCCTGTTCGCCCGCGAATATGCCAAGGTTCATCCGCATAAAGTTGCCCGGGTCGTCACGATGGGCACCCCTTTTTCAGGCTCGCGGCGGGCCAACCATGCTTGGCGATTGTATCAGATGGTGGCTGGCCACGACGTCGACAGTCCGCCCCTGGCGATGCACCCCGCCGCCAAGCCACCCGTGCCGACCATCGCTTTATGGTCCGCCAGCGATGGGATCGTCGCCGCCGCCTGCGCGCGCGGCCTGCCGCACGAAAGCGACTATGCGGTCGAGGTGAATTGCCGCCATATCAGTTTTTCCTTCGCGCCCTCCGCCGCGCGCGCCGTCGTGTACGCGTTAGTTTAAGAGAATAAACCGCTGTTCGGCACCATAGGCTGGTATCAGGTCCAGCCATAAGTCCCTCTGGCG
>Ga0105045_10001426_pt1 | contig 19465 bp, 17 predicted proteins | sample MAT02_FD_78089 | JGI IMG/M metagenome (GOLD analysis project Ga0105045, IMG submission 78089) | Freshwater microbial communities from Lake Fryxell liftoff mats and glacier meltwater in Antarctica - MAT-02 (megahit assembly) | ecosystem: Environmental > Aquatic > Freshwater > Ice > Liftoff... | reverse complement strand
TGCCATAGCTGGCCCGAAAACGAAGGCAGGCACCCTAGAAGGGGTGCCTGACCTGGTGGGCGTAAAGGGACTCGAACCCCTGGCCTCTGCCGTGTGAAGGCAGCGCTCTAGCCAACTGAGCTATACGCCCTTGCGAAGAGTGGACCCTAGCGCGGGCGTTCCGTACGCCTCCACATCGTTGCGCCACCGAGCCCGCCGAGCACCGGTCAAGGCTCGTAGGTGCAGATCCGATCTGCGTCGATGGTCTCTTCGAGCACGGCCAGCAGCCGCAACACGGCAACATCGGCGTGCTGGGGGCCCACCACCTGTAACCCGACCGGCATACCGTCGGCGGTGAGGCCGGCACACACCGATCCGGCCGGCGAGCGAGTGAGGTTGAAGGGGTAGGTGTAGCGAACCCAGCTGACGTCTTCAACGCCGTTCACCGTGCCCGATGCGCTGCCGAACGGGGTGTGACCCGCCACCGTGGGCGTCAACAGGAGCGGCGCCTCGTGGAAAAGCTCCACCAGGCGGAGGTTCAGCCGGTGGGCCACATCAGACGATTCGAGTGCCGTGGTAGGCGTGCTCGTCTCTCGCGCCCACCGGAGCATCGAGGCCAAGGCTGGTTCCAGGTCACCCTCACGGCTGCCATCGGGATCTGCGGCGCGGACCACCCGCTCATTGGCGAGCAGCGAAAGACGGAGCCAGGGCACGGCGGGGTCTTCGGCGAAGACGTCCTCGACCAAGATCACTTCGGTGCCCCGAGCCTCGAGCGCCGCGACCGCCCGCTCGCACACCGCCCGGATCTCGCGGTCGAGCACTGCGTACCCGAGCGTGGGCGACCACAGCACCTTGCGGGGCGCGTGGAGGTTCTCCACCGAATCACGCCACGACTCGTCGGGCATGGGGAGCGAGCGCAGGTCGGACTGCTCGGGGCCGATCACCGCGTCGAGCACGTAGGCGCTGTCGCTCGCCGTGCCCACCAAGACCCCCTTGCTCGAGAGGTCAGCCCACCCCGGAGGCGTGGGGCCGCCCGCCGGCACCCGGCCGAGAGACGGCTTCATCGTGGTGAGCCCGCACAACGAACCCGGGATGCGCAACGAGCCGCCACCATCGGAGCCCGTGGCGAGCGGGACCATCCCGGCGGCGACGGCGGCGGAGCTCCCTCCCGACGACCCACCCGCAGAGCGCTCCAACGACCACGGATTTCCGGTGCGCCCGAAGATTCGGTTGTCGGTGTCGGCCTTCCACGCCAGTTCAGGGGTGTTGGTCTTGCCGACCACCACGCACCCGGCGGCCCGGAGGCGCTCGACCAGCACCGAGTCGCGCGTGGCCGGGGCTCGGTCGGCGAACAGGAGCGACCCCTGCGTCGTGCGGAAGCCGAGCGCGTCCTCGGTGTCCTTCACGCCGATGGGCAGTCCCGCGAGGGGGCCGAGTGCCTCGCCGCCGGCGATGCGCTCATCGATCGCGGCGGCCTCCAGCAGGGCCGCCTCGGCATCGACTGCGATGAACGCGTTGACCTGGGCGTTGGTGGCCTCGATGCGATCGAGCGCGTGCTGGGTGAGCTCCCGTGAGGAAATCGAGCCCGAACGGACAGCACCGGCGAGGTCTTCGATGGCGACATGACGGAAGTCCATGGGGGCAAGCTACGCCCGGTGAAGCCGGTCTGGCGAGGATCAGCCAGCGAGGATCAGCCGGCCACGATGCAGTCGAGGCGACCGTCGGTGGCCAAGCGGCGCACCTCGGTTCCCTCGGGACAGCTGCTCGGTTCCACGACTCGATCAACGATCTCGAACTCGTGGGGGCCAGCACACGACACGATGCTCGTGGTTGGACCCGACGTCACGTCGAGACAGTCGCCAACCATGGCCGTGGGAGCCGCCGGCGGAGGCTCCTCTGCGCCCGATCCTGCGTACGCGGTCATGACGAAGATTCCGCCGAGTACCAGCACGAGCACGACCCACGGCAGATGGCGGAACAACCCCGCCGTCATCGCCGTCATCGGCGGCATGACATCGACCAGATCGTCGTCGTCATCATCGATGGGAACGGGGGTCGCCGACCGCGGTGGACGAGCACGCGGATCCGACCGGGGCTTGGTGGCAAGACGCTGGGCGTCGTAGGCCCGGCGACGGTCCGCATCTTGCAGCACGCTCCACGACTCGTTGATCTCTCGCATGCGGCGCTCGGCCAGCGCCCGCTCCGCCGTTGTGGCACCCCCGGCTCGATCCGGGTGCAGGCGCTGGGCGAGCGCGCGGTAGGAGGCCCGTATCTCCTCGGTCGACGCGGACGGCTTGACGCCGAGTCGGTCGTAGTGCGTGGCCGTGGCTGCTCCCAGATGTGGTCCGAGCCGTCAGGCTACGGCGATGATCTGCTGGCTCAGTAGCCCAGATCCACGTTGACCAGGCCCACGAGCGGCCGCCCGGCTGCGTACCGACGGACGTTGTCGGTGATGCGGGCTCCGAGGAGCGGACGCGCCATGGCCCGGGTGTTGCCGGTGTGTGGCGTGATGATGGCATTGGGTGCAAGCCAGAGCGGGTGGCCATCGGGCAGCGGCTCGGGGTCGGTGACGTCGAGGCCGGCGCCGCCGATGGTGCCGGCGGTCAGGGCCTCGACCAGTGCGCTGGTCTGCACGTGGGCACCCCGAGCCACGTTGATGAGCCACGCATGGGGAGCCATGGCCTGGAGCTCGGCCGGGCCAATGATCCCCACGGTCTCGGGAACCAAGGCAAGGGCGAGCACCACAGCGTCGGCCCCGTTCAACGCGTCGAGGCGCTGGTCGGGGCCGACGACCCGGGCCACGCCAGCCATGGGCTCCGGACGACGTCGCACCACCGTGATCGCGACGCGGAACGGCTGGAGCAGCTCGATGAGCGCCTCGGCGATTCCTCCACCCCCGAAGATCACCACGTTGGCGCCGTAGAGGTTGCGGCCCGCCTGGTCGGTCCAGGTCGTGGCGGGGGCGTACGCGTGCAGGTTCCGGAACCCGGCGAGGAGCATGGCCAGGGCATGCTCGGCCACGGGGTCGGCGTACACCCCCTTCGCACAGCTCCAGGTTCGATGGTGGTCGAGCACGTTGCGGTACGGCTCGATCCCTGCCCACGGCAGCTGCACCCAGTCGATTTCCCGGTTGGCCACCAGCAGGTCCGAGAGGCCGCCCGGATCGTCGGGATGGGTCCACACGATGGCCGAGGCCTGCGCCGCCGCCACCACCTGCCCGCCGCCCTTGGCCACCGCGGCGTCGATCCACCCCGCGGTGAGGGGCTCTGTGGCGATGCGCGGTGCGGAGCCGACCATCGACCGACGGTACCGCGTGCTGGCCGACGGAATCCGCACGACGCCACATGGGCCAATCCGCGCCCAGGTCGTACGATTCATCCCGATGACCACGACCGACGACCAGCCCGAAGCCCCTGGCTCCGAGCCGATCGGTCGGGAGGAGTGCGAAGACGCCTACCTCGAAGGTGACCGGGTCTTCGAGCCCGGCACCGCTCGGGCCGCCTTCTCCCATCGCACCTTCCGCACGGTCTACCTCGGTGCCTTCGCGTCCAACATCGGCACATGGATGCAAAATGTCGTGCTCGGCGCGCTCGCCTACGACCTCACGGGCTCGGCCCTGTTCGTGGGCGTCATCATCGCCGCCCAACTCGGCCCGCTGCTCGTGTTCTCGATCGTCGGGGGGATGATCGCCGATGCCTACGACCGCAAGAAAGCCTTGCTGGCCCTGTGCCTCCAGCAAGCATTGTTCTCCCTGCTCTTGGCATTCGTCGCCATCCCCGACGACCCCTCCAAGGTCGCACTCGTCGCGGTGGTCTTGGCCATCGGCATCGGCAACGCCCTGTACGCGCCCATCTTCGGCGCCGTCGTGCCGGTCCTCGTGCCGCGCCACGACCTTTCCGGAGCCATCTCGCTCAACTCGGTGCAGATGAACGCGTCGCGGGTCATCGGACCCCTGATCGGCTCCACCATCTTCGCCGAGTTCGGGGCGTCATGGGTCTTCGTGCTCAACGCCGCCAGCTTCGGATTCGTGGTGATGAGCCTCACCCGGGTGTCGCTGCCCGCCCCCGTCGCCACCGGCAGCCAAGGGTTGCACCGCCTGCTCGAGGGGCTGCGCGTGGCCAAGACCGACCGGGTGGTGGGCCAGTGCCTCGCTGTCATCGGCGTCTTCTCCTTCTTCTGCCTGCCCTTCATCACCCAACTGCCGACCATCGCCGACACGAACCTCGGGATCGCATCGAAGAGCACCGCCTACGGGTTGCTCTATGGCGCCTTCGCGTTGGGCGCCGTCATCGGGGCGCTGTCGATCGGAACCATCTTTGCCGGGTCGTCGAAACCGCTCGTCACCCGCGCCGGACTCATCGGCTTCGCGGTGATGATCGCGGTGTTCGGTCTGCTCCACCAGCGCCACACCGCCTACATCGCTGTGTTGTTGTTGGGCTGCGTGTACTTCGCCGTGATCACGTCGCTGTCCACCGTGCTCCAAGCCGACCTGCACGACTCTGTCCGCGGCAAGGTCACGGCGCTGTGGATCATGGGGTTCGGCGGCGTGGTGCCGTTCGGGGGCATCGTCGGCGGCATGATCATCGATCGGTTCGGCGTCACGCCGATGATCTTGGTGAGCACCGCGACCGCACTCGCGCTGGCCTGGTGGGCGGACCTCAGCCCGGTGCGACCAGCCGGTCCCCTCGGCCTCAGTCGTCGCCCGTCGAACTGATCAGCGCCTCGGCCACGCGCTCGAGCCCCGCAGAGCGGCTTGCTTTCACCAGCACCACATCGCCGTCGCCCAGGCCCAGGTCGCGCAAGCGAGCCAGCGCACCGTCGGGGTCATCGACGAGGTCCACGTCATCGACCCCGTACCACGGCTGGCGAACGGACACGACGTGGATGTCGAGCTCACGGGCGAGGGTCGTGACATCGCGGTGCAGCGGCACCTCGTCGGGTCCGAGCTCGGCCATGGTCCCAAGGACGGCGAACCGGCGACTGGCGGGCAGCTCACTGATGGCAGTGAGCGCGGCGGCCATCGACATGGGACTGGCGTTGTAGGCATCGTTGAGCACCCGATACCCGGCGCTGGCGGATACAAGGTCCATGCGCATTGCCGAGAGGCTGGCGCCGGCGAGTCCGGCGGCCACCTGGTCAAGGGTCAGACCCATGGCCAGCGCCGCCGCCGCCGCCCCCAGGGCGTTCGATACCTGGTGGCGTCCGGCGATCGCCAGCTTCACGGGCGTCGAGCCCCATGGAGTGTGGAGCTCGAACGACGCATGGAGGTGCTCGTCGAGCGTGACGTCGAGGGCACGCACGTCGCCTGCCTCCTGGCCGAAGGTCACGATCGGCGCGGCTGACATCGACGCCATGGCTGCCACCCGATGGTCGTCGGCGTTCAGGATCGCCGTTCCCGACGCGGGGAGCGCAGCGATGAGCTCAGACTTGCCGCGCGCTATCTCATCGATGGTGCCGAAGACTTCGAGGTGCACGCCCGCCACGGCCGTGACGACGCCGATGGTCGGTCTCGCCACGGAGCACAGCTCAGCAATATGGCCGATCCCCCTGGCCCCCATCTCCACCACCGTGCACTCCGTGCCATCGGGCGCATTGAGCAGCGTGAGCGGAACGCCCATCTCGTTGTTGAACGAACCGATGCTCGCCGAGGTCTCGAAGGCCATCGAAGCCGTGGAGGCCAGCAGGTCCTTGAGCGAGGTCTTCCCGACGCTGCCGGTGATGCCCACCACCCGGTCTCCCAGGCGATCCCGCGCCGCCGCACCGAGCGCAACCAGCGCCACGGCGGTGTCGGCCACGCGAATCGCGGTGCCCGCCTCGATGACCTCAGACGTGAGGTACGCAGCCGCGCCTGCGGCAGAGGCGGCCCCGATGAAGTCATGCCCGTTGCGTGCCGCCACGATCGGCACGAACAGCTGGCCCGGCAGCACCAGCCGGGAGTCGATGGTGACCCCATCGACCTCCGTCTCGCGTCCGAACACCTCTCCCCCCGTGGCCGCAGCCACCTCCGACGTCGTGAAGCGCATGGCTGCGACGGTACCCGGGTCCGCGGGTCACCGACGGGGTCGCCCGTATGCTCGGCCCCCATGACCGAGGCTGCCCCACCCGTTCGGATCGTCCTTTTGTACGGCGGGCAATCTGCCGAGCACGACGTGTCGCGCGTCTCGGCCGCACACGTGCTCCGGGCCATCGACACGACTCGGTACGACGTGATTCCGATCGCGATCACGCCCGATGGTCGCTGGCTCCGATCCGACACCACGATTGCTGCGCTCGCCGCAGGTGACTCGCTCCCCAATGTCCTCGATGCCAGTGGAAGCGACGTCACGCCGCTCGCCAGCGTGGCCCCCGGCCAACCGCACCAAGACGTTGTGGTCCTCCCCATCCTCCACGGACCACGTGGTGAGGACGGCACCGTGCAGGGCCTGCTCGAGTTGGCCGACGTTGCCTACGTGGGCTGTGGCGTATTGAGCTCTGCCCTGAACATGGACAAGGGGGCATCGAAGGTCGTGGCCCAGGCCGCCGGCATTCCCGTGTGCCGGTGGATCACGGTTCGCGACACCGAGATCGACGATGGCCTCATCGCTCGGGTCAATGCCGAGCTTGGGTGGCCGGTCTTCGTGAAGCCCTCCAACATGGGATCGTCGGTGGGGATCAGCCGGGCCGACGATGCCGATGCGCTCCGGACCTCGCTCGCCAGTGCTGCCGCCTTCGATGAGTACGTGGTGATCGAGGAAGCCGTCACCGCCCGAGAACTCGAGGTTGGGGTCATCGGCAACGCGTCTCCGAGGGCATCGGTGGTGGGCGAGATCGTCCCCACCCACGAGTTCTACGATTACGACGACAAGTACGTCGATGGCGCAGCCGAGATGGTGATCCCCGCCGACGTGCCCGTCGCGGTGAGCGAGGAGATGCAAGCCCTGGCGCTGCGTGCCTACCGGGCACTGCGGTGCGACGGGCTGGCACGGGTCGATTTCTTCTACGAGGCCCACGGGCGCGGCTTGCTCTTCAACGAGATCAACACGCTTCCGGGGTTCACGCCGTACTCGATGTTCCCTTCGCTGTGGGCCGAGTCCGGGCTGCCCTACCCCGAGCTCATCGACGAACTCGTCCGCCTCGCCCTCGCCCGCCACCGCCACCGCGCCCCCCACCGCCGAGCGCGCTAACCCGCTCACCCGTTCTGCCGCGCCCACATGACACCCACGCCACCTCAGCGCGGCAGAACGGAATCAGGGCCTGGGTGTCAGGTGAAGTGGGCGCGGAGATCGGCGAGCAGGAGGGCGCGGCGCGATCGGAGCCAGGCGATGTCGGGGGCCAGGCCGAGGTCGGCGCGAACCTCGGCCTCGGTGGCGATGCCCACGACGCGCGCACCAGCGGCCAGCAGCACCCGCCGGACGTGCTCGGCGTCGGGTGCACCGCCGTCACGACGGGCCAGGCCGACGCTGGCCACGTCGACGAGCGGCTCGGCTGCGGTGGCAAGTCGGGCCGATGCCGGTGGCCCGAGCCGGGCGATCTCGCGCACGACGGCCAACAACTCAGGATGCGTGCTGCCCAGCCGGAACGTAGCGTCGACCACGGCCTTGAGGCGATCGTCGAGATCGGGCCCAGCGCCCAACACCGACTCCGTCAGACGCTGGCCGATCTCCGCCACGGCATGGTCGACCACACCGAACAGCAACTGCTCCTTCGAGGGAAACCAATAGAGGAGCGTCTGCTTGCGGACCCCGACCTCGGCCGCCACCGAATCGAGCGACGTTGCCTCGACACCACGCTCAGCGAAGGCAGCCAGGGCCGCTCGAAGGATGCGATCCCTCGTGCTCGTCGCCTCGCTTGCACTCGTCACGCCGCAATGGTCGCACAGCTCTCTACCATTTGGTAGACATGCTTCGTGATTGCTGACGACCTGGCCAGGAAGCGGATCGCCGTAACCGGCTCCACCGGGTTCTTGGGCACCGCGCTCGTCGAGCGGCTCCTGCGCTCGGTCCCCGACTGTGAGCTGGTCCTGCTGATCCGAGCCGGACGCATGCGCAACGTCGAGCAGCGCGCCCAACGCGAGATCTTCAAGAACAACTGCTTCGATCGCCTGCGCGACCAGCTCGGCGGCAAGGCCGCCTTCGACGAACTGGTCGCCAAGCGGGTGCAGGTCATCGAAGGCGATGTGGGTACCGACGGCCTCGCCCTCACCGATGAGGGCCGGGAGCTCCTACGCGGCTGCGACATCGTGATCCACTCTGCGGCCACGGTGAGCTTCGACTCCCCCATCGACCTCGCCGTCGAGGTCAACCTCATGGGGCCCACCCGTATCGCCCGCACACTCCAGGACCTGCAGATCACACCCCACCTCGTGGCTGTCAGCACCTGCTACGTGGCGGGCAACCGGCGAGGCGACGCCCCCGAGATCCGCGTCGACGAGAGCCCGTTCTGGATCACCGACATCGACTGGAAGCGCGAGGTCGACGGCGCCCGTCGCGTCCGAGCCGACGCCGAAGCGGCGAGCCGCGTTCCCGACCAGCTGGCCACGTTCATGGTGAAGGCTCGTGAAGAGCTCGGTGGTGCGGGAACACCGCTGCTGGCCACCAAGTCCGAGCAGCTCCGCCAGGAATGGGTGAAGGCGCAACTCGTCGACGCCGGTAGGGCGCGGGCGGCCAGCCTCGGATGGCCCGATGCGTACGCCATGACAAAGGCGCTCGGCGAGAAGGCACTCAACGAGAACCGCGGCAACATTCCTGTCAGCGTGGTGCGCCCCGCCATCATCGAGTCCGCCTGGTCCGAGCCGGTTCCCGGCTGGATCCGCGGGTTCCGCATGGCCGAGCCGGTGATCATCAGCTACGCGCGCGGTCTGCTCAAGGAGTTCCCCGGCGTCCCCGAAGGCACCGTCGACGTCATTCCGGTGGACCTCGTCGTAGGCGCCATCATCGGTGTCGCGGCGCGGGGCCCGGCCAATGCCGACGGGTCCCCCGACATCACCCAGGTGGCATCGGGCTCGGCCAACCCGCTCAAGTACGAGCGCTTGGTGGACCTGGTGCAGACCTGGTTCGGCGAGCACCCGCTCTACGACGCCTCGGGCCAACCCATCGCCGTTCCTGACTGGGGCTACACCACTCGCAACCGGGTTCAAGGCCAGCTCGAGCGGGCCAAGGGTGTGCTCGACCGGACCGAGAAGGTCATCGGCGCGCTGCCGTTGCGCGGAAAGCAGGCTGCCTGGTCGGCCAAGATCGAAGAGCAGCGCGACACGGTCAGCCGGGCACTCACCTACGTCGAGCTCTACGGCGCGTACACCGCATGCGAGGCCATCTACGGCGTCGACAACCTGTTGGCGCTGCACGCATCGATGAGCGAGCACGATCAGGCCGAGTTCGGCATGGACCCGCGCGTTGTGGACTGGGACCACTACGTCCACCAGATCCACCTGCCGTCGGTCGTCGAGCATGCCCGGGTCCGCACCGACGGCAAGAAGGGGCGAGGCGAGTCCCGCCCGGACCGATTGCGCCGCCAGGTACTCGCGCCCCAGCGCCAGATGGCCGCGTTCGACCTTGAAAACACCCTCATCGCGTCGAACGTGGTGACCAGCTATGCGTGGCTGGCCAGTCGACGCCTCGATCGCGACGACAAGCTCCGGCTCGCCGCCAAGCTCATCGGCGAGGCTCCTGGCCTGCTGAGGATGGACCGAGCCGATCGCAGCGACTTCCTCCGGTCGTTCTACCGCCGCTACGAGGGCGCCCCCGTGGAGCAGATCCGCGAAGACTCCGCGGAGATGCTCTCGCAGCTGATCCTCACCAAGAGCTTCCCGGCCGCCATTCGTCGGGTGCGCGCCCATCGGGCACTGGGCCATCGCACGGTGCTGATTACTGGGGCGCTCGACTTCGTGGTGGAGCCGCTGAAGCCACTGTTCGACGACATCGTGTCGTCCTCGCTGGCGGTCGGAAACGACGGCCGGTACCTGGGCCAGATGCTCGACGTGCCGCCCACCGGTGAGAGCCGGGCCTCGGCCCTGTTCGACTACGCCGCCACCCACGGCATCGACCTGGCGGAATGCGTCGCCTATGCCGACTCGTCGAACGACCTCCCCATGCTCGAGGTGGTCGGGTTCCCCGTAGCCGTCAACCCCGAAACCCGCCTGGCCAGCCTGGCCCGCAAGCGCGGCTGGCTGGTGGAGCAATGGTCCAAGTCGCCTGGGTTCAACCCCAGCCCGATCCCGCTGGCGTCTCGCCGCCGTGTCACCAAGGCGGCCCCCCGGTGAAAGCGCTCCGGTTCTCTCGCAAGCCAGCGAAGTACGTCGCCGCGGGCGTGGCTGGGCGACTGTCGCCAGGCAAGGGCGCATCGGTCGGCCCTCTCAAGCTGGTCGACACCGACGACCTGAAGCTCCCGGCCGACGATTGGGTGCGCTTCCGTCCCCGCCTGGCCGGCATCTGCGGGTCCGATCTGGCCACCATCGACGGCCACAGCAGCCGCTACTTCGAGCCGATCGTGTCGTTCCCGTTCACGCCCGGCCACGAGGTGGTGGGAGACCTCGAGGATGGGACTCGCGCCGTCCTCGTGCCCGTGCTCTCGTGCGTAACCCGTGGCATCGACCCGGTGTGCCCAGCGTGCGCCACCGGCCGGACCAACCACTGCGGCCGCATCGCCTTCGGCCACCTCGAGCCCGGCCTGCAGTCTGGGTACTGCTCCGATACCGGCGGGGGCTGGTCCGCGGAGATGGTCGCCCACCCCAGCCAGTTGCTGACGATCCCCGACGACCTCGCCGATGAGGCGGCCGTCATGGTGGAACCGGCGGCGTGCGCGGTGCACGCCGCGCGCATGGTCAACGCCTCCGGACCACACCAGCGCATCGCGGTGATCGGATCGGGCACGCTCGGGCTGCTCACCATCGCCGCACTGCGGGGCGAAGACGCCTTCGGCACCATCATCGCCACGGGGAAGTACCCCCACCAGAAGGCGCTGGCCACCAGCCTCGGCGCCGACCAGGTCGTCAGCCCGCGCGAACTGGCAAGGGTGGTGCGCAGTCTCACCGGGGCATTCGTGCTCGATGGCGGCCAACTGACCGACGGAGTCGAGTTGGTCGTGGACTGCGTCGGCAGCGAAGCCAGCCTCACCCAAGCCCTGCAGGTGGTGGCACCCGGTGGCCAGATCATCGCGGTGGGCATGCCTGGCCACACCCAACTCGATCTCACCAGCCTTTGGCATCGCGAAACGTCGATCAAGGGCTGCTACGCCTACACCCGTCCCGATTTCGACCGGGCCATCGAGCTCGTCGCCGAGGCCGATCTCGGTCGCCTCGTGAGCGCCACCTATCCCCTCGCCCGATTCACCGATGCCATCGAGCACGCGGCCAACGCCGGCGCTCGTGGAGCGGTGAAGGTGGCATTCGATCTTCGCAAGAAGGCCGCCCCCCAGAAGGACCGCCGCTGATGCCTCGTCCCGGTTTCGTGCTCGACGTCGACAAGTCGACGCCACCCATCCTCTTCCATCACGGTGACGGCTTTCGCCTCGAAAAGCTCCCTGCCGACCGCAGCCGGGTCATCTATCCCGGCGAGCCACTCGATGCACTCGATGACGTCGAGGCCGAGATCCAACAGGCGCTCCTGCACCCGCTCGAGATGGACCCGCTCCCCGCGCTCCTCACGCCGGGCATGAAGCTCACCATTGCGTTCGACGACGTGTCGTTGCCCCTGCCTCCCATGAAGCGGCCCGATATCCGCCAGCGCGTCATCGAAGCCGTGCTCGACATGGCCGCCGCAGCCGGCGTCGACGACGTCCACCTGATTGCCGCCCTGGCGCTGCACCGGCGCATGACCGAAGACGAGCTGCGCCATGCCGTGGGCGACCGCGTCTACGACGCCTTCGCACCCCAGGGAGCGCTCTACAACCACGATGCCGAAGACCCCGACAACCTCGCCTTCTTGGGCGAGACCAAGCACGGCGAAGAGGTGGAGATCAACAAGCGAGCCGCCGAAAGCGACCTGCTGATCTACGTCAACATCAACATCGTCAGCATGGACGGCGGGCACAAGAGCACCGCGACGGGCCTGGCCAGCTACCGGTCCATCAAGCACCACCACAACGTGCACACCATGGAGCACTCCAAGAGCTTCATGGACCGGCACAACTCCGAGCTGCACCACAGCAACTGGCGAATGGGCAAGGTCATCGCAGATGCCGGCGTGAAGGTGTTCCAGATCGAGACCACCATCAACAACGACACCTTCGGCGAAACCGGCCCGATGTCTGTGCTGGCCAAGCGCGAGTGGGAGTGGACCACCCGGGACCGCGTGTCGTTCATCGGCATGCAAAAGGGCCTCGGCCTGCTGTCTTCGGGCAGCCGTCGCAAGGTGTTTCAGGCGCATCGGGCGCCCTACGGCGTCACGTCGGTCACCGCGGGCGCCATCGAGCCAGTGCACGAGCGCACGCTCGAGAAGTGCTTCGACCAGCACATCGTCGAAGTCGAAGGCCAGACCGACATCTTGACGATGGGCCTCCCCTACATCTGCCCGTACAACGTCAACTCGATCATGAACCCGATTCTGGTGATGTGCCTCGGCCTCGGGTACTTCTTCAACATGTATCGGGGAAAGCCGCTGGTGCGTGAAGGTGGTGTCTTGATCATGACGCACCCCACGCCGTGGGAGTTCCACCCGGTGCACCACCCGAGCTACATCGACTTCTTCGAGCAGGTCTTGGCCGACACCACCGACCCGAAGGTGATCGAGCAGAAGTGGGAAAAGCAGTTCGCCGAAGACGAGTGGTATCGCCACCTCTACCGCACGAGCTATGCGTACCACGGCGTCCACCCCTTCTACATGTGGTACTGGGGTAGCCACGCGCTCAAGCACCTGGGCCGCGTCATCATCGTCGGGGGCGACAAGCGCGCCGTCCATCGGCTGGGGTTCAAGGCGGCGTCCACGCTCAACGATGCGTTCGAGATGGCCGAAGACGTGGTGGGGCGCCACCCCACCATCACCCACCTCAAGAACCCGCCCATCGTCATGGCCGACGTGAAGTGATGGTGTGACCGTGGTCGATCGCAAGGGCATCGAGAAGGCGCTCGCCACCGCGCAGAAAGTCCAGGCCAAGGTCCCCTCGGCGCGCGACGTGGCGTCGAAGGCCACGTTTCCCTATCGAGCCCCCACCACTCCCCTCACGGTGGAGCCCGCACCCGCAGAGCAGACCCTCGGCGCCCACTACGACTCGGCGTGGGCCCGCAAGCTGCCGGCTCGCTACGCCCGGTTCTTCCTCACGGAGGGGCTGATGCGGCCCATCATCGGCGGCTTGGCCCAGCCCGAGCGGCGCGGCCTCGACCGAGTGGCCGACCTCGATGGTCCGGTGATCTTCGCGGCCAACCATCACAGCCACCTCGACGCTGGGCTGCTCATCACCTCGCTGCCCGAGCCCCAGCGCCACCAAGTGTTCGCCGCCGCCGCTGCCGATTACTTCTTCGACAACCGCGTGAAGGCCACGGCATCGGCCCTGGTACTCAACGCCATCCCCATCGAGCGTTCGAAGGTCGGACGACGCTCTGCCGACCAGGCGGCCACGCTCCTCGACGAGGGCTGGAGCATGGTCATCTTCCCCGAGGGCGGCCGATCCCCCGACGGCTGGGGCCACCCGTTCCGCGGCGGCGCCGCCTACCTCGCCATCCGCTGCGGGGTACCGGTCGTGCCCGTGCACCTGGCGGGGACTGGTCGCATCCTTCCGAAGGGCAAGACCAGGCCCAAGCCCGGCCGCACGGTCGTCACCTTCGGTACGCCGCTCGTGCCAGGAGCAGGCGAGCGCTCGCAAGCCTTCGCCGACCGCATCGAGGGTGCTGTTGCCGCGTTGGCCGACGAGTCCACCAGCGACTGGTACGCCGCTCGACGCAGAGCGGCGGCCGGTGAGACGCCGCCGCTCTCGGGACCACAGGTGGGTGCCTGGCGTCGAACGTGGGCCCTCACCGCCCAGCGCAAGCGTCCATCCACCGGCAAGCCCTGGCCGGAGTTGTAGCTCAGGGCACCGGAACCGTGGTGTCGATCACGGCGCCGTTGGGGTCGGGACCCGACGTTGGGAGCGTGGTCGCAGGGCCGGCTCCTGGGTCTGCCGGCGCGGGAGGTTCGAAGGGCAAGGTAGAGGTGGTCTCGATGAGGGCTTGGCAGGCCACGAGGGCCTCGCGCACCTTGTCGGCCGTGTCGTCGGTGCGATCCGGATCGTCGACCGGAGCCCCGCCACCGCCGCGCTCAGCCACCAGATCGATCTCCTCCGACGACATGTTTTCGAAGAGTGCTTCAGCCGCACAGGTTGCGACCTGCTCCGACAGCCCAGAATCCACCAGCGAATCGGCCAGTTCCTGCTCACCCGGCGCACCTCCGCCGCACGACGCAAGCAACAGCACCATCGCCGCAGCCACGAACAACGCAGCGGCAGGTCGACGGGTCACGGCGCAGAGGCTACCGGCCTGGTCCCACCGCAGGGCGCCACGGTCAACCCGGCGCCGTGCACGGAGCCCCTCCACACACGTCGATGATCTGGCCCTCGGAGGCGAACGACAAGACGAGCGCCAGCGCTTCGGGCACGTCTGACAGCTTCCCGTGGGGATCTTCGCCCGCCCGATTCGGCAGGTTCTCCACGGGCGGCGCCGGGGTCCCGAAGTCCCAGGTCAAAAGGCCAGAGCCTGCGAAAGGCAACGAAGGCAGCGGATCGATCCCCCAGTAGGGCTCGGCGTCGGTCGAGCGACCATCGGCCAGGGTGGGAGCCCGGCGCCCGATGCCCAGCGTTCGGGCCAGCTTCTGGGTCGACACGTTTGTCACTTGGTGGTCGCCGAACGCTTCGAGCAGCATCACGTTCTTGGCCTCCACCCCGGTGAAGGGATCTGTGGTGAGGTGCTGCGCGTAGCCGGCGTTCTCGCCCCGCTGCCAGAGCTGCTCGAGCAGGTCGAGCAGCAGCGCCTGATCCAGCTCATCGGCATAGTTCGCCTCGACCTCGGGGAAGAAGGCATCGAAGTCGATCGAACGACGCAGCAGCAGGTTGTACCCGATCCCTGGCACGGCCAAGATCACCTGCGTCCAGTCGTTGGTGAGCGACGACGCCACCCCACCCAAGATCCCACCCTGGCTGGCCCCGAGCAGCGACACCTGTGACGTGTCGATCGTGGGCGCACCGTCGACGTCTTGGAACGCAGGGTCGGCAGCGAACCCCTCGTCACTACGAAGCAGACGGCCGAGCAGGAGAAAGCCCAGATGGCCCTGCTGCAACCGGTCGGGCACCGTCCGAAAGGCCGTGAGGTCCTCGAACGACTCGACGATGGCGGGCACATCGGCCGCGCTCATGCCGATGTAGTCCAGGCCACAGAAGCTCAAGTTCGCGGTCGCGCCGACCATGCCGATGCTGAGCACCTCTTGGCGCGAGCCCAACAGGCCGTGACCGTAGATCACCGTGCCCGCCGGCTGCTCAGCGGTGGCACTGACGGGCACCGTGCAGAGGAAGTCTGCGGTCATCGTCCCGTCGGCCGTCGGGATGCCATCGACGTCGTCATCGTTGTTCAACACCGTGCCCGGCCCACCATCACCCTGCAGGTACTTCGGCATCTCAAAGCTGCCCTGGACAATGCGGGCGGCGCCGGTCTCCTCATCGGAGGTGATCTCGAAGGCCGGTGCCCCATCACCCACCTCCGCAAGGGTCTCGTCCCACATCGAGCGCATCCGACCACTGATCGAGTCGCCGGACCCAACGGTGAACGACCAGGCGATGTCAAGGTCCTCGCTCGCCACGTTCGTGTCCTTCTCGAGATCGCCGATGACCTGCGCGGTCGTCGGATCCGGGTCGGCGAGCTGAGCAGCAAACGCTTCTGATGGCTCCACGTCGGTGCCATCGGTGCGGACCAGGTTCCGCAGCCCGACGGTGATCACGTGCCCTTCAGGTAGGGCGGCCGCAGGCACGATCATGAGCGCCTGCTTCGCCGGGTCCTCGGCATTGGCGTCGAGCTCCGCCCATGCGGCCAAGCGACGACCGGCGGTGGAGTCCAGGAGCACCAGGGTGCTCTCTTCGTCGAGCGACGAACCGATGTCGGTCACGGGCGCCAGGCCCGATGCCTCCGGGTCGAGATCGGGAACGACCGTGATCAGGGTCGAGACGGGCGCGAACCCGTCGCTCCGGTTCCACTCGCCAGGATCGATCCCAACGCCGCTTGCGTTCTTCGGCATGCCATCAGCGGGAAGGTCCAACCGTCGTTGCGTGGCCGTGGCGGGATCAGCCCGGGTGAAACGGTCGTTGGGCCACGGCAGCAGACACGCCGCCGGGTCGATGTCATCGCAGGCGCCGGTGCCCGCCGCTTCCTCCTCGACGCGGTTGGGTCCCGATGACGGGTCGCCCCCGCCATCCTCCTCGCCCCCGCTGCTGCATCCCGCAGCCAGCACGCCGAACACAACCAGCACCGCGACCAATCGACGCACGTGCGCCACCCCCGTTCCCCTGTTGATCGGAGCGTAGGCGCAACGCACGCGGCGTGACGGGATCGGCGTGACGGGATCGGCGTGACGCGCAAAGGCCCAGGTGCACGGACCCGGAGCGCCGGGACCGGCGGCATCAATGGTTGGCCAGCAATGGCGGGCGACGAGCTGTTCGTGCCCGTCGGGACCTCGGATCCGCTGCAGGTGTCGGCGTTCCGGCTGTCGGACTGACGACGATCAGCCCGACGAAGACCTTCTGGCGCCTGCGAGGTCAGATCCCCCTGAAGCTCAAGGCGTATCGAGATGTGCCGATGAGCACGTGTGGGCTGGGATCCGAAGGAGAAGCGCATCGGGCGGCGCAAGCAGATTCCGTCGATCCCGATCGCATGGTGTCGCCATCCGAAGGTTGGGGGCGGGAGTCGGTGTCGCGACGCCAAGAATGTCGATGGCCGCATCGTCCAAGTCTCCGTGACCGGTGCCGGCATCATCGCCAAGACCCACCCGAAGCTGGCCGTTCAGAGCGTGGTGGTCATCCATTGCCTCGGCCTATCCAGCCCGGTCATCGTGCGCCGCATCGACCCCGATATCTACCCCGGTGAGAGCTACTACGGCGTCGAGATCATGGAGCACGCATCGCCGCTCGCCGACGTCTTGCGGCGCAGGTTCCTCGACCCCTCGCCCGGCGTTCCCGGAGATGCGACCTCACCCCGCTGACTGGTCTGCGACCATGGGCCATGGCTGACGACCCTAGGTTCTCGTTCGTTGATCGACCCGTCCACTAGGGCCTTTCCTTTGATGCCAGTTGGGACTCCTGGGAGGTGCACCCGCGAGGAGAGGAGCTGGTGGCCTGCCTCGACGGTGAAATCACGCTGCACCAACAACGAGAGGGCCGGGTCACCACGGTGACGCTGCGCGCCGGCGATGCGGCGGTCAACCCGGCGGGCGTGTGGCACACCGCCGACGTGGCATCGTCTGCCCGCGTCTTGTTCATCACCGCCGGGGCTGGCACCGAGCACCGAGCCCGCTGACCGGTCGCGCCGCGCCCAGGCTGGTGCGCTACCGAGGGCCGTGCGGCAAGATGAGCGCATGGGGATCTATCGCAGGCAGGTACTTCCGAGGTTGGTCGAAGTGGCCTGTGGCGGCGCACAGATGGAGCGGTGGCGCGCCCGAGCCACCCAGGGTCTCGCCGGCCGGATCGTGGAGATCGGCTTCGGGTCTGGACTCAACGTTCCGGTGTACCCCGCTGAGGTCACCGAGGTGCTGGCAGTCGAGCCGGCGCTCGTTGCGCGCGATCGTGCCGCGGGTCGCGTTGCGGCCAGCCACGTGACCGTCACCCACATCGGGCTGGACGGCCAGTCGCTCCCGCTCGAGGACGCCAGCTGCCAAGGCGCGCTCTCGACCTTCACCCTCTGCACGATCCCCGATGTGGAGGCCGCACTGCGCGAGCTCCGCCGAGTGCTGGAGCCCGGCGGCCGCTTCCACTTCCTCGAGCATGGGCTGGCTCCCGATCCCGGCGTCGCCAAGTGGCAGCGTCGCATCGAGCCAGCCCAGCGGCGCCTGGCCGACGGATGCCATCTCACCCGAGACCCGGTGAGCCTGGTCGAGGCGGCCGGCTTCGTGATCGAAGAGCACCAGAGCCGCTACGCCCGGGGACCGAAACCGTGGACGTGGATGACCACCGGCAAAGCCATCGCCCCGACCTGACGAGCTTCAGGCTGGCGTGGATGAGGCGCCGTAGCGGGCGTAGATCCGGTCTCGCTTGCGAGGGTCGACGTTGACCTTGGTGATGTCGCCGTCGTAGAGAGCCAGCACCTTCTGGTCCATGACCCGCCGCCAGAGGGGCGGGAGGTACGCAAGCCCGATCATGGTGCCGTAGCCCGAGGGCAATTGGGGCGCATCGTCGAAGGTTCGCAGGGTCTGGTAGCGCCGTGTGGGGTTGGCGTGGTGGTCCGAGTGCCGCTCCAATCCATAGAGCAAGACGTTGGTGGCGACGTGATCGCTGTTCCAACTGTGGCGCGGCTGGGTGCGCTCGTAGCGACCGTGCTCGTCCTTGTGGCGGAGCAGCCCGTAGTGCTCGAGGTAGTTGACCACCTCGAGCAGCGAGAACCCGAAGACCGCCTGCACCACCAAGAACGGGATGATCCCAACGCCGAATACGGCGATGATGCCGCCGAACAGCAGCACCGTGAGCAACCAGGCGTTGAGGACATCGTTCTTCAGCGTCCACGGACCCTGACCCTTGAAGGCGAGGCGCTTCTTCTCCAAGGCCCATCCCGAGCGAATGCCCCCGATCACGCTGCGCGGCAGGAAAGCCCAGAACGATTCGCCGAAGCGAGCACTTGCCGGGTCTTCAGGCGTGGCGACCCGGGTGTGGTGACCCCGGTTGTGCTCCACCACGAAGTGGCCGTAGCCCGTCTGGGCGAGCACCGCCTTGGCCAATCGGCGCTCGAGCTTGACCTTCTTGTGGCCGAGTTCATGGGCGTTGGCGATGCCGATGCCGCCCACGGTGCCTACGGTGAGGCTGAGCCCCAACGTGGCCACCCACGAGAGGTCACCGCTGGTCACCAGCCATGCGGCCCAGAAGAACCCGGCGTACTGCAACGGCAGGTAGAGGTAGGTCAGGATGCGGTAGTAGCGGTCTGCATCGAGCGCTGGTTTTGCCCACGACGGTGGGTTTCCTTTCTCCGTACCGATGACGGTGTCGACGATGGGGATCACGATGAGAACCCAGATCGGACCGAGGAACCACAAGATCTCGAGGTCGTACCGTTCCGCATTGCTCGCGGCGCCGAACGTCAGCAGCGGCACGGTGAGCGCGATGGGCCAAAGCCAACGTTTGCGGTCTTTCCAGGTACGGTTTCGTCCGTCGACGACGGCGGTGATGGCGGCCATGGTGGATCCTTCAGATCGTGGGAATCGGTGCGGCCTCGACGGTGGAACCGGTGCCGTGGACACGACCGTCGGAGACACCGCCGATGATGGCGATGGACAAGAAGCGGGCCACGTCAGCGGGATCAGCAGCAGGCGGCCGCACGGCGTAGCTGATGAGCATGCGACTCAGCAGGTCGGCGCCG
>Ga0105045_10001425_pt1 | contig 19467 bp, 15 predicted proteins | sample MAT02_FD_78089 | JGI IMG/M metagenome (GOLD analysis project Ga0105045, IMG submission 78089) | Freshwater microbial communities from Lake Fryxell liftoff mats and glacier meltwater in Antarctica - MAT-02 (megahit assembly) | ecosystem: Environmental > Aquatic > Freshwater > Ice > Liftoff... | reverse complement strand
TCGGCTGGCGTTGCAGGAGGGATGGACTCCCAGCGGCACCCTCACGAGTCGTGGTTCCGGCGCAAGACCGTACTCGCAGATCTCTGCGCGGGTGGCATCACTGTCACACAGCACGTGCACGACGGATCGCAGGCCCGAGAGCTGGCGGGCCGCCATCCACCGGAAAACCGGACCCCGACGGTCGACCGTCGGGTCGCAGATCACCCGGAATGCATCGATGTCATGGCACGTGATGATCGTACGATCTGCCGGTAGCTCGAGAGCCAGATGGCCATAGGTGTGATCCACGATATGGAAAACGTCGAAACGCGTACGCAATTGCTCCCGACGAATCAGGGACGGATATCCGTGAAAGCGTGTGACGAGCCGGTCGAGAGAGAATCCGATGCCGCTTTCACCCAGGCCCCGTCTGAAGCGCGTCGACAAACCGGGCCGGATCATCGTCACCTCGAAACGGTCGCCGTGATGCTCGGCGAACTGTTCCATGAGCATGTCCGCGACCAGATCCATGCTCGTCCATCCCTCTTCGAGAGGGTCGGCGAGCAACGCGACCCGTATGCGCGCCGCCACCTATGGCATGCCTCGGGCCATCGTTCCACGGGCGCTGACGGCTCCCGACTGCCCCGAACTTTCCACGCGGCGAAGTGCCTGATCCGGCCGTGCGAGCATTACCGAGCGCGGTGAACGAGCACGGCATCGTGCGCGTCCACGATCGCGGCGACGAACGAATCACGATCGAAGCGGCTGACGGCCGTCCCACGAGCGTTCTCCCCGGCGCGACCGAGCGCCATGGGTGACTCGATCAGGCGCGCAATTGCCGCAGCCAATGCGGTTGCATCGTTCGTCCGCACCACCGTTGCACCCGAACCCGCCCCTGCCACCTCGATCGCACCACCAGAACCGGACGTCACCACCGGGCGCCCACATGCCAGTGCCTCGGCGATCACCAGGCCAAAGGGTTCCGGGAGCGTGCTCGCGTGCACCACGACGTCCAGTGCGCGCAGCGCGGAGGGCACGTCCGTCACCAGTCCCGTGAACCCGACGCGATCAGCCATGCCGGCAGCGGCTGCCATCTTCTGCAGCTCCCCACGTGTCCACTGACTTCCCTGCGTCTCGTAGACGGGGCCACCGACCACATAGCAACGCCACGCCGCCGTCGCAGGCAGTGCACCCAGCGCACGAAAGAACAGCTCGTGACCCTTCCACTTCGCGTAGGTCGCCACGAGGCCGATGCGGACGACGTCGCCGTCGGGCGCAGCCATCCCCGACAGGGCATCGAGATCGAGGCGGTGGCCCACCGGGGTGAAGCGTGCCGTGTCGACCCCGTTGAGTACCGTCCGCACCGAAACTTCGGGCCCGAACACGGCGCGCGCATCCCGTGCCACGCTTTCCGAGTTTGCGATCAGCAGGGCCACTCTCGAGACGCTCGCTTTCAGCGCGCGACGCATGACGCGTCGACTGCCAGGGTAGTCGTGCAGGTGCCACACGACCGGTGCCACATCGGATCCGGCCAACGCGCCGAGCAGGTGCATCTTCGCGCCATTCGTGTGGATCACATCCGGCCGCTCGCGGTTCAGCAGCGACCGGAGTGAAGCGCGATAGCGCAGCACGTCCGGGATCGCGCGAAGTGCTCGAAGCAGGACGCCTACGGTCCCCGACAACGAACCCGCCTGCGCATCGCCCAGCGTTGCCAGCGATGACGGGAAGGGAAGCACCACGACGCGTGCGCCAGTCTCGCGCACCACCGGCAGCAGTGGGCCGTCGGCACTCGCGACGAGTGTGATCGTGGCCAGCGGATCGCGCGCCCGCATCCCTGCGATCATGTCGATCAGCACCCGCTCCGCGCCGCCGATCTGACCGGTTGGACTCAGGAACACCACCGATGGTGATCGCTGCTGCCATCGCCGATCCGACACCGACGTCGCTGCCGTCTGGACGCTCACAGCGCCGGCCACGGCGCCTCACCCGTCCGGCTGACGTCCAGCGGAACCTCGATCTCGTTCCCACGCCGTCGGTCACTGCGCTGCGCTGGACTCTCTGGGCGCACCACAGCGCTCTCTTCCAGCCATTGCTCGATCGCAGGCCCGAGGATCCGCGCGACCCGCGTGGCAGTGTGGGTCGGCCGCTTCACGTCGAGCGGCGACCAGGTCCGCAGCCAGAAGACCATCTCCTGCTGCTCACCTGCCCGGCTCAACGGATAGTCCAGTCGCATCAGCCGCGGCAGGTCGGCGGCGGCCGGTGCCTCCCTGAGATCTCCCTGCCGGTTCACCTCGATCTGCGCAAACCCGAATCGGAACCGTCGCTCGGCGAGCAGGGCATTCAGCTCGTCGAGCGTGCCGACCCGCGCGATCGCCTCCAACGTCTCTCTGGCGTGGATCTGGTCCCGTATCTTCTTCCGCAAACCATCACCCCGTCGGACGACCGCCAGCGCCGCTTCGGCGATTTCGACGTACTCGAGCTGTCGAACTCCCACGTACATCAGGCTGGCTGCCAGCACCCCACCGAGGATCGCCAGCCCCAGCAACAGGGGTGGTGGCGCGAACGCCACGCTCAGGCCGTACACCGCGAACGCACCGCTCAGCCACCACATCACGATCGCCGCCTTGCGCGGCGCCAGCCCGATCGCCTGGAGCCGATGATGGATGTGCCGCGCATCCGGACCGAACACCGGCGATCCGCGGATCAAGCGCCGCAGGATTGCCACGCTCGTGTCCAACAGCGGCACCGCAAGCGCGAACACCGGAATTGCCACCAGTACCGCCGTCGTGCTTTTCAGCGATCCATGAATCGTCAGCACCGCCAGCATGAAGCCGATGAACAGACTCCCCGAGTCGCCCAGGAAGATCCTCGCTGGACTCGTATTGTATCGGAGGAAGCCAAGCAGTGACCCCACCAGCACCAGTGACACCACGACCACCAGCAGATTACCCAGCATCATTGCTGCCAGCGACACCGCCGACAACACGACGAGCCCGATTCCCGTGGCCAGGCCATCCATGCCATCGATCAGGTTGAAGGCGTTCGTGACCCCGACGATCCAGAGGAGCGTCAGCGGCAGCGACAGGAAGCCGATGTCCACTCCGATCGCGCCACCCAGTGTGATCACCCCGATCCGGGTGCCCAGGCCATACACCAGCAAGGCAGCAACCGTCTGAACGATCAGCTTGTGCCGGGCGCGCACGCCTCTGATGTCGTCGTACAGACCGAGCAGAAAGATGAGCGTCCCGCCCAGCATGAGGCCGGGCATCACACGGCGAGCCTCTTCCGTCGCTGGAATCGCACCCAATTGCTGCGCCACCAGTAAACCGATGACCGTCGTGGCGAAGATCACGATCCCGCCCAGTCGCGAAACCTGACGGCGCGGCCCGCGCTCGCCACCGCGCGGATTCTCGTACAGTCCACGCGCCGCGGCACCACGCACCACGAACGGGGTGAGCGCCAGGCTTCCGCCGATCGCAACCAGGAAGGCCGCGATCGTTCCCGCCTGTAACGGTGTGAGCAGCTCCCGCAGCGGCGCCATCATGCCGCCCGCACCCGGAATCCCGCCGCCGCCAGCCGCTCCAGCACCAGCAACCGGTCACGCTGCCGTGCCGCAAACAGCGGGTCCGCCGGCTCGGCACCATCGAGCGTCACGACGCCGTGCGTGTTCATGCGCGCGCGGATCTCCGCGATGATCCCGGCCGTCACGCGGGCAGGCTCCATCCCGCACATCACCGTGTACTGCACGCCGAACGTGTGCTGCATCGCCCGCGCCGAATCGCCCTCGGGGAGACCGGCGAACAGGTAGCGCGGAAAGAGCGGTGACAGCTGCCCGCGCGAGCGTACCATCGGCAGCAGCGTCTCGAACCCCTGCCGGCGCAGGTTGACCGCTGCCCACTCCTCGGCCTGGCGCCTGGTGTACAGAAGGATCCAACGCACATCGTCCGACATGACCCCTCCGTGGCTCTGCGGTTCGGTGGTTCGGTGGTTCGGCGGAACATCTCGGCACGGCTACCGCGCGATCTGCACATGATTGCGCAAATCGTGGAGAACGTTCTTTCGCATCAGGCACTGCATCGCGGCCGACGGGCGCAGGTCCGACGCCTGCGGGTGACACGCCGGCACCGCGCCTCTACAGGACCAGACTCACGCCGTCGAAGGCATGAAATAGTCGTTGTAGTAGGCGTAGTAATGACTTGCATCATATTGAGTGAGCGTGTCACTGGGGTCGTTCAGGACCGCACCAATGACGCGTGCACTCACGGACTCGAGTTCATCCAGCGCAGCCAGTGCCGCGACGGGTTCGGTGTTGCCGGCGCGGAGCACGAACAGCACCCCGTCACTCTGGCGGCCAAGCAAAGCGGCATCCGATACGACGAGAACCGGCGGCGCATCGATGACGATCAGGTCGAACCGTGCCCGCACACCCAGCAAGAACCGACGCATGGCATCGCTCGAAAGCAGCTCCGACGGGTTGTCCACCCGCGTCCCTGCCGTGAGGAGGCAGAGCGACCGGGGAGCAGGATCCCCCCGCAGCGCCTCGAGCATCGACGCCCTGCCCAGCAGGACGTCGGAAAGCCCGATCGGCACGGGCTCGTCGAACATCTGATGGAGCCGGGGGCGGCGCAGGTCCGCGTCCACCAGCAGCACGCGTGAACCGGTCCGGGCAAAGGCTTCGGCGATGTTGGCGCAGACGGTGCTCTTGCCATCCTTCGGCGCGCAGCTGGTGACCACCACCGTCTTCATGTTCGGGGCGTCGGCGTGGTAGAGCATGTGCGTGCGAAGGGCGTCGAACGCCTCGTCGACGATTGCCGCGCGGAGTGAGGCCTGCTTCGCGTTCCGACTCTTTCTGGTACCGCGCTCCGACATCGATCGCCGAGGAAGCTGCGTGTCGCGTGCCTGTGAACCGGCGCGGAGCCCGCGCATCGTTTCGATGGCCGGAATCACACCGACCGTGGAAATGCCCAGTTCACGCTCGACATCGTTGCGCCGCTTGATCGTCGTGTTCAGGTGCTCGCGCACGAAGGATGCGGCGATGCCGAGAACCAAACCCACCAGCAGGCCGATCAGGATTCTCGCGATGGACGACGTCGAGACCTCGACTGCGGCACCGGCGAGATCCACGATCTCGATCTGCCCCCCTTCGACCGCCGTGGCGATACTGGACTTCTGCAACTCTTCACGGAGCTGGTCGCCGATCCGGTGCAGGCTTTCGATCTCGGAAGACAGCCGCTGCTCCTCGGCAGCCGCCCGGGGCAGCCGGTCGAGGGCCACGGTCGTCTTCGACAGCGCATCGTCCAGCACCGACAGCTTGGCGCTGATGGAGCTGATGTACGCCTGCACGGCATCGCCCATCTGGCTCTCGGCTTGCGCGATGAGCGTGTCGAGGCGCTGCACGTCGGGGTTGCTGGCAGCACTGGAGAACCGACCGATGGTCATCGAGTCGCGGGTGGTGCGGTAGCGCACCAGGCGATCCTGCACCTGCGCCACCACCGGGTTCGAGTTGATGCCAGGCGTGGAGACCAGCACCCGCAGCGCCCGCGCACGCTCGGGGCCAGCCGCCGAGGAGATGCCCTGCAGCAGTGAGCCTGCGACATCACGGTCGTTGGCGAGCGCGCTGCGCTGCATGCTCATCGACAGCACATCCTTCTGGCCTTCGGCAAACTTCTCGCGCCCGCCGAACATCTGCTCGCGGCCGCGGAAGTCGGCAAGGGTGCGCTGCGCTGACGCTTCGGTGCTGTCGTGCCGTGCCAGCTGCTGTCGGACGAAATCGCGGCGCTCCTGCGACAGCCGGCGTGCTTCGACGGCACTCGACGCCCTGAAGACGCGGAGCAGCCGGTTGGTGACGAACTGTGCCTCGATCGGCTCGGCCGCCGTGTACGAGACGTCGATGAAATCGGTCTCGGCGCGCTGCTTGAGTGTCAGCCCAGCCGAGACGCGCGCGGCGGCGGCGTCGCGGGTGAGCAACTTCGCCCACGTTTCCGGCACGGCCGGACGTGAACCGACGGTCAGGCGGAGCTCCGGTACCACCAGCGGCGCGCCGTACGCTGCCGTGGCCCGGCCCGTCGGTGACTCGACGGTCACCGACTCCACCGCGAAGCCGAGCTTCACGGAGTCGGCCGCGATGCTGTCGACGATCTGCACGCCGGACAGGAGGCTCGGCGAGACCCCGGGGATCCTGAGCCGGAGCAGGCCCGGCTCCGAATCGACCACGGTCAGCGCGAGCGCACGGCTGGACAGCATCTGGATCTGCGAGAGGAGCGGATCGGAGTAGAGGCCCACCGACGACGGACTGTTGTCGGTGCCAAGATTGCCCGCCATGGCCTGACGACTGTTCGCGACGCGGATGATGCCGGCCGCCCGGAACTTCGGCTGCGCGGTGAGCACCAGATAGGCGGCGACGGAGCCGAGCAGCACGGTCGCTCCGGAGACCAGCCACCAGTTGCGCCGCACGACGGCGAGCAACTCGCGCAGGTTCAGTGGATCGCCGCCGCTCTCCGGCGCCGGGTTCCGATCGTTGCGCCGCCGAGCGGGCGGAGCGGCGGTCGGCGCCGGGGGGGGCGGTGTCTCGTCGATCGGCGTCATCGCGTCCGGATCACCGAATTCGGCGTCGGGCGCACTGTCGTTCGGCATCTCGCCGGCGATGGCTGTCATGCGGCCCGAGCCTCAGCGGCCGATGAAGAGGCCGAGCACTGCGGCCAATCCGCCCAACACGTTGATGGCCGGGAGGCCGTAATCACGAAACACAGCTGATCGGCGCTGTAGGGAAATCTGGTCGCCGGACGCAACCGGAGTGGCGAGAATGGTGGCGTCAGGTGCCGAAAGGTCCAGCATGGTCAGCCGGCCGTCTCGGACCAGGCGCACCTGGTCAAGCCGGCCACGTTCCGTCGGACCACCAGCCAGGGCCACTGCCTGCGACACGCTCGTCTCGGGGGAGAGCGTGTACAGGTTCGGGTTCCGTACTTCGCCGCCGACGGAGACGCGCACGAGCGGCTCGATCGAGACCTGCGGATTGCTCTCGAGCGCGCGCAGGTAGAGCGCGATCTGCTCCCGGGCGGCAGCGGCGGATAGGCCGGCGACGCGCACTTCGCGGTACAGCGGATGTTTCAGCGTGCTGTCGGCGCCGATCAGGAAATCGCCACTGAGTTCCGGCTTGCGCCACACCGCGATTCGAACGAGGTCGCCCGGGCGCAGAACGAGCGACGCCGTCGAAGCGGACGAAGGCACCTGAGCGGAAAGTCCGTTCGTCGCACCGCCACAGAGCGTCGGAACGATCGCGGACGCGAGCACGATCAATCGTCGCAGGCTGCAGATCGAAGGAAACATGGAATCTGGTGAGAGTACCGAGACCGCTGACTGTCGCCTGCCTGGTGCCAAGGCACAGCGAGCGGTAGCCGCAAGTGTCGCGCCCTCTTTGCGGCGGCCGGTGCGCTCCACGCAGGGAATTGCGCCATCAGTAGTCATATTTGCCCTAAGTGCGTGCGGCGAAACGTTCTGAGGCGAAAACCCATCAGGCGAGAGGTTCCTCGAACAATGTCGCCTCCCTGTCAATGAGTGTCGTGTGTGAATGCCGAAGTGTGGCGTCGACGACACAGGTTTCGTCTCTTTTCCAATCCTATGCAGTACGGGCGACAACCGTGGCCGCCGCGATGTCGACCACCGTGAGGTGTTTGACGCTGTGGTCTTTCGACGGCCTCGCGCAGGGAAATTCTTCAGACTGCGGCCGGATCGGCATGCGACTGGGTGTTCCGAGCCGGCGCCACGCGCGAGTCTCAAAAATTGGTCCCAGAACGAGTCTTCGCGCGACGGAGGGTGCAAAGCTTGCGGCTACCCAAGTGCCGTGAGGCAGGGGTATTCTGGTCGTGGCACCCGGCCCCACTCAACCTTTGACCCGGTCAGTGATCCATGCGCGCCGCAGGCGCTCGTTGCGCCCGTCCCTCTTCGATGTGGGCAACCCGGGTCCCGCACTGCTCCGTCGGCGACGCCGCATCGCGCGGCACGCCGTGCAACCGCAGCCGGCCGCCGGGAAGGGGATGGTGTCGATGATCACGATCGCGTCACAGGTCGTCGCCAGCCGCGAGCAGTCCTCCGTGGAGCTGCCGGGAGAGGTCGTGATCCTGAACCTGCGCAGCGCCACGTACTTCGGGCTCGATCCGATCGGCGCGGCAATCTGGGCGCTGGTCCAGGCGCCGATCCGGGTCTCGGCCATCTGTGACGCCGTCATGGCAGAGTATGACGTCACCCGAGAGCGCTGCGAAGCGTCGGTCCTTCGTCTGCTCGCCGAACTCGAAGGGCATGGGCTGGTGATGTCGGGCGAGGGGCCGGACGAACCGGTGCGCCTGCACACTGCCGATTCGTGAGTGGTATCGTCGGGTTCGTGTGCCTCGACGGTCGCGATGCTGATCCGGCGCTGCTCGAGACGCTGATGCAGGGCAATGCCTTCCGCGGTCCGGATGGCGCCGGCACCGTCATCCGGAGCGCGATGGGGTTCGGTCACACCCTGTTTCGGACGGTCGAGGACACCGATGCCGATGCCCAGCCCTGCACGCTCGATGGTGCGGCCTGGATCACCGCCGACGCCAGGATCGACGACCGTCCCACCCTGATCTCGGAGCTCGGTGCCCACGGCGCGCATGTCGCCGCCGGCGTGACCGATGCGCAGCTCATCCTGCATGCCTACCACGCCTGGGGAACCTCGTGCACGGATCGGCTGCTTGGCGATTTCGCCTTCGCGATCTGGGATCCGGCTCGACAGGTGTGCTTCGCTGCGCGCGATCACTTCGGGGTCAGGCCGTTCTTCTACGCGCTCGTGGGTGGAGCCTTCGTCTTCGCGAACACCCTCGACGTGGTGCGCCGGCATCCGCAGGTCTCGGATGCGATCGACGAGCAGGCGATCGGCGACTTCCTGCTGATCGGATCCAACGGCGAACCGTCGACCACGGCGTATCGCGACATCCGGCGGGTACCAGCGGCGCACCAACTGCTGCTGAACTGCGTCACCGGCACGGCCACCTGTACCCGGTTCTGGCGTCTGCCCGATCCTGCACCGATCTGGTATCGGCGGGACGAGGAGTATGTCGAGCACTTCGACCATCTGTTGCGGCAGGCCGTGGCAGACCGGCTGCGCCTGTCGCGCGCCGCGATCTTCGTCAGCGGCGGGATCGATTCGACGTCGCTCGCGGCGACCGTGCGGAGCGTCCGGTCCGCCGCCGGTGCACCGTTCGGGCTCACCGGGGTGACCTGCGCCGACCGCAGCGATCGGGCGAGCGCAACGGAGCTCTCCTTCGCCACGATCGCAGCCGAGTGCCTCGGCATGCCGCTCGAAGTGGTCAGCGCCCCGGCGGCGCACTCATGGCACCCCCAACCCGAGCCGGTGGATGACCCCGACGCGGCGCTGCGAGCTGCGCTGTTCGCCCGCGCCGCCGTCGGTGCCCGCGTCGCCTTCAACGGTGAGGATGGCGATGCACTGCTCGAACCGGCGTCGCCACGCGAGCAGTTTCGCCAGTTCCGGCAGTTCGGGACGGGCACGGTGCTCCGTTCCATGGCCGCCTATCTACTGCGGCAGAGGCGGCTACCCTACCTCGGCTTGCATCTTCGCGATGCCTTCGGGCGTCCCGGGCGCACGGAGCTGCCGGCATGGCTTGCGGAGGATTTCGTGACGCGGGCCGACCTGAAAAATCGTGCGGACGAGCTCGATCGTCAGGCACGGGAGTATCAGCACCCGACCAGGTCGCTTGCCTGCCAGAGCTACACCTCGAAGGCCTGGCCGCCATTCCTCGACGCACTGGATGCCGGCCTGACCGGTCTGCCCCTCGAGGTCCGGCTTCCGCTGATCGACGTGCGACTCATTCGATTCGTGTTCGCGATTCCCTCCACCCCGTGGTGTGAACGGAAGGAGCTGCTGCGGCGGACGATGCGCGGCCGGCTCCCGGATGCCCTGCTCGACCGCCCCAAGCACACCGGGGTCGCGCCATCCCTCGAATTCGCTTCCGCTGCGGACGGGACCGAGGCGTGGACCCCGCTGGCCGAACTTGACAGTTTCGTAAAGCCCCAAATAGGTTGCAAAAGCCACCGTCATGGTCAGGATGCCCAGGTTGCGGCCCGACCACGTCTGCTGGACGAATGGCTGCGACGCCGTCGCCTGTCCTCTCCCGTATCGCGGAGCATTGTGTGATGAACATCGAGCAGACACCCACGCCGGCCAAGAAGGCATTCGCAGAACCGAGGCTCGTCGTGTTCGGCGACTTCCACGTGCTGACGCAGAAGGTCGGGAAGAAGGGTGCGTACGACAGCACGACGCTTCGTTCCACACGCACCTCGGTCTGATCACGAGGTTCTCCGCGTCGCGTGACTGCACGGCACGTTGCGTTTGGTCTCCGGTTGCAGTGCAACATCGCGATCCCCGGTCTCGCGGTGCTCCTGCACGAGGAGCCTGCGGATGTGCTGATCACGCTTGGTTCGCTTCCCGATTGGTCCCGGTCTGTTCCTCGCAGTGACTGGCGCAATCTGTACGAGGGCGTGGATCGAGACGCATCCGACCGCCCGGCCCTGACGATCTTCGCCTTCGATGACTCGCCGGCTCGTCGGCTGGAGTTCATCGATGGCGCGACGTTCGTGGTCGATGCGACGGGGGCCACGATCTGGGCCGACTGGACGTCGCCGCTGTCCCTCGATGATGTCGCGGTCTACCTGCTTGGGCCGGTGCTGGGGTTCGCGCTTCGATCCCGCGGCACGATCTGCCTTCACGCGTCGGCATTCATCACCGCGGGGATGGCGGTCGCGCTGGTCGGGCCGGGTGGGGCAGGAAAGTCCACCACCGTCGCCGCACTGGCGTTGCGTGGGGCGCCCGTCCTTTCCGACGATATCGTGACGCTGCAGCCCGATCAGGGGGACTTTCTCGTGCAGCCTGCCTATCCGCATGTGAAACTCTGGCCCGAGTCGGGGGCGATGCTGTTCGGCGCGACCGACGCACTGCCCGAACTGGCAGCCGGTTGGCCCAAGCAGCGCCTCGACCTTCCGTCGCGCAACCTGCACTATGCCGCCGCAGCGGCTCCGCTCGGCGCGATCTATCTCCTCGATCCCGGGAGTGCATCACCGGACGCTCCGGTGATCAGCGCGCTGGGGCCATCGGACGCGCTGCTGTCACTCGTCACGCACAGTTACGCGGGGGGGACACTCGATCGCGCTGCGCGCGGGAGGGAGTTCGCGTTGCTCTCGCGGGTCGTGCGGTCGGTGCCGGTGCGGCGCGCGCAGCCTTGCGCAGGGCTGGCGTGCCTCGATGCCCTGTGCACGATGCTGCTCGAGGACGCGTCCGCGCTCGCCCGGACTGCGCGTCCGTAGCGGTGGCGGCTCGGCAGGTGGTCTCTCCCGGAATGCCCTCACGCGCCGCAGCAAAGCCTTCCCGCGTCGAACACGAGGTGTTGCGGCTGACGGCTCGCACACGGCACGATGCGGCATCGGACGCACGCCTGCGGCAGCTGTGGCACCCCGGGATCGACTGGGCCTACCTGCTGGAGACGGCGGTGTCACAGGGGACGGTGTGCCTCCTGCACACACACCTCGACCGGCTCGTCGCATCCGGTGACCTCACGATGCCTGCCGAGGTGCTGGCCGAGCTGCGGTCGCGGCATGAAGGGGTTGCCGTTCGCAATCTGCGGCTCGATGCCGAACTGCGCGTGCTCTTGCGAGAGTTCGAGCGGACCGGCGTCGAGGTGCTGCCGTACAAGGGGCCGGTGCTGGCCGCGACGATGTACGGCAACCTTTCCCTGCGGATGTTCGCGGATCTCGACTTCCTGGTGCGTGAACGCGACCTCGCCGCTGCGGCGGTGGTGCTGCAGTCGCGCGGGTACGCACCAGGTCAGGATCACTCGGTCTCGCGGCAGCGTCGCCTGCGGCGACTGGGGCACGAGGAATCGTTCGTGCGCCCCGGAGAGCGGGTGGAGCTGCATTGGCAGGTGGCCAGTCGGCTGTACGGAGCGCACGTCCCGCTCGACGCCGTCTGGGCACGGCGGCCCGCCGCATCCAGAGCCCATCACGCGACGCAGGGAATGTCCCCGGAGGACCTGCTCGTCATCCTCTGCATTCATGGCTGCACCCATGCGTGGGAGCGACTGGTGTGGGTCGCCGATGTGGCGGAACTGTTGCACAACGCACAGGACGAAGGTAAAAGTGCGCTGAACTGGGACCTCGCACGGCGCATCGCCACCGATGCGCATGTCGAGCGGCGGCTCAAGCTCGGATTGCTGCTGGCGTCGTCGTGGCTCGATGCTCCGCTCCCCGAGGCTGTTCGCGCCTGGGTGGCGCTGGATCGCACGGTGGCGAAGACTGCCACGCGGGTGACACGATGGTTCCCCGGCTCGCCCCTGGCGATGCGTTCGATCCAGTTCCACCTGCCGCTGCACGATTCGCTCCCCGATGCGGTGCGATTTCTGATGCGTGCGCTGTTCACCGTCACACCCGCCGACTGGTCGTTCGTCGCGTTACCCGACATCGTCTATCCGCTCTACGCCGTCGTACGCCCCGTGAGGCTGATCGCCGGTCTGGCACGGGGGTGGCGATGGTCGTGAGCACTCACGCTACACCCGCGCCCGCGCGCAGCGACGACGGAAACGGCTTGGGGAGCTTTGCGCGGGCGGTTTTTCTGCATCGGCGCGGTGCGGTGGGGTTCATGGTCCTTGCCGTGGCGCTGGCGGCGGTGGAGTGGATCGGGCTGCTGCTCCTGCTGCCAGTGCTCGCGTCTGCCGGCGTACGCGATGCATCCGGTGACACGGGCGCGCTGGTGGAGCGCATCACGCAGCTGCTGTCCGCGCTTGGCGTGACGCCGCGCCTGCTGCCGGTGCTGTTCCTGTTTCTCGCACTGGTGGTGGTGCGCGCCGTGATGCAGCGGCAATCGACCGTCCTCGCGATCCGTGTCGAGCAGGAGTTCGTGCTCGCGCTCCGTGAGCGCCTGCATGCCGCCGTGGCGCGGATGGAGTGGGTGCCCTATGCGCGACAGCGGCAGTCTGAGGTCTTTCACGCGCTCACCGCCGAGCTGGCGCGCGTCGCGCATGCCGCGTCGTATCTGCTGCGCCTGACCGTGACGGCGACGGTGGCGCTGGCCTACCTGGCCGTGGCGCTTCGGCTGTCGCCGATCACGACGCTGCTGGCAGGGCTCGCCGGACTGCTGCTGGTCGTCGCGCTGCGGCACACGAACGGTCGCGCGCACGAAGCCGGCGAGGCGGTCAGCGACGCGGACGCGACGTTGTATGCCACCGTCGAATCACAGCTCAGCGGCATGAAGACGGCGCGGAGCTTCGGTGTGGTCGAACAGAACGTTTCGCACTTTCGGGAGATGGCGCGGGCCATGGCGAGTGCCGAACTCGTCGCCGTGCGCAATCACGCCACCTCCGACGCTGCCTTTGCCATCGGGTCAGCGGTGCTGCTGACGGCGATCGTGGTCGCAGCCGTGCGACTGTTGGCCGTGCCCACGGCTGCGCTGCTGCTGTTGGTGCTGATCTTCTCCCGCCTTGCGCCGCAGTTTGCGTCGACGCGTCAGGCGTACCAGTTCCTGGTTGGTGCCCTCCCGTCGTACGGCAGGGTGATGCGGCTGATTGCCATGTGCGAAGCGTCGGTGCCACGGCCGGAACCGCTGCAGAGCGCCGCGGAGGCGCCATCGGGCAGCATCCATTTTCGCGACGTCTCGTTCCGCTACGTCGCGGGGAGCGACGAGTCGACGCTCACCGGCATCACCCTCGACATTCCCGTCGGTCGGACGACGGCACTGGTGGGAATGACGGGCGCAGGGAAGAGCACGATCGCCGACCTGGCACTGGGCCTGATCGCGCCCGACTCGGGATCGATCGACATCGGAGGCAGCAGCCTCACGGCCGCCGTCGCCGCCGCATGGCGATCGCGCATCGGTGTCGTCCTGCAGGACGCGTTTCTCCTTCAGGGCTCGGTACGCGAGAATCTGCTGTGGGTCGCGCCCGACGCGGACGACGATGCGTTGCGGCACGCACTGGAGCAGGCTCATGCGCTGCATTTCGTGGAACGATTGCCGCACGGGCTCGATACCCGGATCGGGGATCGTGGCGTGTTGCTTTCCGGCGGCGAGCGGCAGCGTCTGTCGCTGGCTCGTGCGCTCCTGCGCAAGCCGCGGCTGCTCGTGCTCGACGAGCCCACCAGCGCGGTCGACGGTGAGACTGAAGCCGTGATTCACGACGCCATCTCAGCACTCGCGGGTGCGACCACGGTGCTGATCATCTCGCATCGCCTGTCGACGATCCGCCACGCCGACGTGATCCATGTGATCGAGGGTGGGCGCCTGATTCAATCGGGCACGTGGCCTGCGCTGATCGCGGACGACGGCGGTCGATTCAGGGCGATGTGCCGTGCGCAGGGCCTGCTGGAGTCGTGAAACTCGCAGCCATCACGGCGACGCCGAGTCGTCAGTCCCGCCTGTACACCCCCCGCGTCATCCGCCGCTTCACCCACCCCGGCAGGTGAATCGCGAAGAACACCGCCACCTTGTACTGCCACCCCGGCACACACACCACCGCCCCCCCACGCTCCAGCTGCCCCAGCGACTCCTCCACCACCCGCTCCGCCGACAGCCACAACCACGCCGGCGCACGCCCCAGCTGATCGTCCGCCATCCGCGCATGAAACTCCGTCCGCGTGAACCCCGGACACAACGCCTGCACCCGGATCCCGTCCGGCGCGCACTCCAGCGCCAGCCCTTCGCTGAAGCTCCGCTGGTACGCCTTCGTCGCGCAGTAGTTCACGTTGCCCGTGCTGTTCACGTAGCTCGCCACGCTCGCCACCGTCACGACCGACCCACGCCGCGCCGGCGTCATCAGCTGCAGCGCCGCGCGCGTGATCCGGTTGACCGCGATCACATGCAGCCGCAGCATCTGGTCCTGCCGGTCGAGCGGCGTGGTCGCGAGCGTCCCCGTGGTCCCGAAGCCGGCGTTGTTCACCAGCAGGTCCAGCCGGCCGGCCGCCGCAATCGCCTGTTCCGTCGCGACCAGGCCCGCCTCCTCCGACAGGTCCGCCACGACCGGGGTGGCCGTCGCCCCCAGCACGGCCAGCTCCGTCGCCAGCGCCTCCAGCCGCGCCCCGTCGCGGGCCACCAGCAGCAGGTCGTACCCCCGGCGGGCCAGGGCGCGGGTGAATACCGTGCCGATGCCCGACGAGGCACCGGTGACGAGGGCGAGGGGACGGTTGGCCATGCAGCAATAATGGCGGTGCCCGGGCCGCCCTGTCATGCGCCGGAACCGGCGGCCCGCTAATTTTCTTCGCATGTCGTCCCTTCGCTCCATCTACACCATTCAGGAGTCCCTGCGGTGAAGATCGCCGTGTGCATCAAGCGCGTCGCCGACATGGGCGCACGCTTCCAGATCGGCGCCGACGGCGCATCGGTCGCCGAGGCAGGCATCAAGTACGACATCAGCGACTTCGACGAGTGGGCGGTCGAGGCCGCCCTGCAGCTCAACGAGAAGCACGGCGGCGGTGAAGTCACCGTCATCTCGCTCGGCCCCGTGAGCAGCCAGGAAACCATCCGCAAGGCGCTCGCGATGGGCGCCGACAAGGGCGTGCACCTGCAGGCGGACGTGATCCCGTTCGACGGCTTCGCGATCGCCCAGGCGCTCGCGGCCGAGCTGAAGGACGGCGCCTACGACCTGATCCTCTTCGGTCGCATCGCGGTGGACAGCGCCGCCGGCGTGACGGGCGCGATGGTGGCCGAGCTCCTCGACCTGCCCTGCGTCACTGCGGTATCGAAGCTCGAGGTGGCCGGCGGCGCGGGCACGGCCGAGCGTCAGGTGGAGGGCGGCGTCGAGACGCTCGCCTTCCCGCTGCCTGCCATCTGCACCATCGATCAGGGGCTCGTGACGCAGGCGCGCTACCCGAGCCTCAAGGGCATCATGGCCGCCAAGAAGAAGCCGCTCGAGAGCAAGCCGGCGCAGCTCGGTGAGATCTCGGTGCGGGTGCGCAAGATGGAACTGCCGCCGGAGCGTTCGGCCGGCCGTATCGTGGGCGAGGGCGCCGCAGCGGTGCCCGAGCTGGTCCGACTCCTCCAGACCGAAGCGAAGGTGCTCTGACGATGGCGAACAACGTTCTGGTGGTGGCCGAGACGCGCGGTGGTGACGTGCGCAAGGTGGCGCTCGAAGTGGTGACGGCGGCGCGCGAGCTGGCCGACGGACTCGGTGGCGAAGTGCACGCGATGGTGTTCGGCGATGCCGGCATCGGCAGTGTGGCGCCGAAGCTCGCTGCGGTCGGCGCCGACGTGGTGCTGATAGTGGAGCACGCGGGCCTGGCCACGTACAACGCCGAAGCGGTCGGCGCGACGGTGGCGGCGCAGATCTCGGCCGGCGGCTATCGCGCGGCGTTGTTCGGCGCGAGCGCGATGGGGCAGGACCTCGCCCCGCGCGTCGGGGCCAAGCTGCGCGTGGGCGTCGCGGCCGACGTGATGTCGGTCACCGCCGATGGCTCGGACATCGTGGTGCGTCACCCGATGAACACCAACAAGGTCATCGCGACGATGGTGCTCTCGGCCGCGCCGGCGCTGGTGAGCGTGCGGCCGGGCGCCGTGAACCTCGGCACGACGGCGAAGGCGGGCACGGTGCAGACCGTCGCGCCGGCGATGGACCCGGCCGCGGGCCGCGTGAAGGTCACCGGCGTGCAGCTCGGCGGCGGCGCCAGGCTCGATCTGGCCGAGGCGCCGGTGATCGTGAGCGGCGGCCGCGGGCTCAAGGCGGCGGAGAACTTCTCGCTCTGTGAAGATCTCGCTGCGGCGTTCGGCAACGCGGCGGTCGGTGCCACGCGCGCCGTGACCGACGACGGCTGGCGCCCGCACAGCGATCAGATCGGCCAGACGGGGCGGCAGGTGAGCCCTGATCTGTACGTGGCGGTGGGCATCAGCGGCGCCATCCAGCACATCGCCGGCATGCGCAACAGCAAGACCATCGTGGCGATCAACAAGGACAAGGACGCCCCGATCTTCAAGGTGGCGGATTACGGCATCGTGGGGGATGTGTTCGAGGTGATGCCGGCGCTGACGGCGGCGGTGACGGCGGCGCGGGCGCAGCGGTAGCATCGGTGGCGTCAGGGCAGGGCGACGGCGGGCGCGGTCACGGTGACTGCGCCCGCCGTTCGTCGTGTCCCCGCGACGCGTCGATTCCTGGCGACTAGTTTTCGCAGTCGACGTCAGCGGGTGCGACCCGCCGACCGCAGCATCGCGTCCACCGAATCGAAAAGGCCATGTCCGGGCAGAACCTCGCGTTCCTGATCGTCCTCATCGCCGCGTTGGGCTTCTTCAGCTACAACGTCCAGCGGCTGGTGGCCTACCTCCACGTCGGCACGCCGGACAACCGGCTGGACCGTCCTGGCATGCGCACCTGGAACCTGCTCACGATCGGCTTCGCGCAGACGAAGATCCTGCGCGAGACGGGCGCCGGCATTTCGCACGCGTCGGTGTTCTGGGGTTTCCTGGTGCTCACCGCCGGCACGGCCGAGATCCTGCTCAACGGCGTCTGGCCGGCGTTCAGCTACGAGGCCGTCCTGCCGCGGCCGCTCTGGCAGCTCTTCATGCTCAGCCAGGAGCTGTTCGCGGTGGTGGTGCTGGTGGCGGTGAGCTGGCTGCTCTGGCGCCGTCTGGTGGCACCGCCAAAGCGGCTGCAGGGCAAGGAGATCCATGGCACCGAGGCGGTGATCATCCTCTGCGTGATCGCGTTGCTGATGCTCACGCTCTACACCACCGGCGCCTTCGAGTCCGCAGGCGACGCGGCGCGGCGCGCCACGCACTACGGCTGGTTCCGCCCCATCTCCTCCGCACTCGGCGCGGCGTTCACGGGGCTCTCACCGGCCACGCTGCACACGGCGCACACCATCAGCTGGTGGTCGCATGCACTGCTGGTGCTCGGCTTCCTCAATTTCCTGCCGTACTCCAAGCACCTGCACGTGGTGAGTTCGCTGATCAACGTCTGGTTCAGCAACACCAGCGGGCCGGGACAGGTGGGCGTGATGAAGGCGATGGATCTCGAGGCCGACGTGGAGCAGTTCGGTGCGAGTGACGTGAATCATCTGAGCTGGAAGAACCTGCTCGACGGCTACAGCTGCACCGAATGCGGACGCTGCACCGCGGCCTGCCCCGCCAATCTCACCGGGAAGGCACTCAGCCCGCGCAAGATCGTGGTGGACACACGCAAGCGTCTGATGGAGAAGGCGCCGCTGCTGGTCGGTGAGCTGGACGTGCCGGGCAGCGCGACGGCGCTGATGGCGCTGGACGGCGCCCAAACGGCGCTCGGCAATGTGCTGCTGGACAACTACATCACCGAGGGCGAGCTCTGGGCGTGCACGAGCTGCCGCGCCTGTGTGACCGAGTGCCCGGTGAGCATCGATCAGCTGGACATCATCAACGAGCTGCGCCGCGGCCTGGTGCTGAACGAGGGACGCTTTCCCGAGGAGGTGCAGCCGACCTTCGAGTCACTGGAGACGAACGCCTCACCATGGGCCTTCAGCCCCGCCGACCGTGCGCTGTGGAGCGAGGGGCTGAACATCCCGACCTACGCCGAAGCGTTTGCGGAAGGCCGCCGCCCGGAGATCCTGTTCTGGGTGGGCTGCATGGGCAGCTTCGACGATCGCGCCAGGAAGATCACGGTCGCCTTCGCGCGCATCCTGCAGGCCGCCAACGTGGACTTCGCGATCCTCGGCCAGGAAGAAACCTGCCACGGCGACCCGGCCCGCCGCCTCGGCAACGAGTATCTCTACCAGATGCTCGCCAAGGGCACCATCGAGACGCTGGACCGCTACGAGGTGAAGACGATCGTCACCTTCTGCCCGCACTGCTTTCATCAGATGGGCAACGAGTTCCCGCAGCTCGGCGGCAATTACGAGGTGATCCACCACAGCACGTACATCGAACGGCTGATGGAGGCGGATCTGATCCCGCTGAACACGGACCATGGCAAGCGGCTGACGATGACGTACCACGACTCGTGCTACCTGGGCCGCTACAACGACGTCTACGACGCCCCGCGCGAGACGCTGCGCCGCGCCCTGCCGGTGCTGAACCTCGTCGAGCCGGCCCGCACCGAAAGCCGCGGCCTCTGCTGCGGCGCGGGCGGTGGCCGCATGTTCATCGACGAGAAGGAAGGGAAGCGCATCAACATCGAACGCACCGAAGAGCTGATCGCGACGGGTGCCGGGACGATCGCGGTGGCGTGTCCGTTCTGCATGACCATGATGACCGACGGCGTCACGGCGCTCGGCAGCGACGTGGTCGTTCAGGACATCTCCGAAGTCGTCGCGGCGCAGCTCGCACCGGCTGCGGTTTTGCGGGGCTGAACGGCAACGGCAACGGCAGGACGCAAAGGCGCAAGGACGCAAAGAGCTGCAAAAAGCCACGGGAACTGCGTGCGAGGGTGCTTGGTTCCTAAATGCTCTTCATAGGCTTTGTAGACCATGCGCAGCGGCAACCGGCTCACCGACGTCGTTGCGTCGTTGCGTCGT
>Ga0105045_10001424_pt1 | contig 19474 bp, 18 predicted proteins | sample MAT02_FD_78089 | JGI IMG/M metagenome (GOLD analysis project Ga0105045, IMG submission 78089) | Freshwater microbial communities from Lake Fryxell liftoff mats and glacier meltwater in Antarctica - MAT-02 (megahit assembly) | ecosystem: Environmental > Aquatic > Freshwater > Ice > Liftoff... | reverse complement strand
TAGTATTTTAGAATTATTGAAATTATTATAAAAATTATTTAATACGCGAAAAAATAATAATAAATTTTAATTTCATTAAAAATGTATTTTATTTAATTCCCCCTGTACTTTAAATAAGTAAAAATTGTTAAATACTCATTTAACTCTACTGCTAGTGGAAATTTAATTTAAAGGATTTTAATGACATCGCCAGTTTCGATAAAAACATTAGTACAGTTCGATAACGACTTTGAAGATTATATGCGAGCAAGGCAAGATGCTGAAAAAGCGCAGAGTCTAAGGGTTTACAAACCTGCTAAAGTAAAAAAAGCCAAACCTGAAATCGAACCCATAGAATTTTTCAACATGGATTTTGAAGGAAAGATTAATTACGTAGAGAACCATCAAAGTTTATATAGCGCAATACCTTTTATTGGTATACCTATTGGCCTTTCAAAAGTGATTTTAGGTGGTGCTCAGGCAGCCTCGGCAATTGCAATAGTTACATTAACAGCGATTCCAGCATTATTTCAAAATGAAGATACTAAAAAACTGTTTTTTCGAGCCTTTAAACATATTCCACATGGAATTGGCAATATTATTGCCGGAGTTTTTGAGGCGATTCCTATTGCTGGGTCTATATGCATGTGTATACGCTTATGGAAAGTAAATAAAGCGGGATGGTTAGATGCTCTCACAACTGAATATCAAATGATGGAACATCCAAAATTTAAATTTTATGCATATGAAAACAATACCGTTGAAAATAGTGCTTATTGGACAAGGCAGATTGAAAAGTATCACAAATATTATGGTAAAGACAGGCCTTATAACACATAAAAAACTTAAGATCACGATTTTCTCATCTCTATAGAAAATTGCTTGGACCAGGTTTTCATATTTCACAAGTAAATTCTCCGACCGGTCGTTGCATGTGTGTTTTTGACATCGTTTCAGGATTACAGGTAGGGTAGCCAATTTCATGAACAACTCCCCATCCCATTTGAAAATCGAATTAGGTGGTATCTGGTACAGTCCAATAGTCCAGAAAGGCTTTGCCAATACTGAAGCTACCTATTTGATGCTAAAGCATTGTTTTGAATTAGGTTATCGACGTGTGGAGTGGAAGTGCCATTCATTGAACGAACGATCGCGTAAAGCTGCACTGCGAATGGGTTTTAAATTTGAAGGCATACAAGAAAGTCATATGATTGCTAAAAATTGTAATCGGGATACGGCTTGGTTTCGGGTGCTAGATAACGAATAGCCAGAAGTGAAACAAAATTTAGAGAGTTTCTTACTAATAAACCCTCTCGATTAAATAGCTTTAAATTTTGGATTTTAACATGGCTGTCTGTAATCAGTTTCAGGCCTAACTTTCGAACAGGAAACTTATAAATCCCTTATCGTGCCGCCACTTAAGTAAATATCTATTCCGTTTTTAATAAAAATATCGAAAATTTGTCTCAATATGTTGCCCCTTACCGACATTCGTGATCAAGACTGGGTCGAATCACCCGTAGAAATATTCCGTGAAAAAAATCGAAAACACCTTTCGTGAAATTCAACCCAAGCCCCTTGGATTTTAGTTCCAAATAACTGACAATAGCACAATGTTGTTCCGGGAATGCTACCGACAAATAAATAGCACGTCATTCGCGAATCTGCAATGACACAATCCACCTCACCATGATCCACTTGTAAAGCTAAGCAAAGTTCTGATTAAGTCTTAAAGTTAATCGAATTTTTCATTAAAATCATTGAAAAAATATATTTTTAATCCTAAATATAAAGCTTTCTTGTTGATAAATTAAAAAATGTTTTTTCGGAGAAACTATGAATATGAAGTCCAAATGGATGAAAAGCCAAAATATAGAACAACCGGAATTTCTTTATAAAATTGTCTCTTCTGACGATTGGTAAAAGAGCTTATCTCAAAAAGAGATCGTCCATTCGGTAATGGATAAGGATTTCATTCATCTTGCAACCAAAGAGTAGCTGCCACGTATTGCTGAAAAGTTTTGAAAAGATAAGAATTATATCATTTTAAAACTCATCATAATTAAGTTGATCGGTCGTCTAATTTATGAGGCAAACCCTAACGGCGCCACAAAGTTTTATCATCTTTATGAAGGCACAATTCCTCTTGAATCAGTTGTTGAGATAATCGAAAAAAAATATTGAATTTTTTACAATAAATACGGGACTTAAGCGGTATGAGTCAGGGGATAAGTTTGGAAATTAAGTTTAGAGCAGTAGTTAGCGACTAACCGCTTAATCTTGAATTTCACTTTGCCCCCAAGTTTTTTCAAGGAATTTTTTCTTTTAGTAGCTAATAATTTTTTTAAAGCTAAGATGAGTATTTTAGCTTGAGGAATAAAAATGAAAAAAGAGCCGATAGATCCTGTTTGTGGAATGAAAGTAGATGCTGACACCCCCCCTTCAAGTTTACCTACCAGGAAGAAGAATATTTTTTTTGCAGTTCCCATTGTCTTGAAAAATTTAAAAAAGACCCCCATAAGTATCTTGAAAACAAAAATGAGCTTTTAAGTCAAGCCGCGGAATATACCTGTCCGATGCACCCCCAAGTAATTCAGGAACATCCCGGCAATTGTCCCATATGCGGAATGACACTAGAACCTAAAATGATTGAAATGAATGGCCAAGATGATTCTGAATATAAAAATATGCTTTTAAGATTCTTTATAGCATTAACAATTACCATTCCTCTGATTTTTTTCTCTATGAGCGACATGTTTCTCTTTATGAATTTAAAATTTGCACGCTGGTTACAATTTGTATTTAGCAAACCTGTCGTTTTATAGGCAGGCTGGCCTTTTCCTTGCCAAGGAGGTAATGAATTTCTACGAGCTCAAAACCTAATTTTTAAAAAAACAGACTCCAATAAATTCCAGTATTATTTTTGTAGACCGTAATGAAGTGTTGGTTCGACATGTTCTGTACAGACCGAACATGTCGAACCAATAAACTTTGAGGGATAATGGACTGCGCTAAATTGATGGATAAATTTGGAATCTATTTTGATGAGATAGGTTTAAGTAAAACCTATGGTCGCTGTTTTTGGGTTGTTTATGACAGCGAAGGAACCCATATCCATGGGACAGTTGGTAGAAAATTTGCAAATTAGTAAAAGTACTGCCAGTACAAAATTAAGAAGGCTTTTAGCAACGGGTGTCATAGAAAAGGTGCTGCTTGCCGATAAGCGTGCAGACTTTTATCAGATAAAGAAAAATATGTGGAGTATGAATCTAAATCAAAAAATTAAAGAGGTTAGAAAATTACGCGCCATCACTGAAGAAATTCCCCCTAAAGAACTTGAAAGATTTGAACACTTACAAGAAATGGACAGCTACTGCATTTTTCTAGAAGCTGAACTAGAAATTTTAATCAAAAAATATATGAAATTTACCAAAGAAAAGAAATAATATGAACGTAATCAAACGCTTTAAATTTATAATTAGTGCCCTCCTAATCGGTTTAAGTTCTGTGTTTGCCGGCGCCGAAAATGAAAATAAAATGGAGAAAACTATGGATATACAAGAGCTTATTCAAGAATATGTCGATCAAAAAGCTACCACTGGAGTTGTTGTAGGTTTCATAGATCGTGGCATTATTAAAACATATGGCTTTGGAACAACTTCATTAATAGATGGTGAAAAAGTTAATGAAAACACACTCTATGAAGTCGGCTCCATCACAAAAGTTTTTACGACACTTGGTCTAATGGACATGGTAGCAAAGGGAATCGTCCAATTAGACGATCCAGTCGAGCTGCATTTACAAGGGGTGAAAATACCTGATATGAGTGGCGATAAAATAACTCTTGCCCATTTGGCAACGCATCATTCGGGCCTTCCTTGTGTGCCAACAAATTTCAATCCGAAAAATCCTTTGAATCCATTTGAAGATTATACTTTGGAAAATCTATACGAGTTTTTAAATAGTTATGAACTTACAAGATTTCCTGGTGACTCATTTGAATATTCTAATGTAGGCATGGGGTTATTAGGGCACATTTTATGTCTTAAGGCTTCTAAAACGTATGAAGAATGGCTTTTAGATTGTGTATTAAATCCTTTAGAAATGCATGATACCACTATATTTAAAAATCTAGAAAAACCAAGAACGTTTGCAAAAGGGCATCATTTAGGTCTGGAAGTTAATTATTTGGATTTTACTGAAGCTATAGTAGCAGCCGGAGCTCTTAAATCAAATGTTTGCGATTTGTTAAAATTTTTAGCGGCAAATATGGGTCTTTTAAAATCACCTTTAAATCCTCTTTTAAAAGAATGCCAAATGGAACTCTATGCAATAGATTCCACCACTGCTATCGGCCTTGGATGGATTCTTTCAAAGTCAGAAAATGGTGATATTATATGGCACAATGGAGGCACCGCCGGTTTTCGTAGCTTCATTGGATTTGACAGAAAAAATGAGAAAGGTGTTGTTGTTCTATCGAATTCCACAGAAGGATGGCCTGAGCAGTTGGGATTTACCCTACTTCAAGAAAAAAATGACATAGTCCGTTAATTTCAATCTTAAAAAAATTACTTACTGTGCTTAGTTACAGTGAAGTAAAGAATTTGATATTTAAAAAAAACTTGATTTTAAAAGATTCGGATGAGATAGGTAAATCATACAATGCCTACATCTTATAGTTACTAAACAGTAGGAATAGGAGTGCTTAATATTGTTTTAAATAGAGGGGGGTGATTCTTATGCAATCAGAAAAATTGATACAAGAAATTGCAATACCTCCATTTAATTTACATCGATTTTTAAAAACTGTATTTGACCCCAAAAAAGGGGAAAAACTTGCCATTTTGATCGATTTGGAAAATCCTGAAGAGTTAAAGGATTTTGATTTCTTGAATAAAAATGGTCATGAAGCACAAAAAAAAGCTTACGAAATTTTCTATCAAGGATTAAAAAGAGGGGAGATGCAAGCCTTTGAGCTTGAATCAGTTGACTTTTTCGCCTATCAGATGACGGGAGGAAGCAACCTTGAATTGCCCTCAACTGTTGTTTCAAGTCAAGGTGAAGTCTTAAAATTGTGTGATGTTTATACAAAATATGAGATCATTCTTTGCATCGGCGCCTTTTCAGCAACAGCACCTTTAACATTAGCTGCAAAAGAATATGATTTTAGAGGGGCTACAATCCCTGGGCTCAACGATATAGTTTTAAATACGGGTCTTGCCACAGATTATATCCAAGTCTGCCAATGCACAGAGAAAATGCGTCAAGGCATGACAGGTGCCGATTCTGCAGATGTTGATTTTGAAGTAGGTAGTGCCAAATTCCATTTGCATTTTTATCTTGGCGATCAAGTTGCCCAAAAAAATGATGGCATTTGCCATGAGTGCAAACATGTTGTCAATTTACCGGCTGGAAAAGTTTATTTTATTCCCTACGATGCAGAGGGGAGTTTCCCTATGAAGTTTGATGATGGAACGCTTGCCGCTTTAACTGTCAGTAAGGGACGCATCAAAAAAGTAAACTTGATCAGCGGTGATCAGAAAAAAGTAGATGAACTACAAGGTAAGATTGATAATGATAAGGCCGTCGGTATCATCGGTGAATTAGGATTTGGCACCCAGATTATACCTCATAGCGGGTGCAATGTCCAGGATGGCAAAGTATTTGGAACATTTCATTTTGGAATCGGCCGCAATGATCATCTACATGGCTCAGTGACATTAAGTCGTTTCATTGATATTAAAAATGCAACGCACGAAGATATTTTATTTTCTCAAGAAAAAACTCCTGAAATTAAAGTGGTTAGGTTTTCGATCAAGCGAAACGGTAAGGAAGAGCTCGTCATTGAAAACGATGAACCCAAGGAATACCTCAAATCCTTGATTTCTTAGCATATTGTAAGGGTTAAATTTTAGTGTAAAGTCTCTCGTTACATTTTAAGATCCTTTAGCTTCGCTGATGCGTTAATCTTAGACCAAAGGTCTTAAATTGCAACAGCCTAGGGCATAGCCCAATGTCATTAACTTAAGGGGTTAGCAAAAAAAAACTCTGTGGCTTTTTGGAGTGCGGAGACTCGTCTCCGCTCTTTGCTCAAATCGACTCGTCGATTTGCCTGTAATTTTGAATTTTTTTCCAAAAATTCAGAATTACAGAACCCGACAAGTCGGGTTTAGGGTGAAAGCTACGACCAAGTCTCCGCACTCCAAATTAGCGAATTTTCTTAAGTTGATGACATTGGGCGATGCCCTAGGCTGTTGCAATTTAAGACCTTCGGTCTAAGTTAAGCATCCGGGACTGCCTATTAAAGGGTGCCTTTACAATCTAGTGAAAACCTGTAACTCTAATCCCAAGCTTCATGAATTCCAAATGGTCTTCGTGTTGTCACTGAACAGGAATGAGGCTCTCTTTAAGGCCTTGTTTGTCCAGTTTTACCAACCAAATTTCATGATCCTGCCTTCCATAACTAACATAGACAAAACGCTTTGTGGCAATAAAACCACATGGAAAAACGACTTTGACCGGATGCCAATAGGGGGCATATTGCTTGCCTTCATAAAATCCTAATGAAATAATTGGGTTGTTGCTAACCTTTGTAATCTCAAAAGGAGGCTCTTTGTTAAAAGTGTAGGCACCCATAAAGTAATGGGGAATTTTTTGTCCCTCGGAATGAACCGTCGACATATCCATTGAACTATGGAAAAATGCAAGGTACTCATCTCCATCAAGAAGAGCAGGGGTACCCCCTCGAAGTTCGCCAAAATTCCAAGACACATTCGAATGTGTGCAACTTATGGTTGCCGCCTCATTGGACCTCGGAATAGGGTATAAAACTTTGTGTTCTTGCAAACTATAGGCCATCAAAAGATATCCATCATAATCGAATGGCACCCAGTTTTTTTCTCTTCTATTCTTATTTTCACCTTCAAAATGCAAAACAGCGTCTGTATTTCCAATTGCAATTATTTCGTTATCAATAAGAATCTCTGTTATATACATTCTAAAACCTGAAGTACACATCATCTCATCTCTGTTGTCGCTGTAGATAAGATAAAGCTTGTTTGCAACTTTAATCAGTCTTGCGTCCTCAGGTTTTGCATTTTCCCAACAAAAGTCAATAATTTGCGGAGTGTTTAATGGGTTGAAATCAGCATCCAAGAAAATCAGCCCAATTAAGCTTTGGGCTGATGAGCAAGAGGGGTTAATTTTTGAGTCTTTAGGAATTGATCTAAAACTTAATAGAATTTTATTTTCCCATTGTATGATTGAAGGATTAAAAGCGTCGGGGTATTCCGGAATCTGAATTTGTTTTGTTTTTAGAACAAAGCTTGAAGCTTGATCTTCCAGGTTGACTTCTGCAAACCCGTTGAATGATAAAAAAAGTGAAGAGAAAAGTAAAGTGCTGATAAAAAATTTCATGTAAGCCTAAAAAAAATTAATCCTGACAATCTACCAAGCTATCTAAAAGTTCTTGTTTATTAATTTTAACAATCCACATTTCATGGTCTTGTCGACCATAGGAGACATAAATAAATGGCTCTTCAACAAGGATTCCGCAAGGAAAAACACACCTGACAGATTTCCAATAATGTTTGTAGTAAACACCCTTATAAAAGCCTTTTCCAACGATGGGTCGAGGACTTATTTTGTTGATTTTAAAAGGGGGAGTTGACGAAAAGGTGTAGGCACCCATAAAATAATGAGCGATACATCTTTTATTTGAGTAAACACTTAAAAGATCAATAGATGAATGAAAAAATGAAATGTACTGATCGCCATCAAGAACTGCAGGAGTCCCTCCTCTAAGTTCTCCAAAATCCCAATTTATCTTTGGCTCTGTACTTGCAATAGTTTCACATTTGTTAGTTTTGGGAAGATGCTGAAAAATTGTATGAGGAATCAGGCTGTAAGCTAGCATCATGTTGCCATGATAATCAAAAGGAACCCAATTTTTTTCTCTTAAATAAGGGTTTGCCCCTTCAAATTCTTTTAAGCAATCGGTGTGTACAACGACAAATTGATCATTCCTATAATCTATTTCAGAGATATAAACGCGAAATCCTCCTTTACTGATGTAGTCATCTTTGTTATCACTATAGACTAGGAAAAGTTTTTCGCCGATGACTATTAAACGTCCATCTTCAGCTCTTGAAGGGACAATTGATGAGGGGTCTTGAGTGTCAATGATTTGCGGTTTGGTTTTTGGATTAAAATCTTCATCTAGCAAAACAAATCCGATTTGAGAGTTAAAAGTTAAAAGAGGGTTTGGAATGATGCGGAAACTTAATATCAACAGATCCTTGAAGCGGACAATTCCCGGATTAAAGGCGTGTTCATATTCTTTTAATAGAATACGTTTGGTGTCCAAGATGAATGTTTGGCAATCGTTTTCTAATTCTATTTCATTTTGAGGTTGGTTTGACCAGAAATAAGAATTTAGAAACTCATTTTCATGAGCAACAGCCACATCAAAGATCATGAGTATCAAGAATAATATTCTGAAATGCATTTAAAGCTCCTTTATAATCTGCTTAAACTCTTTAAAAGAGCCTCTCTATCCATTGTGACAATCCAAATCTCATGATCCTGTCTTCCATAGGCTACAAAGATGTGTTGTTCATCAAAAATGAATCCACCAGGAAAAACAACCCGTAACGGCTTCCAAGTTTTATGTAACGGACCATTGTAGAAATTTTTCCCGATGATCGGTTTTTTACTGATCGATTTAATTGCATGTGGGGCATCTTTTTCAAAAGTATAGGCTCCCATGAAGTAGTGTGAAATTTTCTTTCCTTCTGATTGCAAAGTTTTCATTTCTTTTGTTGAATGAAAAAACGAGAGATATTCATCCCCGACAAGCAACGCTTGCGAGCCACCCCTTAGTTCCCCATATTCCCATGAAGCTTTATTTACAGTTGAGAAACAATTTTCACATCGATTTTCAAATGCAATGGGTTTTAAAATTATGTGTGGTTGAAGAGAGTAGATTAACATTAACTGATCTTCAAAAACAAAAGGTGCCCAATTTTTTTCGTGACGACTTTTATTTTCCTGATCAAAATTGTTGAGCATTTCAGGGTTTTCAATAAAAAATGCTTTCCCATCAAATTGAATTTTACCAATCAACATGCGCCTAAAGCCTTTTCTTGCAGAACCCAACATATCATTATAGACCATGAATAACTCATCGCCGATCGTAATGATTCTTGGGTCTTGTGCCATGGATTGGCCAGGTATTTGATTTCTTATTTTGACAACGTAGGGTTTCGAGATAGGCTTAAACATATCGTCAAGTTCAATTAAACCTATTTCATTTGTCGTTTTCAAAAGGGGATCGCGTATTCTAAACACAAGTAAAATAGAGTCTTGATAGCGCACAATTGAAGGGTTGAAGGCATCGGGATATTTTGGAATATGAATTTGCCGGGTATTTAAAATAAATGGATCGCAATTTTCTTCCAAGTCCATAAATGTTGAAAATAGAAAATTGAAAAATGACAAAAATAATAAAATAAAGTATTTCAAAGCTGTACCTAAAACCTTTATTTGGCAAAATTTATTTTTTTAAATTCAGTATCCGGCCAAAATTCGAAAGGAAAGGCGTTGTAGAGCTTTTCTAGATCGCAATTAAAAGGTGGCTCACCACCCATTTTCAAGGCTTCTTCAATAGATGTTGCAAATTTAAAATCAGGGCGGTTTGTACCAAGATAGTAGTCGATATATTTTAACATCGGTTCATTTTCGGTCACTCTCAAATACCTTGCAGGAATCCCAAAAGCTTCTGCCAAAATAATGCCATGCAAAGAGCTTGAAATCACAAATGCGCTATTTGTGATTTGCTCAATAATTGTAAATAACTCTTCTGTTGGGTAGACAATTTTCATGGACTCATTTTTTGGAAATAGTTTTTCTTCGCTGTAATGAGGAATCACGATAAAATCATGTTCAGGCTCTTCCTTTTTTTTAAATTCAGGAAAAAAATAAGGAACAAGGAGAGCCGGATCGCCATAAATTTCAGGACAATTAACTCCAAAGGTCTCCATTAGAAATTGTCTTGACAAGGGTCCTCTTATGGCACGTACATCAAGTTCTGTAAAGCTATAGTCTTTTTTGTTGATGCGTTTTCCGTTTGTCCCAGATCCCCAAACAACATCATTCTGGTTTGCAAAAAAAAGAATAGAGCCTATTGCGAGGAGTTTTTTTTCATAAGTAAACATCTTTTTTTTATAGATGCTCACCTCACTTGAAACGATCCTCTCGACAAGTTTTAAAGAAAGATAGTCCCCAAAGTTTACCATGTGAGGTTGTCGCCAATAATAGAGCGGCAACCCCTGATTTTTAAATGAATCTGAAAAGCAAGGAGAAAAACATAAAATCAGCTCAAGAACTGAATAGAAAGCGATTATCTTATTCTTTAGAAGCATGTTTTTCTCCTTAATTATTTTTTTAGAGCCAAACTCTGATACTATGAATTCAGTATCAATTTATCAAGTTATTTTTTACTATTTTTCGTTAAATACACCTTAAAAATGTAACTTGAGGCCGTTGAATCAGATTTTGTATTGGTGTTTGGCAATGTACTTGCAATACCTCCTACAATATATCCGATGAGTTCTCTTTTAAATTTTAAAAGATCTAGTTTGATTACGCCATTTTTATAGTCCGGTAATTTAACCGGCATAAATGTAGCCCCTGCCCCAAAAAGGAGTTGGTTGCCAGGATTTGATCCTGTAGATAAAATCACAGGGTATTCTGCATCCATTAAATATTGTTTAAATTTTTTATGCTTATCGATTCTAATGGTTGTTACTTGGTTAATAAAAGGGATTTCTTCATCTGTTTGAAAAATACCATTTTGAAAGAAACCATAGCTAAGACCACCTAATAAAATCGTGTAAGATTTACGGTTTTCATTTGAAAAAAGACAAATAGCTGGTGATGCATAATTGTTCATGCCTTGTTTAAATGTATCTGGATCTGATGGATTTGGCATGTATGCTTTTCCATTTTTCGTAATAAAAACAGGCACTGTCCAGATACCGCCAGCTTCGGTAAAAACACCCGATAAGGCAAGAAACGATTGACAGGCGTCCCAATCTTCTTTGAGTACAATAGGAACGACATTGAGATCGCGTCGTCGATAATTTGGATTTCTAATTTCAGGTAAGCTTTCTTTCTTTTTAATAGTCAGCTTTTTAGTGTCCCCATCAATGATAAATCTATGGATTTGTTCAAGATAAACTCCATTGCTTGAGCCAGTATAGGGGCCTTCAAAGTTTTGACCAAAAATAAGAAGCGTTAATCCATCGTTATTTTTTGTCATATATCCACCTGTTACTTGGAAGATCGGATCAAAAATTTGACGAATGTAACGTTTTGCCTTCTTAGAATGTTTTGGCTCCATCACCCAGTCCATGAGTCCTGGAATGTCTATTGCTGTGAGAGCCTTTTTAGTGGAAAATGTTCCGCTTGCAGTATTAATCCCATAACCGCCCGTCATATAAAGCGTTTTATCATCTTGGTAAGATTGAGGACTTACAACAGACAATGAATCGATTTGCTTTTGGGAAAATCCGGAACTAGCATCTTTTAAAGATCTTGTGTAAACTTTTTTTTTCTTTGGATCAACGACATAAACTGTTGTATTTTGTTGTGATGGTGGAAAATTATCGGTTGCATCAAAACCATGAAGGTCATTTGTACGACCTGCTAAAAATAGCCACTTGCCATCATGAATGGCAGTGACTCCAGAATGTATGCCATTTGGCAAGGAAAAATCTGCCTCTTCAATATCGATGGTAAAAGGCAATTCACTCCCAGGATATATTGGGCTTGTGGTTGCAGTTTGGTTTGGATTGGCGGCAGCAAGATTACAAAAGCTGACGACAGTAAAAAATGAGAACAAGGGTTTAAGCTTACAAAAAAGCGGCATTTTTTCTCCTTTAATAAAAAAGTGTTAAGTATTATTTCTATAAGGGTATAGGATAAATAAAGCAAGGGATCTTAAAAAAAAGCAAAGGCGCATTAAGGCATGTATGAGTCAAAAAATAAGAAACTGGCACCGACAAGGGTTTTTGCACGGCGATTTCTTCTCAATTTCATTTTGGGAGTCTTGATACTGTTTCTCTGCCTTTGGATGGGTATGTTTGGTTATCATTATTATGAAAAAATGTCTTGGATTGATTCTTATGAAAATGCAGCCATGATTCTATCAGGAATGGGCCCGGTACAGGAATTAAAAACGAGTGGTGGCAAAATTTTTGCAGGCACTTACGCTCTTTTTAGCGGCATTGTTTTTATTTTTTTTATGACCATTATCTTAGCTCCAATCCTCCATCGGTTTTATCATCAATTCCACCTATCCAAAGACCAACCCAAAGACAAAGATTAGTGGAGAAGTTGGAGACTTTAACACAAAGACTTAGATGATTGTTAGGATTTAGAAGTTGTGATTTTTAAACACGAAGACTTAGAAGATCGTTAGGGTTTATGAAGTTGTGATTTTTTTAAACACGAAGACTTAGAAGATCTCTAATTATTCTTGAGGCTTTTGATTTTTTTAAAACGAAGACATGAAGAAAACAAAAAAGGGGATGAGTACTTATTAAAATTATTTTGGAAAATAATTTTATGAAATCATTATCTTTCCATGCTGCAAAGATGAATAAATTACTATAAAAAACTTCATGAACCTCTAACGATCTTCGTGTCTTTCAAGTTTTCGTGTTTAAAAAATCAGCACCTGAAAGATTCTTAGCGGTCTTCTTAAAACTTCGTGTTGAAAGTAGGTTGATAATTATATGGGGTTTGGTTAAAATGGCTTTAACAGGAGCAAAAAATGAGCAATAAGCCAAAAATTCTAGCCTTTGCAGGAGCTTTAAGAAAAGATTCGCTTAACAAGAAGATGGTAAAGATCGCAGCAAAAGGGGCGGAAGATGCAGGCGCCATTGTTACCTACATCGATTTAAAAGAATTTCCATTGCCAATTTACGATCAGGACAACGAGGATGCGTCAGGTATACCTGAAAATGCTATGAAACTTAAAAAATTATTTTTAGAAAATGATGGCTTCCTTATTGCTTGTCCTGAATATAACAGTTCCATCACTGGAGTTTTAAAAAATGTTATAGACTGGGTTTCGCGCCCGGCGCCTGGTGAAAAAGCTTATCTTTGCTGCTTTTTAAGCAAAGTTGTTCTTCTATTAAGTGCATCTCCCGGTAATTTAGGTGGAATAAGAGGACTTGTACACGTAAGGTCTATATTTGGAAATATTAATAGTATTGTTTTGCCAAATCAAAAATGCATTCCAAATGCAGACAAAGTTTTTGATGAAGCAGGAAAAATCAATGATCCAAAAATTGAAAAAGATGTTTTAGGTCTTGGGGTAGAACTTTGCAATTTTCTTAAAAAACTCAAATCCGGATCGTACGATTTAGAAAGTATTGGTTAAGTTTTTAATTATCAGCTTTTTAAGAAATATCTTTGGTTTTAATGCTAAATTGTTATATACCAAAGTTTAGACATTACAATGGAGGATTATGCGCCAATTAAATAATTATTTTGCCTTAACGGCATCTTCTGCTTTCTTTTTATCTTTTGGCCTTAATTCTATAAGTGCTGAAGAAATAGCTAAAGGTGGACATCATGGTGGTGGTCATCACGGTACTCATCATGAACACCATGGTCATAATCACGGTCATCATGGACAGTATCATGGCGAGCATCATAATCGCCACCATGATGGACATCATGGCGAGTGGCGTCATGATAATGAAGCCGGCTTCAACGCTAATGATCCATCAATCTATTATCAGACTCCTCAAACTGTAGTCGTTCCCGGTTCAACAACTGTGACTCCGCAAAAGCCGGTTAATTATTACTACACTCAGCCTGCACAGCAAACCACACCTCAAACACAAACAACTGCTCCATCATCAACCACCGCCCCAAAATAAGTCGAATGTTATTTAGTATGACTTTTATTTTTTTTCAGGATATGCCCTGCCATGAAGCGATCTTGCATATCCTGAAAAAAATCATAAAAGTTATATAAATAGATTAAGCGTCTAAAAAATTTTCATTTAAATATTTTTTTAATCGCGAAGTTTAACGGGTACGGACTCACCTTACAGTGTACTATAGCAACGTACCTTGCAGGATGAAGTAGGAAATGGTAAAGTAGATGATCACACCCGTCACATCGACAAGTGTTGCAACAAAGGGTGCCGATGAGGTCGCAGGATCTAACCCCAAGGCTTTTAAAATGATCGGCAACATAGAACCTGTGATTGTTCCCCAAAGCACAATCCCAACTAAGGTGACACCAACACAAATAGCAATAAGAGTTGAATGAAGACCATAGATGTCTGAAAAGTGTCCCCACACGGCAATGCGTAAAAAGCCAATCAATCCAAGGACTAAGCCTAAAAAGATACCTGCATAGATTTCTCTTTGCATAATCTTCCACCAATCTTTAATTGTCACTTCTCCTAAAGCCAAAGCTCTAATAATAAGTGATGAGGCCTGTGAGCCTGAATTTCCACCGCTTGAAATAACGAGAGGCAAAAATAGAGTTAACACAACCGCTTTTTCAATTTCAATCTGATAAAAGGCCATAGCGGATGCAGTTAATGTTTGACCAAGAAAAAGAACTGCCAACCAGCCCACACGTTTTTGCATCAATTCGAAAAATGGGGTTGCCATATAAGGCGCATCCAAGGCTTCACTACCCCCGATTTTTTGTATGTCTTCAGTAAATTCTTCTTCGACTACCATTAAAATATCATCAATTGTTACAATGCCTAAAAGAACCCCTTTATCATCGATTACAGGAAGAGCATTACGATTATAGTTTTGGAAAGCGTTACTTGCGATTTCCTGATCATCGGCGGCATATACCGAAATGACCTTGTAGTCAGAAAGCGTTGAGACTTTGGCGGTAGGCTGTGCAAAAAGAAAATCTTTTAACAGAATGTCATCAATTAACACTCCTTGATTATCAATTACATAAAGAACCGAAATAGTTTCGCTGTAATGACCAAATTTTCTAACATGTTCTAATACATCACCGACGGTCCAATTAAGTTCAATGCTGATGTAATCGGTTGTCATTAAACGGCCAACACTGTTTTCCGGGTAGCCTAAAAGTTGTAGTGTAACGATCCGTTCTGAAGGTGATAGAAGTTGTAAAAGTTCTTTTAAAATTTTACTTGGTAGTTCTTCTAAAAATGAAGTTCGATCATCCGGAGATAAATTATTTAATAGCTTGGCGGCATCCTCAACAGGCAAAGCGTCCAAGAAGTTTTTTTGAAAATGAAAAGGAAGAAATTCAAAAACAGTAGTGGCAGTATCGGGTGGTAAAGATCTAAAAATTATTTGACGATCATGATCATCAGATTGTTCGATCAAATCGACAATTTCAACGGCAGAAAAGTTTTTAAGATCTACATCGTACATTTTAATAACATCTCGTTAATATGTTCCGCCTCTATTACCCATCCTCCGCCAAGGGCTTTGTATAGGTTTATCAAAGAGGAAAAGCTATTAGCTTCTGTTTCGGCAAGCAATAATTGAGATTCAAATAATCTTCTTTCAGCATCCAACACATTCAAATAATCGCTTTGACCATTATTATATTGAAGCTCGGCAAGGTATCGGTATCGCTCAAAAATTTTCACTTGTTTTGTTTGCTCAATAACAAGTTCTAAATTCATTTTATGAGATATAAGAGCATCATTAACTTCTTTTAATGCATTTAATATAGTTTGGCAATAGATATATACCGTCTCAGATTTAACTGATTTTGCAAGCTCAAGCTGTGAGAGAAGTCTTCCACCTGTAAAAATTGGCTGAAATAAATTTGCAGAAGTTGCCCATGTAACGGCATTTCCGATGAATAAATTGTGCAGCTGTGAGCTTTGATTTCCATACATTCCTGTCAGGGTAATATCGGGAAAAAACTCTGCCCTTGACTCTCCAATCCTGTAATTTGATGCGATAATAGCATCTTCAGCTCGTTGAATGTCAGGTCTTTGCCAAAGAAGATCAGAGGGAAGTCCAACTGGAATATTTGGAGGCATGACTAGCGCATCCAATATTTTACCTCTAGCAATTGAGGTCGGTGCCATTCCAACTAAAACGCTGATCAGATTTTCTTGGACAGGAATTGTTATTTCAAGTCGTTTGATTGCAATAATGGCCGATTCTGTTTCAGATTGAGCTTGTTTATATTCAAGCTCCGAAGTAAATCCACTCTCAAACCTTAACCTGGCAATTCTTTCTGATTCAAGTCGCGTTTTTAAGGTGTTTTTAGATATCTCTAATTGCTTGTCGAGTTTTCTTAAATTAACGTAAGAATCGGCAACGGCAGAAACCAATGTTAGTATTACCGTTCTTTTAACTTCAATCTGGCCAAGATAATCATAGTAGGCAGCATCGGATCTATTTTTAATTTTACCCCAGATGTCAAGCTCATAAGCTGCGCTAATTGTCGCAGAGTAAACATTAAAGCGCCTGTATTGTGGTAAAAGGGGGGGGACTGTTTCGAAAGATAATTGTTGGCGTGTTTTGTTAAGTTCAGAACCAACTTGCGGGAAAAGATTACTTGAAACAACCCCAAGAATTGCCCGGTATTGGTCAACTCTTGCTATGGCAATTTTTATGTCGAAGTTATTGCCTAAAGCCGTAATGATTAAATCATCTAGCACCTCATCGTGGAACTCTTCCCACCATTTAAGGTTTGCTGTCTTACAAACAAATTCTAAGGGCGCAGCATTTTCTAACTCTAACCTGTAATTGTCTGGAATATCAATCCTCGGCGGACAATATTTCGGCGCCAAATTACATGACGTTAACATGGCTATTGCGACAGCCAAAAGCGTATGAATAATTGTCCTCTGTGGTAAAAAAAATCCAAGACTATAACGTTGTTTGTTATTCATCTTTTTTGGCCTTGGTGAAAAGTTCGCCAATGATTTTATAAAAGAGCGGCACAAAGGAGATGGCAAGAAAGGTAGCTGAAATCATCCCGCCTAAAACCCCCGTTCCAACAGAAATACGGCTTGCAGAACCTGCACCCGAGCTTAATACAAGAGGGATCACACCAAAAATAAATGTCAATGAAGTCATGAGAATTGCACGAAAGCGTAAAGTTGCAGCCTCAACTGCTGCATCGGCAAATGATAAACCTTGGGCGTGCTTTTCTGCTGCAAATTCCACGATTAATATGGCATTTTTTGCAGAAAGAGCAATCAAAGTGACAAGTCCGATTTGAAAATAAACATCATTGCTCAAATTGGCAACATAGATGGCTGCAAAGGCTCCAAAAATTCCAAAAGGGACTGCCAGTATAATAGATAACGGTGTTGCCCAATTTTCGTAAAGTGCCGCTAAAATCAAAAAGACCATGATTAGACCAAGAAGTAAGACTTTATTGGAAGAGCCGCTTGTTTTGCTTTCTTGGTAACTTTCTCCGCTAAATGAAAAACTCATGCCTTCGGGCAAAACTTCACTTGCCACTTCTTTTAAGGCCTGCATCGCCTCTCCTGAGCTATAACCGGTATTTGCATTTCCGGTAACTCTTGCGGCAGGAAACCCATTAAAGCGACTCACCAAGATGGGACCTTTGACCATGCGAACAGCCACAAGAGATTTTAAAGGAATCATCACGCCTGTATTTGAACGTACATAAATCTCTCCGATATCTTCCGGTCGACTTCTATATTCAGGTTCTGCTTGTAGCATCACCTTGTATACTTTTCCAAATTTATTGAAGCTGTTTACATAAAGTGAGCCTAAAAGTACCTGAAGCGACTGATAAACATCATCGATTGGTACATTTAATGAAACTGCCTTAACGCGATCAAGATCGATGTAAAGCTGTTTTGCGTTTGTATCGATTGTTGTATTAAGATGAATAAGTTCGGGTCTTGAAGAAGCTTTTGCAATGAATTGTTCGGTGATGTTTTGCAAAGTAGAAATATCACCGGAACCTCGATTTTCAATCCAGAATTCAAAACCTCCAACCGTACCTAAGCCCTGAATGGAAGGGGGCATAAAGGGAAGAACCAGAGCATCCGGTAATTGCATAAATTTTACGCCTAAATTTTTTAAAACATTATTTGCTTGTAAAGTGGTTTTTGTACGTTCGCTCCAGTCTTTTAAAATAATAAAGTAACTTCCCGTATTTGTTTTATTAATACCTTCAAGCAAGCTGTATCCTGTAATTGAAACTAAATCCTGAACCGCAGGGTTTTGTTTTACAATCTCCTCGATTTGATTTGTCACTTTTGCAGTTCTGGATAAACTTGCACCGTCCGGCAAAATGGCAACTGCCATCACATAGCCTTGATCTTCTACAGGCACAAAACTTGTTGGAATCGTGTAATTAAGCAAGGCAATAAACCCAAGAAGAAGAGCAAACAAAGTTAACGCAATTGCTGTTCGTGCAAGCAACCATTTTACAAGTTTAATATAAAAAGTTGTGACATTATCGAGTCCTCGATTGAACCAAAGTGCAAATCGTGAAGGGTTGTAATTTTTCTTAATCAAAAATGTTGCAAGGGCGGGGCTCAAAGTCAAGGCAACAATTCCTGAAATAATCACGGAAATGACAATTGTAATGGCAAATTGTTTATAGAGTTGACCTGCAATTCCGCCAAGAATGGTAACCGGCAAAAAAACAGCCAAAATAACAAATACACTGGCAATAATTGGACCTGTTACCTCGTCCATAGCTTTTTTGGCAGCATCGATTGGCGACAGTCCATGTTCCCTGATGTTGCGTTCCACGTTTTCAATCACAACGATTGCATCATCAACAACAATACCAATGGCAAGCACGAGTCCAAAAAGAGTGAGTGTGTTGATCGACATGCCAAGTAAATACATTCCTGCAAAAGTTCCAATGATCGATACGACCAGGGCAATCACCGGAATAATGGTTGATCTAAGACTTTGTAAAAAAACAAAGACTACAAGAATAACAAGAAGGGTCGCTTCGAGGATTGTATTTCTAACTTCATGAATGGAGGCATTAACAAATTTAGTAATATTATAGGGGATGGAATATTCAAGACCTGCAGGAAACCTTTTCTCTAATTGAAGCATCGTGTTTTGTATCTGATCCGCAACATCCAAAGCATTGGCACCATACTGTTGATAGACTGCAATTAAAGTTGTCGCCCGACCGTTAAGTTCTCCGATCACATCATAACTTTGGGCTCCAAGCTCTGCTCTTCCAACATCTTTTAATAAAACCGTCGATCCATCAGGATTTGCCTTTAAAATAATCTGATCAAAGTCTTGAGGACTAATAAGCCTTCCTTGTGCAGTGACGGGTATTGTTAATTCTACAGGCAATTGATTGGGCTCTTGTCCAATCTGACCCACAGCATATTGTGAATTTTGCTGTCTGATGGCATTTGCTATGTCTTCTGTTGTAATTCCAAGTTGTGCCATGCGATCAGGTTTTAACCAGATGCGTATGGAATATTCTTTT
>Ga0105045_10001422_pt1 | contig 19499 bp, 15 predicted proteins | sample MAT02_FD_78089 | JGI IMG/M metagenome (GOLD analysis project Ga0105045, IMG submission 78089) | Freshwater microbial communities from Lake Fryxell liftoff mats and glacier meltwater in Antarctica - MAT-02 (megahit assembly) | ecosystem: Environmental > Aquatic > Freshwater > Ice > Liftoff... | reverse complement strand
TATTTTTGAAAAGATGCATTGATCTGGCAACTTTTAATCCGCCAAAAGCCGCCACCGCAACTGTGTAACGTTTGTTGAATGTAAGGGCCGAAGTTGCTGCATTGCAGGAAGTGTAAGGTATCTTCAGGCAGTCGAAGTAGCCTTGTAATTTACCATCTTCGCCTGGGGTGCCATGAAGACCTATCAATACAGCATCGAAGGTTATCTTTTTTCCATCTGCGACAATTGAAAAATCATTTTTATCAACAGCCTTTTTTCCACCATCTGGCGAATCATAATACCATCCGTCAGGGTTTATGTCGATGGTGTAGCAAATCCATTTTTCAGGATCAATGTTGTTTTTTATTGTGACCGCTGTTTTATAGGATATAACAGATTCTCCTGAAAAACCACCAGTGACCAAAGCAATTGTTTTCTTCATGAATATTAAGGGTTAAAAGACAAAGAAACGAAATTTGTAATTGATAGGTGTGCAGACTGAATTATAACTTGAAAAAAGTAAATTTAGGTAATTGAATCTTTGAAACAGGCTATTCAATCCCCTCATTTCCTGTTTCGAGTGCAAACTTCCAGTTTCCGTCTGTTTGGCGTTTCCAGATAGTCACATAAGTTCCATAAAAAACGGTGTCTTTATTTCTTGGTTTTAAAGAATAGACCCCATAAGTGTAACCCAATTCTCCTGATTTTGCAATACTTCCGCCATTAGGCTCCCATGTCATTGTATAGGAAGAATCATTTCCCTGGCTAATAAAATTGATAGCATTTCCACCAACCATTGGCAACGTGTTTGGCCTTAGTAAAACTCCTCTCCCATCAATGAACTGTATCATTGCATATTTCATTCCCTTTTCTTGGCTAAGTAGGGAAAAATCCCTATCCGCCTGAATCATGGCAGGTTTATAGTCAACAACTTCTTCTTCCACCTTTTTTTTGGAAGCACATGAAAACATTATAAAAGGAAAAAAGTAAATAAGTAACGTATTACTGCTAAGCCTGTTCATTACTTAAAAATAAGATTATAAATTATATAAAAAAGCGAAAGTACTTTTTAATACCTTCGCTTTTTGAACTAGAAAATTTTATGCATGAAATTTTGGATCCTGATCACTAAGTCTTGTGCGATATCCATAAATTATATGTGTAGTTTCGCTTTCTTCTCCATCAACGCATCCACAGTTTCAGTGTACATTTCATCTGGCACACAGCAATCAACCGGACATACCGCTGCACATTGTGGCTCTTCATGAAATCCCTGGCACTCGGTACATTTATTTGGAGTAATATAATATGTGTCGACGCTAACCGGTGCATTTCTTTGATCAGCTTCCACCACGGTACCATCAATTAGGATGTACGAACCTTTTACAGTTGTTCCGTCTGATATAGCCCACTCAACACCTCCTTCATAAATTGCGTTATTTGGACACTCAGGTTCACATGCACCACAGTTGATACATTCATCGGTTATTTTTATTGCCATTTTCTTTTTGATTTAGAGTTTAGTAAATGCGAAATTTGACTTCACAAAATTAAGTCTATACGAATGAATTTACAAAAGAGAATTGAAATATTATTAAGACTAAGAGATTATTTATCAGCAAATACGGAGGATTGGGATGCCGTAAAACATACGGCTTCTATCCACAATGGTTGGTTTACGACTGAGTTCATCAGCTTAGCAGTAAATAATATCTCAACCCATTTTTTGCAGGACGATAAATTAAACAAATGGATACAGCATTACCACATTGATGACAACATCATTCCCAAAAATGTAGGTATTGTAATGGCGGGAAATATTCCCTTGGTTGGTTTCCATGATTTTTTATCCGTTTTTGTAAGCGGGCATTTTCAAACCATCAAACTATCGTTGAAAGATGATGTGCTTTTGAAACACCTTGCACATAAAATGATTAGCTGGGAAATATCCTTACAAAAATATATATCCTTCGCTCCCATGTTAAAGGGGTGTGATGCCTATATTGCTACCGGCAGTAACAATAGTGCCCGATATTTTGATTTTTATTTTTCAAAATATCCAAGTATCATCCGCAAGAACAGAACATCTGTTGCTATACTGAATGGCAATGAATCTAAAGAAGAACTGGAAAAATTGGCAGATGACATTCACGTTTATTTTGGATTGGGATGTAGAAATGTCACCAAAATTTTTGTACCTGCCGGATATGATTTCATACCGCTGCTCCAATCTTTTCATCAATATAAATATTTTGCAGAACATCATAAATACAAGAACAATTATGATTATAATTTGTCAATACAAATAATGAACAACAGGTTTTATATGACGAACGAAAGCACCCTACTGGTTGAAAATGAGGCTGTATTTTCTCCAATCAGCCAGTTAAATTACAGTTTTTACAATTCGCAGCACGAGGTGATCAGTGCATTGAGTAATAATGAAGAAATTCAGTGTGTCGCTGGAACAGACCTGCCATTTGGATTGTCGCAAACACCAGGGTTAATGGATTATGCGGATGGTGTGGACACTATGCAATTTTTATTAACGTTATAGTGGAAGTACGAAAGTCTTACTAATATAATGTTAAAGGTACCGAAAGAGAAATCTCATTTTGGCAGACCTTCGTTACTTTGTTCTGTCAGGCATAAAAATTGAAGTTGAAACAAAATTATTTAAGCACTATAAATCTAAAAAAATATGAAATTCAAACAGTTATTTTCCACTATTGTAATCAGTGCTGTTACCGCATTTGGAGTTATGTGGGGTTACAGCACCTATGTAAAAAGTAATAATACATTTGGTGGGCAGGAAAATGGGGTTACTCCTGACAATTACAAATTTGCAGGTTTACCAGGTAATAATACACCCACTCCTCCCGGGGCAATCGATTTTACAGCCCCTGCAGCCGCTGCGCTGCCTGGGGTAGTGCACATCAAAACAAAAACCAATGCAAAACAGGTAAGCAATAATTTACCTAAAAATCAACGCCCTAAAAATCCGTTTAGTGATTTCTTCGGAGACGATATGCTGGAAGAATTTTTTGGTAACAGAAAAGGAGGATATGTTCCTGAACAAAGAGCTTCAGGCTCTGGTGTAGTTATTAGCGCAGATGGTTACATCGTTACAAACAACCACGTGATTGAAAATGCGGATGAGTTGGATGTAACCCTAAGTAACAAAAAAACTTACAAAGCAAAAGTGATCGGAACAGATCCTTCTTATGATTTGGCGGTAATAAAAATTGAGGCAACCGGAATGCCATTTTTACTGTATGGTAATTCCGATGATGTAAAAATTGGACAATGGGTGTTAGCATTGGGTTATCCATTAAATCTTGAAACAACCGTTACAGCGGGTATAGTAAGCGCAAAAGCAAGAAGTCTTGGTTTAAACAAGGCTACAAAAACAAGCACTCCCGTAGAATCATTTATTCAAACGGATGCAGCAGTAAACCAGGGTAACAGCGGTGGTGCCCTTATTAATACCAACGGAGTTTTGATCGGTATTAATTCGGCGATAGCTTCACCCACTGGATATTATTCTGGGTATTCATACGCAATCCCGGTGAACATTGTAAAGAAAGTAGTAGATGATCTTATCAAATATGGTAACGTTCAAAGAGGTTATTTAGGCGTTGCCACAGCCAATACAAATGATATTCCGGAGGAAGCTAAAACAAGGATGGCCCTAAATTACAATGGGGATGGATTGGTGATAACCGAGGTTTCTCCCAACAGTGGAGCATCTGATGCAGGTTTGAAAAAAGGCGATATCATTAAAAGTGTAAACGGAATTTCTGTCACGCTCCCTTCTGAATTACAGGAACTGGTTACAAGATATAAACCAAGTGATAAAATTTCAGTTGTGTTCTCTAGAAATGGTACAGACAAGACTGTGAATGCGGTATTAAAAAATAAAGCGGGCAATTTTGATTTAGTAAAAGTTGATAATTCGACTCTTTCGAAATTAGGAGCTGAGTTCGCTACGCTGGATCCAAAAAAATCAAAAGAATATGGAATACCTGGTGGTGTATTGGTGAAAAAGATAGGTAACGGCGCATTGAGCGACCAAACCAGGATGAGAGACGGATTTATCATCGTAAAGGCAAATGATACTGAAATTAAAAATTTGGATGAATTGACAAAAATACTGGGCAATTCCAAAACAATCACCATCAGCGGGTTCTATCCAGGTTATGATGGATTGTATGATTACCCAATAACATTGGAATAAAATTTAAGTAGTTTTTTGTTTTAGGTTCAAAGCGCCCTGGTTTTCCGGGGCGCTTTTTTTTATACTGAGGCAACAATTAATGTGTTTAACTATTGTATGCATGCCCGATATCTTATTGATGTAATTTGACCCTTTTAATATCATATAATGGATTGCAACCGGTTTTAATAAACATCAACAATGTACCTTTGCGCCTGTTATAGTATAATCATGAAGAAATTTACTGTTCCGGGAAATTACCGAAGTCCTTTGATTGCTGCGATTAAAAATAAGCGCAAACAGGATGATAAAATGAAAAAGGATTTTAGTCCAACCCTGCTGGATTTTGGGGCTGTTCAGATATACCTTGCCCGTCATTTTGGATTTTGTTATGGAGTGGAGAATGCTATTGATATTGCATTTCGGACAATCGAAGAAAACCAGGGTAAACGAATTTTTCTTTTAAGTGAGATGATTCACAATCCGCAAGTAAACGCAGACCTGCAACTAAAAGGCGTTCAGTTTTTACAGAACACCAGGGGTGAACAAATTATACCTTTTGAAACGCTCAGCAAAGATGATGTAGTTATCATTCCTGCTTTTGGTACAACACTGGTTATTCAAGAAAAATTAAATGCAATTGGTATTGCAACCGAAAAATACAATACGACCTGCCCTTTTGTAGAAAAGGTTTGGAATAGAAGTGAGCAGATTGCAAAGAAAGCATACAGCGTGATTGTGCATGGTAAACCGATGCACGAAGAAACGAGGGCTACCTTTTCGCATGCCGCTTTCAGTAGCCCTACAATTGTTGTAAATGATATGGAAGAAACGATTCAGTTAAGTAAATACATAACTGGTGAAAAATCGCCCCTGGAATTTTACAGTGAATTTAAAGGGCGGTACTCCGAAGGATTTGATGTGGAAAGAGACCTGCAAAGATTTGGTGTGGTAAATCAAACAACTATGCTGGCCAGCGATACCCAAAGTATTGCTGATTATCTAAAACAAATAATGATTCAAACTTATAGCCTGACAGAAGCAACGGTTGAGGAAAGATTTGCAGAAACCAGGGATACGCTTTGTTATGCAACCAACGACAACCAAACAGCGGTTTATGGATTACTTCAAACAGCAGCCGACCTTGCGATTGTAGTTGGTGGATACAATAGCAGTAATACATCGCATTTGGTGGAACTTTGCGAAGAAAAATTACCAACTTATTTTATTAATTCTGAGGATAAAATCATTTCATCCGGTTGCATAGAACATTTTAATTTTCACACAAAAGAAGAAATTATAACCGAGTCCTTTTTACCAGTCTCAACTCCGGTAAAAATTTTATTAACCAGCGGTGCAAGCTGTCCCGATGCGATGGTTGAGGGCGTGATTGCGAAATTGGTTTCTTTTTACACATCGACTATCACGATTGACAAAATCATTGAAGAATTTAGCTAGTGAAATTGCTGGATATGAAGGGTTGTAGCGCCTAAAAAATACATTTAATATGCCCGAGCGCAAACGCCAGTTGTTGGTCCATGGTAAGGTTTGTGTTATCCACTATGATTGCGTCATTAGCTTTACGCAAAGGGCTCACCTCCCGGTTAGAATCAATATAGTCTCGCATTTCCAGATTGGCTTTTACTTCTTCTATCCTGATGTTGGGATTTTTTTCATATAAATCTTTAAATCTTCTTTCTACTCTTACTGCGCTATCTGCAGTCATAAAAAACTTGATCTCTGCATTTGGAAAAACAGTGGTGCCAATATCCCGTCCGTCCATCACGATTCCTTTTTTACTTCCCATCTTTTGCTGCTGGGCAACAGCGAAGGTTCTTACTTCTTTAATAGCTGCTACATCACTCACTTTATCTGCAATCACCAGATCTCTTATCAGGTATTCTATATTTTCATCATTCAGGAATATTTCAGACTGTTGCGATTTTTCGTTGAAATGAAAATCGATGTGGATATTGTTCAAAGCATCTACAACTTCATTGTTGTCTGTCCAATCTATATGATTTCGTAAAAAATAAAGAGTGATTGCACGATACATTGCACCACTATCAATATAAACATATCCCAGCTTCTTAGCCAACTGCTTGGCAAGCGTACTTTTACCACATGCAGACCACCCATCTATTGTTACAATTTTCATTTAAGCAAAAGTGAATTAAAAATTTCATCTATCAAACAAAACCCGGTATAAATTGTCCGGCCGGGATATCTAAAAGAATAACAAAAAAAGCCATCCGATTTGGATGGCTTAAATAAAATGATTAGATCAATTTACTAAGATTTGGGAGCCGCTTCCTCTTCCTTTTTTTCTTCTGCGGGCTTTAGGCTAAATTCAATCTTTTCTTTCTTTTCATCAAGATCAGCAATCAACGTATCACCTTCCTTTACATTCATATTTAGAATTTCTTCAGCTAATGGATCTTCCAGGTATTTTTGAATAGCCCTGTGTAATGGCCTCGCACCAAATTGTGAGTCGTATCCTTTCTCTGCAATAAAGTCTTTTGCCTGCCCTGTTAATTCCATTGCGAAACCAAGATTCACCAACCTTTTCATTACACCCTTCATCAGAATATCAATGATTTCGAAAATATTTTCTTTGGAAAGTGAATTGAATATAATCACATCATCAATCCTGTTTAAAAATTCAGGACTAAAAGTACGTTTCAACGCTTTTTCAATAACAGCTTTATTGTTCTCGTCTGCATTTTGAATTCTTGAAGCAGTTGCAAAACCTACACCCTCTCCAAAGTCTTTTAACTGGCGTGCACCGATGTTAGAAGTCATGATGATCACCGTATTCTTGAAATCAATCTTTCGGCCCATTCCATCGGTTAACTGTCCATCATCCAACACCTGCAACAGAATATTGTAAATATCGGGATGCGCTTTTTCTATTTCATCCAGTAAGATAACACTGTATGGTTTCCGCCTAACACGTTCTGTAAGTTGTCCACCTTCTTCATAACCAACATATCCCGGAGGTGCGCCAATTAACCGGCTAACAGTAAACTTCTCCATGTACTCACTCATGTCAATCCGAATCAGGGAGTCATCATTGTCGAACATATACCGGGCAAGCGACCTTGCCAATTCTGTTTTACCAACGCCCGTTGGGCCAAGGAAAATAAAAGTACCAATTGGCTTTTTAGGATCTTTTAAACCAACCCTATTACGTTGTATGGCTTTAACCACTTTCGAAATTGCTTCCTCCTGCCCAACTACTACATCTTTCAGGTCATCACCCATACGCTTTAACTTTTCAGTTTCAGCCTGCACCATCCTTTTCACAGGAATACCTGTCATCATACTAATTACTTCCGCAATATCTTCCTCTTCAATTGGAAAACGTTTATTTTTACTTTCTTCTTCCCATTCATTTTTCGCTTTTTCTAATTCCTCCTGCAGCCTTTTTTCGGAGTCCCTCAATGAAGCAGCTTCTTCAAAACGTTGGCTTTTTACCACCTTGTTTTTCTCCAGTTTAATGTCCTCTATTTTCTTTTCCAGATCAATTACTTCCTGGGGTACATTTATATTCTTAATATGTTTTCTAGCCCCCACTTCATCCATTACATCAATGGCTTTATCAGGCAACAAGCGATCTGTCATATATCTTTCGCTTAATTTAACACAAGCATCAATTGCAGTATCGCTGTAAATAACGTTATGGTAATCTTCGTATTTACTTTTGATGTTGGCAAGAATCTGAATGGTCTCTTCTACAGAAGGTTGCTCAACAATTACTTTTTGAAAACGACGATCAAGAGCGCCGTCTTTTTCGATATGCATTCTGTATTCATCCAATGTAGATGCACCAATACATTGCAATTCGCCCCTTGCCAAAGCAGGTTTAAAGATGTTGCTTGCATCCAATGATCCGCTTGCACCACCTGCGCCTACGATTGTATGAATCTCATCAATAAATAATATTACGTCCCTGTTTTTTTCCAGTTCATTCATGATGGCTTTCATGCGCTCTTCAAACTGTCCACGGTATTTTGTTCCGGCAACCAATGCTGCAAGATCCAATGAAACCACTCTCTTATCAAACAAAACCCTACTTACTTTACGCTGCACTATCCTTAACGCAAGACCTTCAACAATGGCTGTTTTACCCACGCCTGGTTCACCAATTAAAATAGGATTGTTCTTTTTTCTACGGGACAGAATTTGTGATACCCGCTCAATTTCATTTTCCCTACCCACTATTGGATCCAATGTTCCATTTTCCGCCAACCGGGTAATATCTCTTCCAAAGTTGTCTAATACCGGGGTTTTTGTTTTTGGCTGACTTGTAGCACCACCTCTTTGTGCTTTTTGTTGCTGGCCATATTGTTTTCTTTCCTCATCAAAATCATCTTCATTTTCATCCGAAAACTCAGCAGCCGGAGGAGTGCTGGTTACAAAGCCCAACTCATTTTTGAAAATATCATAATCCACGTCAAACTGGTTTAAAATCTGTGTAGCAATATTTTCTTTGTTTTTTAGAATAGATAGCATCAGATGCTCACTTTCTACCATTACACTCTTGTGTGCCTTGGCTTCAAGTACAGTTATTCTGATTACTTTTTCTGCTTGTTTTGTAAGTGGAAGAGAATTGATATTGGCGATATTTTTACCCGTTTTATCTTTTACGGCTACTTCAATTTCTTTGCGCAACTCATACAGGTCAACATTGAGCGATTTTAATATTTTGATGGCAGTGTTCTCTCCATCCCTTATTAAACCCAGTACCAGATGTTCTGTCCCTATGAAGTCATTTCCTAAACGCAAAGCTTCTTCCCTGCTGTACGAAATTATTTCTTTTACCTGTGCTGAAAAGTTGTTGTCCATATATTGAATTTTACTTGTACAATAATAACGATTATTTAGTAGAATAAGTTTGGAGCTACGCCGAAATGTTGAAATGTTGAAAAGAATAAAAAATAAAAAGAACAAATGAACTAGCGTGATCTAACTGAAATATTGCCTTTTAAATTTCTAAAGGGATATCCTATTACGGTTAACTTTTAACTTTTGTGCCTTCTATTTCCTGCCAAACTATTAAAAAAGAAAATTTTCCTTTACTTTATAATCTAACATATAAACCCTCACAATAAAATTTTTAACTTTTGGTTAATAACTGAAAATTCCAATCGTCTTACTCTAGCCACCAAACTCCTAACTTTACTCTATGAATGTCAAAATAGATACCAAAGAGAAATTTACCGTGATTACACCCCAGGATACTGAACTTACTGCTATAATGACAGAAGAACTTGCTGTTATGTTGCGTACCTACCAACAAAAAGACATATCTCACGTTGTTTTAAATTTATCTGTAGTAGATGACTTGGATAAAAACGGCTGTGAAATACTTACCAATATCCAACAGGAATTTTATGAAAACGATTACTCCTTTGTAATTTGTGCCTTGAAAGCAGCGGTGGAAGATAAGATGGATCAGTTGGAACTACTGGAAATATTAAATGTTACGCCAACAGAAAGTGAAGCTTGGGACATCATTCAAATGGAAGCAATAGAACGGGAGTTAATGCAGGGAGAAGATTAAAGCAGATGTCTTAATCTCGAAATAACCTACAGGCAGGAAACTAAAAAAATGTCTGTTGCGTTTATAAATAAATCTAATCTTTTAACCCAATTAATACCTTACATTGATAGCACTCACCATCTTAGGAAACAATTCTGCCATACCTGCTTTTGGAAGGTGCCCGACCGCACAGGCATTGCAAATGCAGGAGGAATATTGTTTAATTGATTGTGGTGAAGGAACCCAATTGCAACTGGCAAAATATAAAATTAAAAAAAGTAAAATCAATCATATTTTTATTTCCCATCTGCATGGCGATCATTATTTTGGTTTGATAGGATTGATCACCAGCATGAGTCTGCTGAATAGAACGCAGGATTTACACATTCATGCGCCGGCAGCTTTGGAAGAAATAATTGATCTGCAATTAAAAGTTGGAGCAACAAGGTTATCCTACAAACTAATCTTTCATGCCATTGGTGGTGAAGGATTGTTGGTGGATGCCAATAAATTTACTGTACATGCATTTCCGGTAAAGCACCGTGTTGAATGTTGGGGATTTTTATTCAGACAGAAAAAGAACCCAAGAAGCATCAACCCTGCCAGGATCAAAGCCTACGAAGTACCTGCCTCTTTTTACGACAAATTACAAAAAGGGGAAGATTATATCACAAAAAAGGGAACCATCGTACCAAATGAAGAGGTAACCATCGCCAATAGTCCGGCAAAAAGTTATGCATACTGTGCTGATACTATTTTTGATGAAACGCTTGCTGAAAAAGTACAAGGCGTTGATTTATTGTATCATGAAACAACCTACCTGAATGAAGCATCTGATAAAGCAGCCGAACGTTTTCATTGCACAACGGAGCAGGCAGGTAAAATTGCACAGAAGGCTGCTGTAAAAAAGCTAATCATCGGGCATTTCTCATCCCGATATGAGACACTGGACGAGTTTTTAACGGAGACCAGGGAAGTTTTTGAAAACACAGAGCTAGCATTGGAAGGTGCTTGTTACCTGATTTAATCTTCGTCCAGGTCAACTATATTGTTGAAACCGTTGGCCAATACCCATTTATAAAATTCATGAAACCATTTGCCCCAGGCCGCTTCATTGTGAGATCCGGCAGGATCGAATACAGAATAGATGAGCGCTTTTGAATTTTTACCCAATTTATCCGTGATGTACTTCACGTCTGTGATATATTGCTCTCCTTCCTTTCCGCCTATGTAAAAAAATAATGTTCCTTTTAATTTGTCGCCTGATAAATCGGTAAGATTTTTTATTTCTTCCGCCGTCCAGAACGCTGGAGAAAAGATGCCCCCTTTGCCAAATATTTCCGGATACTTTAGCATCGCATAATAGGAAATCAAACCACCCATGGAACTTCCTGCTATGATTGTATTTTCATTTGTTGAAAGTGTACGGTAATGCTTGTCAATATAAGGCTTCAAATTTTTTACAATGAAATCAAGATATTGGTCACCCATTCCATTTCCAAAGCTTTTAAAATTATAAGGATTATACTCGTTCATTCTGTTCGGTCCATTATCAATACCAACGATGATACAGGCAGGCTTACCATTTCTGATCAATGAGTCGGCACATTCATCTATTCCCCATTCTCCAAAACCGGATGTGTACTCATCAAAAATATTTTGCCCATCATGCATATACATTACCGGATAATACTTTTTACTTTTTGTATAACCGGGTGGTAAGTAAAGCCATATTTTACGGGTAGTTTCTAGTTGAGGCACTGGAAATGTCTCATCCATAATACGCACATTGGGAGATGATGTGTGTCGCTTTTCGATAATGGGAAAATCATCCTGCCATGCGTAGATTGAAACCTCAATGGTGGTGTCTGACAATACATTGATCTGTCGGTTAGCAATTGAAGATCCGTTGATATTAGACTCCACAAATTGCCAGCTTCCCCGGGTAAATTTAAATTCGTGATTACCTGCCTGAACATCCGCTAACTCAATAAAATTCGTACCATTAATTTTTGAAAAAGGCACTCCGGTTATCGCAGGATTCCAATTATTAAAATTGCCAGCTACGAATACACTGTCCGGCCAATGGCTGGATGGCACTTCACTTATTTGAAACCTGACCTTGTGTTGGGAAAAGGTAAGCTGGTTACAAATGACTAAAATACCACATAATAACACTGCATTATAGTTACGGCAAACAAACGTTGGCATGTGTTGAATTTTTATTTTTATTTGTTGAGATAAGCTTTCACTTTTTGATAGATTGGCTCACTCAATGGAGTAATTGGTAAACGAAGTATATTTTTTATAAAGCCAAGTTCGGTCAAAAACGCCTTTACACCTGCAGGGTTATTTTCTGTAAACAACAAATTGTAAACTTCCAGCAAGGGATCGTTTAGCTTTTTAGCTGTAGCAAAATCATGGTTTAAACCGGCTCTTACCATATCTGAAAATTCTTTTGGGAAACAGTTGGCTGCCACACTGATCACGCCATCCAATCCACAAGCCAATTCAGGTAACACAAGATCGTCATCTCCGCTCACAACCAAAAAAGCGGCAGGTCTTTCTTTCAGGATTTGTATGCACAGGCTGATATTATTTCCTGCTTCTTTAATACCGGCAATATTTGCTACTTCATTGGCCAGCCGAAGCGTAGTGCTGGCTTCCATATTGCGGCCTGTCCTTCCTGGCACATTGTACAGTATGATTGGCCTGGGAGATGCTTTGGCAATCGCTTTGTAATGCTGAAAAAGTCCTTCCTGAGATGGCTTATTGTAATATGGACAAGCGCTTAATACAGCAACGGCTTTATCAAGCGGGTAGCTTTTTACATCTGCTATTACTTCTTTTGTATTGTTGCCACCTATACCCACTACTACGGGTACCCTTTCATTTATCTGATCGTACGTAAAATTTATAATGTCCAGCTTTTCCTGTTTATCAAGGGTTGGGGTTTCACCAGTGGTGCCCAGTGTTACAATATACTCTGCTCCATTGCCGATGATAAAATCAATCAGTTTACCCAATGCGCCAAAGTCTACTGATTCATCACTTTTAAACGGTGTTACAATCGCCACACCAGTTCCTCTTAGTTGCTCCCTTAAATTCATGCTCGTTTTTTTTGGCGAAGTTATAATTATGCATCCAAATGATAAAACAAAAAGGTTCGTTTTACCCAGTCCATTTTTATTGGCACATCGAACTGGTCGAAATGATGCAAATAGCAAACGGATCTGACTGAATTACTTAGCAATAAATCATTGTTATTGTATTTTTATTCGAATACATTTGGCTCGTATTCCCAATTAATAATTTATAAAACGAATTCAATAAAAAATTTAATAAAAATATTAGCCGCTGCTGCTGTAGGTATTGCTGGGGGAAGTTTACCGGGATTGTTATTTGCACCGGATAAAGGTGCTGAAATCCGAAAAAATATCCAAAAAACGAGGTACTATCCTTCATAAATTAAAGGGAGATATTAGCAAAGAAAAAATGGCCAAACTGAAAGAAAAACTGGAAGCCCAATTGCAAAAGGTGAATACCAAAATAGCGGAAATTTCCAAAGAGGACTATTATAAATATGTTTAAATAATAAATAATGCTACAGCAGAAATTCAATAAAGCAGAGGAACTGGCATCGCAATTAAAAGCTTATGTCAACACAGAAATTGAATTGGCAAAGTTGATGGCTGCCGAAAAACTGTCTAAAGTATTTTCAAACCTCGTTGCTGAAATATTTGCAAGTTTTGTCTTTTTACTTTGCTTGTTATTTGCAAGTTTCACTGTTGCATATCTCGTGGGTGAATGTGCCGGAGCAATTTGGATAGGCTTTTTAGCGGTGACGCTCTTTTACTTATTACTGGGAATTATTGCATGGTTTACCAGGGAAAAATTAATCCGGGTTTCAATTATGAATGCGATCCTCCGGCAATTTTGTGACAATTAAATAAAAAACAAAAATTACCTCCGGAAGTAATTTGGTTGATGAAAGGCATAAGGTCCGCATTTTAAATGCAGTCATTATGTATTTTACATAAAATGTTTATCAAACTTGTGAGTTGGTTAATTTATGGCATAAGCCGGAGAACTAAAATGTGAATTTAAGATTTTGGAACTGGCTAAATATTTCTTTTCGGGACTAAATATAAACAGGCAGGTGCCATCCTTAATTTTGTTAATGATTGATTTGTGAAGCTGTCTTGGAACTGCCGGGCAACCCCAGCTTCTGCCAATATAGCCCTGCGAATGAATTAAACGTTCATCAACATAATCTGCACCGTGAATTACAATATCACGCCTGTTTGCATTGTCATTGATACCCCGTTCCACACCCTGTAATCTTAAAGAATAGCCGTTACCACCTATATAGGTTCCCAGGGTTTCATAAAAACCGAGGCTACTTTTATTGCTGGAAGGGATATTAGAAAACTGGTTGGCAAATTCTTTACCCGATTGCATGCCATGCGCAACATACGTATTAAAAAGGAGTTTGTAATTTTCAAGATCAATTATAAACATCCGCTTTTGAGATGAAGGTTTACTAAAATCGACTATAGTAATGATCTTTTCATTTGCGAGCGTTCCGGTTTGTTTCATATAATTGAACCCCTTCATTGCGTAATCGAAGACCTGCCTGCCTAATCCCAGCGAGCCCAACCGAAGACTATCGTATAAACTAAATTTTATGTTTGAAGCAAACTCAGCTTTGGTTAAAATGGAATCGGACAACCCAACAGGTGAAATCTTTTTATTATCCACTAGCTTGCCAAATGGATTTGTTTTGGCAAAAACAAAAGGCATGTGTAAAATAAAAATGCAGACTGATGAAAAGAATAGGTACGCTTTTTTGATGCGAAATTTTTTTGTCATTTTCTTTGGAGGATATTGTTAAAAATTATTTCGAATTGCAAATGTCGGTTAAATAAAAAGAGGGGAATGTTAAAATTGACAATCCCCAGGGAAACGCCATAATTTACCACCAACGCATAAAATTAAATTAAGCTGTATAAAGTCTTGATTCAATCGTCATTTGTAAAATTAAAAATATGAAAATATATAATACCCTTCCTGTCATTTTTTAAAGAACCAAGTTTAAGAACGAGCTAACTTCCGACATGTTTAAATAAATGGAAAGCTGCGAATTTATTCCCTCCTTGAAAGCCCGGAAGTCGGTTTAAAACATCAATGCCTAAAAAACACCTTTGGTTCTTTAGGCTTTGACATAAAAAAAAGTGGTTAAAAGAGAGTCGAACGTTTAGGCCTGTTTTAACAGTGCCTCATACAAAACTTCAATTGTGTGCAGTGCTTTTCTTCCCGTCCCGTCTTTAATTTGGTGGCGGCAACTCGTGCCTGGTGCAGCAATAATTACATCCGCAGCCTGGCTTCTTACAGTTGGTAACAACACCAGTTCCCCAATCTTCATGGACAGATCGTAATGCTCCTTTTCATATCCAAATGAACCGGCCATACCACAGCAGCCGGAAGGAATCGTTTCTACTTTATAATTGGGCGGAAACGACATCATTTTTACAGAAGGCGTAACAGACGAAATGGACTTTTGCTGACAATGGCCATGTAGTTTAATCAATCTTTCTTCTTTAGTAAACAATGCCTGGTCAATATTTCCTTTATCCATTTCGTTGGCAATAAATTCATCTATCAGAAATACATTTTTTGCCAATTGCTTAGACGCTTCAAAATTGGCATCCGAAGCCAGATCAATGTATTCATCCCTGAAAGTAAGTATCGCCGAAGGTTCTATCCCAACCAGCGGTGTATCTGCAGTAACCAGTTTACTAAGGATTGAAATATTTTTATTGGCAATTTTTTGCGCATCCCTGAGCAGTCCTTTAGACAGCCAGGCCCTCCCACTCTCTTCATGATTGGGAATGATAACTTCATATCCTAATTTTTCTAACAGCAGAATTGCTTTTATGCCAATGGCGGTATCATTGAAATTTGTAAACTCATCACAGAATAAATACACTTTTTTAGTATAGGTAGTGGTGTCTGCTTTTTTCCTTTTTTTATACCACTTCAATAAGGTGGTTTTATACAAAGTTGGCATAGATCGCTTCACCCCAAATCCAACAATGCGCTTAATGGTATTACTGATAAAGGGAGTGGTCATCATAAAATTATAAACACCCGGCATTACGGCACCCAACTTTGCAGCAGCACTAAAATTGGCAATTAATTTCGAACGGAAAGGAACTCCATTCGCATCATAATATTGTTGTAAAAATTCTGCTTTCAATTTGGCTACATCCACATTACTCGGACATTCCGATTTGCATCCTTTACAACTCAAACACAAATCCATCACCTCATAAATTTCTTTATGATCAAAGCGATTCATTTTATCCGAATTGGTTAAAAACTCCCGCAATATGTTTGCCCTGGCCCTCGTAGTATCTTTTTCATTTTTGGTGGCCATGAAAGATGGACACATCGTGCCTCCCGATAAATGTGTTTTACGACAATCACCTGAACCATTGCATTGCTCAGCATGTTGCAACACGTCTTGGTTATGGTAACGAAATACGGTTTTAAATGCTGGTGTTTGCTGCCCCGGTGTGTAACGCAACATCGTATTCATGGAAGGTGTATCTACAATCTTATTTGGATTAAAGATATTTTCAGGATCCCAGGTACGTTTGATGGTTCTCAACAATTCATAATTTTTGGGGCCCACCATCTGCTTAATAAATTCGCCCCGCAATCTGCCATCACCATGCTCACCACTTAGTGATCCATCATATTTTTTCACCAGCGTAGCAATCTCTTCCGCTATGGTTCTGAATAATTGATTCCCTTCTAAGGTTTTAAGATTGAGGATGGGACGTAGATGTATTTCACCAGATCCGGCGTGGGCGTAATGCACCGCATGCAAATTGTATTTCGTAAGAATTTCATTAAACTCTGCAATGTAAGCCGGAAGGTCCGCTACATCCACTGCGGTATCTTCAATAACCGGAACCGCCTTTTCATCACCTGGTAAATTTCCCAGTAGTCCAAGTCCTGCTTTCCGGAGTGTCCATATCTTTTTACTATCGCTGCCAAACAACAACGGGAAATGATATCCCAAACCGGCTGCACGCATTTCAGCTTCCACCTGCGCAGCTATTTCAGTAATTTGTTCCCGGTTCGATCTTGCAAATTCTATCACTAAAATAGCTCCCGGATCACCTTCTACAAAAAAGCGGTTCTTGTTTTGTTCAATGTTATCCTTGGTACATTCCAGTATATAATGATCTATCAGCTCACTGGCACTGGGCTTGTATTTCATGGCAATCAGGTTGGCCCGCAATGATTCATCGATGCTGTTAAAATGAACGCAGAGCAACCCTGTTTCTCTAGGTGGCAATGGGCTTACATTTAGCTTTATTTCTGTTATAAAAGCAAGGGTACCCTCCGATCCTGCAATCAGTTTGCAAAAATTGAAATCTTCCTCCCCGGCAGTAAAGGGCGCAGAATCCAATAAAATATCGACCGCATAACCCGTGTTTCTTCTCTCGACCGATTTTTTGGGAAACTCTTTCCGGATTTCCTGCTGGTTGTCGTAATTGCTTAACTGCGAGCGGATCGACTGGTAGATTTTTGCCTCCAGGTGATCACCTTCGCATTTCGCATGAAATTCATCCAGGTCCAATGCCTTGAAAACCGTTTGGCTACCATCACTCAATAAGGCATTCACTTCAATCAGATGTTCCCGCACACTTCTGTACACAACTGAATTGGAGCCGCAGGAATTGTTGCCTACCATACCGCCCATCATGGCCCTGTTGGCTGTGGAGGTTTCCGGACCAAAGAATAAATTATGCGGTTTTAAAAACATATTCAGTTCGTCCCGGATGACACCTGGCTGCACCCGAACCCAATGTTCCTGCTCGTTTAGCTCTATAATTTTTGTAAAGTTTTTGGATACATCCACTACTATCCCATTACCAACTACCTGCCCTGCAAGCGAAGTACCGGCAGTACGTGGTATCAGCGAAGTTTTTTCAGACCTGGCAAAATGTATTAATTTTTTGAGGTCTTCAATTGATTGGGGGATGGCCACCGCAAGGGGCATTTCACGGTAGGCGGATGCGTCAGTTGCATATAAGATCCGCATGGTATTATCAAAATAAAATTCGCCTTCAAGTTCCTGGGAAAGTTGTTTCAGCCGTTCGTTCATTGATTATTGGTGCTTTTTGTAGTAAGCTGCTAAATTAAACCATTTACAGATAGAGAAGAAAGCTGGTGATTTTTAGGGGGCATTTTAGTTTGAATGCTTCCACACGAAGTTGATATTGGCTGCGATTGAATGTATTAATTAGAAGAATCAAGAAGGATTTACGACTGATGGAAAAGAAAACCAGCCACGGCAGCCATATAGTAATTACTGCCCGTTACAGGAAAGCTTCGCACAATTGCCCGCCCCTGATTCCTGCGCCTGTTCGCAAAGTATTGCGGCACGAACATGGATGGAATTTTTTTCTTTTTATCTTGCACTCCTGCGCCTGATGCGGTATTACGCCTCAAACATTGATGGAAGCTTTTTCTTTTTATCCTGCACTCATTCGCCTATTGGGGCCTGTTCCAGCCAACCGCACATTGCACGCCCCTAATTCCTGCGCCTGGTAAGTACTTTTTCGTTTTATTCTACACTCCAGTGCCTACTTGGGGCTTACGCCAATATGTGCAAAAGGCCGAAAGTTTTATCGATACTCGTCCCAATATGATGAATTTGGATTAAGTTTAGTAGATATTTTATACTTTAAATCATAATCTACATCCATTAACCCCTTTACATCAAACTTATACGCTTTTTGATTAAAACAATTAATTACGGTCTGTATCAAGTTCTCTATAGAGTCATAAATGGATTCTGGCTTTTCGTTTAAAAGAAGTGATGGCGCATATAATAATACCACTTCATACGAGACGCTATTCTTATTACAGTCAAAAAGTAAATAATCACCTCCACCATTCGAAAACATTGGAAATAAGCCCCCCTCCCACAATTTTTGCTCTATACTAACTTTATAGTGGTTAATTGCCTCTTCCAATGATAGCATGATTGCTTCTGGAAATAATTCAAATTCTTCAATTTTACTGCCATTATACATATCCTTAACCCCATTTCTCCAACCAAATAGAGTTACCAATTTATCATTAGTGATATTAAACGATCCTAACAATTTTCTTGTTGTAATTGAATTAAGACCCTTTTGGAGTTTATCCAAAATAGGTGAATGTCTTTCTAAAAGCACTGAATTAAGTTCCGACATTAATTCATCTAACTGTTTCACATCAATATTATTTTTTAAATAAAAAGCTAAAATATTATATAGAAAGTAGTTAAAACGCTCCCAAAGCCGCAGGACTATGTCTGGTGTATTCCCTGTTACTAAAGCCTGCCTCACTCTAAAATAACTTTATACATTTGTTTAATAATCCTCTTGTATATGTACACTTAAAATTTAGTCCTGAATTTGGGATCACGTTTCAGTTGCAATAATAAATGGAAACAGACACTAATGAAGAATTTCTGTCATAGAACAGCAAGCCCTCAAAAATATAGTCAGAAGATACGTGTATGTTGGTTTCCTAATCTTACATTATAATATTTATATCCTGATGGTGATGTCGGGTATAACAGGACGTAGTTGTGGCTGAGGGAAAAAGGCACATGCCACGGACAGTCTAATACCAAATACTGCCCGGCACAGGAACCTTTCGCACATTGGCCATTCCTCATTCCTGCACCTA
>Ga0105045_10001421_pt1 | contig 19504 bp, 15 predicted proteins | sample MAT02_FD_78089 | JGI IMG/M metagenome (GOLD analysis project Ga0105045, IMG submission 78089) | Freshwater microbial communities from Lake Fryxell liftoff mats and glacier meltwater in Antarctica - MAT-02 (megahit assembly) | ecosystem: Environmental > Aquatic > Freshwater > Ice > Liftoff... | reverse complement strand
GAGCCAATCCTCCGGGCGCACCACTTAAAAAATACCACCCTCTTGGGTGGTTTTTTACACTCACAAATCTGTTACGGGTTTATCCCTCACTCGTAAAACAAAACTCAGCACATGGTTTAATTGATCGGGGCTACCAACCACATACTGGTTTAAATAACCTGTTTCAAGATGTGTTGATTTCCCAACCGGAATAGAGAAGCCTGCAAAGGCTCTGTTTTGGCTTAGAAATGCATTACTTACCCAAGATGGATGGTTAGCATTTAAAAAGATTTCATCATACAGAACAAAAAAATAGCCACTTCTATTTAAAGGAAAACTGAGAGACACTCTTTCTCGCACGCGCAATGCCCAAGAAGCTTGATGCTCTTGCTTGCGTTGCTCAAGGCGTGTTCTTGAGTCAATTTGAATAAAATCGTTACCCAGCACATCCCAAGAAATTTGTTCCCATATGCGATATTGCTGCGTGTTACCATTATCGACTTTATGGCTGGTAATAAACATATTGCCTAGCCATAAAGTGACTTTGGGCGTAGCAGGATACCCTAAACCAACGTACATGTTGGCCTCATCAAAGCATGGGCTTCTACTGATGAGCCTGAGTTGCGGTTCTAGATAATATTGAATGTTTTCTGTGAGTGAACCCTTGAAATCGATAGCCGTCCAGAGTTTCGCTTTTTGTAACAGTGGATCGGCATAAGCTGTATTAGCGAATAAGCTGGACACTATCAGAAGAGATAAGCGCTTTTTCATTTGAAACCTTCTCACAGATTTTTTGATCATTTATAGCATAATATCTTGAAATTTCATCAATACAAAATCTAATTAAATGAAGTCAACTTCATTATTTTTTGCAAAACACCCTAAATGCTAAATGTGAATGATAGGGTGAGCTTTTTTCAACCAGATCAAAGGAAAGGATATTAAAATTTGCGTTCAAGAGTAATTTTTTTAATTCGTCAGCTTCATAGTAAGCCCAAAATTTCTGCACAGCCCCCTCATAGCGCTCATCAACTTCTAAACCTTCGCCCGTGCCTTTTTTAAGGGTGAGATAAAAATAGCCATCTTCATCTAGAATTTGATGTATTTTCTGAAGCACGGCTGGAAGCGCAGATTTTGGAAGATGTGCAAGAGAACAAGCTGCCCAAGCCGCATCAAACGTTTCATCAGGAAAGTCTAGATTTTCAATATCCATTAATTGAAAATCAACCAGCGGCGCATTAGCCTTTGCAATTTCAAGTAGATGGGCACAAAAATCGATACCGACAACTTCAGCTTCCATGCTTTGAAAAATATTGGCATCTCTGCCAGAGCCGCAGCCAATGTCGAGTATTCGAGGGTTAGGTAAGAGCACGCTCATAAGTTTTTCAATGGAATCCTTAGGCGCAAGATTTACTACCTTATCAGCAAAGGCTTGTGCGGTCTTTTCATAGCTTAACTGGGTTGTTTCTTTAGATGACATAGATTGGTAAACCATTTGATTGATAGATGATGAGTTGAGGGATTTTAACGTAGCCTACAATGCAAAGAAAGGTGTAAATGCAATGATAATGAACCTAAAAAGACTTATGGTGTTCTTATGGATAGCTCAGTATAAGAGGAAACAACCATGAAGACACTTTTAGTAACGCTACTGATGATTTATGCGCCGATTGCGCTTAGTCACGGTACCGCCAATACCACTAAGACGAGTTCATTACAACCTGCACCGACTTACAGTGAAGATCGTGAAGGTGAGGATGATCCAGGGATTCTAAGCGATGCTAAAAAAGGAGATGTGGGCGCACAATTTGCCTATGGCATGATTCAATAAGGCAAGGGACATCATAAGGTAGCGGCCGATTGGTATCTAAAGGCTGCCAATCAAAATCATCAAAGAGCGCGATATGAGCTTGGTAAAATGTATGTGAAAGGGCAGGGTGTGCCTGTGAATGACCAAAGAGCCTATTTCCTATTTACAATCAGTGAAGAGCAAGGTTATACCGATTCTACGAAAGCGAAAGCATCATTAATGAAATTGATGTCGTCCGCGCAGATAAAAAGTGCACAAACAACGGTGCGAAATTGGTACAAAAAACAATAATCACTTTTCATCTGTTGGCTATGATAGGTTTTAAATCAATGACAGAGAACCTTGCCTTAGTGAGATTTGTTGTGTGATAGTGTCAAAATTAGAAATGCATTTAACTGGCAAATAAGGCACGACATGTCTACTGGCGGAATAGTTGTTATTGGCGCAGGCCTCGCCGGTTTAACCGCCGCTTATCGCTTAACCCAAAAAGGGTATGACGTAGCGGTTTATGAGGCAAGGGCCCGCGTGGGGGGGCGAGTGCACACAGCGCTCATAAAAAATGCACAAGGCGCGTATTCGAACGCAGAATTGGGTGCACAAAACATTACCGATGGTGGCGAATGTGCTTATATTTTAGCTTTAATCAAAGAATTTAATCTTGAATTGAGCGAGAGTTATTTCCCTATTGAGGGCGTTTTTTTTGATGGGGCGACCTTTTTAAGCACGCAAAAGCTTCTTTCACAAATTGTTGAAGCAAATGAAAATATTCTTTTAAGCATCAATCAACTGGCACAATCTTCTCAGTCAATGCAAGAAGTATTAGATCAGCTTATTTTAAATACTGCACAAAAATCCTTTTTGATGTTTGTTCTTAATGCTTATGAGGGTTTATCACCTTCATTGCAGTCAACCAATAGCCATAACCTAAATACACTGAGTCACCTGTTAACCGGTGGACTATCTGCGACTCATGCCATTTCAAAAGAAACGCCTTTGTTCCATCGGATGTCCTTAAAAGACGGAAATGCAAAGTTACCTCAAAGTTTAGCAAAACACCTAAAAAATCCTATTCACTTCAATAAAGTGCTAGAAAAAATTAGTTTACATGCCGACAATCAATATCTGCTAACGTTTGCCGATGATGCCCCGATTGTTTGCCATAGGCTTATTTTGGCAATTCCTTGTCCCATTTATAAAGACATCTCATTTGACTCTTCCATCATTGATGATGAAAAGTTAAAGAAAATGCGCGCCATTCATTTTGGCGCGACGACTAAAACTCTTATGCCAATCCAACACCACATAGCGAATGGCCATTGGGTATCCTCTCATAACATGGGATTATTTTTTAATGATGATCAGCAGTTATTGAATTTATATTTTATTAATGATGATGGCAAAAACACTTTTGATGTAAAACTTATGACAGAGGGATTTGCTTGCTCAACATTGAATACACTGCCTGTGGTTGAAGCTAAAGATACGCAATATGAAAAATATGATTCACCCGTTGCAAAATGCTGGATAAAAGATCCCTTCGCTAAAGGTTCCTATTCTGGGTTTGATATTTCACAAACCGACATAGACGAAAGAGTGGACTATAAAGGGATTCAAATGAAAGCGCTTTTTGCCCCCATTAATAATAGGCTCTTTTTTGTTGGAGAACATACGACGATCTTAGATGAAATTGGCACAATGGAAGCCGCAGTAGAATCAGGTGAACGAATTGCAACGGCGATTGCTACCCAATGAAGTATGAGATGCCATGCGACCCTGTTTGCAATCACCGACTACTGTGATTATTTACTGATAATTCTGATAAAAATAGCATGAGAGGGTGTTGTCTGCTAAATTCAACTTAGTGATTTCGCACTTATTAGAGGGAGTTGAAAATGAATAGAGCAGCAATAACGTTCTTAGTGTGGTTTTTGCCCGTGATACTTTTGCTGTTATCTTTACTCCCGATTGCGTGGCCGGCACTTTTGTTTCCCTTGGTTTTGCAAATAGTTGTTTCAATAGCAGCAGCTTATATCGTTTTTTTACTATTTACTGCTAAGCCACCTTATTACATGATATGGGGCATTGTCTTTATATTGTTTGTATTGATTTACAACCCTATCATCACGGTAAGTGCTTTTTCCGGGATTTTGTTACCGCTGGCATTAGTCACAGCAATTATTTGGCTTGCTAATTGGTGGTTTGTATTTCGTGGAAACTATAAGATTTTCTAATTGGTTGCTCCACCAATATTAATGTCGTTACAATAGGGAAAACTAATCAGTTTTCCCTAAGTTTCAGTTTAACTCACGTAAGCTGCATTCACTTTAATTTCATCGAAGGTTGACTTATCTTTACAATTTCATCAATTCTTTCTTGCAAGAAGGTTTGATTAAAATGTTCTTTGGTGTTTGGATCGATAAACCGAAGTAAGTAGGTACTATCTTGGTTATTGATATATTGGAGTAGTACATAGCCTTTGTATTGTACATCTTCATTTTCAAGATAAGCTTGTATAACTGCTTTGTCTTCGATATTAACCGGTACTGAAGTGAACTTGTGTGTGTCGGCGCGTGATGGCTTTTTGGGTCCCTTTGGATACAGTACTGTATAAAGATGCTCAGTATTCTTTCTAGATTAAAAGTAACGGACTTCTTATGAATACCATTAGTGTTCATTGGCTTGCCCTCTATAAATGGTAATAGGTTTGACTTAAGAACTTAGGAGAATTTAGGTTTTTGTATACCGCTCGCACTTGAAGGTGCGAACGGTATAATCTTGATTGAATGCTGCGCGCGAATTCATTCGCGCTTGCAATCAGGGGGAAAATCTCGTTTTCCCCCTGATAACCCCCATCGCGTAAGGCAGCACTTCTTCTATGCTTCGCATCTTGAAGTGTAATGGGTATAGATGTGTTTGCACGAAATGGTATAAAAAGACAGGGATGCTTATTATCAAATAATTAACGGCTACCTAATAACATTAAACAGCCATAACCAGCAGCTCCCCCGGGAAGGGGAGCTTTTTGCTCGATGAGAACCTAACTTGCGCTGGATGGGATGAATTGAAACATTTTCGCTGCTTCAAATCGGTTAGTCACATCGCCTACATAATCGGGATGTGCATCCAGTTTCAGTACTTTTGGTGTTTTATTCTTTTCAAAATTAACTGCTTTCAAATCGATCCAGATAATATTCGGACTTAGGGTTGATTCGTAAAAATATAAACCATCCGTTAAATCTGCAACCGTGCGCCATTGTGTTGCTGAGATATTAGGTCTGCTAGGATCGGCTACACCAAAAGGTTGTGAAACATTGCGCATGATACTTAAGACGCCTGCAATGGCTTCGCGTTTATCTTTTGGTTTAGGTAAATGCTGCAGATAAAAAGCGGCACGTACGAAGCGATCAGCAGCTTCAGTCGTTCCTGGTAACGGTTCTTTACCTCCAAACCCTTTATAACTTTTTAAATTTTCAAGTTGTTGATTATAAGGAGGTGAATTGGTCATGACGGTAAATTCTTTACCATGATGAATTTGTATTTTACCATCAAGATATTCAATCACGGCAGTATCACCGGTTTTGTCCGACAACGCCAAATGAACAGTCGCCTGTTTCTTTACACTCGAACCCACCGAGGCCATCAAGGGTTGGAAGGGCTTTTTCTTGAAGTCATCTAAGGCTTCATTTACCGTTGCGTAATTATCAAGAAAGTATTGAGCCCATAATGAGATGCTAAGTCCAACTTCGTTAAGATCGCGTTTGCCAAAATTGCTCTCAGTTAAGTAAAGCATTGAGGCAGTCAGCCCCTTTTCATTCATACCATCGGCGGTTGCACCATCATAGATAGAGGCGGCAACGCTGCCATAACGTGATGTCCATTTTAAGCTGTTTTCACCTGCCTCACCAACGCGTTCCATTCCACGAGGCAAAATCCACAATTTGGTTTGCATCGGTTCAAACCAATCCATACTGCGGCCAACGATAACCTCTTTTCCCAAGTTGTTAGACACAACTCGTGAGCAGGCGAAACTGTTATTCGAGAGTATTAAACTAACTAAAAGCGAAACTAACGAGGATTTTTTGAAAATAGACATGGGTTTACTCCGTTAAACACTAGGGCTTTAAGAATAGCGTGTTAGCAATAGAATGAGAATAGTAAAAAGATAAGTAGGTGCGCCTAACAAAAGCTGAGCAGTTGAGCTTGTCCTAATATTGCAGCCCTTCATCTGAATTGAGTTAAAATTATTCACTTCACCAGTTAGAGTGCGAAAGTGCCAAATTGAATATTTTCGGACATGAACATGAAATATAAGAATCTGACCCTAAACATCGAAAGCAATGCGCAGTTATATCCACTCTTTTTAACCTTAATTGATTTGATGCCGTTTATCGCCCCTTTAGATAGACTGATTGAAGATGCAACTAAAGATGGCCCTATCACCATTGATTTTGTGAATAAAGCACAATCAGTTACCGGTGGCCATTTTAGCCAACATGGTGAAATCCGCGGCAATCATCGTTCGATCAAACGCTTTATTAAAGTGGTGAGCGAAGGGAATACCTTTGCGCAAATGTTTGAAACTTTAGTGTTTGAATTATGTAATGCTAAGAATCCCCATTTTGTGCTGTTTTCAGATAATGCCCTTGATACAGATGATTATGATCGTGATTCTTACGCCTTCATGAAGGAAAGCGCAGAATATTCAGAAACTCATGTTCCTTCCCGGACGATTTTAAAAGAAATATTTTCTGATGCGGACATTCTTAATATGTTCGGCACCGTTGGCATCCAGTTCAACCGCGATGAATTGCACCAAATGACGGAAGAAACGTTTAGAGATTTTGATGATTGGTGGCAACATGTGAATCAGCGACAGCCCGGGGTGCCGCTTCCCCATGCTGAGCTGTATCGGCTTGAGCATGATCGAGCAACAGGAAATAGAGCTACAATTGCGCAAGGCAGACCCCTCATTCATGCACAACGCGACTTTGGTCGAAGGCATGATCAAAACGACGTGTTTGTAGAAGTCGATATTGAAGAGTCAGACTTATTAGCACAAGCAGAAATATTAGCTTCTTTTGAGGAGCAACGTGTACGTGGTGGACGGCCTTAGGATTGAAATAATTTATTCAGCCCTTTAATGACTTTGTTATTAAGTGGCTGGAATAGGTTTTAATTCATGAATAAAGACAAGCAAAATAAATAAATAGATAAAACAGACGTGGCCGCATAGGCCCAAAAAAAGTTTTCAAATACCTGTGTCATTGCGGCGAATAGGAAGGGCGTGAGAATTAATACAAAAAGCACTTTGTAAATGAAATGTAACTTGGCTAATTTTATATCGCGGTTATACACGGTTAAGCTCATCATCGCTCATGAATAGATGTTCATATATTATCGTAATAACGGCTTAACCAATATATGTGCAGAATACATTTGTCGCGTTTTCCGGACGTGCCATCTGATTCTGTCTCATTTAACTTTAATTCATAGTGAAATCAGTAATATACTCAGGCTATCTAAAATAGCAGTGGTGAAATCATGAACGAATTATTGATCGGCAGGATCTTGGTTGGCGTAACTACGTTTGGCTATTTTGCTTATAAACTGTGGGAATTTTGGCGAGCAAAGAAAACTGACCAAGATGCACCCAAAATAGAAGGCCCAAAAATGTTTACTGATGATGTGCTATCTCATGCCTATGACTATAGTACCGCTGCGCAAGAAGAGACTATCAAAAAATTTGATTTAGGAAATTATGATCGCTGGCATGTTGATCAAGAAGCAGCTAGCATAAGTTTTTATAAAAAAACGTTCCTATCGTTAAAGCGAAGATCCAAATATTGGGTAGCCAATCGGTTAACGATCAATCCTGGTTATGGTCATTACTGAATGATTCCATTTTAGATGAATGCGTCGATGATTTAGAACCCTTTTGGCAGCTATTGGAAAGCTCCAGTCGTGATGGGATCACTCGTCACACAACAGTAGACGATGAATTTATTGCCGATGCAGTATCCGTCAGCATGCATGCATTACAGGCCAAGGGATATTACCGTGCACCTTGTGATAAATCACACACCTATTTAATTATGACTGATATAGAGTGGGTGGCTCGCTAATAGCTCTACCCAGATGGCATTGTTCTACAGCCCCGCAATATTCACACCGTCATCCATCAGTAGTATTCGATATTGTGGCTATTGATGGTGTCGATACCCCGAAAACCCGTTATAGCTTTGCTAACGTTAGGAATTTATTCTCTAAATGATTTTTAGCAACTTGTTGCCAATAGGCCATTCTCTCATGAGAAAATAACTGACGATTAACCCCTCCTTTGATCTTGACTTGAGTATGCAAGTCTCGATCGTACTTTTCGTGAAAGCTGTTAAGCAAGACAACCCAATCGCCTTGATGTGTTTGATCGAAGTGATGGATTACGAGATAATCAGTACCATTTTTTGCAATGGGTGCTAGGCCATGTAACATTCTTTCTAAATTAGTAGAGCCATATTTATCAGGTTGATTTAAATCATATAAATGAGAGTTTTTAAAAACGCGATGGTTCGAGAATGTGATTTCGTCTTTTAATAATCCATGAGCAATTAAAAATTCTCTGCGTTCTATCAAGAAAGTTTCTTTTATTTTTCCTTTTTTATCCAGATGGTGCTTGTCATAAAATGAAATACTGGTTGAGTGATAAGATCGTGCAGTGATAACATGTTGTGGCAATGTTTCGCTAAATGAGATTTTCTGCAGTTGCTTACATAGCAATGTTTCATCAGCCATTCTGAGCTGGTGTGATCTCATTCGAGAAAAGAGTAGGGGCCTTGTGAAAAACATCTTAGTCTAAAACCAATATGAGTATATGGCCATACTGTAACAAAGTTGCTAAATAAAGTAATGCATCCAAGCGCTTGTTTGTTAGTTTAAAGTGGAACAAGTATAGAATTGCTGTTTTTTTGAATCTTCTGAAAGTGGTTAACATTTATTGGAAATGCGGATGTTGGGGCAGGGGCGCATCATTATTTCGTTAAAAAATAGTAAGCGTTGTTGCCTTCGGTCATCGAGTAACCGTCATGTACTAAAGTACACTCCTATTACTCGAACACTTCGCGGACAGATTGCATCAATGCTTAGGCATCTCGCTCTTCTTTCAAATCTTTAAATGATCCTGTGATTTGACCAACAACAGCAACAGGGCAGTTGGTTCTCAGATCGCCTATGACCGATTGCATTTGTGCGGCTTCTTCTGGTCCCATGATTTCTGATATTTTTCGACAAGCTTCATTTTTAGGATTTGGATAGATTTCATGAAAATAAAATCGATATAAGCGGCTAATGGATTTAACACAATCATTCGATAAGCTTTTTTCGGCCGCTGGCAGTGTTGCAGGGGCAGGAGCAGCAGCAGAAACCATTTCTTGTTCTTGAACTTCGTCCAGCATGAACTCGTCTTCAGCATAGGCTGAAAAAGCCATTAGTATTAAGAATCCCGCACATATTTTATTCATTGTAGGCTCCTGTATTACAGCAAATTTGCTGACTATTTTTTTCTATTCTTCATTAGGGGTTTATCCCGCCATAAGTTAGCGAATATTAACTAAATACACCCTGCCTAGGTCGGTACAGTATACGTGGACATAAGCAACACGTGAAGATACAAGTGATTAGGTGAGGGGGGCATATGAGCCAAGGTACTTATCATAAATCAACCAAATTCTAAATAAGTTTAGTGTGCGCTTGGATTGCGCCTTACTGCGACAACCTGCTCTGCTTTAAGATCATGGCTTAGCTGGGTTAATATTTCTTTAGCCTCTGGCCAGTGTTTAGACGATTCTTTGATTAAACGCTCTATAGCTGCAGGGCCTGGATTGTCTTGCAAACTTCGCGCAACGTATTCTAATGTCGAAATTGAAAAGAACTTGTCGTAATCTTCAAAGCTAATATTGAAGGCTGGATTTGCTAAATCTTCTTTATTAATTTTAGATTCATTTAATTGCTTGATAATAAGCTGCAAGCTATAACGCCCCTTTTCTTTATATTTAGGTTTGCTATGAAAATTTTCTAAAATGTTTTTGGCTTTGGCAATGTCTTTCAGAAAGTTATTTAATGCTGTGGGGTCAGGTGTGGCAGCGATGGGTTCTTCTATGATTTTTGGTTGTTCAATGACAAAGCCTGAACGTCGATGTTGACTCATTATCATGGCGGGTTTTTTAGTTCTTATATCGGGCTGCGCTCGCTTAAATTTATCAGCTGATTTAGCTGGTGTAATGTCATTATTTGTCAAGGCAACGGTTGCGGGAATGCGAATGCGAGCATCTGAGTGTTTTGCAGCAAGACGTAATTGATCTTCAATTTTATCCATTTGATCGCGAATAGTGATTTTTGTTTTATAATTTACCTCTTCCTTGGTATGCCCGATGTTGGCTAGGTCAACTTTTAAGGTTTGATATTTTTGGCTTAAAGTTGGTATGCTATTCATGAGATCTGCAAGCTCAAGTACATCTTTTGCCATTTTGGCAATTCGTGGCTCAAGATTATGTGTGGCTTTAGTCAGCTCATGGTAAATTTCTTCTGCTTTGGTGGCTAAATGCTTAGCACTTTGATCTTCGTCGGCGCCTTCGAGCTCTGCTTTAAGCGCAAGTACGTTATAATATTGATCAGCGACAACCCCTAAAAAGCTTAGGGTTGCTGTATTTTCTGTTCCTGCCGCAGTGACCATTTGTGCTGCATGAACTAATTTTTTTACCTTCTCAGTATCAAGACCATTCTTTTGAGCTGCCAATAAAAGGCTATTAACTAATTTAGCTGCACTCGCTTTTTCGACGACATTAGCGTCATGTGCTTTTTCAATAATGAGTTTTAGAATGGCTTTATAGGCTCTTTTATTCGTTAGCACTAGTTCCTTATCATTTTTATTTAATTTTATCTCTAAAAATAAAGGGACCTTTTGATTGGGGAATTTCGCTAATAATTCAGGCAAAGTGCTGGCGCGAGGAACTTCAATTGTTTTTGCACGAAATGCCTGTGAACGATCATACTGAATAGTTTCATCTACCTCTAATTGGGTTATTTTTTTCAATATATTTGAACGCTGACCAGTGCCCAGATGTTTTTGAGCTAGTTGAAATTTATGCTTTAAGTCTAAATAGATATTTTTTAGTGTATCTAGTTTAGTAACGTTTACATCCTTTTCAGAATTTAAGTCAGGAAGCTTGTCGTCTGCGAAAGTAAGATCAGTTAAATAGACGCCCATGAATGGTACAGAAACTTCGTTTTTATGTCGCTCTATTACAGCACGCATATTTTTAAAATTATTGTCTGCAGACATCAATTCATTGGCTTTGTCTAAAGCGCTGCTAACTTCAGGGATTTGTTTTAAGTGTTCTAACCGATGAACAGCAGATTTATTGAACCCACCTAAGATAGCTGCAACGGTACTATAATCATGGCCTTTAATAGCCTCTTGTAAAACATGAGCATAAAATATCGCAATCTGTTCTTGATGGGGCGTTGTTTTAGCATTCACAATATCGTTAACAATCAAATAACTTAATTTATCGCAATGGCGAATAAATTTGATGATATGTGTATTTTCTTTTTTATTAGCTTTAGACCATGCTTGGCCGTACAAATCCGTTGGTTTAATGCTAGCAAGATGAGCTAGCCCAATATTCTTTAAATCAGCAGCCACGGTTTTTGCGGTTTGTAAAAGTTTCTTATTATTAATTACGCCGGTTGATAATTCATTGACCAAATAATCCTGAATATCAATTTCTGAGTCTTTATCTGATACGTGTAACATAGATTTAATTTGTAAACCTGTTTTCTCATGTAACCCAGCAGCGAGATCAGATGCAGAACGAATATTTCTTTCGAAAGCTTTTACGAGTTGTTGACGCTCAGGGTCAAAAGTCGTGTCATTCTGTATGGTTTGCAGCAAGCGGTTAAACTGTTGCGCAACGGGGTTGTCGTTTGCTCGGTTATTTGAAAAGTTGGGAAAGAACTCGTTTGATTCATCCAGTGTAATTAGCTCATGGACTAATGTCATGGCATTGGTGAGCAGCTTATCTTTAAGTGCCGGGGTCGCTGCTTCTTCATAAAAAGTGTTAATTTGCAATAATATTTCTTCGGGCTTCATAATGGTTAATAGACTGTGTGCATAATGTGCAATGTCTGTTGGTGTATACTCAGCAGACTCTTTCTCTTTTAATTTGGTTGGGTTTTTAAAACCTGATAACAATTGATGTAAAAATGTCGATTCTACTTTTGCCTTTAAACTTGCATCAATTAATGCTTGAGTAGCAGCTTGGCGAATTGTTTGATCAGGATCCTCCGTAAGTGTTTCTATTTTTCTTTTCATTCCTTCCATTTTGCCATCTAATTGATCAATTCCTTTTTGGTCGAGTTGGGGATAATGACTATCTTTCACAGCAAGTGCATCGGCGAGTTTTTCTCTTTTGATTGCATTAGCATGGTAAGTTTGCACAAAGGTTTTAATCAGATTATTTTTAATCAGCCCGTCATCTTGCCATTTGAGCGGTTCTTTCACAGGCGCATGATTTGCACTTGTTGGTAATATAACTCTGGGGCTAGTTGTTAGTAACATGGTTGTAATCGCTTGTTTAATATTAACGGGGTATAGCCCGGTTATTTGATTGATAATTTTCTTGTGGTTACTTTCTAAGGCTTGAACCGCTCCCTTTTTTTCACTAGCTGATTTTTCATGGAGATCTCTTAAGTAGCGATCGAGATTTTGTTTATACATCGTTTGCAAAGCGTGTAATACAATATTTTCTTGATGGCTTGCTGTCGATGGGTTTTTGTCCACTTTGAGCTTTAATTTCCTATTCACGATGGCATTATAGGTGTCGCTGAGCTCGTTGAGTGCTTGCAAGGGATCGGTAGCTACCCTTGCCCTAATGGAATCGACCAGGTGCCCAAACATCTGCTTTTTGGCGTTCTCATCTAGGTGAGCGTTAAAGCGGAATTGAGATAAAGCTTTTTGCAAGCCTCTTGCAGAGTGTGACATGGGCTGTCTCCAACAATGGTATACACCTAATATAATATCTTTTAGTGAACTGACACAATGCTTTGATGTCCAGGTGTAACTACATTAATGAGTATTTATTCAGACTATATTATTCAATAGGTGCACTTTGGCCTTTATTGGTGAGGGATTACTCGTTATTATATGGCAGTAATTTGACTTTACCAATTAATGGCTCATTCAACTTTTATGAAAATAAATGCCCCGATTCTGGCTTCCCTTCTTGTTTTGTTCTCGTTTGCCGTTTCGCTACGCGCTAACGAACCCAGCATGCCATCTGTGCAAGGCACCGCTACGCCAGTGTTGCGTGATGAAACCGAGTTTTTTGCTTTCGTCAATGAAACTGGTGGCTACATTACCAAAAGCATGCACGAAGAATTTTGGGCAATTTTGAACGCCAAATATGACGATCAGCAACGAGCCAAAATTGTGGTTGATGTTCATAATGCGCTCGATATTATCAGAGACTTTCAATTCCAGACCTGGGAAAGTGCTAAAGCAAGTTACTTTGCGAAAATGGCGCAAAAGAGCAAAGATTATGAACGTTTAAAATTGCAACTAGAAAAGCAGAACTCACCTTATTTTACACCGCAAGCCGTTATCGAAAATGCTGAAAAAATTATTGAAGCAGCATCGAATCGTTTTCCTTTAGATTTAGGCGCGGGTAAGTTTTACATTACCCCTGAGTTAATTCAAGAAAACATGGTAGGTATTAAAGGTAGTTATGAGCGCTTAAAACTACTCTTAACACCTGAATGGAAAGATGAGTTTAAAGAATATATTCTACCCAAAGAACATGTTTCACTATTATCGCTTTACTCACCTGACGAATATCACGAAACCGTCACGCATACCGATGAGAAAATTGATATTGATATTGCACAATTAAGCACCGACAAAAGTTCCCTTTATGAAATTGGCGCGGTCGACTATCAAAAAGGCGATAAAAAGTTTGCCAGCTTCTTACCTGAAGAAAAAGAAATTTATATTCAGGAATTCGTTAAGGAACAATTTGCTGGTTACAAAGTGGCTGACCCGATACTGAGTCGTGGCATGTGGCGTGGTTATTCATTTGCAAAGGGCGTGGCAACTTTTGATGAATATAATGTGATTGTGATGAGCTTTTTTGTTGATGACAAAGCACTCTATTTCAAATTCGTGTCAGATAAGAACCTATCATTGGCTAGCGCTGACTTTAATGATTTTACGAAGCGTATTCAGATTTTAGAGAAAAGTGCATTGAATCAGACGCATTTTGAAGCCCAACCAACAATCTAGTCTTCCACGTTTCATAGTAGGTTTTATGGAACCAAATCAACACTTAGCCTGGGCACACCCACTTGTTCAAAGGTGGTTTGAACAAAAATTTGGTTCGCCTACTGAACCTCAAATCGAAGGGTGGCCTGCCATTTTGGCCGGTAAAACGACGTTAATATCTGCACCAACCGGTTCTGGTAAAACGCTCGCGGCTTTTTTAGCTTGTCTGAATGATTTGGTTACCCTGGCGCTGTTAGGCGAATTATTGGACGAAACAACGGTACTTTATGTATCACCCTTAAAAGCACTCAGTAATGACGTGCAAAAAAATCTTTTACAACCGCTGGCCGAAATAAAGAAACTTGCTGACGATCAAGCATTGTTCATGCAAGATATTCGCGTGGCAGTGCGTACAGGCGATACGCTTACCAAAGATCGTCAAGCGATGTTAAAGCACCCTCCCCATATTCTGATCACAACGCCAGAATCACTTTACATTTTACTCACGGCGGTTAAAAGCCGAGTACTGTTAAGTACGGTCAAAACAGTTATAGTCGATGAAATACATGCCATTGCAGATGACAAGCGTGGGGCGCACCTAGCGCTCTCATTAGAACGCTTAGAAGCCATTACCCCAACTTCTCCGGTTCGAATTGGACTTTCAGCGACCCAGAAGCCTTTAGAATTAGTGGCTCTTTTTTTGGCAGGCGCTTACCGCACGCCACCCATCGTTGTGAATATTGGTTATAAAAGACAACTGGATTTAAAAATTGAGGTCCCACAAAGTGAATTAAGCGTGGTTGCATCGCATGAAATGTGGGACGAGATTTATAATCGCCTGGCAACATTGGCCAAAGAAAACCGCTCTACGCTGATTTTTGTTAACACCCGACGACTCGCTGAGCGCATTGCGCATCATTTAATGACACTTTTAGGCGAAGATAAAGTTGTGGCCCATCATGGCAGCTTGTCACGAAAAATTCGCCTTGATGCCGAAACCAAACTTAAAAATGGCGAGCTCACAGCTTTAGTTGCAACAGCCTCTTTAGAATTGGGAATTGATATTGGATCGATTGATTTGGTTTGTCAAATTGGATCCCCTCGGGCCATTGCCGCTGCTCTTCAACGTGTGGGGCGTGCCGGTCACTGGCACGGCGCCATTTCTAAAGGTCGATTCTTTGTGACAACGCGTGATGAATTACTTGAATGTGCTGCTTTAATAAAAGCTATCCATGAAGAAGATTTAGATCGTTTAATTTTACCAGTTTTGCCGCTTGATGTATTGTCACAACAAATTGTTGCCATGTGCGCAACGAATGATTGGGATGAGGATGAACTCTTTAACTGTATCAAGCAAGCCTATCCCTATCGAGACTTAACCAAAGAAGTTTTCGAGAGTGTCTTAACCATGTTAGCAGAAGGGATCGCGGCTTCCCGGGGGCGCTTTAGCGCTTATCTGTTTCGCGATCGAGTAAACAATCAAGTGAAAGCTCGTCGACATAGCCGTTTAACCGCAATTACCAGCGGTGGGGCTATCCCTGATAATGCACTTTATAACGTTGTGGCAGAACCTGATGGAATGATGGTGGGTACCTTAGATGAAGATTTTGCAGTTGAAAGTACAAGGGGCGATATTATTTTATTGGGTACCACTTCTTGGATAGTGCGCCGGGTAGAAAGTGCGACAGGACGCGTTATTGTTGAAGATGCTAAGGGTGCGCCGCCTAGTGTCCCATTTTGGGTAGGAGAAGCGCCTGCAAGAACCAACGAGTTATCATTACAAGTGTCTGATTTGCGAGAAAAGCTTGATAATGGTTTATCCATTGAATGGCTAATCGCGCATTGTGGTTTAGATCAATCAGGTAGCGAGCAATTAATCGCATATGTAACAGAAGGCAAAAAAGTATTAGGGGTGGTGCCCACGCAAAAAAGAGTCGTAGCAGAACGCTTTTTTGATGAGGGCGGTGGCATGCAATTGGTGATTCACGCACCCTTTGGCGGCCGCATTAACAAAGCGTGGGGTCTGGCTCTACGCAAACGATTTTGCCGTTCATTTAATTTTGAATTACAAGCAGCTGCGACAGATGATGGTTTAACCATTGCACTCGCCGAACAGCACAGTTTCCCGTTAGCCGATGTGTTTCGTTTTTTAAACGTTAACACTCTGGAAGAGGTGTTAGTACAAGCAGTGTTGCAATCGCCCATTTTTAAAATTCGTTGGCGCTGGACGGCTGTTCGAGCTTTAGCATTAGTGCGTTTTAGGAATGGCAAGAAAACACCGCCGCATATTATGCGTATTTTATCAGACGATTTATTAGCTGCTGTTTTTCCAGATGCCGCTGGTTGCCAAGATAATTTGGCGGGAGAAGACATTAAATTACCCTCGCATCCTTTGATCGAAGAAACCATGAAAGATGCACTGAATGAAGCGCTAGATCTACAAGGGCTTTGCCAGGTCATCGCTTCCCTTGCTGATGGCAGCATTGAATATCATGCCGTCGATACGCCTATGCCATCCGCTTTTGCACATGGGATTCTAAATGCCAATCCCTATGCTTTCTTAGACGATGCACCGTTAGAAGAACGTAGAGCCCGTGCAGTCCAAATGCGCCGTTCGCTCCCTGAAAGTGTATTGGATAATGTTGGTAAATTAGATGAAGCTGCGATTCAAGCGGTGACTGAACAAGCGTGGCCAGACATTCGAAATGCAGATGAATTACAAGATTTTCTACAAACCGCGATTGCACTTCCTGCATTTGAACGCTGGCAACTATTTATGGATACTCTCGTTAAAGAAGGTCGTGCGACTTCTGCAAAGGTTGACGAGGCTCTATTTTGGCTAGCGGCTGAAAGAAGACAATCATTTTTAAAGATTTATCCCCAAGCACAATGCGATTCAGAACTCAAACTGATTGAAAAAGAAGTTCCTGAAAGAGACAAAGTGATTGAAATTATGATTAAAGGTTGGGTATTCCATTTAGGACCAACCACGAATCAAGAACTGAGTGAGCGGCTACTACTTGGGACATCTGAGATTGATCAAGCCTTTTATGCTTTAGAAAATAGTGGTGTCGTGTTACGAGGTCACTTTAGAGCTAAAAGGCAAGGCCAACTGGAATGGTGTGAAAGAAGATTGCTCGCCAGAATTCATCGTATGACTATCGCACAATTACGCGAAGCCATTCAACCGGTGAGTGCTTTGACGTTTATGCACTGGCTTTTATCCTGGCAGCATTTGTCACCCGGTACACAATTAATAGGCGAACAGGGTTTATTAGCGATCATTGCGCAACTACAAGGCTTTGAGATCCCTGCAAATGCTTGGGAAAAGCAAATTTTTGCCAAACGATTAGTGCACTATGATCCTAACTGGTTAGATAGGCTTTGCTTAGGAGGCGCTATAGGTTGGGGACGCTTATCAGAAATTGAAAGTAAATCAACCATGCCGCGTAGTATTGCGCCAATCACCTTCTTTATACGCGAAGAAGCAGGATGGATGATGCCAAGTCATACACTAGATGAGGAGTCATTGGAGAACATGAGTTTCGTCGCACGTTTAATCTATGATTACCTGCTAAAGCGAGGTGCCAGTTTTTTTGCAGATATTGTACGCGAATTAGGACGACTCCAAGCAGAAATTGAGACAGGTTTGTGGGAGCTAGTGGCGCTCGGTCGTATTACCGCAGATGGCTTTGATAATCTACGTGCGATCATCGATCCTAAACGTCGCCTTGATCAACGCCGCCGCCGAATGCAGCTTCGTTATAGCACTGGTCGTTGGTCAATACTCGCTACGCATTCGGTCAGCGATGCTTCACAAAGGTTAGAAGCCACGTGTTGGATGTTGTTAAAGCGTTATGGGATCGTTTTTCGAGATTTACTAGCACGTGAAAAAAATATCCCACGTTGGCGCGAGTTGCATCAAACCTTTAGACGATTAGAAGATAAAGGTGAAATTCGGGGTGGGCGCTTTGTGACGGGCTTTTTAGGTGAACAATTTGCACTCCCTTATGCGGTTGATTCTTTACGTCATAGTAAAAAGCAAGCCGATGATAATCAGCCAATTACCATTGCTGCGGTTGACCCTCTTAACTTGCTAGGCGTCATTTTACCAGGCGATAAAGTGACGGCCATTTCAAGAAACCAAGTCACCCTACCTTAATAATCTTAGTGCAGTGGTTTTAGTGTCAGGTTGTAATTGACCCGCTTCACCTAAGCCAATGAGATCCTTATCGGTTTTAATCCAGTTAATATCGGTTAATTCTGTGTTAAAGGTGGCAACGGTCGTTGGAATGGGGTTCCCTGAGATCTCTCTTGTTTTAAGCGCTTGATACAAAGAGCAAAAAGGGCGAGTGAGGAAGCCATAGGGATCGGGTAAAAGGGGTTGTTGTTCTGCTTTGCTAAACAACGGCTTTTGGCAAAGCGCATCATAAGTGGTGGCTATGCCTTGTTCTGTGAAATAAACCGGACGACTCATCAATTCACCCAACGTAAGGAACACCGGCCTTAGCAACTCTGCGCCATTTTCGAAAGCATTGGTATCTGCTGTTAAAAGTGGAACCGCTTGTTTGGCTGTTAAATGTTCTGTAACAACTTCTTTACATAATTGTTGCATGGATTCATCTGAACTATAAAAGCCGTAAGCATAGGCTTTTACCGTAAAGTCATTTGGAATATAGAGCGCTATTTCATAGCAGTGATACCTTTTTGCAATCTCCACTATGGCTTGGAAATAATAAGGCAACTGCTCGCTATAAGCGTCATTGGCATAGGGGCCGGCTAACAGCACGGCTAATTGGGGTGGTTGATAAGTGATTTTTCCACTCGCTTGTTCAGTGCTGTTAAACTGAAAAATCGAATGAGCGCCTTGCGGACAAGCTTGAAAATCAATGAGTTTCATCGGTCGCGGGTCTTGTAATAGGTGTGGCCATTTGGGATAAACCAACATCGAAATAGGCAGTCGTTTGCCATCTTCATACAAATTGAAATGGGTTAGATCAGCAAAGGTTGGGCGAGTTTGGGGGAAACTTAAGCTAAAGTTGCATTGTAATTTTGTAGTTATTTGTAGCCTGCACTGTGCTCGCTCAAAATCTGCAAGCGTGATCTCTTTATTGGTAGTAAGAGGTGCGGCAAATGACGTCGGTAGCAGTTGGCCGCCAGGCGCAGTAATGAGGCCGTAAATAAGTTTGGTATCCATAGTGGCGATCTTTTGATTGGCAGCAATTTCAAGTTGTAATCTAGAAAAATCAACCTGAGCTTGTCTAACATCGGTCACTAATTTTTGGACAATCAGTTGTTCATTGGCATCTAAATCAGGCAATTTTGCTAAAGCTAGATCTTGCAACATGAGCATTTTGTTTAGAAGCAGTGCATTGGTTTGGGCTAACAATACACGCAATCCTTGG